>Ga0209257_1000077_pt1 | contig 317964 bp, 233 predicted proteins | sample AraplaCvi_mCL_r2_FD_184277 | JGI IMG/M metagenome (GOLD analysis project Ga0209257, IMG submission 184277) | Arabidopsis root microbial communities from North Carolina, USA - plate scrape MF_Cvi_mCL_r2 (SPAdes) (version 2) | ecosystem: Host-associated > Plants > Roots > Endosphere | place... | reverse complement strand
ATAATGGCGATGAGCCTTCCAATAACGGCGCCTTCACTATCAGTCTGCCGACTGGCATTACTGTGAACGAAGACGTCACTGTTAACTTTACAGTGACTGGTACCGCTACTGCGGGTACTGACTACACTACCCTGGGTACTTCGGTGTCCATTCCTGCTGGTCAGAACAGCGTAACGCTGACTGTGCCGGTACTGGATGACCAGATCATTGAAGGGACAGAAACAGTTACTGCTACTATAACAGGTGGTACTGCTACCAACGCAGGTGCATTTACCGCAGGTACAAACAATGTGGCGACCGTTAACATCAATGATGATGATAACACCACTACCAACAAAGTCATCAGCATTGCTGCTGCAAATGATGGTACGGAACCTGCTACTAACGCTGCCTTTACTATCAGTCTGCCAGCTGGCATAACAGTAAATGAAGATGTTACTATCAATTTTACTGTGGCGGGTACTGCTACATCTGGTAATGACTACACAGCAATCGGTACTACGGCTACCATCCTCGCAGGACAGAATAGTGTAACACTGAATGTTCCTGTACTGGATGACCAGATCATTGAATCTCCAGAAACAGTGATCGTCACCGTAACAGATGGTACCGCTACTAACGCTGGTGCATTTACTGCAAACCTGATCAATGCTACTGCCACTGTTAATATCAATGATGACGACAATACTGCTACTAATAAGGTTATCAGTATCGCTGCTGCGAATGATGGTACAGAACCTGCTACTAACGCAGCGTTTACTATCAGTCTGCCAACTGGCGTAACAGTAGATGAAGATGTTACTGTTAACTTCACCGTCGCGGGTACCGCTACTTCAGGTATCGACTATACCGCCATTGGCACTTCTACTATCATTCCTGCAGGACAAAACAGTGTTACACTGACCATTCCGGTGAGCGATGATCAGGAGATAGAAGCTACTGAAACAGTAATTGTCACCGTAACAGGTGGTACGGCGACCAATGCCAATACATTTATTGCCAGCGCAACCAATGCTACCGCTACTGTCAATATCAACGATGATGACAATACTGCTGCCAATAAAGTCATCAGTATCACTACTGCTAATAATGGCGATGAGCCTTCCAATAACGGCGCATTCACTATCAGTCTGCCGACTGGCATTACTGTGAACGAAGACGTCACTGTTAACTTTACAGTGACTGGTACCGCTACTGCGGGTACTGACTACACTGCCCTGGGTACTTCGGTGACCATTCCTGCTGGTCAGAACAGCGTAGCGCTGACTGTGCCGGTACTGGATGACCAGATCATTGAGGGAACAGAAACAGTTACTGTTACTATAACAGGTGGTACTGCTACCAACGCTGGTGCATTTACTGCCGGTACAAACAATGTAGCGACCGTTAACATCAATGATGATGATAACACCACTACCAACAAAGTAATCAGCATTGCTGCCGCAAATGATGGTACTGAGCCTGCTACTAACGCAGCCTTCACGATCAGCCTTCCTACAGGTGTCACAGTGAATGAAGACGTTACCGTCAACTTTACCGTGGCAGGTACGGCTACCGCTGGTACCGACTACACAGCACTGGGCACCGCTGTTACAATCCCTGCGGGACAAAACAGCGCCACTCTGAATGTTCCTGTACTGGATGATCAGGTAATAGAAGCCACAGAAACTGTCATTGTTACTATAACCGGTGGTACTGCTACTGCAACTGGCGCATTCACTGCCAGCGCTACGAATGCAACTGCTACCGTTAACATCACCGATAATGACAACACTGCTGCCAATAAAGTGATCAGCATTACCCGTACAGCTGACGGCTCTGAGCCATCCAGCGACGGTGCATTCAGTATCAGTCTGCCAGCAGGTGTAAGTGTCAGCGAGGACCTGAATATTATCTATAACATCGCAGGTTCCGCGATCAACGGCACAGACTACAGCACTTTAAATGGTACGATCACATTACCGGCGGGACAGAACAGCATCGCACTGCCAGTGATCGTTACAGATGATAATATCATAGAAGGGGCTGAAAGCGTTGTCGTAAGTATCGCCAACGCTTCCGGTACAAGCATCACCGGATTTACCGTTAGCATCACCAATAGCTCCGCTACGGTGATCATCGCTGACGAAGACAATACAACTACCAACAGGGTTATCAGCATCACCCCTGTAACAGACGGCTCAGAACCTGCCACGAATGGCAGCTTCGCGGTTAGTCTGCCGACAGGTATCACCGCTGCTGAAGACATTACCGTCAACTACACCGTAGCCGGTACCGCTACTGCGGGTACCGACTACACTGCCCTGGGTACTTCAGTGATCATCCCGGCGGGCCAGAACAGCGTAACGCTGACTGTTCCGGTACTGGATGACCAGATCATCGAGGCTACTGAAACAGTAGTAGTAAACATTGCCGGTGGTACAACGATCAGCATCGGTTCCTTTACCGCCAGCGCAACAAATGCTACTGCTACTGTCAATATCAGCGACAACGATAATACTGCTGCGAATAAAGTGATCAGCATTGTTGCTGCGAATGATGGTGAAGAACCGGCAACTAACGGCGCATTCACCATTAGTTTGCCAACGGGTGTCACTGTCAACGAAGACGTTACCGTTAACTTTACAACAGCTGGTACGGCTACTTCGGGTACTGACTACAGCACGCCGGGTACTACGATCACCATACCGGCCGGACAAAACAGTGTAACACTGACGGTCCCTGTACTGGATGATCAGATCATTGAATCTGCAGAAACAGTGATCGTTACCGTAACAGGTGGTTCCGCTGCCGCAGCTGGTACTTTTACCGTCAGTACAACAAATGCAAACGCTACCATAAATATCGCCGATAACGACAACACCACTGCCAATAAAGCCATCAGCATTACTACTGCAAATGATGGCGCAGAGCCAGCAACTAACGGTGCATTCACGATCAGTCTGCCGACAGGTGTGACCGTAAATGAAGATGTAACTGTCAACTTCAGCGTAGGAGGTATTGCTACCGGGGGTATAGATTACACTGCACTGGGTACAACTATTACTATCCCGGCGGGTCAGAACAGCGTAGCGCTTAATGTCCCTGTCCTGGACGATCAGGCAATAGAGTCTACTGAAACGGTTATCGTTACCGTAACAGGTGGTTCGGCTGCTAACGCGGGTACATTTACCGCGAGCGCAACCAATACCGCTACGGTGAACATCAGCGATGATGATAACACTGCCGCCAATAAAGTGATCAGTATCGCTACTGCGAATGATGGCGCAGAGCCGGCAACTAACGGTGCGTTTACGATCAGTCTGCCGACAGGTGTGACCGTAAATGAAGACGTAACTGTCAACTTCACCCTTGCCGGTACCGCTACCACGGGTGCTGACTATACCGCCTTTGGCGCTTCGGTTATTATCCCTGCCGGACAAAACAGCGTCACATTGGCTGTTCCGGTAAGAGATGATCAGGCGATTGAAGCGATAGAAACTGTTATCGCTACTATCACTGGTGGTACAGCGACCAACGCCGGTGCATTCACTGCCGGTACAAATAATACAGCGACTGTGAACATCAGCGATGATGATAACACTGCCGCAAATAAAGTGATCAGTATCGCTACTGCGAATGATGGCGCGGAGCCAGCAACTAACGGTGCGTTTACGATCAGTCTGCCGACAGGTGTGACCGTAAATGAAGACGTAACCGTCAACTTTACAACAGCCGGTACGGCTACTGCGGGTGCTGACTACACTGCGCTGAGTACAACTATCACTATCCCGGCTGGTCAGAACAGCGTAGCGCTGACTGTACCTGTATTGGATGACCAGATCATTGAATCACCGGAGACAGTTATTGTGACGATCACAGGTGGTACAGGTGTTGGTACCGGTGCATTTACCGCCAGCGCAACTAATGCTACCGCCACCATCAACATCAGCGATGATGATAATACGCCTGCCAATAAAGCGATCAGTATCGTTGCTGCGAATGACGGTGCAGAGCCATCTACTAACGGCGCGTTTACTATCACGCTGCCGACAGGTGTAAGCGTCGATGAAGACGTAACGGTGAGCTTTACCGTTGCCGGTACAGCTACTGCGGGAACAGACTACACTTCCCTGGGTACAACTATCACCATCCCGGCGGGTCAGAATAGCGTAACGCTGACTATCCCTGTACTGGATGACCAGATCATTGAATCACCGGAGACAGTTATTGTGACGATCACAGGTGGTACAGGTGTTGGTACCGGTGCATTCACTGCCAGCGTAACCAATGGTACAGCCAACATCAATATCAATGATGACGATAATACCGCTGTCAATAAAGTGATCAGTATTACAGCTGCGAATGATGGCAGCGAACCATCCACTAACGGTGCATTTACGATCAGTCTGCCGACGAGTGTAAGCGTCGATGAAGACGTAACGGTGAGCTTTACCGTTGCCGGTACAGCTACTGCGGGAACAGACTACACTTCCCTTGGTACAACTATCACCATCCCGGCGGGTCAGAATAGCGTAACGCTGACTATCCCTGTACTGGATGACCAGGTGATTGAATCAACAGAAACAGTGATCGTGACGGTAACAGGTGGCACGGGTGCTCTTACCGGTACCTTCACCGCCAGCGTCACGAATGCCAATGCAACGGTGAATATCAGTGACGATGATAATACTGTCGCCAACAGGACCATCAACGTCAGCAATACCAATGATGGTAGTGAACCTGCGACTAATGGTGACTTCTCGATCAGTCTGCCGGCTGGCATTGTTGCTGCCGAAGACATTATCGTTACCTACACCTTAGCAGGTACTGCTACTGCTGGTACGGACTATACAACCAGCGGCACAACAGTCACCATTCCTGCGGGTCAAAACAGCGTTGCACTGCCGATCGCAGTCAATGATGACCTGCTGATGGAAGGAGACGAAACAGTGGTCATTACCCTCACAGGCGGCACAACTGCTACCCTGGGCGCTTATACACCAGGTACTGCCAGCGCCACCCTGATCATTGCGGATGATGAAAATATCACCGCTAATAAAGTGCTCAGCATCTCCAGGAATGCAGATGCCGCAGAGCCGTCTACCAATGGCAGCTTCACAGTAAGTCTGCCCGCTGGTATCAGCGCTACTGAAAACATCAGCGTTAATTATACCATCAGTGGTACGGCTACAGCGGGTACTGATTTTGCGACGCTCAGCGGACAGGTGATTATCCCGGCGGGCCAGAACAGTGCAAATATCGATGTGGTGGTGAATGACGATCAGCTCATAGAGGGCAATGAAACCGTTATTGCGACCATCACCGGTGGTACGGGTACTGCGCTTGGCGCCTTCACTGTCAGCAGCACCAATAATACCGCTACTGTTACCATCAGCGATGATGACAATACAGCGGCGAATACCACTATCAGCATTACCGCACTGAATGATGCAGCGGAACCAGGTACGACCGGTAACTTTACCATCAGCTTACCAACCGGTATCACGGCGGTGGAAGACATTACCGTTACTTACAATACCAGTGGTACGGCAACGCCGGGTGCTGACTATGTTGCTTTAAGCGGCAGCATTACGATCCCTGCCGGACAAAATAGTGTAACACTGCCGGTAACTGTTACTGACGACGGACTGATGGAGGGTACTGAAACTGTGATCGTGAGTCTGAGCGGCGCTTCTGCTGCTACACTGGGCACCTTCATGATCAGTACGACCAATGCACAGGCAACTGTCAATATCAATGATGATGACAATAGTGTTGTCAGATTTGAAACATGGAAAACAGCGGCCCTGCCTGCTGGTAATACAGACGGTAAGATCGGTCAGGGTGAACAGATCACTTATACCATCTTTATCCGTAATACCGGTAATGTCAATATCCCTCAGCTGAGCGTACAGGACCCGGTACCTGCTTATACCTCTTATATAAGCGGTGGTGCGCTGATCGGCAATAATGTACATTTCAGCATTGTTGACCTGCAACCAAATGCGGTTAGCCAGGTAAGCTTTGTCGTACAGACCGACGATAACCTCAACGGCGTACAGCATATTACAAACGTGGCACAGATAAGCGATGGTACGACTACCCTTAACACGGTAGCCTGCGATCCTTCCGATCCAAATTGCACCGGAGGTAATCAGACAACTGTTCCGGTACGTGAACCACAGGGTGACCTGGTGATCAGCAAACAGGCGGTGACACAGCCAACCAGTGGTCAGTACTATGCACTGGGTGAGAATATCACTTATGAGATCAGGGTGAGCAATGTGGGTGAGAAAACATTTACCAACATCGCCATTACAGATTCCTTGCCTGCTTCGCTGGATATGCCTTCTTATTATATCAGCAGCAAGGGTAGTATTATTGCGAGTCCGGCAGCCAAAAAGGTGATCACCAGTGTTGATCAGTTGTTGCCGGGTGAAGAAGTAACGATCACTATCACCTGTCGTGTTAATAATAAGGAGATCGTCAATACTGCTTATGTTCAGGCAGATGAAACTGAAACGGACCTGTCCAACAATACAGCAGTAGCTACCGCGGCTGCCTCTATTAAGGACCTGGCCTTTATCAATGCATTCAGACCGGGCAATGGCGCCAACAACCGCTTCGTCATTGTCGGACTGGAAAAATACCCTGGGTCTAAGCTGCTTGTTTACAGCAGATGGGGATCACTGGTGTATCAGTCTAATGATTATAAGAACGACTGGAGAGCATTGGACCTGCCAATGGGCAGCTACATCTATGTAGCCGAAGTGAAGAAACCGGAAGGCGTAGTCATTTATAAAGGTGATTTCATTATCATCAGATAAGTACTTACGCTACTATAAAAGAAAAGGGTCTGCCATACGGCAGACCCTTTTCTTTTAAATCATTTTGCTGTACAATGTAACTGATGGATTATGCTGCTGATGCGACAATGGCTGTCTGCCTGAGCATATCCAGCACGACGCGTTCATTGAAGGCATCGGTATTGTCTTTATAGATACGTCCCAGTCCGATAAGGCCATGCACGACTGACCACTGGAGAAAATACCTGCGGGCAACCTCTTCTACGGAAAGAAGTTCTCCGTTAGCGGTCTGTCTGATCACGTCCTGTACCAGTCCGGCGAATATGTCAATTTCCGGGGAGGAATTATTGTCCGCACTCAGTGGAATACCCATACCGAACATCAGCTGGTAATATTCCTTTTCTGTCTGCGCGAAATGCAGATAAGCCATCCACATTGCCTGCAGTTGCTGTTCCGGCTGTTCCTGTTCCTGCTGTGCGGCAGTGGTAGCGGTGGCCAGTAATCTGAAACCAGCCCTTGCCAGTTCTCTCATAATGGCTTCTTTATTCTGAAAATAGTCATAGATAACCGGCGCAGTATGCGCGATCATTGTAGCTATTTTCCTCATGCTGACAGCTTCCCAGCCGTTTTCTTTTGCCAGCGTGAATGCAGCGTCCAGTATACTGGCACGGATCTCCTCTTTCAGTCGCGATTTTTTATCTTGAGCTTCCATGACGATGATAATTAGTGGTATTATTAAGACTATTCAGTCTATTTTATAATAAAAAAATATATAGATCCTTTTTATGCATATAGACCATTTAGTCTTTTTATAAGCAATAAAAAAACAGCCATCTATGGGCTGTTTCATACTATTAAATAAGACTATATGCTATAATTTCTTTCTTCATTGCCCTGATCGCTGTCTTCATGGGTAGTGGTGATCCCATCACACGAGACATCAGAAAGGCGCCCTCCATGGTAGCAAAGAGCTTGATAGCGAATTCTTCCGGATTGATCTCCGGAGACAACTCACCGGCTGCAACACCATCTTTCATAATATTGACAAGATTTCTGTTGGCGGCCCTGATCACTGCATGTACCTTTTCACGGATAGCCTGATTGGTATCATCTGTGTCCACCCCAAAATTGAGAATGGGACAGCCACCGTGTACGAAGGAGTTATCCAGTGGATTGACATTCATCTCAGCATAAGCCAGTAGCTTGTCTACTGATGTTTTATGCTGTTGTAATATGTTCATCCGGCGGGCAGCCACCTTATCGAGCAGGTATGCCGCGCTGGCGAGGGCCAGTTCATCTTTACTCTGAAAATGTCCATAGAGACAACCTTTGGCCACTTTAGCAGCTTGCAGCACTTCATCGATAGAAGTACCTGCAACGCCTTTTTGGTTGAATATGTCCGCAGCCTGTTCTATGATCAACTGCCTCGTTCTTTCTGACTTTTTCATCTCCAGAGATAATTGATTCTGTCAAAATTAGACTAATTAGTCTGATTAGACAAATAATTGTGCCCCGGACAGGCATACAAAAGGCCGTCCACCATAAAGCGGACGGCCTTCCCTTTCATTACCAAAATGGTTATAACTGATGACTATCTTAACTTGTGCTCAACTGACATACTGTTTTCCAGTGCAGATTTGAGTCTGTTGTTGGTATCTACGTCTGCATCGATGCTCAACACGATCTTGCCACCTGTGAAGGTACCGGTAAAGTCCCCTATCTGCAGTTTGGACATTACCAGGTTCAGGTCCAGTTTGAGTTTGCCGTCAAAGGAGAGACCATCGGCGCCGATAGCCACATCATTGCCCGTTGCTGTCAATTCAATTTTACCAACGATCACTACCTCAACAGGGATGTCATTACCCTGCCAGGTGATCCGGCCTTTCATCAGGATAGCAGGTTTCTGCTTGTCGCCCTGGGCACGGAAATAAACTTTTACATGATCAAAGTTGCCGACCGGCAGCATAATGCTACCTAATGATGTACTATCGAGAATATCGATAAAGCGGTCTGTCTTAATGCTCATATTAATTTCGTCTGCTCCGCTTTTAGCGGCGAATTTCAGTTCCCTGAACCTTACTTTGATACTATCCCAGGTCAGGTCAAATCTTAAAGAAGGGAAAGATGCTGCAGACGGGTCATTAATGATCCTACCCAGGCGCTCTGCTCCTGATCCATCAATAGAACCGGTAGGATTTACTGCCTGGATCTGATAGTTGACAGTGGCATTACCCTCCTGCTTTGCGGGGGCTACAGTCTCGTCAGAGGATTGCTTCGAACATGCAGTGAATAATGCAGCAACCAGGGTCACAGTTGTGCACAACTGAATAAATGATTTTTTCATGAGTGAAATCGGTTTAAGTGTGTTTCCAATAAAAATTGAGGTAAGAAAGGTTTTTTCAGTTGATACGTTATCCCTCCCCTGAGATGACGGAAAATGGTCTACAGTGTTTCAGATAGAATAGATGGCTTCAATAAATGCGTCTGCCGTACATCACGGGGGCGCTATTCCAACAGCAATTATCATACCGCAAGCCGCTAAAAAAAATCCCCTTCGGGCTGCTAACTAATTCTGATTTAATCTGTTGCCTCTAAAGCACTTTCTATCTCACAGTGAGGAAAAATGTCAATACTTACTTTAGTAAAGGGGCTGGCATGAACGGCCGGGGCTGTCATTAAGGTCTGATTCTTGTGTGCATAATCCAAAAATGGATAACTATGAGCAAATTATCATTTAACTTATTAGTTGACGGTGTTCCATACATGGTGAAAGCGGAACCATTTTCTTTCAATGATGAGCAACGTTATAATGTAAGTTTTAATGGCAGTGAGACATACATTTTTGCCTGGGATGAAGAAACATTGCGATATGCGCCGGTAGGTGATGTGGCATCTACAGTACCGGTATCCCTTGAACAGGAAATTGCCAGCCGATTGTATGAGGTCACGCCGGGTAAAGAATAGTCATGTCCTCTTCCCTGTACCTATTTTTTGAATTTATAAGCTTGGCACCGAACAAAACTACACGCGTCCTGTTATTTATGCTGTGAGACCACTATTTAATCAGTTAACTATACTCAGATAACCAGTTTTTATTCAGCAAAAGACCACAATCACCAGGACAATCATGACAAACATAGCACACCGCAGCGCTACCTTTCCTTAAGCTAAAGGTTCGTATATGGCATTGCAGCCCCTGAGCATCAGATAGTGCACTATCTGAAAGTACATCGCTTTGCCTGCACTGTAAGCATGCTGTTTCCTCCAAAGGAAATACAGTCCTTCTTTTGTCTGCTACACAACACACACAAATTTCAAATGGCGTATACCGAAAAGCCGGAAAAGAGTAGGTAATAATTTTAAACCACATTTTATGTCTCAAACCGCTACAGCCCCAAGTCGCGCAGCGCAGGGCAATATCCTGGATGTGAACGACCAGCTCGTTCATGTAATGTTCCTCGTTGATACTGCCTACATTTATGCGAAATATCAGAACTCAGTAAGCACCGACCCCAACCAGCCGATGCCTATTGACCATAATTCAGAAGTAATGGCCTGTTCCTTTGTCAATAAACCAACAAAACAGGGAACTGCCGACCTTTCCTTCTCCGTGCCTAATCAGTCTACAGTAGCTTTCTGGGGTTCTTCTCTTTCTAACAATGGTCATGATGCCATCATCATTTATGATATCGAAAAAAATACCAATCAGGGTCCGACTGATGACGTATTTAATCCATTTGTCATGAACAAGACCTTACTGCCTGGCGGTGTTATCCCATCTGGCAGCGTTAACGGATTACCTGCAACAACAGAAGCACGTAACATTTATGCACTGACTTCCACAGTGAAAGCCAAAGGCACAGAGAATTTCGTGATCAGATTCGGTCTTTATTTATTTGATGCGGGTACGCAGACCCAGAAATTGTGGAGCTACTGCCAATGGGACCCAACCATCACGGTATATTAATCGCCCGCTCCCACATCACATACACAGACGTATTACGGAAGCAGTCCGCCTTTGGCGGGCTGCTTTTTACATTTAAGGATGCCTGACGGTTTTGTTCTATTTTCCGCCCCTGCCCCGTCCTAATTTTGAGAAAAAAAGAAATGCAGCCAATAAGAATTACCCTCTCCTTTGTGTTATGCCTGCTGCTGACAGCCGCATTCTCCGCCCCTTCGGAAGAAGGCCGCGCGCTTTATGACCACCATTGCGCCCGCTGTCATGGCACCGATGGTACAAGGGGGCTGTTTGGGGCGAAGGACCTGCAGAAAAGCCGGTTATCTGATAGTGCTATCCTCCTGCAAATTACCAATGGCCGACGGATCATGCCTGCTTTCAAAAAGCGCATCGGTCCCGACCAGATGACAGCGATCGCCAACTATATTAAAAGCTTTAGAAAATCATCCGTATGACAAGCAACAACACTAATCACATGTTCACCTTCTCACATATCATCATGATCACTACTACCGTCACAACTGCACTGATCAGCGGACTATTCTACGCATGGTCCTGTTCTGTGATTCCCGGTCTGGCAAAGGTATCTGACAGCACTTACCTGGAAGCTATGCAACAGATGAACAGGGCCATATTAAACCCGGTATTCATTCTGAGTTTCATGGGTACTGTATTTCTGCTACCATTATGTACCTATCTGCAATACGGGCCGGTATTATCTGCCCGCTTCTGGTTCCTGTTACTGGCGTCGGTCATTTATCTGGGAGGTACATTCGGTGTGACGATGTTTGGCAATGTACCGCTGAACAATATGCTGGATGCTTTTCAGTTGTCCGGCGCAACAAGTGAGGACCTTGCCGCTATACGTGCGAAGTTTGAACAACCCTGGATATACCTGCATACCATTCGTACGATAGCCAATGTCATTGCGCTGATACTTGTCGTGATGGCCTGTCTTAGTCCGGCGCCTGTCGCCGAACGTATTGCTTATATGCATCGCCCGTGATACCGCCAGTCTATCACCTGCACAAAGAAAGGAGCCCGCCACCGGCGGACTCCTTTACGATATAATATATGGGTTAGTCTGTAGTCTATTGTCTTAACGCTTCAACGGCTGCGATTGTTTTTGGTAACTCTTTGCCTAACTTTCTACTACCTGTTTCTGTGATCACAAAGTTATCTTCTATACGGATACCACCAAAATCGCGATAGCTTGCGAGCGTGTTATAATCGACAAAGTTACTAAGTTTATTCTCAGCAACCCAACGATCTATCAATTCAGGAATAATATAAATGCCCGGTTCAACTGTCAACACGAAACCAGGTTTCAGTTCACGGCCCAATCGCAGTGATTTCCAGCCAAATTCAGTACTCTTTTTCAGTGTATCGGAATAACCTACGTATTGTTCACCCAAATCTTCCATATCATGTACGTCCAGTCCGATCATATGTCCGAGACCGCACTGGAAGAACAGGGTATGTACGCCTGCAGCTACTGCTTCTGCAGGATCACCTTTTACCAGTCCGAGGTTCTTTAAACCTTCCACCAGTTTAACAGCTGCCTGTGTATGTACTTCTTTATACTGAATACCCGGCTTCAGCAGACCTGCTGCATGGTCCAGTGCATCTAAAACTACCTGGTACATTTCACGCTGACGGTTTGTAAACTGCTTGCCTACCGGGAATGTTCTTGTCAGGTCACCTGCATAGTGCATGGCTGTTTCCGCACCGGCATCACAGAGCACCATATGTCCTTCCGCGACCTGATTACCATGGAAGTGATTATGTAATACCTGACCGTTGATCGTCAGAATAGTAGGATAAGATAAACGACCGCCTGCCGCCAGTGCAGCTTCTTCTACTTTTGCTGCGATCTCATATTCTTTCATACCAGGTCTGGTGTATTGCATAGCAGCCAGGTGCATATCCACGCTCACTGACACTGCGGCTTCCATCTCTGCTATTTCGTTCGCATCTTTACATTCACGCTGCGCGATCACTGCCTTGATCAGTTTCAGGGATATTGCTTCCTGTAAACCGGCGATAGGTAACTGCAACCATTCTGCCAGTTTGATCTTGTTCTCCGGACGATAAGGAGGCAAAATATGTATCCGGCGCCCGGCGTCTTTTGCTTTCTTCAAGACTTCTCCCAGCTGCGCGTAAGGTTTTGTTTTTGCGATACCTACCTTGTCGGCCAGGTCCTGTAAAGAAGGTAAAGGCCCTGTCCAGATAATATCATCTATGCCTGCTTCTCTTCCGAAAAGCGTTTCTTCTCCTGATTGCGTATCCAGTACAAGCGCCAGTCCGGCTATATCAATACCTGCGTAATAAAGGAAAGTGCTATCCTGGCGGAAAGGATATGTATTGTCCGCGTAGTTCATGCTGCTGTCTTCATTTCCCATCAGGAGAATAAGACCGTCTCCTACGTTAGCGGAGAGCTTTTGTCTACGTTTGGTGTAAACGAGTTCATCAAACAAATGTAAATGCATAGATGTGCTTAGTGACGGACGAAGTTAGGAGAAAAAAAATTAAAAATTAAGAATTAAGGATTAAGAATTAAGAATTGAAATGCAGCGGGGGGATAATTACGAATTGAGTAGAGCGGTGAGGAAATAAAAGGAATTGGGTATTTGCGGGATTAATTATTCAGGGGGCTACAATCAGAGAAACCGCTGATGTTCTATCAGCGGCTATCCTTACTCGTGGCATGGTTATATTCAACTGATTCAGGGCCTCTGTCTGATGACGAAGCCCCTGAATACTTTAAAAGTTATTTATTTTGTTTCTTTTTCCAGGCGTTCTATATTTTCGTCTGTCTGCAATTGTTCCGCAATTCTTAATTCTTAACTTTTAATTCTTAATTTTTAACTCTTCTGCACCACTACTGGTCGCAGGGTCTCTACCAAAGCGCCTACCTGACCAATCAGCTGATCAGACAAACCATTCTTTTTTGCAGCTACGACCAGATCGGCGATGAACGCGTCGAAATCTGCATTGGAAGCTTTTCCATTCATACGTGGATTCTTAGCAGGATCGTGCGCGTCTTTCATATTCAGACCACCGTAGGTAAAACCTTTTCCGCCGGTAGCTACGCAGATAAAGTCTGTCAGGTTTTTACTGAGTCTTTCGAAACCGCTGGTGTTACCACTGGTCACTTCTGCCAGTAGTACGGTAAAGAAACCATTGATCTTTGCATCACCTGCGATCACAAAGATGGCGCTGTCTACTACGGAACGGATACCCAGTCTACCCTGTTCGATCTTCATGCCGGAATTGGCAGGATCATTCACCATAGCGGAACCACCAAGGGAATCATAAAGAGACATTTTTGTAACCATAGGGGCATCGTCGTCCTTCTTACAGGATTCCATTAGTCCGACGAAGGCAACAAGCCCGAGCATAAATAACCATGCTGATTTTTTCATATGATATTATTGATTAGCCGTTAGAAAATATGTTTGAATACACCTGACAACTTTGCCGTGAAAGACTGTGCCATGGCCGGACAACCACTCATCATTTCTTCTTCGCTGGGGACGTAACGTTGCGCAGGATAGTGAAAGGCCGTCTGAAAATTGCTAATAATACTACCCGCAGTGGTTTTCACAGGAAAGAAGGTAAACACCACGATATCAGTAGCCGGATTGATCATCACCCTGTCCACGCCTTTCTGCTGATACAACCATGCGGAGATCTTATCCGCATCCTCCTGCGAAATGTCCTTTTTGATATCAATTCTGGCCATGATACGGGTATTAGCTCCTGGCGGCTTGGGTCGCGTTACCATATAGATATGCACCGCAAGCACTACTACGAGACATGCGGATATACCTCCGGCCCATAGCAGGATCTGCTTTAGTTTTTTTGTGATCATAAAAAGGTCTTGATTAATTAACGTGAGGTCCTGTGCATGTGCACTCACAGGATTACTGGCATGTATATTATATCTGCTTCCTTATCGGTCTTAGTGAGTTAGTCTGTACAATGCTATTGGCTAAAACCGGTACATGATTAGATACGGGGATTTATTATGTGTGGATTTAAAAACATAAAAGAATTCTTTGCTACTAACTTAAGCTATGGCATACTTTCTCCGCCGAAATCAGCCTACGTAAATTGTCTCCGTTTGGATTTCCAGCTGCCATAAACGCCATCTGGGCAAGACTTATAAAGCCGGTCTATATCTCAATAGAAAACCGCAATAATACATTGTTAGGATTCCTGCCTATATTTGCCTTATCAAAATCAATCACACTAATTCATAGCATCATGAAACACATTACAGCTACAATAGCACTGGTACTTACTACCATATTATCCGCCTTTGCCGGACCGGATTGTGACTCCTGTAAAAAACCGAAATCCACTATCAATGAAGCAGATTATAAGATCGTATCCGCAAGTGTTACGCACAATAAGAAATGGGGACAGCTTGAATTTGAGATCATCGTTCAGGGGCAGGCAGGTAAGAGTACCTCCAAAGCCGCAGGTAAAATGAACGGCGCTCCGGTAGATGGTTATGTATTCCCTACTACGCTTAGTCCGGAGGATGTTGGATTCAGCAAAACAGCCGGTATTCTTGCGCTGGCGATCACAGCTCATCCCGACTTTGATGATACGCCTTTGTGGGATGAAAACGGCGATGGTAATTATAGCAATGATAAGATCGTCTGGCATCCGCACTGGGTGGTATTAGTGGAAGATAAACGTGTTCCCGGCGGATTGTCCGTAAAAGAGTTTGATCCTGCTGATAAAGCAGTCGTATTACCGAAGACAAATCCTGGTATGCCAATGTATATGGACTCTCCGGGTTTCCAGGTAGTGACCGAAGGTAAAGCGATCAGGATCGTCGTACCTGATTACAGGGTACGTTTCAATACCAGTTTCAAATACGATGCGGTAGCTGCCTATATGCAGGTCGTAACAGGAGAAGGCGGAGAACATGCGCAGGGTGGTAAAATGCCAATGCTCGGGGTGTATAAAGTTTACAGCGTGCTTTCTAAAAACCTCTCCCTTCCATACCAGGTAAAATAAACGATTACATCATTGTAAGGGGAGAGTCCTTCTCTCCTCTTACTCCATAAAAAACAACGATCATGAAAGTTTCAGTTTTCGACACGTATGTCCAGAAGAAAAATGGTGCTGTTATGCACTTTGATATATTAGTTCCCTCCGACCTTAAAGACGTAGAAAAGATACATACCTACGGACGTCAGTATCTGGTACAGAAAGGACAGGAAGGACAGGCGCTGACTACCAATGAATGCCGTTTCTGTCATATCGAACAGGCAGATGACAATGTAGTAGCCGATATTGACCGCCAGGGATATTCAATTATAGAAATGCAGGGATGTAATAACTAAAGAACGTAATTTTATCCCTTGTAAAAGGATATCAGGATACATCTTACCGGCACAGAGATGCGGTCAATGGCCCACATCTCTGTGCCGGTAAGATGACAACCTTCTTCCTGGTATTCCGGTGGATAAAACACAGGCGACCAACGACTTTCTGTAACGCTTTGACAGCTATACAGGAAGGATATAGTTATACAGACAATGAGTAACACAAACACGACACCGTTCAATCCGGATGTACAGAATTCATCTAATGACGCGCTGATCGTCGCAGCACTGGAGCGGGTAGGCGAATCTTTCCGCGTTATGCTGTGGGAACAGGCGAAAGAACATGGATTGAGCCCGATACAGATACAGTCGCTCATCTTCCTGCATTCGCACAATGATTCGATGGCGACGGTGACCTATCTGTCCAGGGAATTCAATGTCACCAAGGCAACTATCAGTGATGTGATAAAAGTGCTGGTAGAGAAGAAAATGGTGGTGAAGAAGGATAATCCAATGGACAGTCGTGCTCAGGTACTCAAATTGACCGCAGCAGGCAAAAGGATCGCGGAATCTGCCGGGGGCTTTGCCAATACCCTGCTCGGGTATGTGAGCCAGTTGCCGGACACACAAAAAGCCGGACTAAAAACAGTCTTACTCCAGCTTATCTACCAGCTCCACCATGCGCAGATCATCACCATGCAGCGGATGTGTTTTACCTGTACCCATTATGCCGGTAGTGGCAACAAACACTTCTGTAATCTGCTGCGTATCCCGCTGGTAGCAGATACGCTCCGCCTGGATTGTCCGGAGCATAAACAAAAGAAAGCAGTATAGCACATGTTACTGTGCATCCCTGACTATCTTCAGTAGCTGTTCGTGGTAGTAAAAACTGTTCTTCAGGTCCTGCATATCGGTGGCGATATTCTCCAGTACCACCAGACTTGTTTTTGTAAAAGGGAAATACATATCCATCGCAATAAAACCCTGCGCTACACCCGTTACGCACAGTTCAGGCACACTGAACTGATGTGGGAGCGTTATACCATACCCGTAATCGACCGTCCCTAAAATAACATGGTCCCGGAAGGCATTTTCCTTTTTGCTGATCATGAGCCGGTAGGTACTGTCAACCAGTAATTTTCCACCGTGCAGGTTGTTATTCCATTTTACCAGGTCTTCTCCGGAAGATACCAGTCCGCCGGCAGCAGCAAACACATCCAGGTAAGAAGGCTCTTCTTTCCGTTCCCTGTTCTCCAGCACATATCCTTTACAAAGGTTTTTGTAAGACCGGCCCCTTGGATGCGAACTATGTTGCATCCCGCACAATCTGAACAAGGCATTGCACAAGTCCGGGTAGGATTGACCGGATGTTTTTTCTACGATCTGCGATAGCAGGTCATAACTGATAAAGCCGTATTGAAAGCGGCTGCCAGGTTTGAAGGCCAGTGGTTTATCCAACGCCGTAATACCGTGCGTGTGCGTCAGCAGGTGATGAATGGTGACGGTGTCAGCCCATTTTTCGGTCAACTGGGGCAGGTATCTGCGGATAGGGTCTTCCAGGCGCAGGCGGCCTTTATCCAGTTCCCGCAGTACGATCACTGCCGTGATCTGTTTACTGATGGAACCAATAATAAATTCGCTTTCATTGGTAATGGCTTTCTTCTGCCCGAAGTTGGCATAACCAGCTGCTTTTCTGTAAAATGTCTTACCGTTGGTACTGAGTACGACCACGCCGTTGAAGGGCGTCTGCGACGGTGCGTTGAGCAGTGAGTCAATACGCCTGATCGTTTGTTGTTGGGCAAATAAATGGTTGAACGAAAATAAGATGGCAATGAGGAACAGGATACGTTGGGTCATCGGATGGCGTTTTAGGAATAAAGACTTTTCTTCCGACTGCAAGTTGCGGGAAATTAGCGTGATATTTTAAAGCGCTGTAAAAAATATTTCCAACGGTAGCTGCAGGCTGGATTCCCCGGATATCTGAATGCTTGGAAATTATGATTAATTTTATACCGGTAAGATAACAAGAACATGAACCTGCATTCGATTCCGGACAGTCCGTTTAAGATTCAACTCAGTTTTTACCAGTTAGCCGAGCGACTGGAAAAACAGGCAGCAGGACCTGCAGGCGAGGCCGCCAGCCGTGCCAAATCCCTGCTGGAAGAAATTGCGCAAAGTCCAGAACTGATCCATGGTATTACATCAGCTGATCAGATAGAAAAGAACGAAGGACTGATACGCCGTCTGCTGGCGGATTATTTTCCTGAAGCGCTCACGATGAATGAGATAAAGGCGATCAACCTGCCTTATGCAGATCTCATCTTCAATCATACGGAGCGGTTTAAAAACATCCTGCGGGCCGCGGGCCCTGGCTTTAGCTTTGCCATCAGGGATTTTGACGAACACCAGGCCTATGTACTGAGCTGCTGTATCATTCTCAATGAATTTTATGGCACTTCCCTGGATTTCGGCAGACCTTTCTTCTACGATATTCCTACTGCGGATGGCGTGATCAAACATTACAGGATATTATACAATGCAGATTTTCTCGATATCATCCCAACGGATACAGCACCGACGCTGAGCCAGGAAGAAATCGATCTGCTGCTGAACAACTACGATGATCTGGCCTTGTGGAAATCCAAGTTCCCGAAGGAAAGCTGGATACTGAAAGGGTTTGCCATCATGACGCTGTATGATGCGACGGTGGAGAATGCCGTGTCCATCTTCAAGGAGAAGCTGCTGGGGTTGAATACAGAAGGTTTTGAAGAGAAGATACAGTCTATCTTCCGGTCGATCTACCGCATTCCCGATATTCAGGTAGGCTTCACCCTTTATAACCCGGAAGACGATCATTTTACTGCCGATCCTTTTGGTTTACAGCAGATGCACAGCTTCCTTGTACAGGGGCATAGACACAGTGAGGCGCGTGAGTTGTTGTGTACTTCTTCGTATAGCTGTGTGGTGAAGAACAAACAGTACTTTGCCGTATCTAATGTAGATGAATTTCTGGCAGCTGATCCGGAAAACCGGCTGGCCGGTTTCCTCTATAAAAAGGGCATTAAAAGTTTTATCCTGGCCCCGGTCGTGAAGAACGGGCAATTACTGGGCGTCATGGAAATGGTGTCTGTCAGGACAAAAGAACTCAATAGTATCAATGCCAACAAACTGGAAGTCGTAATGCCTTTCCTGACAGATACGGTCGAAAGACTGCTGGCAGAAATGCAGAACGAGGTACAGGCCGTGATCCAGAATAATTATACATCCATCCACGAAAGCGTATACTGGAAATTCAGGAAAGAAGCAGAACGGCTGATCGCGCATCATCATGCCGGGAAAGAATATAAACCACATGAGATCGTATTCCGCGATGTATATCCCTTATATGGTCAGATCGACATAAAGGGTTCTTCAGAAGTACGTAATCACAGCGTACAGGAGGACCTGCTATTACAGGTAAAGACCTTGTCCCAGTTACTCAAACAACTGGGCGGTTTTGACACCATACAGGAGCAGCTGAAGGAGTACCTGATAGAGCTGTCTTTCCCCTTGAGAGCGGGTACGGAGCAATATATTACGGCCTATGTGGTGAGTGAGGTGCATCCCAAATTACATCCCTTTATGGCCGATCCGCAGGTAGATGCTTATTTTTCGGATAATGACAAGGCTTATGGCCGGTTCCACCTGCATCGCCGGAAATATGAGGCCACCATTGCAGCCATCAATGACCGGATGACCGGTATCATTGATAAACAGCAGGTTGCAGCACAACACGCATTCCCTCATTACTTCGAACGTTTCAAAACCGACGGGGTCGAACATAACCTGTATATCGGCGCCTCTATTGCCCCGAAACTGAAATTCGATATCCAGCGACTCTATACACTGCGACTCTGGCAACTGGAAACGTTGTGTAAAATGGAAATCGCCCATCATCATCTGAAACCGGAACTCCCCTATGGATTGGATGTTACCACACTAATTTTAGTATATAATTCTACTATTTCTATCCGGTTCAGGATGGACGAAAAGCGGTTTGATGTGGACGGTAGTTATAATGCGCGGTTTGAGATCGTCAAAAAGCGCATAGATAAGGCCTTTATCAAGGATACTACTGAGCGGATCACGCAGTCGGGCAAGATAACGATTGTGTATTCCAGTGCGTTAGAGGAAGAAGAATACCTGGGGTATATCAAAACGCTGCAATCGCGTGCTGTATTGGATACAACTGTTGAACGCTTTGATATTGAGGACCTTCAGGGGGTATCTGGTTTAAAGGCTATCCGGGTGAAGCTGATACACTAGTTTTATTAAACTTTTATATTATACAACAGAAGCGCTGGTCAGGTACCGGCGTTTTTTTTTGGATAGCTATTTCATACCTCATACACGACGTGTACATGCTTCATACACGGCGTATAGGTGGACTTGATCACCTGGTGAGCATCAAAAAATCCGGCCAGACGCCTTCTTCTCCGTTGATGAGACCCTTTTTCTCCCATTATACCGCCATTATAACGCCATTATGCCGCTATCTCTTCGCTCATGAGCGAAGAGATAGCGGCATAATGGCGGCCAGCTAAGGGTGTAATCGAGGGAAAAGACAATATTCAGTTAGCGGGTGAATTTCTCCCAGCCCTGGACCGTCGGACGGTTACAGGTCATTGCCTGGGTACCGTTTTCGCTGGAGACATATGCTCCATTGTTTCCACGGAGGGAGAAGGTGCCATCGCCATTATCTATCCAGTCAAATTTTTCCCAGTCCTGGATGGTCGGACGGCTACAGGTCATTGCCTGCGCACCATTTTCGGAGGAAACGTACATTCCCTGGCTACGCAGTGCTACTTTACCACCACCGGCATCTACTACGGTGAACTGTTCCCATGCCTGTGCCGTCGGACGGTTGCAGGTCATTGCCTGTGCACCATTTTCACCGCTGGCAAACAAACCGTTGCTGCCTTTGATCGTGATGGTAGAACCGATCGGAGCAGTACCACCACCAGGCGTGTCGGTGATGCTGTACACTCTTACATAGTCCACCAGCATGGAAGCAGGCAATGCGCCATCGTTGATGTTATTACCCGGCAGATTACCCCCTACGGCAATGTTCAGCAGGATAAAGAAAGGCGCATGGAATTCTTCTGTACCATTGATGTTGTTCAGGATGTTCGCCTCATGGAACTGTACGCCATCCACATACCAGCGGATAGCGGATGCATCCCAGTCAACCGCATACACGTGATAGTCGGTCGGTGTGGTCTGGGTGTTACCGCCATAATAGGAATAAACCGTATTGAACCAATGGATCGTACCCAGCACGGTATTACCGGTGTTTACATGTTCCATGATGTCAATTTCACCACAGGCAGGCCAGCCAGCGCCGGTGCTGATACTGTTACCCAGCATCCAGAAAGCAGGCCATAAGCCCTGAACGCCTGGCAGCTTGATACGGGCTTCGATACGACCATACCTGGTAGAGAATTTACCGTTACTGTTGATACGGCCGGAGGTGTAGGGTTGGCCGGCAACGGTCTCTTTACGGGCAGTGATCACCAGGTTACCATTGTTGACAGCAACGTTCTGGGTCTGGTAAAACTGCTTTTCATTGTTGACACCGAGGTTACCATTTTCATACCCCCATTTAGCGGTATTCAGGCTGGTGCCATCAAATTCATCAGACCAGATCAGGTTATAAGACCTGGCTGCAGCGGATACAGCGCCAACGGTTTTGTCATCTGCGGACAATTTAGGCGCCTGTTCGGCCTTGTTTTCTTTCTTACAGGATGTTACTGCCCCTGACAGGAGCAGTACGCTCAGCAACGTGGAGAGGGTTTGCCTTTTCATAGTTAAGTTTTCTGGTTTTCATTGTTTCCACGGTATAGCCTTATCGCTGCCGGACAGGTGTAAATAATACGCCTGTTTCAGTAACAAGGTGTCATAACGCGGAAACGAATGGTTAATTTGATCAGGGCAAAGATGCGTTTAATTTTCATCCCCCTTCTTTTAGGGGGTACGTCTAATCTACTACAAGCACAACATAGTGTATTGATTATCAATAAACCTTATTTACGTCACTCTTACTTCGCGCTATATTATTCCCTATTTTTAGCGAAACGTTATGGAAAATGAACAAGCTTTTTCTGCTTGTGCTGTCTATCCTATGGAGCAACCTGGTCATCGCACAACAAATAATCGGGCTACCGCCTGTGATCAATTATACCCGTCAGCAATATCCTGGTGGCGGGCAAACCTGGGACCTGGATATGGACCGGAATGGCATCCTTTATTTTGCCAACAACGAAGGGCTGATGACCTTCAACGGTCATTCCTGGAAGTTGCTCCCGGCTCCCAATCATACCCGGCTAAGGGCTGTAAAAGCTGATAAGGATGGTCGTATCTATGTCGGCGCCCAGGACGATTTTGGTTACTACCTGGCGGATGCGGACGGCATATTGCGATATACTTCCCTCAAACCGGTCGTCAGGAACCGGAAAGACCAATTTGCCGATATCTGGGATATTGTGATCGATGACAGCGGTATCTTCTTCAGAAGCACCAACAAAATCTTTCACTATGATCATAAGACCTTACATGTCTATCCCGCCCAGGCGGAATGGCAGGTATTACGCCGTGCCGGCGGACAACTATATGCCCAGGATGCGGCCAGAGGATTGTTACGGTTCCGCAACGGACAATGGCAATCCGTCTGTAGCGGGATCGCCGGTCGGCGGCTGCTTATCAGGGAAATCCTGGACCACGGACAAGACACTTTACTCATCTGCACCTTAAAACAGGGTCTTTTCAAATTGCATGGCGGTCAGCTGTTTCCCTTCCGGACAGCTGCGGATGGCATATTCACCGAAAAACAGATCTACTGTGCGAAGAACTGGGGAGATGGCGAGCAGCAATTATTGATAGGTACCTCTTATGGTGGTTGTTATATCATCAACAGCACTACCGGGCACATTATCCAGCGGTTTACGGTGGATGAGGGGCTCCAGCATAACAGTGTACTGAAGATATTTACCGATCCCGCCAGGAACATCTGGCTAACGCTGGATAACGGGATCGATATGGTGCGGTATAACACGGCAGTGAAACAAATCCTGCCGGATGGCAAACGATACCTTACCTCCTATACAGCAGCCATATTCAAAGAGCAGTTATATATAGGTACGTCGGATGGCGTTTTTGCTACGCCGGCAGGTACCCGGAAAGACCTGAGTTTCCAGGAAGGACATTTCCGGCGGATCGGGCATACGCAGGGACAGGTATGGAACCTGAGCCAGATAGGGTCGCATTTATTAATGGGGCATCATGAAGGCGCTTTTGAGATCGAGGGACAGGACGCCAGACTACTCTCCAAACTGACAGGCAGCTGGTTGTTCCGCCCTTTCGCATCGCATATACTTTCGGGAGGGTATAACGGGCTGCAACTGATCAAAAAGGATGGCGGTCAGTTAGGCGGAGCTGTCAGAGTAAGGGGCCTATTTGAATCGTTCCGTTTTCTAACGGTGGAAGATGACAGTATTGTCTGGTCTTCGCATCCTTACAGAGGTGTGTTCAGGATGCATGTGGAAGAGGATAGTCTGTTACAGTATACGCTTTTTACCAGTAAAGACGGTCTGCCTTCCGACTACAACAATTTTGTGTTCCGGATCAGGGACCGAACGCTGGTGGCCACACAGGCAGGCGTATATGAATACGACGCCGGTAAGAAAAAGTTTGTCCCCTCTCCCTGGTTGTATCCTGTGCTAAAGAACATCCCATTACAACACCTGGCGGAAGACGCTACGGGCAACATCTGGTTCATTTCAGATAAGATGCCTGGTGTGATCGATTTTCACAAACCGGTGCCGGAGCATCCTTATAGTATTGTGTATTTCCCGGAGTTGAAAGGACAGGTGGTCAGCGGATTTGAGTTCCTTTATCCATATGATGACGAGAACATTTTTGTCGGTGCGGAAAAGGGGATGTACCATATTAATTACAAGCATTACCGTCATTCGCGGGAGTTGCCTGTAGTGCTGATCGGTCAGGTCAGCGCACATGGGAAGCGGGACAGTCTTTTATTCGGTGGGTATCATCCCCCGGGAAAGCATTCCTTCAAAGTAATGCCCCATGCATTTTCGGGTTTTCATTTTGAGTATGCCTCTCCGGTATATAGTCAGGGGAATACGATCTCTTACAGTTACCGGCTGGCAGGATTTGATCAGGGTTGGAGCGAGTGGTCGGTAAAAACGGAAAAAGACTATACTAATCTGCCGCATGGCTATTATGCATTTTCTGTGCGGGCAAAGGATAATCTGGGCAATGTGTCGCGTCCGGCAGTATATGCTTTCCGGATATTACCTGCCTGGTATCAGACGGGGCTTGCGATGAGTGTCTATGTGCTGAGCGGACTTGCCTTACTGCTGTGGGGTTATATTTATCAGAAGAAAAAATTCATCCGTCAGCGAAAGCGCTATCAGCAAAAACAGGAGCAGCTGATCTTACGGCACCGGTTTGAAAAAGAGCAAAAGGAGAAAGACCTGATCAGTCTGCAGAATGAAAAGCTGACGGCGGAAGTCCGCTTCAAAAATAAAGAGCTGGCCACAGCCACGATGTACCTGTTACACAGAGGCAAGGTATTATCAAATATCAAAGAAGAACTGCTGAGCGCTATGAAGAAATTAGACTCGCCGGCGGGGGCATTTAAAAAGGTGATGCGGCTATTTGAGGAGGCAGAAAACAATGAAGAGGACTGGGAGCAGTTTTCCCGGCATTTTGACGAGGTACATAACAACTTTCTGTTTAAACTGAAGCGCCGTTATCCGGACCTGAGTACAACTGATCTGAAGCTCTGTGCCTATCTGCGCATCAATCTGACCACTAAAGAGATCGCACAGTCGCTGGGGATATCCGTGCGTGGCGTGGAAACCAGCAGGTACCGGCTGCGCAAGAAACTGGAATTACCTGCGGAGGTCAGTTTATACGACTTTCTGCTGGCGGTGGCGGATGATCAGGCAAGACCGGCACAATCCTGAGGAAAACGGTTATATTTGTGACTTACTCCTTTACCATTTTTTTCATTGTCAGCGCTTAATGTTCATATACGTATAACGGAAGAAGAGGAAAGAAATCTACTCAGTAATGTTGCGGAAGGTGACTGGCAGGCATTCACGCGCCTTTACGACGCCTATTCTCCGCTCATTATACATTATCTGCAGGTTTATCTGACTGACAAACACGATGTAGAGGAAATCGGCCAGGAAGTATTTCTGAAAGTCTGGAAAAAGCGGGAAATACTTGTTACAGTACGTTCTTTTAAGAACTATGTATTTATCATGGCCAGGAATGCGTTGAACGACTTCCTGAAATCCCGGCAGGCATTGCTCCAGAAGCAGGCCGGATATAGCAAAGACTATGTTTTACCACATTATAGCGCCGACGACAAACTAATTACGGACCAGTATGAATCCATTGCCCGTTCGGGACTGGACATGCTGTCAGAAAAGCAGCGTCGTATTTTCCTTTTGCGTACACGCGATGAAATGACCATCCAGGAGATCGCGGATGCAGAAGGTATGTCCGTTGGCGGCGTTCATAAGTCATTACAGCAGTCCACCCAACAGCTGAAAGACTATCTGGCCCGCAATGGTATTAGTTTTACCCTTCTTTTATTGATACTTTTCTTCCAGCCCTGAAACTTTTTTTAAAATTTTTTACTGTCCTGGTGAAAATTCGGAATTAAGAACCGTCTTTACCTATATATGTCATATATGAATATAACTGAAGCCATCACGATCGTGACAAAACTGGCTGAGGGGACCCAGGTCAGTGAAGACCGAATAGCCGCTTTCAGGCTATGGAGCCTGACCGAAGCGACAGATGAAGAATTACAGGAACTTGCGCGTGCGCACGAAGCGGTGCTCATGCGCATGCAGGAAATCCCTGTGTATGATAACCGGGAGATCGTCAATAATATATATAGCCGGCTGACGGCCTACTATCAGGAAGAAACAGCAGCATTGGCAGCAGTAACGGGACAGGACAATAACATCCGGAAGATCAGGGGACGCAATTACTGGTGGGCCGCGGCGGCTTCCCTTCTTTTACTGGGAGGCGGTACTGCCGTCTGGATGATACGTACACAGCGGACACAACCAGCTGTGATCGTACAACAAACAACACTTACACCGGGTAGCAATAAAGCGGTCCTTACGCTGGCTAACGGGCAACAGATCATATTAGATAACGCCGAAAAAGGCACTATTGCCGAATCAGGCGGCGTCTCAGTTATTAAAGCAGATAGCGGTGCTATCGCTTACAGTGGAACAGGGGGCAACATACAATACCACACACTGTCTACACCGAGAGGTGGACAGTTCCAACTCACATTACCAGACGGATCGCATGTATGGCTGAACGCCGCATCATCTATCCGTTATCCGACCGCATTCACGGGGGCTGAAAGGAATGTGGAACTTACCGGAGAAGGCTATTTTGAGATAGCCCCAAACGCCGCCCAACCTTTTACTGTTAAAACCGGCAAACTGGACGTACATGTATTGGGCACAGGATTTAACATTATGGCTTACGCCGATGAAAATGCTGTACGTACAACGTTGGTCAACGGAGCTGTAAAGGTTGCGGCAGGCGCAACAACAACGATACTGACGCCTGGCACACAGGCCAGCTTACAGGCAGGCGCAGCTGGTTTTACGATCAGCAGACCAGATCTGGATGAGGTACTGGCCTGGAAAAACGGACAGTTCCGTTTCAGCCGGACCAACATCAGGCAGATCATGCGACAGGTATCCCGGTGGTATGATGTAGAAGTCAATTACGAGGGGAACGTAGACAACATAGAATTCCAGGGTATTCTGTCCCGCAAAGTGACGGCACAGGCCTTACTGGAAACGATCGCAGCAACAGGAGAAGTACATTTCCGTATAACAGGGAATCATATCAGCGTCATACCTGGCGCTGAGAAATAAACAGGAACAAACAACCGAAACGAATCGCTCATTAAACATCAACAACCAACCAAACGCATTATGTAGTAGAAACAAGCAAACAAGCAACAACCAAAAATCAGCAAACAAGAAAACAGCAGTTGTAGGTCCTACCACTAAAACAGTGAGGACCCCAGTTGCACCTGGGGCCCTCCTATGCGGGCTACTTCAAAATGTCTCTTACGTCATTTAATCAGTAAATCCCTAAATGTACAAGTATGAACAACATTGTACCTGGCAAAGGTATGCCAATTCCTTTTTCCAAATTATTTATGATTATGAAGCTAATCATTCCGTTGATACTCGTGGCAGTGTTGCATGTAAGCGGCGCCAGCTATGGCCAGAAGGTCACGATCAACAAAAAGAAGGCGGCATTAACTGATATTTTCAAGACCATCAGTGAACAGACGGGACGTGAGTTTATCGCAAACCCCACTTTACTGGCCAATACTATGCCGGTGGACGTGAACGTAAAGGATAAAGATATCAGCGAGTTCTTACCCGAATTGCTGCGCAAACAGGGTCTCGCTTATGCCGTGGTGAATAACGTTATTGTCATTACAAGAGACCCGAAGCTGCTGATGGTCCCTCCTGCGTCGCTGGTGCTGGCCCCGGACCCACCGAAAGTTGTCAAGGGATGGATAGCTGATCTGAATGGTGTACGTCTGCCGGGAGCGACCGTTGCATTGAAGGGAACGAATAAAGGCACGACTACTGATGGTAGCGGCTATTTTGAGATACGCAGCGAACTGGCGGGCGACAGTGCAGAGCTGGTGGTGACCTATACGGGATTTATAACGAGGGTGGCGCATATCCGTTATTTCATTCCTACAATGATCGTTCTCCGGCCATCGACCAGTGAACTGGACCAGGTACAGGTGATCGCCTATGGTACAACTACCAAGCGTTTCAGTACAGGAAACGTTGCCACTGTTACGGCTGCGGAGATTGAGAGAAACCCTGTCAGCAACCCTTTACTGGCATTGTCAGGAAGAGTTTCAGGTTTGGTGATCAATCAGGTGAATGGTTTGCCGGGTGGCGCAGTGAGTGTACAGTTAAGAGGATTCAATTCCATCTCCGGTGGCACTGCTCCCCTATATATTATTGATGGTGTACCTTTCAAGGGCGGCGGTTATGGCTCTATCAACAACGCATTGGATGGTGGTAATATGCTGGATTTCGTAAACCCTGCGGATATCGCCAGTATAGATGTGCTGAAAGACGCAGATGCTACCTCTATTTACGGTTCCCGTGGTGCCAACGGGGTTATTCTGATCACTACGAAAAAAGGAAAACCCGGACGTATGCGTTCTAATGTCACAGCGTATACCGGTATCAGTAAAGTAACCCGTAAGCCTGAGTACATGAACCTGCAGGAATATCTGCAGATGCGCAGAGAAGCGATGTTAAATGATGGCGTACGCCCTGGTCCGGCGGACTATGACGTAAACGGCACCTGGGATACCACAAGGTATACTGACTGGCAGGAACGTATCATGGGAGGCAGTGCACATATTTCAGATGTACAGGGTAGCGTATCCGGCGGTAATAACCAGGTACAATACCTTGTGGGCGGCGGTTATCACAGAGAAAGTCCGGTAATGCCAACTGACGGAGCATCCAGAAAAGGTTCCGCACATTTTAATATCACCGGTACCAGCGAGGACAATAAATTCAGCGTGAATGCGGGTGCTTATTACGTATCCAACAACAATGACATTCCTCCTGTCGATCCGACAGGTTCTATAAGGGACCTGGCGCCGAATGCGCCGGAACCTTTCAATCCTGATGGTACGCTGAACTGGGAAAATGGTACTTACAGTAATTCGTTCTCTTCGTTGTTGCAGCCTTATCTGGGACGTAGTAACAACATCAACGGTAACATTACATTAAGCTACCGACCGATCAAAGGACTGGACATTAAAGTAGCAGGCGGGTATCAGAACACTGCGATCAAAGAATATACAGGTACGCCATTGTACATCATCAATCCGTACCTGACAGGTAATAAGATCGCTTCTGCCCGTTATGGCACCAGCAATTACAATATATGGAACATAGAACCACAGGTTACTTATAATTTCCGTTTTGGAAAAGGTAATGTAGAAACCCTGCTGGGTGAGACATTCAGACATGAGCTGAATGAATCGCTGATACAGAGCGGTAGCAACTATGTGAGCGATGCATTGCTGAAGAATCCGGCTGCAGCAGCGACATTGACCAACGAAAGCAGCGGGATGTCAGAGAACGCGTACAACGCTACGTTCGGCAGAGTGAAATATACCTGGGACAGTAAATATATCCTGACCTTAAATGGCCGTTATGATGGTTCGAGCCGTTTTGGTCCGGCGAACAGGTTCCATTTCTTCTGGTCAGCCGGTGGTGCGTGGATATTCACCCAGGAGAAAGCAGTAAAAGAACTGGTACCGTTCCTGAGCTTTGGTAAACTGAGAGGTAGTTATGGTACAACAGGTAATGATGCTGCAGGCGATTATGCATTCCTTGACCTGTATCGTTCTATTCCTTACCCTTATCAGGGTTCTAATGGTTTACAGCCGCAGGCGCTGTTTAATGCCGCATTACAATGGGAAGCTACCCGTAAGATAGAAGGCGCTATCGACCTCGGTTTCCTGGAAGATAAAATCCTCGTGACAGCCAGCTATTATACCAACCGCAGCAACAACCAGTTACAGAACCTGCCTTTATCCGCAGTAACCGGATTTAGCTCTATCAGAAGTAATATACCAGCTATTATCCGTAACAACGGATGGGAATTTGAGCTGCGTACCACGAATATCAAAACCAGGAATTTTGACTGGAGCACTTCCCTGAACATTGCGTTGCCACGTAATACACTGGTATCTTATCCGGGAGTAGGACCCGATGATCCGACCTTCATCATTGGTAAGCCACTGGGTACTATCAGGGTGTATGAATATGCAGGCGTAGACCCACAGACAGGCGTATATACCTTCTATGATAAAGAGCGTAAGAAAGTAACGTCGCCGGTAGACAGAACAAAGATCCTGGACCCGGTAAGCGTTAAATACTATGGCGGTTTTCAGAACAGCCTGCGCTACAAAGGCTGGACAGCAGACTTCCTGTTCCAGTTTGAGGACCATACGGTAAGGAACCCATTGATCAATGGTACGTTCCCTCCGGGTTTCCAGGGCAATCAGCTGAAGAGCCGCGCACTGGGCCGCTGGCAGAAACCTGGCGATGTTACGGATATTCCGAAATACACACAGAGCATTTTAGGATTCCTGCCATGGGCTTTATATGGAAAGAACAGTGATCTGGCTTATTCCAGAGCGCCTTTCCTCCGCCTGAAGAACGTTTCCATTGCTTATCAGCTGCCGGCTTCCCTGATGAAGAAACTGCGGCTGCAACAGGTCTCTCTCTTTGCACAGGGACAGAACCTGCTGACATTCTCCAAGAAAGAATTCCGCGACTTCGATCCGGAAGCAGACGCGATCAATTTCGGGCCATTGAAAACATTCACCGGCGGTCTTAAAGTAAACCTCTAAAAAGCAACAACATGACATTATCATATAAACCACTCCGTTCACTGTATGCAGGACTTGCGCTGGGTCTGTTAATGACCGCCGGCTGTAAAAAGGCGCTGGATATAGACCCACCGAGCACACAGATCGTAAGTTCACAGGCCTTTGTCAACGACATGTCGGCTACCTCCGTGATGACAGGCATGTACAGCAACATGATGAGCGGGGCGCAGAACTTTGTATCCGGCAACAGAAGCATTACCGCCAGGGAATCGCTGGCTGCTGATGAACTGGTGAACTATTTACCCGCTTCACAGGATGCGACCTTACAGGAGTTCTATACCAACACATACAATATTGCCAATCCATATTTCTGGAATGAGTTCTACCAACGCATTTACACTTGTAATGCCACGATAGAAGGCGTTACTGCATCCACAGGCATATCAGATGCCGTGCGTGCGCAATTACTGGGAGAGGCTAAATTCTTTCGTGCCTTTATCTATTTCTACGCTGTGAACACGTACGGAGATGTGCCACTGGCACTGACCACCGACTACAGGACCAACAACACACTGTCTCGTACACCCAAAGCCAGGGTGTATGAGCAGATCGTTGCCGATCTGAAAGATGCAGAGGCACTGATGGGCAATGACTATTTCAAAGGCACTACAGCAGGTACTACCGAAAGAGCAAGGCCTAATAAGGCAGCAGCCAGCGCTTTGCTGGCCCGGGCATACCTGTACATGGAGCAATGGGCAAATGCGGAAGCAGCAGCGACCAGTGTGATCAACAATGGCACCTATTCCCTTGAAACTGATCTGAACAGGGTATTTACCAACACAAGTAAAGAAGCCATCTGGTATTTACAGACGGTACTGGCTACCAACTATTCAACTTATGACGGACAGTATTTTATGCTGACCAGAGTCGCGCCAGGTACCAGTGCGCAGAGTCCTGTGGCGATCCGTCTTTCTTTCTTTGATAGTTTTGAGCAGGGAGATGCCCGTCGCACGAACTGGATCGACACCTTTACCATCAACAATACTGATTACTACTTCCCTTTCAAATATCAGAAGAACCTGAGCACTACACCGGAAGCACTGCTGGTATTACGACTTGCGGAGCAATACCTGATCCGTGCTGAAGCCAGGGCGAAACAGGGGAACGTGACCGGCGCAAACAGTGCGGCGTCTGACATCAATGTTATCCGTAAAAGAGCGGGACTGGGAGATACGCAGGCCGCGAATGAACCCGATATGCTGAAGGTGGTAGCGGCAGAGCGCAGGTCAGAATTGTTTGCAGAATGGGGACATCGCTGGTTTGACCTGATCCGTACGGACAAAGCAGACGCTATCATGAGCGTACTGACGCCGTTGAAAGGGGGTGTATGGAACAGCAATTACAAGATACTGCCTATTCCGTACAGCGAAACACAGATCAATACGAACCTGAAACAGAATCCGGGGTATAATTAATCACAAACAACCTTTATCATAACCCTCCCACAAAAGGGAACATGCCATCATCACAGTAAACAAGTATTCATTACAATGAAATCAGCAACAACCCATGTTTTGCTTGGGGCATTGTGTGCCCTGACGGCAGCATTGCCAGCAAACGCGCAAAAGCACAAGAAGGGAAAAGATACTGCGACGCCTAATAAGGACAGTGTAGCCGCAGCGCTGGCGAAAGTGGCCTTTCCGGCGAAGCAGGAAACACTGAAGCCTTACAGGGAGGTAATTCCGGCCAATGCGATCACCAGCAGTGGTTTATTCAAGGTTCATAAGTCGGCCGACAAGTATTACTTTGAAATACCCGATTCACTGTTGGGCAGGGACCTGCTGGTTGTCAGCAGAATTTCCAAAGGTTCTTCAGAATACCGTCCGATGATACTGCCTACCTATGCAGGCGATCAGATCGGAGAAAAGGTGATCCGTTTTGAAAAAAGTACCGGCAATAAGATATTTCTGCAGACGATCTCCTACAGAGAAAGAGCAGCGGACAGTTCTTCCAATGGCCTGTACCGTTCACTGATGAACAACAGTCTGCAACCCATCCAGGCAGCATTTGCCGTGAAGGCGGTGAATGACAGCAGCAAGAGCAGTGTGATCGAAGTAACGGACTATCTGAACAATGATAATTCTGTCTTCTTCTTTGACGCAGGCACCAAAGCGCTTGGCGGACTGAACATGATGGCGGCAGACCGTTCCTACATCGGGGATGTGCATGCATATCCGATGAACATCGAGATCAAGAGCGTACGCACCTATACCGGCAGACCAATGCCTGTTACGAATGAAGTGAAGACCTATAGTTTTGAGCTGAACAGTTCTATTGTATTACTTCCTTCCATTCCGATGCAGTCCCGGTTCTTTGATCCCAGAGTAGGCTTCTTTGCAGATGAATATATTGACTTTGACGCCAATCCACAGGGCATCAAAAGCGAGAGCCTGATCTGGAAATGGCGGCTGGAACCACGCAAGGAAGATATTGAAAAATACAAACGCGGAGAACTGGTTACACCGGAGAAACCGATCATTATTTACATTGATCCGCTGACACCGAAGAAGTGGGTGCCTTATCTTATTGCAGGCGTAAACGACTGGCAGGCGGCGTTTGAAGCCGCAGGTTTCAAAGATGCGATCATCGCAAAAGAAGCGCCTGCAGATGACAGCACCTGGAGCATAGAAGACGCGCGGCATTCCGTACTGGTATACAAACCATCTTCTATGGCGAATGCGATGGGCCCAAGCATTAAAGACCCGCGCACAGGCGAAATACTGGAAACGCATATCAACTGGTATCACAATGTGATGGACATGTTGTACAAATGGTATTTCATCCAGGCGGGCGCGATCGATAAGAGAGCACAGGCGCCACAACTGCCGGACGATCTGATGGGAGAACTGATCCGTTTTGTGTCTTCACATGAAGTAGGGCATACACTGGGTCTGCGTCATAACTGGGGCGCATCTTCAACAGTTCCGGTGGACAGTCTGCGTAGCAAACGCTGGGTAGAAGAAAATGGTCATACGCCATCCATCATGGACTATGCCCGTTTCAACTATGTCGCGCAACCGGAAGATAATATCGGTCCGAAAGGTATTTTCCCACGCATTGGCGCTTATGATAAATGGGCGATCGAATGGGCATACCGCGCATTACCAGATACGAAAACACCGGCAGAGGAAACGCCCTTGCTGAACAAGATGGTGATCGCGAAGTTAGCGTCCGGTAAACAGTACTTCTTTGGTATCGAGAGAGTACCCTGGGAACCAGCAACACATTATGACCCACGTAATCAGCGCGAGGACCTGGGAGATGATGCGATGAAGGCGGGTACTTATGGTATTGCCAATCTGAAGCGCATAGAAAAACATCTTATGGACTGGACCCGTCAGCCGAACGAGGATTACAGCAAAGCCGGTGATATGTACAATGAACTGGTAAAACAGTTTGATCTTTATATGGGTCATGTAGCGGCGAATATCGGCGGTATACTGACAACGCCCAAGACCGTAGAACAGGCAGGACCGGTATATGAGTTCCCGGCTAAGAGCAAACAACAGCGTGCGATGGCGTTCCTGCAGGAACAGTTGTTCACTACGCCCATGTGGCTGAATGACACACAACTGGCGGGGCTGACGAAGACCAGTTTTGCTGTTGTGACCAATGTGCAGAAAAAGACATTGTTCCAGTTGCTGAGCCCTGATGTACTGGACAGACTGTCCTTACAGGAGAATGCTGCAGGAACGGATGCATATACTGCTGCGCAGTTCTTACGCGAGCTGAAACAGGGTATTTTCTCTGAACTCGCCGCACATAAAACGATCGATACTTATCGTCGTGGATTACAGCGCGTATATGTAGAAAGACTGCTGATGATGATCACACCGGGTCCACAGAACCCGCTGATGCCATCACCTGGTCTGAGCAAAGACGGCGATGCGCTGCCGCTGATCAAAGCCCATGCGAAAGCCCTGGCAGAGCAGATCAAGGCCAGCATTCCGCAGACGTCCGATGAGATGACACGCAGTCATCTGCAGGACCTTTACGACAGGCTTGATAATGGGTTACATCCCAGGAAATAGATATGGTAAACGAGTATACTGAGCTCTATTTTAAAACTGTAAACGTGCGATCTCTATCGCGCGTTTTTTATTTATATACAAGTGATCTTGTGTCAATACCCAGGCTGCTAAAACCCTGGCTATCATACGACTGCTGCGGTATTGCGGGTATACGGTACCAGCGCACGTTTTCCCTCAAAAGGATTACTTATTCTGCCTTATTATGCTTAAATTCGTATAATAAATAGCGGCTTTTTCGGCCCTGTACATCCACCCGCCTCCATGTTATGAAAAGTGTTATCCTGTACCTGAAAATTTTAGATACCACGTTCACGTTACCTTAAAATTGACCAAATGAAGAACCCGGTTTACCCAAACAAAAAGGTGAAAAAGAGTCCATGGCTTGCAACTGTGCTCTGTCTTTCACTCTTACCAGTTTCCACGTTTGCCCAGCGGACCCTCGTCTGGGAAGAAAGTTTTACCAGCTCAACCCTTAATGCGCAGACCTGGACCTATGAAACAGGTGATGGCTGTGCCAAGGGCAATTGTGGCTGGGGCAATGCGGAGTTGGAGTACTACACCAACCGCACAGAAAATGTCAGAATTGAGAACGGTCACCTGGTGATCGAGGCACGGCGGGAAGATATGGGCGGTAAGCCTTTTACTTCTGGTCGTATCAAAACAGCGGGAAGGGTCACTTTCCGTTACGGCTCACTGGAAGCACGCATCAAAGTACCGAAAGTCGGGAACGGTCTCTGGCCTGCTTTCTGGTTGCTGGGCGCCACAGGAGGCACCTGGCCGCACAACGGTGAGGTAGACATCCTGGAAATGGGTTTTGCGGGCGCTATTGCGGCCGGCAGACCAAACAACACCCTGAGTGCAGCTACTCACTGGTGGACGGAAAATCCGGGCGGCTATACCGGCCATGCCACCTATGCAAAAGATACCGTTGCTACAGGTGTTGACCTGAGCGATGACTATCATCTGTACAAACTGGAATGGGACCCGCAGTTCCTGACCATTTACCTGGACAATAGTCCGTTTTACAAAATTGGGATCACCGGCGGCAATGGATTTGAAGCTTTTCATAATCCGTTTTACATCCTGCTGAACCTGGCCGTCGGCGGTAACTATCCCGGTATTCATTCCGCTGCGGGGATCACGGCCCCCTTACCCGGACGGATGGAGGTGGATTACATCAGATTGTACCAGGACAGGTCGCAGGGAGAAGAACTGATACTGGCGAGCAACAATGCACCGGAAGGCAATTATGGTATTTTCACTGACAATACCACTGTCAGCGACAGGGTTGCTTTTGGTCAGGGCGCTAACCTGTATCTCTGGAACAACATCACCAACATCACCTCTCCTACCCCTTCACCATTCGAGGGTAGCAATGTATGGGCATTTCATGCCAATGCCGGCGCCTGGTATGGTCTGGGTGTGGCGAATGACGTGAAGAATATGAGCAACTATTCAGGCGGTAGTCTGAAGTTCCATATGAAGACCAGTTCTACTGCTACTTTCAGAGTAGGCATTGCTTCGGACGGTGCGGAAGGCTGGATCACGTTCAACGGCAGCAACGAGCATGGCCTGGTGAGAGACGGGCAATGGCATGAGGTCACGATTCCGGTGAGTGAATTTGGCGCGCTGGACCTGATGCAGATCACGCAGTTGTTTATGTTCTCCGGTGATGCACCGGCGGCGGCGGCTGATTTCTATTTTGACAACATTTATTACACCGGTGGCGTATCTGCGAACCCGGCGCCGAAGGTCGCTATTACGAATATTGCAAATGAGGCCGTGTATACGACACCTGCGGCTATTGCAATACAAACGAATGCCAGCGATCCCAATGGCAGCATCAGCAAGGTGGATTTCTACAATGGGGCTTATTATCTGGGTACTACCACAACGGCTCCGTTCAATTACACCTGGAATACCTCCACGCAGGGTATTTACAAACTGATCGCCAAAGCGACGGACAATCAGAACAAAACGACCACTTCGCAGCCGGTCACCGTACTGGTAGCGGCACCGGGTAATACCGCGCCGCAGATCAGTATTACTTCTCCTACGGCCAGTACGCCATACCGCAAACCGGCCAAGGTGGTGATCAATACCAATGTTACCGACAATGGTATTATCTATAAAGTAGAATTCTTCAACGGTAGCACCTTACTGGCGACACTGACACAACCACCGTATAATTATACGTGGGAGAACGTGCCGCAGGGTACCTACACCATCACTGCGAAAGCGACAGATAATGGCAAGCTGAGTACCACATCTGCGCCGGTGACCATCACTGTGCAGGATAATAAGATACTTTCCAGTAAATATGGCATCTACAGTGAAGATGCGTCTATCACTGAAAAGATGACCTACGGACTGGACGCGAACCTGTATATCTGGAATAACCTGGCGACGATCAGTGGCGCAGCGCCATATGAGGGTTCACAGGTAATAGGCGTTACGGCAGCAGCTGGCAGCTGGTTTGGTTTGGGTGTTGCACATGATGTACGCGACCTGACGCATTTTGCCAATGGTTCATTGAAGTTCCACTTTAAAACGTCTTATCAGGGACAGTTCCGTTTCAGTATCATTTCACAGAACGGTGAGCAGGTGATCAACTATGCGCCCGGCGAACAGAAACTGGGCTTACTGAGAGACGGACAATGGCATGAAGTGACCATTCCTGTTAGTTCGCTGACCAATGTCAACCTGACGACGATGTCGCAGGCATTTACCTTCTCGGGAGATGCACCGGCAGCAGCGGCTAGTTTCTATATAGACAACATCTATTACGTTACTTCCGATCCTCCGGTTACGCAGACCAATCTGGCATTGAATAAACCTACGCGCACTACTTCCAATGAGAATATTGCGATGGAAGGAAAGTATGCCGTGGATGGTAATATCAATACCCGCTGGTCCAGTGGTTTTGGCGATCCACAATCTATCAGGGTTGACCTGGGTGCAGATTATGATATCAACCGCGTGAAGATCACCTGGGAAACGGCAGCCGGAAAAGACTATGTGATACAGGTTTCCAATGATACGATCAACTGGAGCCCGTTACGTACGGTGACGAATAACAGTACGCTGGTGAATGAGTTTACCGGTCTGACAGGACACGGCCGTTATCTGCGCATCTATGGTACGGCCAGAACAACGGTGTATGGTTATTCCATTTTTGAACTGGAAGCGTATGGTAGTCTGCGGACAGGAAGTTCCTTACTCGCCAGCACTGCACCTGTGAATCAGACAGCAGTTAGTGCCTGGAAAGCAACGTTATATCCGAACCCGGTAGTCAATGACAGGGTACAGTTACGCAGTAGTGAGGCGGTGAAGCAGATCCGCGTGGTAGACCTCAACGGACGTACCTGGTCGACGCAGCAATTGTCGCAGGAAGGCAAGGTTTCCTCCACTTACAACGTGGATGTAAGTCGCTTACCAGCAGGGGTTTATTTTATTCAATTAAAAAACAGCGCACAGCAAACATTGTTGCTGAAGTTTATTAAACAGTAAATATCAACTACTTAAACAGCCGGTACGTTTACCTGTCTCCGTTAGACATGCGTACCGGCTATTTTTTAAGATAGTATTTGGCCTTCAGTGCGTACTTGTATAAGTACAACATAAAAATAATATGCGTAATCACTAGGAGTATCCAATAATGTTTGTAAATTTCATCGTTAAAAATTTTTTTGAAAACCTTATCCCGCTTTTTGATTAACGTCACTCCCTTTTTGGACTTAGCATCTACAAAACAACAATTAAAAAACCTGGGAAAACCTAGTATTCAACAAAAAACCATTTAAGACGATGAAGAAAAACCTGCTGCTAACATTTCACAAGCAGTTCTTTACGGCCTGCTTTGGAATTGCCTTGCTCGCAGCGAGCACTGACCGTGCCTATAGCCAGGTGCCTACTGGCTTTACGCTGAAAAAACTAACTGATAACTCTATCGTTGAAGCTACTGCAATGGCACATGCTGCTGATGGCAGAATATTCATGGCTGAACGTGGAGGTAAGGTGAAGGTTTATCAGAATGGAACCGTATCTACCGTGTATACCGCTCAAACAGTAACCGATGCAGAGCAGGGTTTACTGGGTATCACATTGCATCCCTCATTCACCAGCAATGGCCGTTGTTACATTTTCTACACCAATAAGGAAATGACACGCCATTACCTGGACATCCTGTTTATCAACCAGGCTAACGGTGTTGACTCTGTCAGAAGAGTAATGGAATTTGATCAGATCATCAATGGCGCGCACAATGGTGGTGCGTTATTGTTCCGCAAAGGTCTGCTGTATGTAGCGATCGGCGAGAGCAATGAAGCGATCGAATCTCCTAAGCTGACCACTTACCGTGGTAAGATATTACGTCTGACAGAAGACGGACAACCAGCTCCGGGCAACCCTTATTATGACACCCCGAACGCCACCCGTCAGCAGAGAAGTATCTGGGCGCGTGGTATGAGAAATCCATGGAGAATGTCTCTGGACCCTGTGTCTCAAAGGATTTTCGTGGTGGACGTAGGCGGTGACTATGAAGAAATTAACGATGTGACCAATCCTGATCCTGCCAGAGGATATAACTATGGCTGGGACCAGAATCACAAAACAGGTTATCAGCCGGATACCACGACTACGATCCCTCCGGTTTATTTTTATGACCACAGTGAAGATAAAGGCGGATGTGCGATCACATCAGGTCTGTTCTTCAACCCTCCTGCTACCAACTATCCGCCACAGTATCTGAACAAGTTCTTCTTCTCAGACTGGTGTCGCGACTGGTACAGGTTTGTTGATATAAATGGTCTGAAGCCTTCTTCTCAGTATACAGAGTTCTCTGCGAAGAACTTCACCAGGATACTGGGTACCAGCGTAGGTATAGATGGTAACATTTATTACATCGCTTATGCAGGAGATGGAAGTCTGTACAGAATTGAATACAATAACAACCAGGCGCCATCTATCGTAAATCAGCCGGAAAACAGGACCATTACAGCAGGGGACGCAGTTTCTTTCTCTGTGACGGCTTCCGGTGGTACGCCATTATCTTTCCAGTGGCAGAAGAACGGTGTTAACATTGCCGGCGCTACTGCTGCTACCTATAGCATTGCACAGACCACACAAGCTGACTCAGGTCAGTACCGTTGTGTAGTGACCAATCCGATCAGCACCATTAACAGTAATCCTGCGAAGCTGACCGTATTGCCATTCAATGCGAGACCAGTTCCGAAAATCCTTACACCAGCAGCTACGCTGACATGGAATGTAGGTACGATCGTTAACTATTCCGCAACAGCTACGGATGCTGAAGACGGTACCTTACCAGATTCAGCTTACACATGGGAGGCGCGTTTCTATCATAAAGATACCCCTACCAGTGAGCACTGGCATCCTGGTCCGACCCTGACGAAAGGCGTAAAATCAGGCAGCTTCACTGCTGATAACCTGGGTGAGTCTTCTCCGAATATCTGGTTCAGACTCATGCTGACCGTAAAAGATTCTAACGGCCGTACCGGCGTAGACTCCGTTGACGTCTATCCAAACAAGGTACAGGTAACTGCTGCTTCCAACATCGCTGGTATCAGTCTGGTGTTAGGTTCCAAAGAGGTTGCTCCGTTCACCAAAACAATGGTGGTAAACTCCCTGACCACACTGCAGGCCGTTACGCCACAGTTGCTCGGCGACACCACTTACGATTTCGTATCATGGGCACATGGTGGCGACGCATTACAGTCCATCCGCGTACCAGCAAAGGATACTGTCTTCCGTGCTACCTACAAGGCAGGTGCTTCCCGTCAGAACCCATTCCCTGACCCGGCTGTACCATCTACTATCCCAGGTAAGATCGAGATCGAAAACTTTGACTTAGGTGGCGAAGGTATTGCCTACCACGACGAAAGCACTGCCAATCAGGGTAATCAATACCGTACCACTGAAGGCGTAGACCTCGAAAACTGCTCTGAAGGCGGTTTCAATATCGGCTATGTTAACAACGGCGAATGGCTGGAATACACCGCTAACGTAACCGTTACCGGTAAATATACGCTCTCTGTCCGCGTAGCGAATCCCGGTGCTGCAAAGACCTTCCACGTAGAAATGGACGGCGTGAACATCACCGGCACCGTAACAGTACCGACAACCGGCGGTTTCCAGGCATGGCAGACCGTTTCCACTACGACCACACAGTCACTGCCTGCCGGCATACATGTGTTCCGTATCGTACTGGAAGCAAATGACTTCAACGTAAATTACTTCACCTTCGATCTGGCAATCGGCAACGCACCAACAGTTAGCATCACCGCTCCTGTTAACGGCGAGACATTTGTCACCAACTCCGATATCCTGCTGAAAGCAAATGCTGCTGATTCAGACGGTACCATCAGAAAAGTTGAGTTCTTCCAGGGTGCAACTAAAATCGGAGAAGATACCACTGCTCCGTACCAGTTCCTCTGGACAGGTGTTGCCACCGGTGCTTACAGCATCACGGCAAAAGCAACCGACAACACACAAATGACAGCGACCTCCGCTCCTGTTGCTATCAACGTGACAGCTGCCGCTGTTGAAAAAACTGTACCAGGACATATCGAAGCAGAAAGCTTTGACGCCATGTCTGGTATCCAGACAGAAGGTTGCGGCGATACCGGCGGTGGAGAAAACATCGGTTGGGTAGATACCGGCGACTGGATGGATTACTTCGTTAACGTTACCGCAGCTGGTAGCTATAACGTATCCTTCCGTGTAGCCAGCGCACCAGGTGGTGGTCAGCTGCAGCTACAAGCCGGCGCTAACGTCCTGACAACCGTTGATATACCAGCTACCGGCGGATGGCAGGCATGGACCACTATCAGCAAAACGGTGACCCTGACAGCAGGTAAACAGACATTGCGCGTATATGCTTCACATGGCGACGTCAATCTGAACTGGATTGAATTCGCAGCCACCGCACAGGCAGCAAGAACATCAGCCGTAGTAGAACAGGAACCTTCTATCAGAATGTATCCTAACCCGGTTGTGAATCTGCTGACCGTAGGTAATGTGAAAGGAGATGGCTTGTTCACTATCACCAATATAGCCACCTCACAGACGATCATCATCAAGGCGACCAATGGTATACTTGACGTAAGCAACCTGACACCAGGCGTTTATGTGCTTAAGTTCACCAACAATGGAAAACCAGTAACGAAGAAATTCGTGAAGATGTAGATTTGATAAGGGTTTAAATAAAAAAGCTGCCTCGTATGGGGCAGCTTTTTTATTTTTTGTTTGGAGTTTATAAATATGTAATGTAATATTGCACCCCCGTTCAACGGGAATGATTCCGTAGCTCAGTTGGTAGAGCAATACACTTTTAATGTATGGGTCCTGGGTTCGAGTCCCAGCGGGATCACGAAAGCCCGGCTTCGAAGAGAAGTCGGGCTTTTTGTTTGTATTAGTTCCCTCAGGTCTGCAACGAGCGCGAATAAAGGATTAAAGTTTATGGTCCGAGGTAGGTCATTTTCCTTGTTATAATAGATTCCTTAAGGGAATATGATTTCTGCAATCTTTGTTTTTCTTGATAATTACTTTGATTCCATACCAGCGCGGGTTTTATGACTTTCTGGGTAGCAAATTCGATGTACTTTTCGAGGTTCGAGGCGTTTATCGGGGAGGATTGTAATTCCTCAAGTAACTTTTTACGTTCGGCACCGTATTTACCAGCAAACTTTTTATACAGCTCTTCTGTGATCTTATCCTCAACATAACGTTCTTCCAGCTTTTCGATCTTTTCTTCCAGTTCTGTAAACCTTGCTTTAAGATGTTTAATTGTTTCCTCTCTTTTCTGCATTGACGGTGGTAAATTGCTTTCTAAATTGTAGCTGAAAAAGAGGGATATACTTTTCAGGAAGGGTTATCTCACTGAGGATAGTCATAAACCGTTCGTGGAGTTTGTTAGCGCTTATATGACAAGAACATTTGCTGCCGTTGTCACATTTATAATAGTATAGGTTCTTACGTTTGGCCAAATAGCCCCTTAAATAGATGTTACAAGCTTCGCATTTCATGAAGAGCTTTAAAGGTAGTGCTTCATTTAATGGATTTTGTACAAAGCCGTGAGTCACCTTGTTCTTTTCTTCATTGGCTATTAGAAAAATATCCCTGCTCACAAGCTTCATGTTTCCCCTCTACTACCTCCCCATTTAATAATGAATGAGATAGGATTCCACAATAGAATGGATTTACTAAGGCTTTACCGATAGCTTGCTTAGTAAGTTTCAGGCCATGGCCATGCAACCTTTTCAGGATTTCGACAGTACTGATACCCTCATTGGCTTTCCACAGGAAGGCTTTCCTTAACAGCTTCCCAGTTTCGTTTATAACAATGGTCTTTTGCCCGTTTAAAGTTACATGATCATAGCCTAAAGGAGCATGACAAGGCCATTCACCTCTGATGAGCCGTTCCTTCATGCCCTCGATAGTTTTTAGCCGTCTTAGATCATTGTCATACTGACTAAATAGGAACAGAATATTCTACTGTAACACACCTGCTGGATTCTTAGTATCTATTGGCTGTGTCACAGAAATGATTTGAATACCGAGGTCACGTAACTGACGAGTGAGCCAAATAGCATTGTCACCAGTACGACTGAATCGATCAAGACTATAAACAATGATCTTAACGTTGCTTTTTTGCTTTTTACAGAACTCAATCATTCGCTTGAACTCCTTTCTTTCGTCACTGGCAGCTGATTCGTAAGTACCGCCGAAATAAGCTAAGATATCATAGTCCTGCTTGCCCGCAAGTTGATTACAGGCTTTTTTCTACGTTTCCAGGCTCAAATTCCCCTGTGCTTGTTCCTTAGTGGATACTCTGGTGTATATTACGCATAGACGATTGTCCTGGACTATAGACTTTGCACCCTTAGCATATTTGGAGAAAATATCTTGATCTTGCATAGGTCTTTAATGTTTAATTTTCTTAGGTTAACAGAGTCGCAGAATTAGGCAGCGGATGATATTTTATTATTTTTTACTTCATTGCAATACAAGTCGTAAGTAGTTAAAGCAAGACTATGAAGTGTGGTAATGATGTTTTGTACTTCTTCAGGAGTTGCATGCTCAAATTGCTTGAACGACCGTATTTCATCTTCCGTGAGGTAAAGCTGCTGGTCTGTTTCTTTATTAGTGGGTTGAATGTTTAGCCAGTCATTCAAAGTAATAACCTGACGCATAAGAATATTATTTTAAGGCGATTTATGACTGCGTCATAAACTGGTTCCCTGCTTTTGCTCAGATGGTAAAAAAGTTCTTCTAATTTCACCGAAAAAATGTCATTACACATCAAAGCCCCTCATCTATAGACGGGGGCTTGGTTGGAAACTAATTCTGTCTAGTCCTGAAAAAAGTTTACACCTAAAACATGTAAACTATGATTCCGAAGCAACGAATTCAAGGACTTAAAGGCAAACCAGGACGTCAATTTCAGTATGAATTATCTTTCATGCATATGGTTGTCCCTGAGTATCTCAAAGGCGATTTTAGTACAGCCCAGGTAGCGAAAAAACATAACATATCAACAGCGCAGCTCTCAGGTTGGATAACCCGATTTTCTTCCGATCTTAGCGATGAAATACCCATTCCAATCGCAATGACAGACAAAGAAAGTAAAGACCAGGAATCGCTTAAAAAGCAGATTGAAGAGCTCAACAAAAAGTTAGCTCGGGCCGAGATGAAAATATCTGGGCTAGAACTAATGATTGACATTGCTGAAGAGGACCTAAATATCGACATCAGAAAAAAGTCTGGCACAGAGCAGTCAAAAGGCTAAAGCAGTTTTACCCTAAGGATGGTCTTGGGGTATTATGCCGACTATTCGGTAAAACAAGACAAGCCTATTACAAGCAGCTCCACTCTGAAGAAGGATTAGTGATGAAGAATGCTATCATCATTAAATCTGTGTCAGAGATACGGGAAAATATGCCGCGTATAGGTACTCGCAAACTTCAGTCAATGCTTGTTGACACTTTGCAACTCCATAAATTAGATATTGGCCGCGACAGCCTATTTGAACTACTTTCTGAATACGGTATGCTAGTAAGAAAACGCAAAAGAAAAAAGATCTACACAACAGATTCAAACCATCCTTTTAGGAAATATCCAAACCTTATCAAAGAATTGCAGATTACTGCACCTAATCAGTTATGGGTAAGCGATATCACCTATATAGCATTGCTTAACAACTATTGCTATCTAAGCCTCATCACAGGTGCATATTCACGGAAAATTATCGGCTTCTGCGTTTATCCTACATTGGAGAAAGAGGGTCCTCTAAACGCGTTGGAAATGGCTATTACTTCATCAAATATACCTTTGATTAACTCTCTTATCCATCATTCCGATCGGGGACTACAATATTGTAGTAATGCATATACTGCAAAGTTGATCGCCAGCGGCGCTGCCATCAGTATGACTGAAAAAGGCGATCCATATGAAAATGCTATAGCTGAACGAGTAAATGGAATCCTCAAGTCTGAGTTCCTTTTAAACAGAACATTTCGGAATATGGAAGAAGCATCCGCTTCTATTATTCAGGCTATTACTATCTACAATAGTCAAAGACCTCATAGTAGTTGCGACTATTTAACGCCTAATCAGGCACATCTCACCAGCGGTATTTTGCCCTCAAGATGGAAATCAAAAAAGAACTCATTTAATGCATCCATATAATTCCGTATGTTTGATCTGTCAACTAATAACAAGATTAAGAAATTAACCTGTAAACTAAAATCAGGATTACCAAAATCTAGTGTAAACTAAAACCAGGATTATCTCACCAAGGTGTAAACCTATTTCAGGACGAAACAATCCGCGACGTCCTCGTCTCCCTTGACACCATCAGCACCATCAAAAAAATCAAAGATTTCGACCTGCCACGCTTTAAAGCTGGCTTTGAGCAACTCTTCAAAGAAACAGCTGGCTGTGATCACCTTTTAAGACATAATAATTACAAAAATGATCAATTGGTTAGAACTCGTATTTGCGGGTCATCAGGAACTGCAGTCAGAGGCCAACTCTGCCGCACTTAGTTATTTACCGTTTCTAAATAAAGTCTATTTTATTAAGTACAGGAGACTCAACATACTGATAATAGATAGCCCAAACCCATCCATTGAATTTGAGAACGATGATAGTCCCCTGGCGTATGTCAATATTTAATTACGATGTGCGAGTCTACATTCAAAAAGACCGGGAAACCCGGCGGAAAATACTTTTTGAGATTATCTTTTATTCCATGGATCACATCGCTCAGCAAAAATCATGGGACCTACAATTTTTTGAAAATATCAAAAAGAATATTATAGAAAGATCCTACACCATTTATTCAGGATACCGGAAAACAGTTAAGAAGAAAAAATCAAAAGCCCAGGTAGTTGTTTTTCACGATTTTACTTTTATAGATGTCAAGCTAAATGTCTATACCAGTGAGAATACGGTCTTAAAAACGATTGAAGTATTCAAAGCCGATGCAAATGCTTATACGTTAGGTTGTTTTTGTTCAAAAATATCCTGGTTAGATGATAACATCTTTCGTATATCAGACTCCAAAGAGGAGATATTCATAGATGTTGCTGTTCAGGAAGAAACAGTCACATTCAATTTCGATCCAAAGCGAAACACTGTAGAAGCACTGCAGAAGCACATTTTGGCCATAAAACCCGACACACCAGAGCATCTGAGGAAGCAGTATATGCAGGCATAGCTTGATTTTTATGAAACTATGCGTCTCTCACCCCTCCAGCGGAACCTGGATCGAAGCGGAAAAACAGGCAGCAAGATGGTCTACGACTAGAGAGCGGCAATAAACTGATTGACTGGACTTTACATTCATTTTTTGTTCTTTAGGGGTTTTACCTATCCGCTGCTTAAAGCACCTGCAGAAGCAAGCTAAATCAGAGCAGCCCAATATATAAGTAATTTCTTTCACTGAATGGTGAGTATATTGGAGCAAATATTTAGCTTCTTTGTGTATGCGGTTTTGTAGCAGCTCGTATACCGTTTGCCCGAGGTAGAAACTAGTTATTTCATTAAGCTGGTATAATGATAGCCCCAATTTATTGCAATAAAAGCAATACCATGGTTCCACCAGAAGGTTCTTTCCTGCAAAATTAAAAGTATCTGAAAATCAATATGATAAGCTTTCCTTTCGATTTAATGCTCACTCCTATTCGCTTAAATATGCTCTTTCATCCAATCAGGCATGGGTTTTCCCTTCAGGTAGTGGTCAAGAAACTGCCAAACTTTTGTATTGTAATCTGATTGATTTTTCTCGCCTCCAACACCATGTCCCTGGCCTTTATAGTTTAGCCACCAACAAGGCTTTGAAAGGCTTCTTAGGAGTAAGAAAAATGCTTGTGTCTGAGTGAAGTTTACATTTTCATCACCATCATTGTGCATGAACAATGACGGTGTGTTTAATTGCTTTGCATCGAACAATGGAGAATTTCGGATATAAGATGGCAGATCATCAACCAAAGGTTTCCCCATCATGAAATAAGAATACTGGGTAAAATACTGCTGACTCTGTCCTGGAAACCAGATGGCTGTAGCTAATCTTGTCATGTCACTTACGCCTGAACCTGATATTGCCGCCGCAAATTTGCTACAGTGTGTGATGATATAATTTGTTTCAAATCCTCCGAAACTGTGACCCACCAAAGCCATCTTGCTGCTGTCAACAAATGGATACTTAGTAATATGGTTTGTTGCAGCAAGGATAGAACGCAATGCTCCCTCGCCGGGTGCACCCACAATACCACGCATATCAGGGAGAAACACTAAATAACCATTACTGACTAGTAGTGGAAGATTGAAATTAGCCGAAGTCAGCCCTGGGTGAATAAAAGCATTTAGCCCATTGCTTTGAGTTTCATAAATGTTAAAAATAACAGGATACTTCCTGTTTGGATCAAAATTTTCCGGTTTGTAAAGAACACCCTGATAAGTATTACCAGCACTGTCCTTATAGGCATGAAGCTCAGACGTAATCCAGTTATAGTTTACTTCAGGTGTTACTTCAGAAATAGGATTATATTGTATTAAATCCGGGCTGAAATAGTAGTTAGGAGACCTGTTAGCCTGCTCCCATCTTAATAGATAGCCCCCCTTACCAAGGGCCGTAATAAAATCTTCATCCTTCAGCTGGTAGTAGACATTATTTAAACGACCAGCATATCGCGGTGCAGAATAAAGCTCCTTAATAGATGAAACTGAACGATCCACAGTGCATAGGTAGAACCCGTAATTTTTGGTCCTGGTGTTGAAAGCACTGAGCAAAACCTTTTTCTCATTTTCGATGATGCTGCCTGTTGGCTGCCCAGCCAGGTAAAAAACAATCTTTTCTTTATCTCCAATACCTTTTGTCAGGCTAACAGGCCCGGTTAGGCCGGACGGGTCTAATTTATAAATATCGAAAGTTGTATTGATCAATAATGCAGTATCATCCTTATACCACCCTGCAATGCCCAAATATGCATTTTCAGCATTAGGGTAGTGCAGCTTATCATATGCGGCAAAGCTGGAATTAATCCCTTTGCTGATATTTCTTTTCGTTTTAACTGCTATATCGTAGCAAATATAATTTTTAATATCGGAATCAAAATAGACTATAAATTTACCTCTCGGCGAAATGCTTGGTGCTATACCTCCTGTTTTTCCTACCTCAAAAGGCAGCATTTCAGCGGTCGCAGTGCGGCATATGTAAAATGACTGCCGTGCGTTCTTGTTCCAATATTCAGTGTTTAAAGCACCTGAAGACTCAACAATGCAAATACTGTCTGTATCGTAATTTAAAGTTCCGGGTACAACTTTTTCATTCCCCGAAATCAGTTGTCTAGCAGTGCCCGCAGATATATTCAATATAGATAAGTAACTACGGTCTTGCAGCATAGACTTCCCGACCATGCCATTGTAAAAGCTGTTTAAATATGCATCCTGATAGCTCCATATTTCAACCTCGGCTGTTTCAGCTTTTCGGGGGCTTATCTCAGGTTCCTTTACGGAAAAGAATATACTTTTTCCATCCTTGCTAAAACTCCAGTACGCTCCCGGTACAATAGCGTAGCCTGAGGGTATTCCTGTTGTACCTTGATTTGTAAGTAAAATTGCTTTTTTCGTACCCAATTTATAATACCATATGCTATTGGTCTTACTAGTTTCGGCTATAAAGGCAAGCTGTGAATCCTCTCGGCTGAAGATAATATCTCCGATATTGGGTCCTTCATAAACCTGTTGCTGTTTCCCCGTTTGCAGATCAGCGAGCCAGGCTGATACCTTATCTTTTTTAACGGCATCCTGCTTTACAAAAAACATGACTTTACCAGAGTTAGAAAATCTGTACTGCCTGATACCTTCAAAAACCTGCAATTGATTGCCAGTAAGGTCACATAACTTTAATGTCTCACCAGCTTTTAGCAATAAACGCTCATCATCCCCCACGTTTACCAGCTCATAGCCTGTTACATTAAGCAGAGTAATGTTTCTTTTTGATGCCAGGTCATAAATTAACAAACTGTCCCCTGGTAATTTGCCATAGAAAAATTTGTCGTTTTCACTAAACTTTGGAGAAGTCAGGTTATTCACAGCATATAGCTCTTTCCCAGATGTAGTTTTCAGGTAAAAGGTACTTTTACTTTTGAAATAGCCGATACCTTCGTAGAAAATATTTTTCACATTATAGTATGCATAGTGTCCATTAGGGCTTAATCCCCCTCCACCCACTTCAGGCCAGTTTTTGTACGATTCAAGGTTAAGTGTAGGCTTTTGCCCCAAAGACAGAACCGACCACATAATTAAAATTGTAAGAAACTTTATTTTCATGTCTAAATCCTTCAGATTAATCTACGTTAAACAACTGCTATAGATCGGCAGCATAACTAGAGAACGAGTGAGATCTAGTTAGGGAGTAGTCGGTTAATAAAAAAGATGTGGGACTTGTCTCATTGGGTAGCTAAGTATCTGTCCTCTTTTATTATCAGACTGGTTCTTTTCCGGTATCTCCAAAATAAATTCTTCAAATTCCTAAACCGCAATCCTAAAGCAGTCCTGTCAACTAACTTTATTTCGGATTTATAAACTAATCAATTTTTACCTTTTCATAACTATTCGGGAGCGATTTATATTGCTCTCATTACTTTTTTATACCAATGATGTTATAAAAAGAAATGTTTAACAACCACTTGGCATAAGCTTATCAATCCAACATAAAAAAGCTTCTAACCCTCAACAAAATGATGAAAAATTTTAATGAAAGCTAAATACAGTCGCTATAATTACAAGATGGGTATTCGAAAAAGGAGAACCCATACAGAATGTGTACGATCAGGAAGATGATGACATGTGGGAGTTTACAGGTGTAACACAAAGTATTGAAGATTCCGATTATAAGGTAGTTGGGTTGGGTGAGGTAATAGCTTATGACGCTTCACTTCTCGAAGTGGCAAATTTACCCTTATGCCATCGGGCTACCAGATCATCTCTTAAGGAAGCATGGAGAATCTCTCCAACGCCCAATCAGGACAGACATCGAAAATAGGTGAACTACAAAACTTTTATAGATTTACTCGACTTGGTCTTCTTTTGCCTGAAAGCATTTTGCCTCGCAGAATTCGCAAGCTCATTTCTCCCCAAGGGAGAGGGTTTGAATGCACTACAATTCTTGTACTTGTTTGATAAGCAATTTTCTAATCTTAGAAATTTGTTTGTCCGATAGGTCTTCGGCCTTCATCACTTTGGCGATTTCAAGCCCCCCTTGTTCAATTTAAAAAATCACTAGCTGTTTATCAGCTAATGCGATATTAACAACAAACTTGGACGAAGAAATATAGTTAAGGTGCAAGCAAACAAAATTAGTCTGCTGTGTGTAATAGCTACCCCTGAATCCTAAAAAGTAAAAAATTGTAAAAAGGTAACCTCCCTTATCAAAATAAATTTATTCAGGTGTCAAAAACTGGCCAAATCATTTAGTTAACTGGCACAATTTTTCAAAATTACATCCTAAATCCACCGCATTAACAACGCGTTAACGTACCATGTATTCCTTTGCTGCTAATAAACCCGCACATTTGCATTAAGAAGCTGCATTTGCTTTTCAGTACAAAAATCTATACTTTCGATTTATTATATCATAGGGAACTTTAATAAGTCATTGTCATACAGAGAGTGCAAATAAATGAGGTCACGGTATCAATTATACAGCGATAGCGAACTCGCCGAACTAACCATTCAGCAAGACGATCATGCGTTCAAGGAACTCTATGACCGCTACTGGCCTCATATGTATGCCTTCGCATTCAAGCTCCTGAAAAACGAAGACGACGCAAAAGACCTCTTGCAAGACACCTTCACTAGCCTTTACAAAAGGATAGCCAGCATTACTATAGAAAGTACCGTTAGATCATACCTGTATACCAGCATCCGTAACGGCGTATTAGACCGCGTTAAACACGAAAAGATAAAAACAAATTACATATCCCAGATCCGCGACTATTACGAACACAGAGAAAAACATGGGGACCTTTCAACAGACAACCAGGTAAGATTCAATGAACTTGCACAACTTATAGAAAAGCAAATAGAGAACCTTCCGCCAAAAATGCGGGCCATATTTGAATTGAGCAGAAAACAATACCTTACCCATAAAGAAATTGCCCAACAACTAGGCATTAGCGAACAGACCGTAAAGAAAACCATCACCACAGCCATTATCCGCCTCAAATCAAAGCTCAGCGTGCACTTCTGGCTACACCTCATGACCTCCATATTGTGGCTCAATAAACATCTTTGAAAAAATCTCAAAAAAATAATACTAGGCACTACCCCCTCTACATCAGTAAGTCGTTCTCTTATTACAATCACTACTATTTTATAACAGAATGATAACGGATACCCAAATAAAAGAACTCATAGACCGGTACATCCGGGGCGAAGCAACAGCCGAAGAAGCGGCCATTGTAGAGCATTGGTTCAACAGCTTCGCATCAGAAGCGGAGGGCTATCCCATTCAGCCAGACTATGAAGCCGCCGGACCTGAAATTTGGTCGCGATTAAACATTACGCTCAAAATCCACCGTGTATATCCATTTGTCAAATATGCAGCTGCCTTGGTAGCTGTTATCGGCATTACCTGGGGAGCTATCACATACACAAGTCAAAAACAACTACAAATACCGACTATAACCGCACAAGAAATTAAGCCGGGTGGCAATAAAGCAATACTGCACTTGGCTAACGGAGCGGAGATCAGCCTAAACACGCAAAACGGATCGGTGGTTACCAACCCAGCCCAGGGAGTGCTGATCTCTAACAATGCTACCGCCGGCATTGTAACATTTAAGAACAATAATAAGCCGGAAGGGAACAATCAATATCAAACGACTGGAGGAGGTTCCAACAATACCATTACCACACCACGGGGAGGTCAGTATCAACTGATATTGCCCGACGGAACAAGCGTTTATCTAAACGCCTCTAGCACCATTACCTTCCCGTCCAGATTTGCCGGTAACACAAGGCAGGTCAGCATCATCGGCGAAGTTTATTTTCAGGTTGCAAAAGATCCAAAACACCCATTTATTGTCACATCAGACAATCAACAGCTAATCGTGCTCGGTACACAGTTTAACATCAGTGCATATCCGGGCGAAACAGTGAAAACTACGCTTGCCGAGGGTCGCGTAAAATTAACCAAACTCTCCTCAGGCTTAACCCAGCCATTAAAGCCGGACCAACAAGCTTTACTTTTATCAAAATCATCTAGCTATGGCTTCGAAATTAGGCAAGTAATCGCCTCTGATGAGATCGGATGGATAGACGGTATGTTTATCTTTACCAAAACACCCATCAAAGAGGCTATGAAACAAATCAGTAGGTGGTACGATGTTGAGGTGGACTACAACAGTCTGCCCGACAAAGCCCTAGAGGCTAGCTTGTCAAGAAAACTTACCCTTGCTGAAGTGCTGGAAGCAATAGAATACAGCGGCAAATTCAAATTTAAACTAATAAACGAAAGGAGGCTCGTGTACATCAAGTAAAAATAAAGGGGAACATACAACAACCAAAATGTGAAATAACCTATACTATAAATGAAAAACCGATCCCGATTGCAGGCAGGACCGGTAAGTTCGGTTAGGGTTATTTTCCATGACTAGCAGACAATAAAATACTAACCAATTCAAACCAACCAAAATATGGAAAGTTTTTTTCATAAAGGCCGTCATGTGCATGAAATACTACAAAAAAAACGAAATTCAGTATTACAATGTACCAGGATAATGAAATTAATTTTACTATTTCTGTTCATCACATTTCAAGCATCGGCCATCGCAACCGGACAACAGATTTCGCTCAATGCCCAAAATACACCGATAGAAAAAGTACTACGGAGCATCCAAAAACAAACAGGGTACAGCTTTGTAATGAATGCCGCCGATCTCAAATATGCGAGACCAGTAACCCTCACCTTAAAATCATCTTCTATTGAAACAGTTTTACAAACCCTTTTTGCAAAACAACCATTTAATTACCGAATCAATAACACAGGAAAGATCATCATGATCCAGCTCAAAGAAGCTGAGAAAGAGCCTGCTACAGATTCATCAGATGGAAGACGCGACGATGTAACAGGTATGGTAACCGATAAGGATGGCAAGCCTCTGCCAGGGGCTACCGTAAAACTTAAAGACGGCAGTCAAGGAACAACAACAGATGCCAATGGGCGTTTTCGTATAGCTAGGGCTCCAGCAAATGGTACTCTTGTTATCACCATGATAGGTCGTGAAACGAGGCAGATTACTTATAAAAGTGGGCTTGTAACTTCAATTGTGTTGCAAGAGGTGAATGCACAATTAAAGGAGATACATGTTATTGCTTACGGAGAAGTTGAGAAACGTTTTAGTACCAGCAACATTGGCAGTGTAAGTGCAAGGACAATCGGACATCAACCAGTAACAAATCCATTACAAGCCCTACAGGGACGTGTTGCGGGTCTTTTTATACAGCAGTTTTCTGGCGTATCCGGAGCACCTGTGAATGTTACTATCCAGGGCCAGAACAGTTTAAAAAAAGGAAATGTACCTTTTTATGTAATAGATGGAGTTCCCTATCAGCCAAATTCAATTTCATCTCCGACAACTCCATCTGTAATGGGACTTGGCTCATATAGTAACTTAAGTTTTATCAATCCAGCCGATATTGAAAGTATAGAAATATTAAAAGATGCTGATGCTACAGCTATTTATGGATCCCGCGCGGCGAATGGCGCCATCCTTATTACAACAAAAAAAGGAAAAGCAGGGCAAACCAAAGTAGACCTGAACCTTCAGACTGGTTGGGGTAAAGTTGCCAGAATCCCAAATATGCTGACCGGACCTGAATATTTGGAGATGAGACGAGAAGCATTCAAGAATGGAAATACCAGCCCTAGCAATACCGACTATGATGTCAACGGCGTTTGGGATGCCTCACGGGATGTCAACTGGAGAAAAGAATTAATCAGCGGTACAGCACAATACCAAAACTTACAGGCAAACGTCTCAGGGGGGGACAATAAGACACAGTTCCTTGCGGGCGCAGCTTATTTACGCGAAACCCCTGTATTCTTGGGTGACTTTTCAAACGTAAGAACAACAGTACGGTTCAATATCAATCACGGCAGCCAAAATAATAAGTTCAAGTTTTTCCTATCTGGAAGCTACTTGCAAGGAAATAATCAGTTGCCCAACGTGGATTTTTCAGGGATATCCGCAACGCTGTCCCCAAATGCTCCCGCCCTGTATAAGCCGGACGGAACATTGAATTGGTCACCCCACCCAGATAATCCGAATCTCTACACCTTTCAAAATCCTGCGGCAGACCTTTTGCGAAGATATTCTAACAACACTAGAAATCTCATTAGCAATTCGAATATCTCCTATGAATTACTGCCTGGCTTATCACTTAAAACCACACTTGGCTATAACCGCTTGGCATCAGACGAGTTGACAATAAATCCCACGACAACCGGCAAGCCTGATGTATTGCCAATTAGAAATTCCGCAGGATATTCAGATAAGAGTATTGAAACCTGGATCATAGAGCCACAGCTGACTTTTAATAAAGTATATAATTTTGGAAACATTGATGCACTATTAGGTAGCACGTTCCAAGAAACGGATGCTTACCTACTGGCCCTGAGCGGCGTAGATTATGCAAGTGACGCACTTCTCTCAAACTATAATGCCGCAGGCATAAAAGGGGTAGACCGCGCAGACCAGTCTACTTATCGTTATAGTGCCATTTTTGGACGTTTAAACTATCGGTACAAAGACCGCTATATTGTTAATCTTGCACTGAGAAGAGATGGCAGCAGCAGGTTTGGATCAGAAAATCTTTTTCACAGCTTTTATAGCCTTGGAGGCGCGTGGCTTTTTTCTGAGGAAAATTTTATAAAGAATGCCATCCCAGCTTTGAACTATGGCAAACTTAGAGCGAGTTACGGTACCACAGGAAACGACCAGATTGGGGACTACGCATTTTATAGCCTATATGATCCTTACGGTGTTGGCATCAATATTTTAAATACAGTTGGTCTGACACCTCGTGGATTGTCCAATGCGTATCTTCAGTGGGAAGAAACTCGCAAGTTAAATCTTGGCTTCGATCTTGGCTTTTTTAATAATCGAATAATGGTCAATGCCAATTATTTCCGTAACCGGTCTTCTAATCAACTACTAGATCAGAACTTATCGATTGTTACAGGCTTTGGTTCTATTACCCGTAACCTTCCTGCAACTGTTCAGAATACAGGATGGGAATTTACGCTGGATTTCGAACCAGTAAGGGGAAACGCATTTAACTGGCAAGGATCTGCAAATATCACTTTTCCTAAAAATAAACTGATACGTTATGATGGACTAGAAACAAGTACAGATAGAAATCAGTATGTTATTGGCGAGCCAATATCTATCATGAGAGCATTCGTGTATGCAGGAGTAAATCCTCAAACCGGACTATATCAGTTTGTAAATTCTAAAGGGGACCTGACTTCCTCACCCAATGACCCGGCAGATAAGACAGCATTAATCAACATTGATCCAAAGTGGTATGGAGGGGTCAGCAATACTTTTAGCTATAAGGGTTTTAGTTTAGATATATTTCTACAGTTTGCAAAACAAAAAGGACAGGCAACCTCCCGTTTTGGCACCTTTCCCGGCTCAGGATTCAACACAAACCAACCAGAGGTTATCCTGAACCGTTGGCGCAAGCCGGGTGATGAAGGCGTAGAAATACAAAAGGTTTCTTCAAACTTTTTTGAAATATTGTTTCCTTATATCAATGCCATCAATAGTACTGAGACTTATAGTGATGCGTCTTATATACGTTTGAAAAATGCGTCTATATCTTATACGATCAATAGCAACCTGACCAGGAAAACCCGTATTTCCAGCGCACGTTTTTATGTACAGGGTCAGAACTTATTTACATGGACAAATTTTTTTGGTGGTTTAGACCCTGAAAGCCGGAGTCAAACAACGTTAGGCGCATTAAGAATGATCACCCTGGGTACGCAGCTAACTTTTTGATAATGACAAACTAAAAAAAATGAACATTATATATAATCACCGCAGGAAGCATTTCAGCATCTTGTTGTTATGCGTTCTTATTCCCCTAGTCGGATGTAAAAAATTTATAGAAGTAGATCCGCCAGCAACCTCGGTAAATGAGGGGAACGTGTATGCCTACAATTCAACAGCTTCCGCTGCAATAATGGGCATATACGCTCAGATGTCAAACAATTTTTTCTTACGGGATGTCAGCATGTATACAGAATTGTCAGCCGACAACTTAAAACTGTTTAACAACAATAAGACAGATTATTCCAGTTATTACCAGAACGGTCTTGTTACTGTAACTGACAATACGCCTATGTTCTGGAGACTTATCTATCCCTATATATTCAATGTAAATTCCGCAATAGAGGGGTTGAACAACTCTATTGGAGTAACCTCACCAGTTAAGGAACACTTATTAGGCGAGGCCTACTTTCTCAGAGCTTTTTTCTATTTTTACCTTGTTAATTCATATGGTGATGTACCATTAGCTTTGACAACTGACTATATAGTTAACAATAACCTGTCACGCACACCTTCAACCCAAGTTTATACGCAGATTATTGATGATCTCAAAAAAGCAAAGGAATTGCTATCCGACGAATATCTGAAAGCTGATGCTCTTACCACTTTCCCTACGGGTCAGGAAGAGCGAATAAAGCCGACCAGATCATCAGCGGCAGCATTTTTAGCCAGGGTATACTTGTATCGAAAGGATTGGGCTGATGCAGAAAAGGCCGCAACGGAGGTAATCAATAACACATCGCAATATTCGCCTACTTCATTAGGTCAGGTGTTTTTAAAAAATAGCCGTGAATCAATATGGTCCATTCCTGGAGTAAGCATTGGCAATCCCAATACGGCTTGGGGAGATGTTTTGATACTTCGTCCAGGAGGTCCGGGAGATGTGTTGGATCGGATACTATATCTCTCTCCAGATTTTGTCGATGTATTTCAGAACGGGGATCAGCGAAAAAAAATCTGGACTTCTAGTGTGACAGATGTTAATAATCAGTCGTACTCGTACGCATTCAAATACAAGGCAACATCAGCAGATGCTGCTTCTGAATACATGGTTATTTTACGCTTGGGAGAGCAATATCTTATCCGTGCAGAGGCACGAATACAGCAAAATAAAGTTGCTGAAGGAATCGCTGATCTAAATGTCCTGCGTGACCGGGCCATCGATAAATCAGAACCCGATGAGAACCTTAAGTTTAAACTGCTCTCTACGACTTTGTCCAAAGAAGCAGCATTGGAAGCACTGGTTTATGAACGAAGGGTAGAAATGTTTTGTGAATGGGGTGACAGATGGTACGATCTCAAACGAACTGGCCAGGTTGACGCGGTGATGAGCCAAGCCACGGTAAAAAAAGGGGGAACCTGGGCATCTTTCAAACAATGGTACCCTGTGCCAGCCGATGAGATCAGGATCAATACCAAATTGAGTCAAAACACAGGTTATAACTAATCATTAATTAATAGTTAAATGTCTGCAAGGAGCAAATGAACCATATTGTTCCTTGCAGTACATGCCAATTCATTTAAAAGTTGTTTATGAAAAAAATTGTCTTGATACTATGTTTGTTATGTCCGGTGTTTGTACATGGTCAGAAAGATTCGCGGACGAGATTCAGTAAAGCCAAGAACTGGCAGGAAGTACTCGTCGAAGCCAGAGAGTCTAATAAACCCATCTTTCTTGATCTTTTCGCTACCTGGTGTGCGCCTTGCCTAAAAATGGAAAAGGAAACTTTTCCTGATCCGCAGGTTGCCGATTTTATAAACGCCAATTTTATTGTAGTAAGGGTACAAATGGATACCACCACAAAAGATGACGATTATGTAAAAGGCTGGCGGGAAGATGCAACGAAATGGCAAACTTATGCGACTGCGTTCCCGACATATCTTTTTTATACTACCGACGGAAAATACTTCGGCAGTGAAGGCGGATATCACAATCCTGAAGATTTTTTAACATTACTCAAAAATACAATTGATCCGGAAAAAAATTACTTGACACAACTTGAGGCATTTAAAGAAAGTGCACTCAACAAGTCGCAACTACTCGAATTGGCCTACCGGGCAAAAAATAATAAAGAAGACAGCACCGCAACTAAAATTGCACAGCAATACAAGATGAAATATTTCGATGATCAGCCTATAGATTCATTACTGAATCCAGATGCAGATCACTTTCTTTCCACTTTTATAAACCTTTTTAGTTTTAACGATAAGATCATACAGTACATATACACCCACCAAGATACTACAGATAAAAAATTCGGTCGCTGGCCTCAATATTCAAAAAACTTAACTGACTTCGTGATCAGCCGTGATTATATCTACAAGAAAATGTCAAGTCCCACCTCTCCTGAATGGGAAAAGCTGGAAAAAAGCATCAGTAAAGAATTTGGACGATCGATGGCAAAACGACTTGTATTAAACGCAAGAATATTTTCAGCCTACAATCGGAAAGATTACAAGCAGGCCGTTGAGTTAGAATTTAGAAAAATTGATACCTATGGCATCGACACCACTGCACTAGGCAGGGCCGGAGTAAACAATTTGATATACGATGTTGCTTTCAAATATGTCGACGATAGGTCACTTTTAAAAAAAGCATTGTCTATCATGAAAAAAGTTATTGATTATGAGAATAGTGAAAGCCATGGCCATCTTGACACTTATGCCAGTATCCTTTATAAGATTGGCGAAACAGAAAATGCCATCGCAATAGAGAGGAAAGCTCTTGGAATGGCATCCCAAAACAATGATTCAAGAAATATAATTTTTTATAAGGATGTAATTTCCAAAATGCAACAAAATATTCCAATATGGAAGTAACGCAACATTAGAAGATGATAGAGATCGAATTAATAATGAAGGTCGGCTACTGCGTCTGGAACTCAAACACACTTCCGGGCGTCTTATTGATCCAAAAAATTGATCAGTTGGTAGAGAAACACTTTAAGAAGTAAAAAAAATTAACTAACTGCTATTATCCGCGGGTTGCCCATAGCTTAAATGTGGCTAATGATGCTTTAAGATTTCATAAAAACCAGACTCTAAATGAGTTGATAAGAGAACGTACCCATATTTAAGCGATTCAGTTACTTAAGAACAGTTGCATGTCTATTAAGTGGATAGCCTATGAATTGAGATATTGCGATCCTGGACATTTTGTGCGTGTTTTTAATAATAGGGAAGAGATTTCTTCTTTAAGATTCAGACATCAGTTTTATAAAGAATAGAGAGCCGGACTAACATCCGGCTCTCTATTATCATGCGCCTGGTTTTACAGTCAATACAGAACAAGGCAGTGCTGGATTAAGTGTAGCACTTAATGTAAAAGTACCTGATTCAGTAGTTGAAGCTGTTGTTATACCAGTCCTTATTGAAGTACACTGAGTAGTTGGGGCAGTTGTACTAGGAACAAATACGATATCAGACTGACGTGCTTTGAAGGCAAATACGGCGCCAATGCTGCCTGCAACTAAAACTGCACCTAAGATCAATTTAGCTTTTTTCATAAAATTAATTTTGTGGGTTTTTATGTGAATGATGCCTACTCTATTATAAGGGTTTTCAGCACCCCCCTTTTTTTCCGCGCGAATAAAGATTTTTGTGTTGTTGTTAGTTCTATTCTTGGAGCTCTGGCAGGAAAGACGTTTAATACCCCGACCGCCTTTCCCTGCAGAGGATAAGGATTACTGTCCTGATCATGAGAGCCGATAACCCAATTACATTTCTCCGATATTACGTATTAATTCAAATTAACCGAATAACCAATATATTCAATCGAAAAAAATCTATGTCATAATAGATTATCCAAGTAAAGAAGAAGAAAAAATCATGATTGAGACTTAAGAAAAACAATGCATACCTATTGGTATTTCTGAGTTAACCTTTAGCATACTTGGGAATTATGGTTAAATGATTTTTTAATAGTATGTGGTATTCCTTTAACATCAATTTAAAGTTAAGCCACTTATTCCTCGATGTTCATTGGACATCCTGACTATTACTTAGGAGATCACGTTTTTATAACTTTTTAACAATAGAATCCAGCTGCTTAAAAGTAAATACAGCGGTTCCCCCCCCGCGATAGCGCTTATCTACATCAAAAAAAACGTTGTGCGGTGTGCCACTCGGTTTATACAAGCGCTGAAATGTATAGCCAGTATCTCTACCCGCAATTACATTATCGTACTGTTTCAAATTGTAGTTTTTATAAAAGGCCATCATCTCTATATAAGGATGATCTGTGATCAGGCAAAACTGTACATCTTTAAAGTTATCCATATGCGCAGCAATATCTTGCCATTCCGCTCGGCAGGCTTCACAATACGGTTGGTAATACATCATCAATGTCACTTTTCCTTTCTTTAATGCAGTCGTATTGAAATACCTTGTACTATCCGGTAACTGCAAGCTTATCTCCGGTATTTTTTGCTGTTTGCTGCACGCCGCCGTAAACAGCAGCAATGCAATGAGGCTATGTTTCATAGCAGTAAATTACTGGGATGATAGCAGGCAAGACTTAGGAGAAAACGATTTTGCTTTGGAGATAGAATCCATAGAATTATAATCCCACAATTTTTTCTAAATTCTTGGTCAATTTGATTTAACCAAGTAAGGTTCCGGTAGACAGCATCTTCAGCATGTGAATCTGAGGCTTTATGTTTGCGTTATTTAAATGCCCGGTATGCAACCATCCAATAATTCCACGATACCTTCATTTACAATATCGGAGAAGAAGAATATCGCAATGCAATGGATCCAGTCAAACGTAAAGACGCAAGTGTTTTGTGATAATCATGGCATCACGGTCTCTATGCTGAAGAACCGGAGGAAGCAGTTTGCCACTCCCGCGAAAGTTCCCAGACGAAAACATTTTATTCAGCTCAAAGCTTCTAAGGCGAGTATCCCAGATGTTGCGCTTCCATTCGCGGAGGTGATATCTTTATCAGGAACCAGGATCATTTTTCGTTCGGCGGTCAACACAGACATGCTAAAGGAGCTACTAAACAGTAAGTAGATGCTGACACTCTCGTCCTCATGCAGGTATTTTCTATATACTCAGCCAGTCATGATAAGTAGCAGCTTTTATAAGCCGGCGGCTATTGTCAATCAACAGATGCATTTGGATCCTTTCTTTAACCGCAGAGCTACACATCTCAAGCTGCTGCAATGGCAACAAGATGGATTTGCGATTTATTACAAGCGGCTTGAGAAGGGAACATTTGAGACTACCCAGCCATGTGGAGTACAAAAGCCGCTGACTTCTACACAATTGATGCTTACTCTGCAAGGCATCCAGATGGATAAAGTCCAGTAACGCAGGCGGCATCTTCGATAATCTGCCGATCATTAACATCGCGCTAACAAATAATTGATTTATATGTGATAACATTGCAATTGCAATGAGTACGTCAACAGAAGATAATGATTACAAACAGCTCTATGAGTCGGCCATCAACAAGGTTGAGCAGCTACAGCATGAGCTAACTCAGCTAAAGAAGATGATTTTCGGAGTTCTTCAGGAGCGGTTTGCTCCCGCAGATAAGAATCAACCGGTACTCGATATTCCAACAGAACAATCTGCTGCTGTTTGCAACGTGTTAGACACAAAGAAGGTGACTTATGTGAAAGTTGTAAAACAAGATGCGACTCAAGCAAGAGATAGCCGTCATACCATACCACCTCATTTACGAAGAGAGGATCTAATTATAGAGCCAGACCATATACCAGAGGGCAACAAACATATTGGCACCACCGAAACAGAAGTACTGGAATACAAACCTGCCGAAATTTATGTAGTCCGTTACATTCGTAACAAGTACTTTATCCCTTCCGCGGATGAGACGTCATCAAAAATTATCATTGGAACTTTACCAACATTACCGGTTGCAAAGTCTATGATGAGGCCAGGCTTACTGACAACAATGGATTGTTGTTAATTCATCAATAATTTGGTTCGATTTTTCTATACTTAGGGTCACTGGAAATGAAACGCTTCAGGTTTAAGGACCTGGAGGTTTTTTTTCTGAGTATTTCGTACATTATATTCATTATCAAGCATTAATCAGGTTCGAGTCCTAACAGTTTTTTTCGTTTTAAATAACATCATCTAACTAGTTACAATCTACATTACGTATTTAACTAATAAAACGGTTAAAGATATAGGTGTCCTCAGAGAGGAGGACGTCTATTGTATTGAACCTTGATCAGTCTACGATTGCCTAAAGGGATTTCCTGATATTTTGAAATAACCGATATTTACCCATGAATCAAAACCTTATACATTCAAATACCGATGATGAAAAGGAAATAATTGAGTTCATACGTAAAAAGAATTATCAACGTATTAGCGATATTGGTCAAGGTGGTCTAGACAAAACGATTCTCCTAAAAGATGAGCTAATTGATGAATATTTTGTATGTAAAAAATACTCGCCGGTCTATGAGGACGCAATTGTTCAGTATTTTCCCTACTTCCTAGAAGAGATAAAAATCCTACACAAACTTTATCACCCAAACATTGTCCGGATATTTAACTATTATCTTTATCCTGAGGCAACAACTGGCTACATATTGATGGAATATATTCAAGGAAGTTACACTGATGAGTTCTTAGAAGTAAATCCTAATAAATAGGACGATGTTTTCAGGCAGACCATAGAAGGTTTTTTTATACTTAGAGAACAAATCAATATTGCATAGAGACATTTAGGCCTCAAAATATTCTAGTTGATCAAAATGGTGTTGTAAGGATAATTGATTTCGGCTTCGGAAAGTTTATGAACTTTGCATTTGAGGATAAAAGTATTTCCCTAAATTGGAGATATGCCGTCCCAAGTGAATTTAAGATGAAGATTTATGATAGCAGAACTGCGCTCTATTTTATCGCGAAGCTCTTCGAAGAGGTAATTGGTAAAATTAGGAATGTGGAATTTTCTTATTCAGTTATACTCACTAAGATGTTGAATTTCGAATATGAACAACGTATAAAAGACTTCTTTCAAATATCCCGAGCAATAGTATCTGGCTCAACAATGGATAATAGTTTTGATCACGATGATAGAATACCTTATTCTTCTTTTGCTAACAGTCTGAAGAACGTCATCAGCAAATTATCATATGGAGTAAAATACAATCAAGATTTTCCAATAATTATCAGACAAATGGAAGAGCTTTACTTGAATTCAGTTCTTGAAGAGAACATTCAAAATGTCAATAAGCTTATCGGAATTTCTATTCAAGGTAACTTCCGATATTTCAATAAGAAAGATTTTCCTGTATCGGCACTCCGTACCTTCATAAATTTGATAAAAAAATCAACTGACAATAATCAAAAGACAATCTTGAACAATCTATGGGAAAGGTTTGATTCTATAGAAAAACTACCTATTCAACAGGATGACCTCCCATTTTAACTTGATAGGATTTGATAGGAAATTCTCTAACCTCTTATCCTAGGGGAGTAAATGTTTTCAACAGTTAACGTTGAAAGTGTTTTTAATTTGTACATGAAATTGTATGGCAGGTACTTCACCTGTCTTAGGAAGAAATTTGTAGCTTCAATTAGATATCCAATATACGGGGATGTGATTTGTCTCTAAGATGTGATGTTCTTTGCGCTGATTGATTAAGTCTACTCCACATTAAGGAAAAGTAAAGAATCAAGAAAAATAAATGGACCAACCCTGAAGACACGATGAAGCGGCTCAATATTACCAGTCACACGACCCTGCAGCAATTCCGGGCGAGGGGAAAATTCATTTCAGTCAACCGGAGAAGAAAATCGCTGTCTAAGATGCTGATTCCATTCATGAATATTTAGAAAAGCATGTGAACGTGTAAGTACCCCATTTAGCAATTCAACGGCTTTTGCAAACAGCCAGGGATCTAAACTGTAGTGCGTTAACGCTTACGGCTGCCAACATTGGACTAAAGGAATTATTCACAAAATTTGGCTTCAATATCTCGGATACATTTATTGGGCGCCACTGTAAAGCAAACAAGAATGTTACAGAAGGATTTCCAATGGAAATACGTCTGTAATGTATTCTAACATGTTATTGTTTATTTCTTCAATGGCAAAGGAATTTATTTTAATAGGATATAATTATAGCTATTTCCAGGATCAAAGTGAACACTTGAGTTTTTTTGTGGCATCCATAAATTTTAGATGTTCTGAAATGATGTGAAATACCCTATCGGATAACTCCAAACTTTTCTGATGTTAGATTGACTAAGTATAGAAATATATTTTCTAATCTTGTAAATTCCTGCATAATCTGGTTCGAGTTTCCTATACTTGGGATCACGAATAATAAACACTTCAAGTTCAAAGACTTGAAGCATTTTTGTTTTTAATACTTTAGGTACTAATTTCATTATCAATACTTAGTTCAGTTCGAATTGTATTTGGTTGTTTGAATAAACGCAATAGTTAATAGGCTTACCGATGTTTTTAATTATACCAACTTCTGATTTCAAATAAGAAAGAAACTTCCATTGAGAAATTGTTAATACTTTGAAGTGATCTAATATTTTCTATTTAAAAAGAAGTCAATCAACCTTAATCTAAGCTATAAATCTACTCACACATCAGTTGACCGTAAGCCTATCCAAAACGATCTCTGATATTTATAGGTTTCTTGTAAGAATACTACGTCTCATTAAATTTCGTCAAATAAGCCAACTGCTTCTTACCTTAAACTGCAATGAATAGAGCTAGAAATTCCAAGAAACTGTTTATTACATTAACATGACATTAACTTAAAAGATCAATCATTCTCCTATCTTGGTCCCGGTGTTTTATAGTCTTATTAATCTCTATGTAATGAAAGCAGAAGAATGCAAATTATCATCGGTCTTTACAGGAAAAAAGAAGTTATTTAACAAGGGAGAAATTACGGCAAAGGGAATAAAGGTTGACTTCAAAGTTGTCCTTATTAAGGACAATGAATTTGCTGGAAATTACAATTTCCAATATGCTCCTTGTCTAAAGGGTTGTCAGGTTGAAGAAGGGAAAAGAGGTCCAAAATATTACACAAAAGATAAAGGGAAGAAGCAACCATATCAAACGGTGTCTCATCGACAAATGGAAGATTTTTTCAAGGATGCGGCAAATAAACTGATTGTGGCACTTAGAAGTTAGAGCATTCAACAGATCCTCGAACTTTTATAGTACCATTTTAACTATATTAAAATTCATATTACATAATTGAGTTAAATCATCAATAATTTGGTTCGAGTTTCCCATACCTGGGGTCACGAAAGCCCGGCTTCGAAGAGAAGTCGGGCTTTTTGTTTGCGAAGAAAGATGTTGCTTTCCCACCTGAAGCACATTATGGTTGCGTTTCTGGATCAAACCGACTGAGGCGAAGGCTTTGTTGAATGCGTCTGGAATAAGTAATGAGTAATATTGGGGCAGTTAGCATATTAAATACTACTGGAAAAAATACCAACTACCTTGTATTTTTTCCAGTAGTGCTGCTACCTTTGTTTAAAACTGTATGTTTGCCTTATAAAGAATACGTTTCGTTAACATTATATTAAACCCCGACACCACAACCAGATTTATTTTAAATGCAAAATTGCTACCTACTATGAGTGCTATAGTTATCATTGAAGCCATTGGAGCAGGAATTGGTATTCTCAAAAATGGATTAGATCTGTTTAACAGCGCAAAAGTGTTGTTTATAAAGAAGAAAATCATCCCGGAAGGATTAAATCTGAAAGGTACCCCCCAGCAGAGATTTAAAGAAACCTATGAGACAATCTCAGCGGGAAAGGAGATGGCAAAGAAAATCTTCATAAAATTATGTATTTACTACTTCCTGTATGCGCTACTTTTTGGCATCCTGCTGGTGTTGACTATATCAACACTACCAGGCGGTAGTGGCAATAATATCATATGGAGTATTGGATATGGAATTGTATGCTTCCTGACGATGATAGTGTTATTTCCAAGTCCGGTAAAGCTTAACTCGTTAAATTTGAACTCATCTCTTTTTAACAGTATAAGTAGTGTTCTGATTTCACTGGAGCAAAAAGTTTCTCTATCGAATAATACACTTTGGAACAAAATGACGATGTTAAGAGATCGCAATGCTGACCTTTTCAAATCTTTCGATATGCTGGGAGCCTACAGGGAAGTACTAAGGAGCTTTATGATATCAAGACTTGAAAAGAAGTATCTTGATTATTATGCGCAACTATGCGCAATGAAGGACGCAGTGGAAGCCCAGATACTACTCGAAAAGATAGAGGAAACAAGATCCCATTTTTTTGATGTCTTTGATCACCGTATCGAGTCACTCATTATCAAGTCGTTAGTGCTTTTAATAAATAGCGGAAAGATTAAAAGCCTCACGGGCCATGTTGATTTTACCAAATCGCATCAAAGAAACATAATAAACGATGAGTTAACGAAATTGGGGCTGGCGGATTTTATACAAATACTGGAGCCGAAGTTCTACGAGGAAAACTTATATGAAGAATATAAGTTGGAAAATGAAGCCGGACTTCTGGTTATCCTCCATAAATACTGGTCACCATCGAAACATTAGTGGGCATCTCCATCAGCGTTATACCCCTAATTTAAATCTCGAACTTGTATCATACTATTTAAACAGATCATTAAATTAGACAATGGAAATTCATTAAATTCTGTATAATTTGGTTTGAGTTTCCCATACATGGGATCACGAAAGCCCTTCTTCTCTTCGAAGTCGGGCTTTTTGTTTGCATAAGAGACTAAACTCATCCTTGAGTACACGAATGAGTTTTGGCAATATCAATGAGAGAATTACTTTTCTACATTGGAAAGTGTTTTGTTAATGATCAGCCATTGGCCATTCAGCTGATGAAACGTTATGAAATTATAATAATTGAAGTCATATAATTGTACATGTGTTTTAGCTACAGCAATAGAATTGATCACATCTATGGAAATGATCTCTGATTTGAATGGTTTGCCGGAATCTTTGGGACTTTGGCGGTGACCAACTGGTTCGGCCGGTAACTATTCCCCGATTAGCTTTTACCTGGCAACAATTATCCCTTGACGATACAGATTGTTCATCTTTGAAAATATTACAGATACACGCTTATATTTTTCGGTAGCATGCTATATCAGCTTGTTTTAATGATGTAAAGCTGCGTATTATGGCGATCAAGGTGAGGTGATCTACATCACATTTTCATGATACAAATCTGTACTTTCAAGAGTACCCGGCTGACCGGGCATCAAACATTCTTCACTGTATTCTTACCATGGGAGGCTATTGCAGGCAGCTTCGTTTCCACTAACGAACAGGGAATGTCCGATACCGGACACTTCCAAGTATTCAATAATGCTATAAAACACTATATATCAGCAATATATAAACCTTTCTATCCAGGCAAGCTATTTGGTCACAGTAATCAGGCAGTAAGGAAAACTTCTGCGAGGGACTGACAAGCTCTATTAACATTTGGAGCTTATGAGCGCGTCCGCACATATCTGGTGAAATCGACCGACCTATCAGTAATACCGACATTTATCAACCGTTTACATAAGCAACGAAATGATACGCAACTATTTCAAAATCGCTTTTAGAACTATTCTCAAACAGAGAGGTTATTCTATAATCAACGTCATCGGACTGGCCATTGGTATGACAGTGGCGATGCTTATCGGTCTATTGATTTATGATGAGTTATCATATAACAAATACCATATAAATTATAACAAGATTGCAAAAGTCATGCAAAGTGCATCTGTTAACGGAGAATTTGGCGTAGGTGAATATATGCCTCTTCCGCTGAGGGGCATTTTGCAAACAGCGTATCACGATGACTTTAAACATGTGGTCATTTCATCCTGGACGGGCAATCACGTGCTGGCTTATGGCGATCGAAAGATCACCAAAACAGGTAACTATATGAGTCAAGAAGCCCCTGAAATGTTTACACTAAAGATGATCCGGGGGACAAGAGCCGGTCTGAAAGAGCCTGCTTCAATTATTTTATCCGCATCTGTTGCGCAAGTGCTCTTTGATCAGGAAGATCCGGTCGGAAAAATCATGAAGATCGACAATAAGTTCAGTGTTAAAGTTACTGGCGTCTACGAAGATTTACCATACAATACCGAGTTCCGGGAAATGACATTTATTGCACCGTGGGACTTATATGCCTCTTCCGAACCCTGGATCAATAACACTGCCGGATGGCAGAACAACTCCTGGCAAATTCTGGCGCAGCTTTCAAAAAATTCCGATTTTGCCACCGTTTCAAATAAAATAAAGCATCTCAGAGTACTTCATGTTCCAGAAACCGCCTACTCTAACCCGGAAATTTTCCTGCATCCTATGAGCCGCTGGCACCTGTATACGGGATGGAATAAGTCAGGTAAAGTAGAAGGCCGTATCCAGTATGTCTGGTTATTCGGGATTATCGGCGTGTTTGTGCTGCTGCTCGCATGTATCAATTTTATGAATCTGTCGACAGCCAGGTCTGAGAAGCGGGCTAAGGAAGTCGGTATACGAAAGGCCGTTGGCTCAGTACGCTCGCAGTTGATCGGTCAATTTTTCAGTGAATCACTAATAGTGGCTGCTTTTGCATTTGTGCTTTCACTGCTGCTGACATTACTGTTGCTTCCCTTATTCAATGAAATAGCTGACAAGAAACTTTCCATCCCCTGGAACAAACCACTTTTTTGGATTTGGGGTTTAAGTTTTAGTATGCTAACGGGCCTGATTGCAGGTAGCTATCCGGCGCTATACTTATCGTCGTTCGAACCCGTTAAAGTGCTAAAGGGCACCTTCAGGGTCGGCCGTTTTGCTTCAATACCAAGGAAGGTATTGGTAGTGCTTCAATTTACCGTATCAGTTACGCTGGTTATTGGGACGATCATCGTTTTCCGTCAGATTCAACATGCCAAAAACCGGCCTATTGGCTATAGTCGCGAAGCCCTGATCACGATCGACATGAACACGCCTGAGCTGTTTGGGCATTATAATGCATTACGCAGGGAGTTGATCGAAACGGGGGCAATTATCGAGATGTCAACCTCATCTTCTCCAACGACCGACTTGAAATCCCGGCAAATAGGGTTCGAGTGGGAAGGTAAGGACCCAAATCTCAGAGCACAATTGGGAACAGTTGCCATCACCCATGATTTTGGTAAAACAATAGGTTGGCAGTTTATTGCAGGTAGAGATTTTTCGCGCACCTTCGCCACTGATTCCTCGGGAATGATCTTAAACGAAAGTGCTGCCAGGTATCTGGGATTGAAAGATCCCGTAGGTAAAACTATAAAATGGAATGGTAAACCTTTTCAGATAATAGGTATTGTCAAAGATATGTTGATGGGTTCACCATTTGAGCCGGTTTATCAGACAGTTTTCATGTTGGATTATAACTGGGCCAGCGTGATCAACATCAAATTGAGTCCTCAGAACAGTACAAGCGAATCATTAAAAAGGATCGAAACTGTTTTCCGTAAGTTCAACCCCGGAAGCCCTTTCGATTATAAATTTATCGATCAGCAATACGCTTCAAAATTTGCTGCCGAAGAACGCATTGGAAAGCTTGCCTGGGGATTTGCTATCCTGGCGATTTTCATTAGCTGTTTAGGCTTGTTTGGCTTAGCGTCATTTATCACCGAACAACGTACTAAAGAAATGGGTGTCCGAAAAATATTAGGTGCATCAGTTTTCGACCTTTGGAGTTTGCTGTCCAAAGAGTTTGCTTTACTGGTCATCATTGCTTTTATCATTGCAATACCAACATCTTACTATTTTCTGGAAAACTGGCTTGGGAAATATGAATACCGTACGACAATCTCCTGGTGGATTTTCGCGGCTTCAGGAACCGGATCAATATTCATTACGCTATTGACCGTCAGCTTTCAGAGTATTAAAACCGCCATGGTGAATCCTGTGAAAAGTCTGCGTAGTGAGTAATAATTCATGCTCAGCCTTAAAGCAGATTCGCGTTCCAGGTGATTCAAGCACTTTCAGATCAACTATTATACATCGTGCATATGCTTCGCTTCCTCAGAATATTAGATATACCGTTATCGTTTAGCACAGAATTTAGGCTTTCCTGCGTTCTTCCGTTAACGATTTCTCCATTTCCCGCAGCATTTTATATATAATAGAATCGGCAGGCGCGTTTTTATATTCCAGTTTGATCCTTGTTTCTCCCCATTTATCAGTTATTGATATCATACTCAACCTTCCTTTAAAACTCTTTTGAATTGCGTAGAATGGAATTGGGCCAGACAGGCCTGGTTCCATATACAAGGTTACTTTTGCACCCTTTGCCTGTACGCCGCTACTTATAAAACTTATTAACTGGTAGGGCCGATTATTCATAATGGTATCCTTAGAAACGAATTTTTCTCCGTTATAGAAAGGATAGGCAAACCGAACTCCGATTTTTTTATCTTCAATCGGTAACCAGTTTGTATGGGGGTCATTTTTCAGTGCTGTTAAGGACGCATATCTATAAAATTGACTTTTGTTAAAATCAATGACATGATAGCCATTTTGTACATTGTTGCTGGTTAATTTTCCATCTTCACTTTGGGCTTCATTGTTTCTTAAAATACTTTCAATAGCATAACCATTATGATAAAATATGCTATCCGGAGCCATTAACTCAATGAATTTTTCTGACGGACTTTGCTTGATCATATAATGCCAGATAAACAAACCTGTTACGGTAGGTTGTATTACAGGAGACTTAGTCGACCAGGAGGAAATCAATCCTGTTAATAATATAGCGATCAGAGACTGTGATTTGATCATCATACAAAATTTGTGGATCACCCTTGCCATGCTAAATGTATGGTAAGAGTGACATAAATAAAATCTGAATTAATAACGTCCACCATTAGTTACATAATTTACAATACAAAGGTTTGGACCTTTTGATGGGCTTTGTTACGTAATTGATTAAGCTCATTTATAATTAATTACGAAACATTCTGTTCAGATAAGATGCGTTTCATGTTCCTTTTCAAGTTTATAAACCATATATGCTTCATAATGAGATGATTTGGAATGCAACAACACCCTTTTGGCGATAAATACATTATTTTTCGGGAGTCTATATATCACTAAAACAACTATCGGCTTATTTTATACCGGTCTAATAAAAAAATCACTTAAACGATTAAGGTTTTATGGCTGGCAGAGTCATGTTTACCAATATGACTGAACTTTATTGTATAGTCAGCATGTTTCGTTATAGCAGGTGATTCTACTTTGTTAACTACAAGATATTTCTCGTTATCAGGAAAGACTAAAACCGACAAAATTTTTAATTGCTAAAAGCATAACTTTGCTACCATCTTAATATAACGAATAAACGAAACCCTAAATCACAACAATATTTGTTTGTAGCCGCAGCTCTCCCTACCAGAAACCCGTTTAAATAACCCGTTTTTACAAATTCCATATACAATGAAAACCCTTGGCCACACAAGCTAAAGAATAAGCTTTCCTTTTGAAAATTTTTCAAGATAGGCTCATCTGTCAGTAGGGTGCTCCGGCGTAAAAGTCCTTTATCATAGGTGCCTGCTAATAAATATACGTCATAGCGACCAAAAACAGGCTGTATCGGCACACTGGATGCACCGGATCAAAATGGCTTTTGCATGTATAAACCGGGTCTTTATTTGTCTAAATTACTCATCAGCGGCTTCCTGTATCGATATTTTGCCTATATTTCAATGTAGCGAAGATGTCGTGATGTTTGAATTATTCACTCATAACGTTCTCAAGATGGTACACACCACCCCTGTTCAAAACTTTTTCCGGATTCTATTAGGCGTACTTTTATCATTCACGGGTACCGGCCATTTAACATGGCTGAATGCTCCCTTTCAGGCACAGGTACCCTCCTGGATACCTATTGAGCCGGCACTCGTTGTTAATTTATCTGGAATAGTAGAAATTCTGATTGGTCTATCCTTGCTATTTCTGGCATCCAGACGTGTGACAGTAGGCTGGATAGCTGCTATCTTCTTCGTATTGATATTCCCGGGCAACCTGGCGCAATACCTTAGTCACACGGATGCATTCGGACTTAATACGGATACTTTACGTCTGGTAAGACTCTTCCTTCACCCGCTATTAGTGATCTGGCCATTATGGAGTACAGGCGCGTGGAAGGCCTGGAGGCAAAAAAACAGGGTAGGTGCAAACAGATCGTCCGTTGCCTGAAAGATTGAAACAATTAGATCATTCAGATTGTCTGATATCAGGACCTCTTGTCTGCATAATCAGTAAGTTGAACTGTACTCAGATCAACCTTGAACTCATAATAGCCACTTTGATCTCGGCCTTCCGTAAGCGGTGCTACTTTCTTTTCCCAATCTAATGTGTGAGTAGACGGTATCCTGTTTCAATCGCGTCTACCACACTTCTTTCACATTCTTCCAGGTCAGTAACCTCAAACACGCCAAATCCTAAGATCGGCATCTCTACACCATTGTTCAGTTTTACAGTCTTCATCGTTCTATTGTTCTGTTATTTAATGTAAATTTTTAGTCATAACGCCTTTTCTATCAGGTCCTTCTCGCTTTCTTCGGGTCCGGACCACTAATTGCTGAGCCATCAGACCGTAGCTCAAGAAGTTCATTTTTTGAGGCATTGTATAGTGGCCATTCAGGCAATCCTCTTCCGTTCGGATTACCGTCTTGGCGAAATAGACGTATATAATGTTTGGAACAATATCATATAAAACCAATATGCTCTCAAAGCCGATTAACATTCAGATGGCTGATCACATGCTGAATAACTTGCGAGTCGGCCCTGCAGCTGCTATCTATCTTATTCTTACCTTAGTTTTATGGAAAAGCGCGTTATTTTTTTCTTGCTGGACCATGTCCATTTAATGGACCTGGCCGGCGCTGTAACAGTTTTTTATGAAGCAGGATGTTGCGGGCATTCCTATGAATTACGCTATGTATCTCCTTATCCATCTACCGGAAGCTCCGCAGGCCTGGGCTTTACTAACGTCGACCCGCTTGAGGCTATAGTATTACAGCCGGAAGACATTGTAATTGTAGCGGGGATTGACCTCAGCAAATGGGACCATACGGCGGATGAGCAGTGGTTACCCTGGCTGCAGCACGCGGCAGCAATCGGGGCTACCGTTTGCTCGGTGTGTACAGCGGCTTTTGTACTTGCGGTAGCAGGACTGCTTAATGGGCGTGACTGCACCACTCACTGGGGTTATACGAAGGCGCTGGCCGAACGTTTTCCGCGAGCCAACGTGAAAGAGAACAAACTGTTTGTAAAAAGTGGTAATATTTATACCAGCGCCGGCATTTCTACGGGCATCGATCTGGCGCTATACCTGGTGGAAGCAGATTATGGACCGGCCTTTGCCTATACGGTAGCCAAAGATATGGTGGTATACATCCGCCGGGATGGTGATGCATCCCAGCACAGTATCCACCTACAACACCGACAGCATATTAGCCATCAGGTGCACCAGGTGCAGGACCATATTATCCAGCAACTACATACTAAACTCACTATTACTGAGCTGGCGGAACTGGCGCATATGTCATCCCGCAACCTGACTCGCCTTTTTAAAACAACCACAGGCATTACTATTGGAGATTACATCCGGCAGCTCCGGGAAGAGAAGGCTGCGCAGCTGCTGAAGGAGGGGCATAAGCTTGCCTGGGTGGGCAAAGTATGCGGTATAGGTAGTAACCGTCAGTTAAGCCAACTGGCACGACAAGAACTATAATGGTAAAAATGGCCTGATTTGCGCTGGTGTTGTCCTTTTTTACATGTTATATAGGTGTAGTTTGCCGAGAGAACTAATGCCCATGAAACAATTATTTATCCTATTATTATGCCTTCCCTTGTGGGGGCTGGCACAACAACAATCGACTAACTATGTATGCCCGCCTTGTGGAAATGCCTGTGACTCGGCTATTCTTCATACGCCCGGCGTTTGCGCCCACTGTGGTATGGCGCTGGTCCCAAAAGATACGGCCAAACCTGTCACCTACTCCATCTGCTTCTACCTGTATAATGGTACTGAGGTGCTGGATTTTGCCGGTCCGATGGAAGTATTCTCTTACGCCGGGTTTAAGATATTTACTGTTGGCAAAACCAAAGCGCCGGTAACGGTGCAAGGCGTCCTAAAAGTGGTCCCTGATTACAGCATTGCGGATGCACCACCTGCTAATTACTTCGCTATTTTCGGTGGGGAAGATGACGTAGCAGCGAACGATCCGGAGGTGATCAGCTGGATCAAAAAACGGGATGCCACCACAGATGGCTACTTCTCTGTTTGTACCGGGGCTTTTGTACTGGGTAAGGCAGGCCTGCTGGATGGTTTGACAGTAACAACCTTTCACAACAGTATTCAGAATTTACAACGGGCGGTCACCAGTGCTAAAGTGTTAAAAAACGTACGCTACGTAGACAATGGCAGGGTAATTACCACTGCCGGTATATCAGCGGGTATTGATGGGGCATTGCACATGGTGGCGCGGCTCAGAGGCGAGGAAGCCGCGATGCGCATTGCACAACATATGGAATATGATAAGTATGTTCCGGAGCAAGGGTTGGAAGTGAGGAAATAGTCAGCACCAACCGCTGATAATTGCTGTCGGCTTAGTTTCCAGGTTAGAAATGGAATTGGTATAGCTGATCTTCCACTCCTATCCGGTGTTTCCCGGAAAACGAGGTCTAAGCTGGTTCGATTCTCCTTAGCGTTCAGGCACACTTAGTAACCTTTATATGATCCTTTTCGCAAGAAACATCTAATTAAACCTTTCGGTTTATCTTGCAGACAATTTACTATACCCTGCTTCATAATTTTCAGCTATGGATGGCATTGATTTTTCCTTCATCTTGCATAGGCATGGATGGACAACGTTTATACTTTTCGTGGATAGGCAGATGCATGAATTTTCGATTTCAAGTGTATTTAGCCAACCTCTTCATGATATAGCCAATACGTTAATGGCGCTCTTAGACAATGAAGGAAACATCACGGTTAAGTGGTTTGATGAACCAGGAGGGTGTATATTGCAAATAAACAGGCTCGAAACTGAGCGTCATATTCTTTCGATAGAAGTGGGTACTTTCGCTGAAGGACATGGCCCTCAAATAGCCGGTTATGAAAAAGTTGCCGATTTCAGGATTAAGCAAAAGCAGTTTTTGACTATCGCATTTTGTCAACTAAAAAAGAATTTCCATTTACTTGCAGAAAGAAGTTTTCTGAAGAATCGGGAAAATGAATTTCCATACGATTTATATGAAAAATTAATTGACAGAATCGCTATCGCGATCCCGGCATTATTGGATCAAAGTAATACGAATGATTAGAATTATTCGAGATAGAATAACAGCAGTAATAAGCGAGTGGAATCTTGACCTACAGTGTTTGGTTGGTAGTAAAGAAATTGTAGCTATACATTTTGGCGCTCAAATGGTAGGCGATGGATATGAACTCTATCTTTCCGGACACACATGGTATGACGGTCACGACTTATGGCTGCTTGACGAACAATGGTCTCCCAAAAGAAACTACATTTCTTTAGGCAGGGAATCATTAGAATTTGATAAACTGAGGATTTTGGAAGCGTATGAAAACGTTTTGAAAAACGAGCTCACTACCTCAAAGGCCTTATATCAGGATTTTATTGTAGTCATAGGTGAGACTGAACGGCTAAAGTAAATCTCATCGTAGGATTATTACTCATAAGTGCGCATTACAAATAATGAGCTCCCGTCGCTATTCATAACTATTCCGGCTGCATCTAACACACGTCAACACCACATTGCGTTTCCGCCTCTTTAATCAGTTCATCTATCATATATGTGTTAGGGTTCAGCTCTTTCGCTTTAATAAACTGTTTCAGGGCCTCATGAAACTCACCCATTTTGCTATGATAGGTACCCAATGCTGAGAATGTTTCGGAATTATCAGGATCAAGGGAAAAAGCATGCCTGATATCCTGCAGACCTTCTTCGTTGAAGCCCAATTCCATTTTAGTAAGCCCCCTATAATTGTAGGAATATGGAAAATTACTATCCACTGCGATCGCCTTCTCGAAAAGTGCCATTGCCTCTTCAAACCGGTTGAGTACAACAAGCGCGAGCCCTTTATTATTAAGCGTATACTTGTTCGCAGGGTCCATTTCGAGAGACTTGTCATACAGTTCAATTGCCTTATCACGAAAACCCATCATTGAATAAGCCAATCCCATATTCAACAAATCTGCTGAACTCATTTGCCATTTCTGACTAAATTGATCTGACAACTCTTTAGCTTTCAGATAATTTTGGCTGTGTACATATGCACTGATGGTTAGACGATACATGTACTCACTTTGGCTTGAGGAAAGTCCTTCCTCAAGTAAAACAGCTGCCTCTGCGTATCGTTTTTGGTGATATAGATTCGTGCCGGCTGAAATTTTCGCACCGCTACGGGACATAAGCATTTTCAGAGAGTACCCATCATTGTATGTGATACTGCCATTGGCAAGTCTTATTGGAACGGGGTTTACGCGCAGATTCACGTAAGCGTCCAATAATGCGGATGACATGGACAAAATACAGAACAATTTGAGAAAGCCCTCTATATTCTCATTAAATGTAAAATAAACAGCAACTCCGCCGATAATAAAAGATACAAGTGGTCCGGACAATATAAAAATGATCTGCTGAGTTCTGGAGATCTCTGTTGCTGAGGGGACACATAATCCTCCCCTCCACTGAAGCGGATTATGAAGAACAAAGAAGGTAAGTTTACCTATTGTTAGTTTGAAACATTTATCTGCATTGCCATAAGCGCCCAGATAAACTGTTACTGCCTTTCTGGTTAGCAGCATCGCAGGGATAGCATGCCCAAGCTCATGACATAATATTGTTAAAGGCCTTATCACTAACAGCACGGAAAAAACGATAAACAGGATAGGAAGGAAATATTCCATATAGTACGCAAAGGGATTTCAGGTAAAGGTATCTGCAAAAATAGCTTTTTATGCCTTCCTAACATGATTTCTCAGGGTGTTGCTTATTTACTCGCCCCCAATCGGCCCATGTATCCTCTGCCAATGGTTCGCTGATTTATAAAGCACTATCTTCTTTCCGGTAAAAGCCTCTGCTGTCAACTCAGGAACCTTAGCAGCCTGTCCAGCTACATACCGTGTGATCTCTCCGGTATTTTCTACCACATAAACGACCCTGTTCTTCATTTTTGTGAAAGCGCTTATTTCGGCTCTTCCTGCCCAGGTACCCTGGAATGCCATCAGCTTATAGTAAGCTTCTATAGGGAACCCTTGCTTACCACGTGTACGTCTCGCCAGCTTGCGGAGTTCAATATGTGGGCTGTTGCTCAGCATTGTCCCTAACTCCAGATCGACATTTCCCTGTTTAATATGATTAGTACCTTTTTGATAAGTAACAATCTGATTTCTTAAAGCATTCGCCCATGCTGGATTTGAAGACGCGTTCAGCGCACGGAACAGGCAATCTCCTTCTGCGCCGTAGTCCTTAATGTCCCATTGAGTTCTATCAAAAGGCGCTATTTCAACGGCCGCTTCTTCTTTTTCCTTCACCTTTTCTTTTCCTTTTCCCGTCTCTTCTTCTTTCTCTGCTTCTTTCTCCTTCTCAACTACCTCTGCTTTCTGCCCTGATTTGACAGGAGGCAGTTCTCTCATAGCCCTTATATCTGCAGCACTTGCATCTGCGCCTCTGCCACGTGGTATTGCGGTTCCTGTTGCGATAAGTTCAGCAAGCTCTCCCGCAAGCACCTCTGCGCCGGACCTTCCTCTGACTTCCGGCTTAGGACTACTACTCACGGCTACAACTTCCTCTTTTTTAGGTGGAGGTGGTGCCTCGGATGGCTTTTGGACCAGTGGTCCAGCAACATCACTGACATCTGCTACATCATTTTCTCCTTCGTCCCCCACTTCATCAAGATCACTTAAATCCGTGTCCATTTCTTCAATATCAGACATCTCCCCGTCATCATCCTCTTTTTTCCTTAGCAGCTCTTCAGGGATGTCGAAACCAAATTCGGGCAGATTCAGAGCAGGGTCTGTCCCTCTTATTTGTAGTTTGTAATAAGTATCATTAAAAAATCCCAATGCCTTTCTTGCTGTCTGGTTATTGATATGCCTCACGAAATAGTCCCTATCTACTCTTTCCACCTTGCCTAAGAAAGGAACATCTTCAGGCGTTATACCCTCTTCTCCGGGTTTTACCAGGACTTCTTTATCAGCTATCGCCAGTTCACGGGCTTTAGCATGTTTCAGCGCCTGGGCTTTCTCTGCATCAGAATAATCTAAAGCACCCTTAGGTTTACGTATCCCCGCAACCATGCCGACCCTCTTTCTACCTTTGTATTTATCCTGGCTTTCGCCGGTATAAGACTTTTCCTGCTTAAGAAAACCCTCTCCCAATTTACTGACACCCAATGGCTTGCCCCTCTCGTCTACTGGTTTAGGAGCATATTTTCCGGCACTGATACTTAACCCTTCAGCTTCGAATGAGAGATATGGAGAATTTACGTCGTCATCAACAATGTGTTTTTCAGGGGTGACATCTCCTTCCGGATGCTGAACAGTGAAAATGGCAGGATTTTTCTTCTGGAGGTTAGATATGTTATTTACGCTCATCCCCCGATATATCAGATCGGCAGGCACCCTTCTGGTATTTGTACTGTTAACCGGGCGCTTACTTTTCGCGCCTCCCTTGGCCGCAGCCCTGGGGACAATTGTTTCCATTACAACGGGCGCTGCATATTTTGTCCCTTTCCGTGGACCATGTTTTTTAGCCAGAAATAGTCTATAATCCTCTTCGGTTACTTCTCTTTCCTCCTTCTTTAAACGATAACCATCTGCTCTGACTACTATTTCACCATCTTCGCCATCTTCCTGTTTCTGCACATACTTCACCATCTGTATGACAGGAGATGCACTCATACTAACCGGCTTTAACTGAAACGGCTTAATAGCTCCAACGTTACTTTGATAGCCATTATCCTGAATCGCAAATGGCCTCACGTCATGGGTGAGTCTCTGATACATCTGGATAGGGCCATTACCTTGCTGCTTTTCAACTGGCGCCGTTTGAAAAGAATGAACAGCCGGTTTCGATATTCCCAGTGAACCATGGTGATGTGCAGCCGCTGATGGCGGCATATGCAAAGCTTGGGTAGTTTTATTTCTCTCGGATTGCATAAGATATAGAAGTGTAAATAATCTCAATCATGAAAGTTGAAGATATTACGGGTTGTTCTACCAGTTTGCGATCGCTTCGCTCATTTAAATATCATTGTATCTAATTGATAAGGTGTATGCGATGTCGATATCCTTTGTATGAAATGTGTCCATTTCTTGCAAGAAGGTAAGAATTTTATATGGAATTTTAATTGTATTATTTCCGATTTTTCAATACAACCAGGGAGTACCAATAGAATCATGACTGATTACCACAGACTTTCTACCTCAATCAATAATAGGCGCCAAAAAGCCCGGCCTCTATTCGAAGCCAGGCTTTTTGTTTGTGGGAATACGATTGTTTGACAACTACTGCTCTTTTGACATAAAATGAATGGGCTCGGTATTGTCTCGGGTTATAGCTTATAACCACCACTTGCTTCTATCACCTGGGCAGTTATCCAACGGCCTTCATGCGATGCAAGAAAAGCAACTACGGAAGCGATGTCTGAAGTTTCGCCGAAACGTCCCAACGCAGTGTCGTCAATGACAGCTTTTACAATGTCTGTATTTTCACGTATGGCAGCGTTCATATCGGTTTTCACCCAGCCCGGTGCTACGGCATTAACAGTAATTCCACGCGATCCCAACTCGATTGCAAGGGCATGGGTCAAGTTATTAATGGCCGCTTTGGCCGCTGAATAGATCGGCACTACTGACATCGGACGCGTACCTGCACCTGATGAGATATTGATGATCCGTCCGCCATGAGAGAGGCGACTCAATGCAGACTGTACAACGAAAAATGGTGCACGTGCATGTACAGCGAACATTGTATCCCAACTTGCTGGTGTCGCGTCGGCTAGACCTCCCCATCCGGAGTTACCAGCGTTATTCACCAGGATATGCAGCGTGTTACTGCCGGTCCGTTTTTCCAATTCGCGGTCCAGCTGTTCGAACAAAGCAGGAATCGCGTTTGCGTCTACCAGGTCAGCATACAACGCAAAAGCACTACCTCCGGCTTTTTCTATACCTGCGACAACTTCTTCAGCCGCTTCTTTGCTTGCATTATAAGTGATCGCAACCAATGCGCCGTCAGCGGCAAGACGCGCTGCAGCTGCGCGGCCAATACCACGTGATCCACCGGTTACCAGCGCTGTTGTATTGGCTAAAGCCTTTCCATTTTTTATTTCATTTTCCTGTGCCATAATTTTCTTTTGATATGTTATAGCAAATCTCAGGAAAGCCCCGGTCTTACATTTTGCCGTTTCACGGCAATGCTTTGCCAAACCAGGTATGCTGAAGATTTTCAGTATACCTGCTACAGATTATTTCAAATGATATTGTATGAAGCCACCATCAATTGCAATATCCGCTCCGTTGATGTATCCCGCAGCATCGGAAGCCAGGAATACAACAGCACCCGCAATTTCATCTGCGGTTCCCACACGCTGAAGTGCAGTAGTTGAAGCAAGGTAGGCTTGCGCTTCCGGAGGCGCTACTGCATCCAGTCCGGGCGTTCGTATTGGGCCCGGGCTCACGATATTGACACGGATCTTTCTATCTGCCAGTTCATTCAGAGCAATGTCCGCGATCTTATTCAAGGCAGCCTTTGTAGCAGAATACACCGCAGTAGCTACAGCAGCACCAGTCGCAACACCGGAGGAGGTGAAAGTGACGGACGAACCATCCGCTAAATGTGGGATCAGCTTTTGGAGTGTGAAGAAGTGTCCCTTAACATTGGTATTGAACTGCGTATCGAAATCTTCTTCGGTAACATGCGCGATGGGTGCAAACGAAGCTACACCTGCATTCAGGAAAAGTACATCAACTTTTTGACCGCTTTCCGCTACCGCTTTTTCGAGCGCTTCAATTCCTTGAAAGTTTGAAGTGTCAGATATCAATGTTTTCAGATTCGGACTACCAATCTCATTAGCAGCTTTCTGCAGGTTACCTGCATTCCTGCCAGTGATCAAAACATTTGCGCCTTCTTTAATAAATTGTTTTGCGGTGGCTAAGCCAATACCTGTACTACCACCGGCTATCACCACGTTCTTGTTTGCTAAACTCATTTTTTTTGATGTTTTATTATTTACAGCAAACTTAGCGCTCATCGATTTATTTTGGTTACTTTGTAACTAAAAGTAACGGTATATTTCAAGTAACTAAGTAACTTATGACAGAAGAGCTTTGCCCAAAAAGAGACATCATGGCGATCCATGATGCGATGGATGTACTAAACGGGAAATGGAAAATTTCCATTATTTCGTCGATGTGCTACTACAACGAGCGTAGGTTTTCCGATATCCTGAATGACCTGCATGGTATTTCCAACAAGCAGTTAAGCAAGGAGCTAAAAGACCTTGAAGAGAACAAACTGGTCAAGCGTACTGTACTGGACACCCAACCCGTTTCCGTTAAATATAATCTGACTGAATATGGCTGGTCATTGCAGAATCTGATTTATGACCTTTCGGACTGGGGTAAAAAACATAGGGAGGTCATTGTACGCGACTGGCAGGACAATAACCAAAGTAAGGTCACTCAGCCATGATTTGTATAGCTGGGACTTGTGATAATTGGATGATGCTTATGTGTCATTCCTGATCTTTACTTTAATACATAGCGTAACCTGCTCTCCCGGAGCAGAAAGAGTGTTTTTGCCCTAAAAACAACAATCGTTACTAGCTTTCATAAACATGGTATATTAACATTGGTGCAGGCATTCCTATACACACAGCATCTATTTTAAAGATTACATTTAGTCTATACCTGGATTTGATAGTGGTCCTAAATATGATGACAATTTTCAGCATTAGGCCGATTTTTATTTTACAGTACTACCCCCTCCTTTTCATTGCCGAATTACGTGCACGAAAAAGCCTTTGAGATTATTGATCTCAAAGGCTTTTTTTGTTTTACTTCCACACTATTTCTACACCAGTCCTTTGCGAAAAACCGGTCCCGGTTTAGCCTCGATCAACGAAACACCTAAACGGACCAGCGTGGCATCACCGTCAAACTCGTGATTAGCAACGTGGTGGACCAATACACCCAATTGCTCAATGGAGCGGGCAGATTTAAGGCTACCGGTATTGAGCGGCGTAAAACCTGCGTCAACGATCAAAGCACGTGCAATCTTTCCAGCCTCCGTATCATCACTTGCATAGAAAATGTTTGGCTTCACCGGATTATCCAACCAGGCGGATGGTTCTAATACAGGTGCTGGCAATACGTTAAAAGCCTTAACGACTTTAGCACCGGGAATGCGCTCCTGCACGAACTCTGCTGTCGAACTGTTTTTCATAAATTCCAGGTCATGATAATGCTCGAATTTTTCGGTAACGCCCAATGGATTCATCGTTTCAATCACCACCTTACCATTTACCGCATTGCCGGCGGCACTCAGTACAACGTCCACACGTGGCCAGTAAACAGAAAATAATAATACTTCTCCGAACTCCGCAGCTTCGCGGATCGTGCCATAACGGGCTTTTCCTCCGAGCTCTTTCAAAAGAGGATCAAGGTGCCAATAATCCCCGTCCTGAGCGCTCACCAGCTCATGTCCAGCCGCTGCCCAGGCCCTGGCGAGCCGAGAACCGATATTTCCGGTATTCAAAATTCCAATCTTCATCTTATTTCTATTTTTATTTTAATAAGTGTGAAATCACACCTGATCTATTTGCTGACAAAGTTCAGTATACGCCCGCGTTTAGATTTTGCCATTTTGCGGTATTACATTGCCGTTTTTGGACCGTTGATGCTCCACAGCTATTATTGATGCTAACAGGAAGAAGTTAAGTGTCCAATTAAAGGATATCAGTATGCTACCGGATGAATGACTCATCGCTGTTGATTCTACGGTAATATGGTAAAGCAAAACGGAGAGATAATGATCGGCAGCAAAGTGTAATGAGCGTATAGATCGCGCTGAGTTCCGGCGTTGTGGATGCTGCGGATATATTACTTCCTAAACGTCTCGGTTTTATTGGCAATTGTAAATAGGCAGCTGAAAATATTAATTGAACGACTTTCGGAACTCCAATGGTGATAGGTTGGTCTTTGCCTTGAATAATTTTGTAAACGATGATGGGTGCCCGAAGCCTAATTCATATGCAACCTCACTAACCGACAAGTTGGTACCTGAGAGCTTTTCCTTCGCCTTTTCGATGATTTTTTGATGTATGATGCCCAGGGCGCTTTGTCCGGTCACAGATCGCAACATATCACTTAGATAACTGGGCGACACGTTCAATCTCTCTGCCAGAAAATGTACAGTAGGAATACCGTCAATCAGGGTCTTATCACTGTTCAGATAATCATCCAGGATATCGTCCATCTTTTGCAACACATCGTTGTTAATGACCTTCCTCGTTATGAATTGCCGTTTATAGAACCGGTCAGCATAGCTGAGCAGCAATTCGATCTGGGCAATAATAACATTTTGGGTGACGTCATCAATCCGGCTATTCAGTTCATCCTGAATATTCTCGAATATCGCGATGATGGTATTTCTTTCTTTATCAGAAAGATGTAGCGCTTCATTAGTGTTGTATGAGAAAAAACCATATTGTTTGATCGTTTTGGCAATCGGGTAATTCCAAAGAAAATCAGGATGGATCAATAGTGTGTACATTGACCAGTCATCAGCTACATCATAGACACAAGGGCTGATTACCTGAGTCGGCGCGACGAAGGTCATCCCACCCTCGGAATAATCATAATATCCTTGTCCGTACTTCGATTTACCACTCAAACCAGTATTGAAGGTAATACGATAAAATCCAGACACAATAGCGCCGGAAAAGTTGTTCTTTGGTATCTGGTGTTTTGGCCATTCAATCAGGCTGATCAAAGGATGTGCCGGAACAGGTAATCCATGGTCCCGGTGTATCTCCGATAAAGTCCTTGTATTTACCGTAGCTGATCTTTCCTTTTTCATGATCTATAAATTTAAGGGAATAACTGATACCATTTGCTATCACCGGTCAATCCTGCTATTAGTGGTAGCTATCTGTTGAATGTAACGACCTTCAATTAACATTTGGCAACTAAGTTCAAAAATCGGAAGCTGAACCCTCATTTATTTTGCCGTATTGAGGAAATATATTGCCAAAATGAGTTTCGGCGATCAACAGCTATGCATAAATAACAAGAGGCCGCTCACTATACAATGAGCAGCCTCTTGTTATTCAAATCCTATGCAGCAATGATATTATAAAACCATGGCTTCGCGGCATCAATTGTCTAAATCTTAACCATCTGCTCACCGCTGTTTATTTATTTGTCATTCTCAGCGGTCTTCGCCGGCGCATTTGTTCCCGCCGTCCGAATCTTAACACCGTCAACAGTAGTGACGGTTTTCACTGGCTGAACGTTCTTCATGCTGGCGTCGCCTTTATAGGCTTTTGTGTATATCATGATTACACCATCTTTAGCTTCACTGCCGTACAGTTTTACCGCCGTTTCCCCCTTCAAGACATTAATATAACTGATATCGTAAGAATTCAGGTCTGCAGGCGGATCTACTCCATAACGGATACCATCTATGTAAAACACCGGTTTCATTTCAACACCCGGATTTATTTTTCGTAATGCAACACCTCCACCAGGAAGTGGTGTTTCTTCGACATCCTCGACCAGCGATCCCATAGCTGAAGCGGGAACAGGCGTTGTTACCGGCTCCATTTTAATTTCTTCCACAACAGGCTGCGCCGGTGCAGGTGGTGGTGGAGGCGGTACTGCTTTGCCCTTTACATGTTTAACAGAAGGAGCGGGAACTGGTGGCGCCGGTGGAGGCGGCGGTGGTACCGAATAAGGAACTGGCGCCGGTTTAACAGTGTCATACTGAAAGAATATCGTTGCAATGTGTGTGGCAGACGTCTCCGTCTTTACAGCTGCCCTGGTGAAATTCAGTGATAATACAGCAAATCCCATGATCGCGCCTAATACCACATAACGTACTAAATGATAGCGGGATGATCTTCTCTTATTCATCATCATGATCCTTTGTTTTAAATGTGAGAAATTGAAATTGTTTGCGATGGCCGTCGCATATGGGATCCCACTTACTTTTATCAGACTGTATTGATAAGCTTTTGCATCCATGCCCTGCTGCAGTATACACCTGTCTGTAATGAACTCAAGGTTCTCGCGGATAGCGATGCTCATTAACCAGGCGCCGGGATTGAACCAGTAAAAGACCTTGGTCAGTTCTCCCAGTAAGACGTCCAGCGTATGCCACTGTCTCACGTGCACCTGTTCATGCCTGATAATAGCGGTCAACTCTTCGGCGCTATGCAGGGATGGATTGATATAAATATTACGCATGAAAGAGAACGGATTTACATGCCGCGCTGTAACGCGCAGTTGTGCTTTACCGTACACCGTTCTTGTTGTCTTATGGTGGAGCTTTAGCAATGACAGTAACTGTATCACCAGGCGTATCAGCATGACCCCTAGTCCACCCCAGAAAATGCATTCCAGTACCACGTTAATACGCGGCTTTTCAACCTGCTTAAACATAGAGAGATCTGGTAAAGTTTCCGCGACAACATTCAGTCCGTGGTGTTGCTGAATGAAAACAGAAGGGTCTATCAATGGTCCTGCAGCCGCACATATAATGCCCATAATCAGGAAAAACCTGTTCAGCGTATAACAGGTTAACCGTCTTAACCCATATCGATACGCCAGATAAAAAAGGACCAGTACGATGTTGGCTTTTAACAGATAAATAAGCATAAGCAGTTACTTTTTTTCGATCATTCTTACAATCTCTTTCAGTTCATCAGGCGTGATTTTCTTCTCTTTTGCAAAGAAGGTCACCAGCGCCTTATAAGAGTCTTCGAAATAATCCTTCACAAAGCCATTCATGAATTTCTGTTTATACGCTCTTCCTCAATGGCAGGCATATACTCATAGAGATTACCTGTCTTACGACTTGTGAGGTACGCCTTCTTTTCCAGGTTCCTGATGGAGGAAGCCAGTGTGGTATATGGCGGCTGAGGCCGAGCATTGCCAGTTCCTCCTGCTGCGTTAGCTTTTCCATAAACATGCTTTTGAAAACAAACAACTACGATTATTTCGTAAATCTACGAACTTTTCGTAAACCACCAAATTAAAAAGAAAAACGATCCTTTTAGATCGCTTATAAACGGATACCGGTCATTTATCCCCGGCTCCTATCGCCTCCACCTCGTCCTGGTATTCTAATACCATAACTGGCTTCGATATATGTTTGCGATAATACCATAATAAACCGGCAGTCGCCAATAAGCATACCAATGCAGTATACCAGGGAGTAGCAGAGGGACTTAATGGGTCTTCGGTTGTCCACCCAAGCTGGCGGGAATAAGATTGTATCCAATTGGCTGAACCAAAAATAAAATCACCTATTATACACAGCCAGAGATTACCTGTAAAATAGTAAATCGCGCCCAGCTGAATGCCAACAAAAACTACCGGAACAAACCACTGCCATTGCACATAAGAAACACTGAAAACCACGGCAGTAATAAAGATGGCGATCCAGTGATGTTTGGGAAGCATCTTCATAAAGACCTGCTGCAACACGCCCCGGAAAAAGCATTCTTTTGCTATGGCGGATACTAATGCAAATGCTATCAGATTGAGAAACAAATAGGCCGGACTTGCCGAATACATGATGGCGTCCGATGCGGCAGCCCATTCTTTTGTCGATTGAATGGACGATTGGGCCATGTCCAGGGTATAATTCCAATCGTATAAAATGCCGGCAATTGGATGCCCCATCAACATAATCGATACAACGAACAAAGCAGGCCATATCCGGATTGGCTTGTCCAGCTTAAAAAACGCCACCGGCTGATTTCCTGTAATTCTGACAAATAGCATAGCGGGTATTAAGTAGGCGCCAATAGGGTCTATAAATGTTGTTAGTTTCCAGGTCAGGCGTACCGCAGGAATAGCAACATCTGCGTTACGCAGTTCGATTAAGCTGTATCCTGACAACAGAGGGGTCAAAATAAAGGATAGGGTGGCCATTATTATGATAAAAACAATATAAAGACCTCCAATAAGCAGCAATTGTACAACAGGATTATACTGTCTAGGGTATTTTGACATCGTACAGGAATAAAGGTTTACAGAGATGTAATATTAAGAAATCTTCGTGTTTTTATGCCAGATCAACGTCAGATCCTGTATTGTTATCACAAAACAATGTCGTATGTTTATCAATCAGTTATGAGTCAAATTTACTGGACTTATTCATGCCCTGGATCTACTCGTAATATATATCACTTTCTTTCCTGGCTGCGGTAAGGTCTTTTTCTGTTACGATAAGCAATATTGATTGCAATTCATCAAACTCCCAGGATGGGATATTATTACCGAACTTAATCGTCCGCCCTTCATAGTCAAAAGCAAGCTGATTGTCGCCATGCATATTATTGATGACTTGTTGTCCGGTCTGAAAACCCAGATAGTCAAATGTGTTCCCATCTAAAGGATGTCTGGATACCGGCGTCTGAGCCAGATGCCTGAACCCGTAAATCTTCTGTATGTCGAATACCTGTTTTGTAGATTTAAGGATACCCTTTCCTATTAAAACTAAAGCATCAGGCCCAATAAGGACCTGCTCTGTTGTAACAGCCCTATTAGCGAAACGGTATGCAGCCGTATAAAAGAATAATCCGAATGATCCACCTATAATTAACACAAGTATTTTATCAAAATCTTCTACAACCAGGCGAATAATATAGGTGCCTAACACGAATAGTACCAGAAAATAGCTGAAATGAAGCGCCTTTGTTCGCGTATCGAGTGGAGTTGAAAGTGTAATCAGCTTTTTATCGCCAGCATCCTTTATTCTCATAAATTGTAATTAGGTATAGAGTCCGGCATAAAGTTAAATATAATTTCTTCTCATAATAGCTTACCCTTAGTATCTGCTTGCCGGCCAGTGCCAGCATACCCAGCTATCCTGAACTAGGATTTTAACCATAAAAAAGGGGCTGACCATGATAGTCAGCCCCTGATATCTTTTGTAAATAACGCTTTTAAAACTTAAACGTCACACTACCTGTCACACGGGTAGGGTTCTGCGCCGCCAGACGATATGACCAGTATTTTTCATTGGTCAGATTGTCCACCTTCAAGCCAATTCTGTAGCTCGGCTTGTCATAGAAAACTGCCGCATCCAGCACCGTATAGGAAGGAATGGTAAATTTGAAAGCAGTGGTATTGGTCTGATAATACTCACTCGCGTAAATACCGCCAAAACCGAAACCAAGTCCTTTAGCTGCTCCGGAAGCAAGACGATAGCTGATCCACAGATTCCCTACTTTAGGGGAACCGGCAGTTGTCGGTCTCAGCCCTTCTACTGAAGCATTGGCTTTCGTGAATTTACTATCATTGTAAGTATAACCTGCTACGATATTCAGACCCTTTACCGGGTTTGCGATCACTTCCACCTCATATCCTTTGCTCAGCTGTGTACCATCCTGGATGGAGTAGGTAGCATGCTCCGGATCATCGCGGGTAACATTGGTAACAGAGATATTGTAATAGCTCAATGTTGCGCTCACCTTGTTGAGGTCGAATTTCACACCACCTTCCCATTGGTTCGCCTGGGTTGGTTTAAACGTATTACCCTCAAAATCAGAACCTGAAACGTTGTTGAAACCGTTCATATAGTTACCGAAAACGGATACTTTGTCTTTAACCACCTGGTATACCGCCCCGAATTTTGGCGACAGCGCGGTCTGGTTATAATTACCTGCTGTTGAATCCTGGGCAGGATAATAGGTGCCTTTGTTCATGTACCTGTCTACACGCAGACTGGCCATTACCAGTAATTTCTCCGTAATGTTCAGTACATCAGATACATAAGCACTGTATGTTTCTTCTTTTCCTGACACAAAATTGCTGTATGTAGCATTGGCAAAGAGAGGTTTTACTTTTTCCAGCGTAAAGTTGTTATATCCCGCTCCTGGTTTTCTGACATCAATGGGTGTCAGGTTTACGGTAGCGTCATTACGGGTTGACTTCAGACTGTAAAAGTCCAGACCTGCAACAACCCTGTTTCTTAATCCACCTATTTTAAAGTCACCGATGAAGTTCTGCTGAATATCTGTTCCGTAATAAGGATACTCCTGATTAGTTACCGCCTGGCGCAAGGATGTATCTGAGGTCATTGTCAGCTGTACCACATTTCCATCAGAGGAAGAGCGGGTACGCGAAACAATAGTCTGGGAAGTCCAGCTTTTGGAAAGTATATACTTTGCCTGCGCAAAGATGTTATACTGCTGGCTGTTATAGGTGATGGTATTGTTTGCGAAGGAAAGTTTGTAGGGAATATGCAAATCCTCAATGCTTTTAGCCGTTCCTTTGGTATAAGGGGCCAGACGGGTCGGAGAAGTAGCCTTATTTAAGCTGAACTCTACATCCAGGGAAAGCGTCAGCCTGTCACTTACAGCATAAGAGAAGCTTGGCGCGATCAGGAAACTCCTGGTAAAGCCTGCATCCTGGAAACTATTCTCGCTGTGCAAAGCCGTATTTACCCTCAACAGCGCCGTTTTCTCTTTATTCAACGGGGAATTGATATCCATGGTAAGACGGTTCAGGTTCCAGCTTCCACCAGAATATGAAATTTCTCCCATAGCATTCTCCAATGGTTTTTTCGTCACCCTGTTAAACAGACCACCGAAAGAAGATACAGTACTACCGAACAATGTAGCGGAAGGGCCTTTGATCACCTCAATACGCTCCAGGTTCACCGGATCGATCGTTGTGTAGGTAAAACTGCTCACACCATTACGCACGAGCTGAGGCGTCGGAAAACCTCTTGAAATAAATGTCGTCCTGCCCTGGTTCCTTATTTCAGCAACACCAGCTCCCGGCACATTCTTAAAGGCGCTGTTATAGTCTGTGATCAGCTGTTCTTTCATCAGCTCTTTGCTTACAACAGTATAAACCTGTGGATTCTCCATATTGGCCAGCGCCATCTTAGAAACATCCACGCTTTCCTTTCTTCCGAAACGGTTACCACCACTGGTCACTACCACTTCTTCCAGTTTCTGCGAAGAAGTGCTTAAAGCTATTTTGATGTGGTTTTCACGGCCTTCCTCTGCCTTCACCTCTACCACCACAGGCTCCAGACCTATTAATGATGCTTTCAGGTGATAAGTACCGACCGGAATATTTTTGAAGTTAAAAACACCGTTCTCATTTGTAATTGCCCCTTTGGACAGTTCCTGAATAATAACAGTCACTCCCGGAGCAGGTTCTCCATTGTTAGTAACAACGATACCAGAGATACCCGTGGCCTTATCATCTATGTCATTTGCATAGATGTCAGCCGCATTAAATAAGAAAAATGATAATATTAGTGCAAGTCTCGAAATTAGTTTCCCCAGATGCCTTCCCATATACAAAGTTAAATTAGGCTGCAAAAGTGCACAGGTCGGCGGACATACACTATATCGAAAACGGAATTTCTTTTATCAAATTGGGAATTTCCTGCTGGTTGCTACTCAATTTCCGTATCAGCATCCAAACCCGCTGTCCGTGGACATTCCCATATCTGAAACCCGACTTTGTTCAACGGGCCAGATATCTATTTTGGACTATACTCACCATTAACGCTGTTAACTAACAAAAACCAACATTCCACATTGATAATGATCTGGTTATCATAGGGCTTTTGTAATCATATCAAAGTAAAGCCGGTTTACTTTACAACTTCACTCACAAAAATGACAGGCATAACATTGGTATAGTTGGCAAAATCTGCGCGAATTGCGGCTATATTTGGCGCGATAGCTGCCTGATATTCCTTTAAATCTTTTACGTAGAACGCACCTACTGCCATAAAAGGTAATGGCTGATCAGGCGCGCCGCCGGAGAGCCCTTTCTCAATGGTATATTTAACCAGATTGGCCCCTAAGAAACCTGCCACCATGGGCATGTGCTTACTCTCATAATACTCCATATTGAAGGTCTTGCCCTCAGCATAAGGATATAGGATAGATACCTTCACCAAACCCTTTTCAACTACATCGACATTCTGCTTTTTAGATTTCCCCCCTCCCTTTTCCTGACCAAATGCAACAAAACAAGCGGTTAAAAGTAAGAATGATAACATTAGTTTACGCATCATGATAAGTTATTTTAAGTATAAGAAATTTAAGCTTTTAATATCACTTTAGAAAATAGCATATGCAGGCTTAAATGCGGAGAAAACCATGTCCCGCCTTTTAACAAGCCTGTTCAATGACACACCAACAGGAAATCCTAAACGCTTGTTCTATTTTTTAACTAATTTGCTCCAATAGCAACAATCCTTGGGGTAAAGACAAATGGTTAAAAGAATATTGACTTTCATTGGTATCCTGTTAGCGGCGGCATTAGTGATTATAATGGTCTGCATAGCAATAGTAGGTTTCCTTTTTGGAGGTTTTGACAAAGATTATTCTGTTTCGGATTTAAAGGAAAACTTCGAAAAGAATAAAAATGAGATCATTGCACTAAAAAAATACTACAATAGCATTGTCCCTAAAAATAAATTTGTAGAAATTGAGTTTGATAACGATCATAAACTAAGCAGATTCGGAATACAAGACATCGACCCGGTAACAAGAGATGCAAATGGAGCTGTATTTTTAGAATGGAAGCTAAAAATCAATACTGAACGAATGGACAGTATTATAAAACCTTTAGGGTGGACAAGAGAAACGCTGAAAACATTAAAGGAGAAGTTAGACCAGGCGAACTGTATTCAAATTGAAAGTGGAGAACCCGCTAAAATTGGTTTTAAACGTAGTGGCATGGGCATGTATTTCTTCAATGTTTTTGATAACCCAATTCCACCATCACAAAGAGAACGCTATAACGACAGCTGTACCTATATTCTTGCCAACGATAAACTTGTCCTGGAATATGGCGGTGGAGCAATTGGCAATCAATGCTTTTATAATAAAGAATGAAAAAGACACTAATTCTAACCTCAATCGCGGTCGCCTCAATTGGCGCAATTTACGCCCTGATTATTTATGTCAGAATGGACGGCTTTGCGTTCGCCTGGGCACTGAACTTCCTGCTGATGCTATGCGTATCCGTTTTTACTGAAGCACAAAAAAGCCCGCTTATTGCTTCCTACTACGATCAAAAAGAATGGGAACAGCGGGGAAAAGCATACGAATACCTCGGAATAAATTTCTTCAGAAAATTACTGGTCTGGGTCGGTTGGGAAGCCGTGATCAGAAAATCCAGTCCGATAGAAAAGAACACCGCCGCTCTGACGAATTTATACTACAAAACCAAAAAATCTGAATTGGACCACACAATTATCCTGCTGATCGTCCTCCCGTTCAATGTATTTGTGGCAGTCAAATTTGGCATTATCAAGTCTTTGTCTTTACTGATATTAAATATCCTGCTGAACCTCTATCCAATTTTCCTACAACGATATAACCGTCCGCGGATAGAACGAGCGCTCAACTTAAGTAAACGGAGGGCGGTTTAGTATGATACAAAAAGGCAGTAAAGTCAGGCACACCGATCCGGAAATTGATGATACAGTAGGCGTCATGATCGTCTTTGCAATAACCAATGGTTTTGCGCTTTGCGGTTATACTGACAGATTAGGCCAGGAACTGCAAAACTATGCGCTGGTTGATTTAATACTTATTTCCTGATATTCCGGCACTAAAAGCAGATAAAAAGAAACGGCTGCAGGTCGCCCCACAGCCGCCGGTTTATTCATAGGAATAGTTAGCAATTACTTATTCTCCACTTCTTTACCTTCCAGTATCATGGTGATCCTGTTTTCAATGTCCTGCAGATGATATTTTGAAACGCCTGTCTGCACCGGGATAGCCTTGCGGATATCGCTACGCAGGGTTACCAGTTGAGCGCGCATCAGTGAAGAGGCGTCGTTGCCGGTAGGGTCCGGATTTATATAGAAGATGGTGCCATTACCATTGTTTCTGCCAACGATCTCATTTACCTGCTTAAATGCCTTTTTAGCCTGTTCGATATACATCTTTTGCAGATTACGGCGATACAGGTCAATAGGTTTGTTGTTGTATAACTCACTCCAGATACTATTTCTCAGGTCATCCAGCATCTCGCTGGCAGTATAAGTTTTAGTGCCTTTATGGAGCTCCGCATCACGGGTAAGCGTAACGATAGCACCAGATGCCATCAGTCGCATGATCACGTTGAACTGGCCTACACCTATGTAGGTGGCGCCGTCAATACCGGTAAGCGCGGTCAGTGTATCGTTGATCAGCCACTTAGGCGTAGTGAACACATAGTCGTTCAGGAACTTCATGGCCTCCTTTTGTTGCTGATAGCCTACCGGAGATATCTGTACGCCTGGTTGTTCTACGCTTTTCAGGGTCTGGAATTCACCACCTACGCTTTTCATCACCTGAGCGCCAAACAGAATGTACTGACGCAACACGGTCTCATACATGCTCTTTAGATTGTCATACCCTTCATTGGGTACGGTGGTCCAACTCCTGAGCTGTGGCAATACACGTTGCAGGTTTTTGATACCATATCTGGCAGCCACTACGTTGTTGTCACCAAGGTCTTCGCTCTGACTACGCGGATCACTACCTGCATTTTCACTGCCAAAGAAAAGACGTTTATTGGCAGCCAGACTATCAATCACCAACCTGTTCAGGAACGCGACTTCGTCATTTGGTGTTTTAAACTGCGGGTACCAGCGATAGCCGAACTGTATCGCCCATCTGTCATAGTCGCCGATTCTCGGGAAAATACCTTTTTGTCCGATACTGTCTTCCGGTTGTGCCACCCAGTTAAAACGGGCGTAGTCCATAATGGAAGGGGTATGACCGTTCGCTTCCACCCAGGCCTTATCGCGCAGCTTTTCTACCGGCACGGTGGAGCTGGAGCCAAAGTTATGAGCAAGGCCCAATGTATGCCCTACTTCATGGCTCGATACAAAACGGATCAATTCTCCCATCAGCTTATCATCAAACTCCATTTTACGTGCATTCGGGTCCAGCGGACCTGCCTGTACCATGTACCAGTTATGTACCAGTTGCATGATGTTATGGTACCAGTTGATATGCGTTTCGATGATCTCACCACTGCGTGGATCATGTACGTGAGGGCCGCTGGCATTAGCTACGGAAGACGGCTTATAGACGATCACGTTGTGGCGTGCATCGTCGATGCTCCAGGTGGAGTCATTTTCCGGTGCAGGTAACGCTTTAATAGCGTTTTTAAAACCTGCCTGCTCAAAAGCTTTCTGCCAGTCGTTTACACCTGCAATGAGATAAGGCACCCACTTTTTAGGTGTGGCCGGATCAATATAATAGACGATCGGTTGTTTTGGTTCAACGAGCTCACCTCGTTTGTATTTCTCGATATCTTCCTCTTTGGGCTCAAGACGCCAGCGGGTAATCAGGTAACGTGCTTTAACGCCCTGTGGGTCTGCATCAAAATCTATGTAACCTCTGGCAAAGAACCCTACGCGTGCATCGGCATAGCGCGCCTGCATCGGTTCTTTCGGCAACAGCACCATAGAACTGTTCAGCTCATAGCTATCAGGTATCGTAGCGCCAGGCGTTGCTGACAGATAGCTGCGCATCGTACGGATCTCGACGTTCATCGGGAATGCTTTCAGTCCGGTGATAAAAGACTTGTCAGCCTGGACCGCACCCAGCTTCAGTGCTGCCCTTACCTGTGTACCGAAATGAAATATCTCATTTTCGTTGGTCAATATGTCCGTAACATCGATGACAGTCGTATGTGCTGCCTTATTGTAGGCTTTTACCGGAAACACTGCTGCAATAGGCTCCAGATTCGATTTGATCACCGCTCTGTACATCCCGTTCTCTGTCGTATCGCCGGAACGCTCCTGAAAGCGCATGACCTTCAGCAATATTTTGTCATCTTGTCCTTTATCAAAATGAACGACGTTCTCGGCAATCTGGTCACCAGCATAACCGGTCATATTAGGTCGTGCACTGGTAGCCGCTTTACCGATACGGTTCACCACCAGGATCGCGCGGGTCAGTAATGAATCGTGGATCTCGAAATAGTACCGGTTATTCAGATAATGCACCTTAAACAAGCCATCATAACTGGTGGCTTTGCTGGTAATCACCTGGTCATAAGGCTTTATACCGGCAGGTAATGAATCTGTTTTTCTGCTGGTGCTATCTGTCGGTGTACTCTTTACGGATGTGTTCTTCTGTGCCTGGGCACCTGCGCCCAGCGCCATCAGGGCCGCTAAGGCAATGTTGTATTTAAGCATGGTCCTATTTAAGTATTTCTTCCAATTTTGTTGCTAGTGCTGCTCCCCGCAGGTCTTTTGCGATGATCTTTCCTTTCGGATCGATCAGAAAATTCTGTGGGATAGATTTTATCGCATATAGTTTCGCGATGTCGCTGTCCCAGTATTTAAGTTCGGAGACATGCTGCCAGGTAAGACCATCCTTCTGAATGGCCTTCACCCACTCAGCTCTCTTTCCCGACTGATCAAGCGAAACAGAGAGGATGTCAAAATTCCTGTCTTTAAACTGCTGATAGGCCCTTACTACTGTTGGATTCTCTTCCCTGCATGGCCCACACCAGCTGGCCCAGAAATCGATCAATACATACTTTCCACGGTAATCTTTCAGACTGACCGTATGCCCGCTGGTATCAGGTGCAGTAAATACCGGTGCAATAGCGCCCACGCGTACTGTCATATATTTATCGATCGTCTTTTTGACACTGGTCCCGGCCTCACTCTGGCGAACATTCTTTTTCAATCCATTGTAAAGGGCGTTGTAACCTTCGATATCATCCGGCAGCGGACCAATCACATCTTTTAATGCATCCAGACTGACCATATAATCCGGGTGCTGGCGGATAAAGGTGATCTCCTGCGCCTTACGCGCCAGTTTCAGCACCTTCATCTGGTAACGCCATTCGCCAAGACCGATCGTATCATAGTACCCCTTGGCTTTCTGGGCATCATAATATTGTTGCTGGCAGGTGGCCAGTTTCGCATCTGCATCTGCCAGGAAAGTGGCGAGTTCCTTCTTTTGTGCGGCAAGCACCGTGGTGTCCTGGGCTATCGTATGAAAACCGAAACCACAGGCAAGGGTGAGTAACAGGATATGTTTCATGGTTGTTATTTTCCGTTTGACATGCATTCCCCTGTACCGGCGCAAATGCACCGGCAACAGGTAGAATGGCTATAATGGTTGGATTTAGAAGACGCGGCTACCCTGCCCCTGTTCCATATAGACAACCGTATTGATACGGCCATCGCCTTCAAATGTTGGCTGGGACAGCGGTTGTATCGTTCCGGTAGAACTGAGCTTGTGTAACCATACCTTATAGCGCCCGTGATTAAACGTGGCGATAGCCAGGTAATCGGTTGTGGACACTACATTGGTTGCAGGCACCGGGTATTTTACATGTTGTATATCAGTAACGATTTCTCCTGCCGGCAATGTAAGCTGTAAGCGCTCCGATGCGGTAGCGATATCAGTCATGAATATATCGGACCCCACGGCATAGTAAATATAGTCTGCATCATAGTTGCCTCCTATCACACTGGCATTCATCAATCCATGAGATGGCGCCAGGGTATCACGCGCCATGATCAGGGTACCGGAACCCAGCAGAAAGCCATACAGGGTATTGAGTTTACAAAGCATCCCTTTACCATCAGGCAACTTAAACAACATAAATGCTACACTGCGTACGCCAGGGAAACCGGCCATCCAGCGAAGATCAGCAGTCATATTTTTTAAATCCGTGCCATTGCTGCCAAGGCCTGTGTAAGCGGTGGCATTATAACAGATCACAGATTTTGAATTCAGGTCCCAGCCTATGTCCATCGCACCTACTACCGCCATCTCCGAAGGTTTATAGGTTTGCGGCAGATCCGTAAACAAAGCGCCCTTGTTCATACAATAAGCCTTGTTATCATTGATCAGCATCAGATTGGCGCTGCTCTGGGGTTGGAAAACATGCTGCGGACGACGGTTAGCGGGCTTGCTAAAGAACATACTATCATAGCCATAGGTTTGCACGCCGTTGCTCACGCGATAGATACCGGCATCTTTATCCGATAATACGACCAGACCGCCATACAAGTCAGAGGATGTCAGCGTACGGCGCATACCGCCCGCAAACAAGCCTTTCACTGCATTTCCTTCCAGGCTCTTACCATTATTGTAGAACGCGATCCAGTTGTCAATCCTCCCCTTTTTATGGATGAAGTCAACGTCCGTTTTTCCGTTATTATCTTTAATCAGGTACCAACCGTCGTTATTGAGCGTAGATACATTAAAGACTAATTTCTTCAACTTTACCACACCAGTTTTCTTATCACGGACATTCAGTACGAGATAGTATTGTCCGGGATCAAGCATTACAGGATAGTTTATATCCTTTGTGAATGCCAGGGTATCTGTTTTATTCTGATTACCTATCAATGAGACAAAGTTGGCGCTGATGTTTGTCCAGTAATAATCATACGACTTTTCATCCGTTACCACAGGCGCAAGACGAAGTGTGTCCTGGTGCGTGAACAGGCTGATGGTATCAGCAATACCGCCTACCTCAAATGCTGGCAGGGGGTTAGTAGCGCCGGTACTGTCATCTTTCTGGCAACTGAATGCCAGTAAGCTGATCAGCAATACGACGAGTATATTAATTTGTTTCATGAGATGCTTGGTTGATGGTTTATGGGAATGTGATGGCAGAACTGGAAGGCGAAGCGGTTTCACGTATCGGCGCTTTACCACTCGCAATATTGTCCGGATTGCCGTTGAAGTCTATTAATGCCTGCTTCAGCACAGTAACATACTGTCGCAGAGACCCATTGCTACTGGCTGCCTTGAACCATCCGTCATCAATGTTCTGTTTAAGTACATCTATCATAAACTGGTGTTTCCCTACGCTGTATTTGCCAAACCAGCTGAATGCCGGCGCCAGGTAACTATCTACCCTCCAGGAATCGAATCGTTCCAGGTGATCGGAGAAGGTCAGCATTTTTTCACGTGCGATCTGCTCACCCAGACCAAATTCTGAGTTCTCTGCCAGTTGAATATGGAGGCGGTAAGTATTAGTAGCCAGACTGGTATCCCTCAACAGGATCACCGGAATGCTGGCAGTTGCCTGATTAGCTTTCACCACCATCAGCGACTGCATATTTTTATCGTCAAAGTTGACATAGTGTACGCCAGGTATAGCCCGGAAAGGCACTTCAGTCGCAACACTGTCTATGATCTGATTGGTAACGCTATCGCGTTTATAGGTATAAGAGTAATCTATGATCTGCACAAATTTCACCTGTCTGTCGTACGGCGCAATACCACCAATGGTATTTACCTGGATATAGGCAGTATCCTGTACAATGTTCTCCGGTTCAAACACGAAGGTGGCAGACTGTGTGATCGTATCCGCCATTTGAATACGGGCGATATCGGAATAAGTAAGATAGGGTGCTTTCTTGCAGCCGGCAGCCATTACCAGCGCAAAGCAGCAAAAGCATATGATCTGTTTCATGGTCGTCATTAGTTGTTGTGATAATTGATTTCGCGATCCGGTTTTGGTACAACATACCTGGCAACAGTGCCGGTATAATAAGCAGCCGTCCAGCTGGCAGGCAGCGTAGTGACATTCAGTCTCTTGTAGGTGAAGAAGGTCTGCCCTTCTGCATACAGTTCACGCACGTACTCACGAATGATCTTATTCCTGCGGTCAGCTTCCCAGCCTGAAGTATTGAAGCCCGTAGGGAAAGGGATACCTTTTTCATTACAGTAAGCGCCATAGGCGGCCTCTGCGTCTTCTTTCCCGGTAGCGCATTCGGTGAGTATCAGGTACATCTCGCTAAGCCGCAATAACGGTACCTGTAACACAGGACTTGACGCACGCTGATTGAACTTCCTGTAAATCACATAACTGGGATTATTGGCTCTGTATACCCACATTTCCTTCCATCTTACATCAGAAGTCCTTTCTGCCACAGGGAAGAGATTATTGAGGAAATAAAACCCATCCTGCACGTTAAAGTCACTGCGTGCCAGCGAACCGAGTTCACCGAAAGTACCGTTAGCAATGGCATCCAGATTATACACGCTCAGGGCTGCGATATGCTCTGAAGACATAAGATAGTCCCCGGATACGCGGTCGCTTTCCTTCCCTAATCTGAAAGTCGGTGCACCAAAATGGTCTCTTGCATCGATCACCATCTGCGCATATTTCGCTGCGTTGATCTTGTTGGCAGGCTCGGTAGTTGAGAGATACATATACACCCTTGCTTTCAATGCCAGCACAGCATAATAGTTCAGTCTTATCTGACGGTACATGTAAAAATTATCTGCTACCACTGGCGGCGTATTGATGTTGGTGGGCGGATTCAACTCTGCCAGTGAATAGGTCCTGACAGGGTCAGTATCTTTCAGCAGGGCCTCTGCTGCATCCAGATCGGCAAGTATTTTCTGTGCGAACTCATTATACCCAACAGGCGTAATGATCTCGTGTGTCACTTCCGTCACGTAAGGCAGTAACGGGCCCTGACCAGGATTGTCAGGCATAGGGCCGTACATACGTAATACATCAAAGTGGTTGAACGCACGCAAGGCCAGCGCTTCTCCCTTGATCAGGGAATAGTTATTACCGGTAAATATGCCCTTCTGCGCATCTATTCTCTCCAGGATACTGTTTACACTGGCTACCACCTTATAGAGATCAGCGTACGTATTATCAAGCCAGCTTCTTACGGTCGCATCCGTATAGTTAGCGTTGACAAGGCTGTTCAATGCCAAACTATTCGCAGATACCACATCCCAGTTACGGGCCATGAATTCAATATTTCCCCACATCAGACTACCTCCGTAAGTATTGTTACTTTTCATCTGAATATAGGCGCCCGTCAGCGCATCACGGAAGCCCTTCTCCGTACTGAATATCTGGTCTTTGGTGGTCTGCGCCTGTGGCGTTACATCAAGATATTTATTACAGCTGCTGAAAGCCAGCGCGCCTAACAGTATAGTTGTTGATATTAGTTTCTTCATGTTCGTGCTGGTTTAGAAAGTGGCAAATACATTAAATGAAACCTGCCTTGTAAATGGATAATCCAGTCCTCTCTCCTGCTTCACCGTAGACAGGTAGAACAGTTCGCCGGTGTTGGCAGAAAGCGTCAATGCCTGCAAACCAGCATGTTGCAACCAGGCCCTGTTCAGCACATTGTAGGTGATGTTGATGTTCTGACAGGTGAGCGTTGATTCATTCTGCACAAATCTTGAAGAAGGGAAAATAGCCGAGTAATCATTGATACCTCTGAAGAATGATCTGTCGCCGGGCTGTTTCCAGCGGTCTGTAAATACGCGTGCATCTACGTTAAAGAATTTATCCGCACTTTCTACGCGGTCCACCAGTGTCTGATTGTATATCTGTCCGCCCAGACGGTAACCGAAGGATGCGTTAAAGGAAAGCCCCTGATAACGTACCAGTGTGCTGAAGTTACCACGATAGGTAGGCTGATTTAAGCCCACAGCTACCCTGTCTGCCGCATTCCAGGAGTAGGTAACTTCTCCGTTGCGTGTCTTAAATAACTCGCGGCCGGTGCTGGGGTCTATACCCATTGAACGCACGGCATAGATGGTATTCTGTGAAGCGCCTTCACGGATAATTTTATTAGGGGTGCTACCATCGGTCAGCAATGCCAGTTTCTCATTGGCAGCTTTCATTGCCTGTGAGAGTTGTACGATCCTGTCAGTGTTGTGCGTAATGTTACCTGTTACTGACCAGTTAAGACGGCGTGCATCATCCTGTATCAGCATCACAGTTGCACTTGCCTGCCAGCCTGTTTGTTCCAGTTGACCGATATTTTCGATGTAGCTGGTGAACCCGTTGGAATAAGGAAGCTCCAGGGATGATAACAGATTAGAGGTTTTCTCTTTATAGAGATCTGCCTGCATGGTGATCCTTCCGCGGAACAGGTCTGCCTCTACGCCGGCATTGTATTTCTGATTTTTCTGCCATTGCAGGTTAGGATTACCCAGTGAAGTTTGTGTGGCACCCAGCCAGTTCTTATAGTGATCATTGATGATATAACCGTAGGTGGCCAGTGGCTGATAAGCAGAAAATGCCTGGTTACCGGTCACCCCATATGAACCACGGAGCTTCAGTCTGTTTACGAACGGCAGATTGTCATGTATGAAGTTGATATGATGCAGGTTCCAGCCGGCGCCTAAAGAATAAAATGGTGCAAAGCGGCTGTTGGTACCGAACTGAGAAGCACCATCCAAACGATAGCTGACGTCTGCAAAGTAGCGGTCGTCGTAGCTATAGCTGACGTTACCTACGGCGCTCACCCTTCTGGTAGTGGCCTCAGTACCACCTGGACGGCCATTCTGCTGGTATTGCAGCGCCATGCCCAGGAAATCGATACTGGCATCCGGGAAACCTTCTGCGGAAAAGCTGTAGTTATTACTTTTATCTTCAGCTGCTTCCATTTGTGCACCGATACTCAGGTAGTGCAGTCCTCTGAAGAGATTACTATACTGGAGATTCAGGTTACTGGTATAGCTGAAGGACTTGCCTGTACCATAGTCATAGGTCCCTTTACGAAGGATATCTGCATCACTGTAACCAGCGAAGGTAGAATGTTCTGCAGGTTTGAATATATCGGAGTTGAGGTTGGTCGCATTGATACCAAAAGCACCTCTTACAGTAAAATGTTTAAATGGCGACCAGTCAACCTGGAAATTGTTGATGATATTGAGATACTGGCTTCTGTTGAATGTATTCAGCGTAGCGTCATACATCGGGTTGGGATATGGCTTCCCGCCGGTGCCATTTTTTTGTACCCAGTAATCATAGTTAAACGGCGTAAATGTCCTCACAATATTGCCGGCAGAATCATAAGGGCTCCAGTATGGGTTCAGCTTCACATAGTCACCGAAAGCACCCCATGGAGATTCGTTTGCATTCACGCTACCTACTGTCAGACTATTACGGAAATTCAATGTTTTAAGGCGGTAAGAGAGGTCCGCAGTTCCGTTGATGGTCCGTCTGTCAGAACCTTTCATTACACCATTGATCTTATGTACATCGCCGATCAGGGCATAACGGAAGGCCGCGTCACCACCTTCCAGTCGGAGGGAATGCTGCTGGTCTACGCCATTGCGTAAAGGTTTAGACATCCAGTCTGTATTTACGCCACTTTCCACCAGCGCTTTGATCTGGTTGTAGTATTGCTGCAAACCAATATTCTGTTCAGGGCTCTTTGTTGAGTTATAGTAGAAGCCGGACAGTCGCTCCAGTTCCAGTTTATCACGTGCATTCAGCAGGTGATAGGAACTGAGATCAGGCGCACTCAGGCTCAGGCCACCCCTGTAGGTAAGACGCAGCTTACCAGGTACAGGTTCTTTAGTCGTAATGACAATAACGCCATTCGCACCCCGGGAACCATAGATAGCGGTTGCAGGACCGTCTTTCAGCAAAGTAATGGAGGCAATTTCATTGGTATTGAGGTCCATCATACGTTGCAGGGTGATGGGGAAACCATCCATGATGATCAGCGGCGTATTGATGAGCGCAGAGGTATTATCCTGCAGCTGATCGATATTGGGGAGGTTCCTGTTTCCTCTCATCTGGATATCCGGCAGATGGTTCGGATCGGAACCAAAGCTGTTATTGGGAACGATATAAAAAGACGGATCGATGTTGCCAATGGTGACAAAAATATTCCTACCCTGAAAGTTCTGTATCTCTTTGGCAGTAATTGTCTTGGCAGCACCTGTATAAGATTCTTTCGCCTTGTTGAAGATACCCGTTACCACGACGTTGTTGATAGACGATACTGCAGACGCCATGATAATCGTAATGCTTTTATCCCTGCGCACGGTATATGTTGCAGGCCGGTATCCGACAAAGGAGATCAACAGTACGTCACCCGTTTCGGCTTCAATAGTGAAGTTACCCTGTGCATCCGTTGAGGTGGTGGCGGTTTTACCTTTCACCCGGATAGTCGCTCCCGGTAAAGGACAGCTACATACGCTATCAGCTACATGTCCGGTAATTTTCGCAGGTACTGCATTCACATATTCCATTGTAAACTCAACAGGGACCACCTTTGGCGTGATGACGATCGTCTTTGTATTTTCTTTCAGCTCCATATAAAAGGGCTGGTCCTTCGACATGATGCTGATCAGTTCGGGTAAGGCGATATTACCTTTAACGGAAACGGTTTTGGCATTGGTAAGCATGTCCTGATTGTAGAATGCCACGTAGCCAGTTTGCTGACGAATGGTTTGCAGGAGTGCTTTAACGGACAGATTGTTGCCGGACACTGACACTGTTTGTGCTTCCACGGAAGCCCTGACATGAAGAAGCGCTACAAAAAGCAGCATGAATGTCAATTTCATAGCAAGAAATATTGTGGCTGTCCACGAGTGGCGGCCTGTCTTGACTTTCAGGCCATCCATCGGCAGCGATTTGGTTGATAAGCCCCGGGCCGCAGCTTCCTGAACAGGCATAGCTTTCAGGTACGGCTTGGGATAAGCAGTAAAATCCATAACTTACACGTTGGTTAGGGTTGATAAAATTGCATTTCGTCCTAGAAATTGTAAAGGGATCAGCCCAGCCTCCGGCCGGGAGTGTCGCAACCACTTCCGGCTTTTTTGCTGCTGTTTCCCTGAGAAACTCAGGTCATGTTGCGGTTGAATATTTATTGTTAGCGATATTGCATACGTTGGCTTTAATTGCCTGTCTCTGGCATGAATGGGCCGGAATTATGGCTTTACGATCAGTTTACGTCCTTCCAGCTGAAAGTCGACTTTTGAGCCTTCAAGGATATGTAATACGTCCTGTAATGTATTCTGTTTGTTGATCTCACCGCCGAAATGTGCGGCCGGTATACCTTTCTCGTACACCACTTCTATGTCATACCAGCGTTCCAGCTGACGCATTACTTCGTCAAGGCTGGCATCGTCAAAATTGAACAGCCCATTCTTCCAGGCCATTACCTGATCTGTATTTACTGTATTGAGCACCACCAGTTGCCCTTTAGATGGCTTAACAGCCGCTTGTTGTCCCGGTTTAAGCGTAGCTGTCTGGTGATAGGCATTGATCCTTACGGCTCCGTCAAGGAGGGTGGTCCGTATTGTATTTTCGTTGGTGTATGCGTTGATGTTGAAGCTGGTTCCCAGCACTTCGATTGTGGTTGCTTCCCCTGTACTTACTTTAAATGGTGTTTTTGCATTCTGACTTACCTCAAAATAGGCTTCCCCCTGCAGGGATATATTACGTTCGTTACCTTCAAAAGAAGTTGGATATCTGATGACGCTCGCTGCGTTCAGCCAGACTTTGGTGCCATCAGGCAATATGAGCTTAAACTGCCTGCCCTTGGGGGTGCTCACCGTATTATATACCGCCGCACCAGATGCCCCGTTACCTGTATTATAGGCCAGTTGACCGTTTTGCAGCACAACGCTGGTCCCGTTCTGATCAGCTACGACGCCATTTCCGGCACTATCCAGCACCATGGTAGAACCATCCGCCAGCGTTAGTACAGCCCCTTCCCTTCCGGGTGCGATAGGTATGTTTTTACCAACAGTAGCTACGTCATTACCTGGAGCTGCGGAATTCCGCTGATCGAGCCACAGGAATACAGCCACTCCTATGAGCAATGCAACGGCAGCTGCATAGCGGAATACACGATTATTGAGGAAACGCAGCAAAGGACGTTTGCTGATGGATGAATGCTGCAATTCCTGCAGCATGGCGAGAAAACGTACTTTATTCTGTTCCCGGTTACGTTCTATCTGATGCCAGGCCTGTAACATCTGTTGTACAGCGGCTTCGTCATTTATTTTATCATATAAAACGGAATTGGACAAAGACGTATTTTTCCAGGCATCCAGCTCTTGCTGCTCTCCGGCAGTCAACACCTCTCCCCTAAGCTGCTGATGTAGCAGACGTACGATCCTCTCGTCAAAAGCATGCTCCATTGATGTAAAGTCGTCTGTTGGCATTCCCGTCATTTCCAGTATAACAACTGAGCATCACGAAACGTGACAGCATTTTCTCAAAAAAATAAAATTGATAGAAACTGGCTGCTCACTCCTTTCCTCAGGAGTACTGTTTTTAGCTCTTTTATGGCCCTGGCTTTACGTTGCCGCAGGTTTTCCATTGAAATGTCCAGTTGGGCAGCTACATCTGCCGAAGGCATATCCTGTAGATATAATAATTCTACTATCTGCCGGTAGTTGTCCGGTAGTCTGGCAATTTCCTGGTAAATAAGGCGCATTAACTCAGATTCCGCCATCAGCGAAGCGATGCTGTTGTCGTCATGTTGTTCCTGCTCCGAAATTTCCAGGGAACGCTTTTCACGTACACGAAGGTGTTTCAGATAATTAAGACTGGCATTCCTTGCCAGTGTAAAGAGATAAGCTCTCAATTTCCCGATTGACTCAAACCGGTTCGGCGATTGCCATAATTTAAGCAGCGACTCTGTAGCGATGTCTTCCGCCTGATGCTGATCCTGAATAATACTGAGGGAAAAATATACCAGGGTGTTATAATACACATCATACAAATGGGAATAGGCAGCAGTATCATTGGCTGCTATGGCTGTTAATAACTCATCCTCCTCATATGACGGAACACCTGGCAAAATCGATTTTTTGGTTGTCTATCTTTTCGCAAAATAGTAAATAAATTAAAAAAAGGAATGAAAAAGAGGCCTCAGCCCTGAATAACTGGTCTATTCCAATACGCTTGTAACTAGACCATTAATTACAGCAAAAGCGCCGGATAAAAAAGAACGAGCGCGTTATCCAGAAAATGATATGTACATACACTGCGTAGTGCAAAGGAGAAGATAAGACATAAGTGTTTTTATGACATTCAATCAAATTGTCTAAATTTAGACAAGTAATGCACCCGTTATGAAAAAGACCTTACTGATCAGCCTCTGTGTAGCCCTGAGTGGTACCTTGTCAGCTCAATCCACCGCCAAAACCTTAACAACCAATGCACCTGCATCCATAGACGTACAGCTGGGACAGGTGGTTGGTCCGATGAAACCGGTATGGGCCTGGTTTGGTTATGATGAGCCCAATTATACCTACATGAAAGACGGTAAAAAGCTGCTCAGCGAGATCGCTGCTCTCAGTCCGGTACCGGTATACGTCAGAACGCATAGTCTGCTGGTAACAGGAGACGGCGTAGCCGCCTTAAAGTGGGGCTCCACCAACGTTTATACAGAAGACGCGAACGGCCAGCCGGTTTATGACTGGCGGATCATCGACAGTATCTTCGATACCTATATCAACCGTGGTATGAAACCGCTGGCACAGATCGGCTTTATGCCCCAGGCACTCTCGACACATCCTGATCCCTACCGGCACTACTGGAAGCCCGGCGATCCCTATACGGATATCATTACCGGCTGGGCATATCCGCCTAAAGACTATGATAAATGGCGCGAACTGGCCTATCAATGGGCGAAACACTCCATTGAGCGCTATGGCCGGAAAGAAGTGGAAAGCTGGTATTGGGAGGTATGGAATGAGCCGAACGGACATTACTGGAAGGGTACACGGGAAGAGTTCTTCAAATTATATGACTATGCCGCTGATGGCATTAAAAAAGCCCTTCCTACGGCCCGGATAGGCGGGATCAATATTGCCGGCACAAGTGGTAAAACGGCCACGGAATGGACCACCCAATTCATTGAACACTGTATATCAGGTACCAACTACGCTACCGGCAAAACCGGCGCTCCGCTGGATGCCCTGTTGTTCCATGCGAAAGGCAGTCCGAAGCTGGTAAATGGTATCGTCAACATGAATATGTCGCCCCAACTGCGTGATATAGCGGCAGGTTTTCGCATTGCCGCCTCCTATCCCCAGACCAAAAATCTGCCCCTGATCATTGGTGAGTCTGACCCGGAAGGTTGCGCAGCCTGCGGTATGGCCACCAATCCTGAAAATGCCTACCGCAACGGCACCCTATATTCCAGTTATACTGCCGCCTCCTTCGCCCGCAAATACCTGCTATCCGACCAATATGCGATCAACTTCCTGGGCGCCGTGTCCTGGTCGTTCGAATTTGAGGACCAACCCTGGTTTTACGGGTTCAGGGACCTGGCAACCAATGGCGTAGATAAGCCCGTACTGAACGTATTCCGGATGTTTGGTATGATGAGTGGCGATAGGGTCAGCGTCTCCGCTAACCGCATGTATCCATTGCAGACCGTCCTCGATTCGAGTATCAGGGGGCAGCAGACCGAAATCGGCGCACTCGCTGCGAAAGCGACCCAATCAGCCGCAGTAATGGTCTGGAATTACCATGATGAAGACAAAAAAGGAACGGCTGAACCAGTAGCCCTGACTATTAAAGACATCCCGGCTAAAAAGGTACATCTGAAAATCTATCTCATAGACAGTGATCACAGCAACTCCTACGAAGCATGGAAAAAGATGGGCGCTCCGCAACAACCCACAAAAGCGCAGATCAGCCAACTGGAGAAAGCCGGAAAATTACAATGCGTACAGGTAGTACAAAAGAATACCACTGACGGTGAACTGAAGTTATCCCTGCACTTACAGCGTCAGGCAGTGGCATTGGTTACGCTGAACTGGTGACAGCATGGACCCGAGAACAAAGCAGATATTCACCTGCCCAGCAGTTTCCGTAATTCCTTGATAGCTTCATGTACTTTGTTATAGATCGTTCGCTCACTGAGACCGGTATGAGCGGCCATCTGTGCATATGACAATCCTTCAAAGTATTTCATCCTGATCAGTTGTTGCTTTCTGTCCGAAAGCCGTTCAATAGCATTTGTAATACTGTGTTGCAGCTGGTCATCTGCTTCTCTGAGCAGCGATACCTGTTCCGGTGATTGTACGGTGAGTAATTCCATATGCTCGTCTGTCAGCTCCTGTCCGGTGTAAAAAACAGCTCCTTCTTTTAATAATCTTCTCTTAAAGGAAGTCGTGACATAGGTGAGCGGAAAGGTAACCTCCTTCAGACTGGCACGTTGTTGCCATAGCTGTAGAAATTGCTGGTTGAGCGCATCTTTTACCAGCGTCCTGTCCGGATTGATCTTTAATCCTACTGAAAGCAGATAAGGAAAAAACCGACGATACAATGCATAAAACTGCTGTTCGCTCTGATCGTTTACAAATGCCATCCACAACGCATTGATCTCTTCAGTCCCCCTGGTTCCCATGCGATGGCGATTAGTTAATAGCAGCCGCAAAAATATCCATTGCGGTAAAAAGAGATTTATACATTCGGGAAAATCATACCCCTTTATTTTTTCCCAAATTGATCATTGCCCCGCTATCCCTCTACAGCAAAGGCTTATAGCCGATCGTCTTTTTTTATCTTCAAAAACGGACGGGTAAAAAAGGGTAAACGGATACTCTATTGAATAAACGCACGATCGAATGGACGTAGAAGCTCTACTGTTAGACGAAAGTTACATTTCCTATTGCCTGGGCACCGCAGATGCTGCAACTATACAATACTGGGATAACTTCAAAGCTGCCCATCCGGACAGGGAAGCACTGTTGCAGGAGGCCGCTGTGCTGATCAACGGTATGTATCAATGGAGCGCAGAACAGGAGCTGCGAACATTTACCCGTACGAGAAGAACGCCCATATACCGCTGGCTTGCGGCGGCTGCTGCTGTTGCCATACTGGCCGTAGCAGGTTATAAATGGTTTCAACCACCTCCGCTGATACAGGAGATCACGCAGGCAGGAGAACGCAAAAAGGTCCTGTTATCCGACAATACCCTGCTCACACTGCAACCAGGCACCCGTATACAATACGTAAAAGGCAGCAGAAAAATATTGCTGGAACAAGGTGCATTATACTGTGAGGTAAAACATGATCCGGAACATCCATTTACCATTGAGACCAGCACGGGACATCAGGTAATAGATATCGGCACCGCTTTTCATGTCAGCAGTTATCCGGCGAAGCAGACGACCACCGTAAGCGTAAAAGAGGGCACCGTACAGATAGGCGCTACGCAGTTACACGCAGGTGAAACACTGATGCTTGAACAGGATAATTTTTCACTTGAAAACATTACACTACAGCAGCTGCTGCAAACGCTCCAGGATATCTATAAGGTACAATTCGTCGTGCGCAGTAAAGCGGTCATGTCCTGCAAGATCACCACTACATTCAGCAAAGCAGCGCCCATACAGGACATACTGGACAATCTCCAGCTGATATACGGCATTCACTATACCATGCAGCAGCATGAAATCATATTAGATGGCAAAGGGTGTAATTAATATACTGGCATTATTGCTGCTGGCGATGATATGCCGTGCACAAACAAAAGACTTCAGCATCCGGCAGGGAACTCATTTAGACCAGGCATTAATAGCCTTGTCTACCCAGTCAGGCATACATATCACTTTCAATCCTGAGGAAGCAAAACAGGTATCACTACCTGCGCAGACCTACCGTCAACAGCCGGTCAGCAATATCATCAGCAATATGTTGTCAGGCACCGGCTTTAGTTACCGGCTACGGGGTAACCGGCTGGTCATATACAAACAGGCAGCTCCTGTGAACCCTGTTCTGGTCGTACAGGATGTACGCACCATCTCCGGAAGAGTGTTGAACGAAGAAGGGCATCCACTGCCGGCAGCCAGTATCCGTATTACGGAACTGAACCAGTTCGTGACCACCGACGCCCAGGGAAACTACTTCCTGCTGACGTCCCCGCATAGCAACTTTACCATGGAGATCAGCTATGTAGGGTATCAGCAGCAAACCATAAAGATAGCAGGCGGACCAAAAGACACCCTGCTTCCCAATACAGTATTAAAAGAAGTGAGTCTGCGCCTAAAAGACATTGCTGTTACCGCCAGTCGCAGTTTTGAGGCCAACTCTAACTCTTCATTAATGATCACCCGGGAAATGATCGAACAGACGCCGGCATTAAGTCTGAACGACCTGCTGAATCAGATCCCTAATAAACAGATCGCCCCTCCTTCCCTGCAGAATGTACAAAACATCAACTTACGCGCAAACTATTATTCAACAGCAAAAAACAAAGGCGAATTTGAGCTGAATAACGCTTTCGGTGTCGCTATCGTGATGGACGGAAATACCTTGTCCAATAACATGAACATGCAGACTTTCAATCCGGGGCACCTTGGCCTCTCAGGCGCCTTCCTGAGCAGTCCCAATACCTATGGGCTCAGCGGAGTTGGCACCACTTCATACACAGGGGATTATACCTATGGTGGTACTGATCTCAGACAGATACCTCCGGATAATATCGAAAGCATAGAGGTGATCTCCGGTGTTGCTTCCGCCAGATACGGCGACCTTACAGATGGCGCTGTCATCATAGAAAGACAGGCAGGTATCTCCAAAGGATATTTCCGTACCCAGTTAAGGGATAACGCGACCAGTACCAGCTTTAATAAAGGCTTTCGTCTATCCGAAAAAGCAGGTGTGATGAATGCCGGGTTCAGTTATGTAAACTCCTACGCAGACTCGCGGGATAAATTAAAAGCATACCGTCGTATTAATGGTAACCTGATATGGACCGACTACTTCGGTAAACAAAACCGGCTTAAAAACACCACTATCGTAGATTATGGCAGAAACCTGGACGGGATCAAACGTGATCCGGACGATCCTGCCAGTACGAAAGTGCGTTTCGATAGCTGGAACTTCAGCATCAGTAATAAAGTTGCATACCGGGTCAACAAACGCTTCATAAAAAACATCGGACTGAACCTTCGCTATAGCGAAGGCCACCAGTATTCTTACAGGGAATGGCAGATCAATGAACCCTATGTGCTGTATACCGATGCTACTACCGGCGGTATTCACGAAGGTATTTATGACAAAGGCATCTACACCGCCCTGGCTATCATCGATGGCAGACCGGTAAATATGAACGCCAGTCTCGATATAAGCAATGAGTTCAGGACCGGCCATACCTGGCATTTCCTGACCATTGGCGCCAATTATAACTATGGTAAGAATAAGGGACTGGGACAGGCGATTGATCCCAGCAGACCCCGTAATACGACGAATATCAACACCAGCGGTTCCAGCGCTGCCCGCTCGGAACGTTACTATGATTTTAGCCGGGTCATTCCGCAGCAGGATTTTGGTTTCTATGCAGAGGATGTATTCAAGGTACCGGTAAGAGACCGTATGCTTCACGTACGGGCAGGCGCCAGGGTCGATGTACAGAACGGCTACATTACCGGATCACCCAGGATCAACATGAACTATGAGACCAGTCAGCGTTTGCGCATAGGCTTGGCCTACGGACTGGCATTTAAGTCTCCCGGACTGGCCATGCGATACCCCGGTCCTACTTTCTCTGACATCCCATTACTGAATGCCTATAACGGGAATGTCGCTGAAAGCCAGAGCCTGATCTACGTATCCCGTTTTGATCCAACCAATGCCGGGCTCCGTTCTTCCAGCACACAAACAATAGAGCTGTCTGCGCAATATAAATATGAAGGCTTCAGCTTCTCATCCAACGTATACAGTAAATGGGCCCGTAACGGGATTGGGACCATCACACAATACCAGGTGCTGGAACTGCCGGTATATACCGCTGAATACCGGCCTGGCGCCAAACCCATCGTCACCCAAACCGGTACCAGGAATTACCTGGCGAAGAACACCGCATTTAAGAATGTGCTGAGCACCAATAGTCAGGGGGTAGAGCTGATCATGAATACACCCAGGGTAAAAGCCATCGAAACGTCCTTTAACCTCAGTATCGGCATCAACCGTTCGGCGTATCATTCATCTGCTCCCAACTGGGGCGAAGGTATCACTACGGTCACTGAACCCAGCTACGCATATATGGGAAAATATCCCGCCTCCAACTATACAAGCTGGTTTAGTAACGGACGGATCACTTCCGTCACGCACATCCCTAAGATCAGTCTTATCCTTCAGTTCATAACGGAATGTAATTTTCTGCAAAAAACCATACGCGCTGCAGAAAGCGGTATTCCCATTGCTTATCTCACCAATGACCTGAAACTGGTGGAGATCAAAAACTTTGATCAAAGTAATCCGGCCTACGGATACCTGCTGAAGCCAGCGAGTGAACTGAACCAGGAAAACGTACCGAAGATGATCATGAACTTTCATTTAAGCGTGGGTAAGGAAATTAAAAAACGGTTCAGATTCTCCTTCAATGTCTACAATGTATTTAACTATCAGCCTTACTATATCAGCTCGGGTGGCACTTACAATTTCCCGAACGCATCGCCCACCTTCGGCGCTGAAGTCTCTATAAAAATTTAAACAATCATGCTGTATCCGATATGATCATCCGGTCATACAAGGATGCATCCGACAATTAAAATAAAAAACGAACAGATGAAAAAAATCGCTTCCTTCCTTTTGCTGATCATCGTTGCAGCTATCTCCTGTAAAAAGGAAGATACTATCAGCACCGGTATACAACCTGTGGACCTTATGGTAAATCTTTCCTACGGACTGGATTCCAGCGGATACAAACTGCCTGTCAGCGGCATCACTGTAAAGATCACCAATACCAACTCAGGCGCTACGCAAACAGCCCGTTCAAGTGATTCAGGAACGGTCCGCTTTGAGAACATGCAGGCAGGCACCTATGACATTGATGCGAACATCACCATCGATGCAAATACCTATTATCAGCTCACCGGTAACCTGATCAGTGATAACATCACTTTTAATGCATCTGAAAAAAACACCCGCATCGCCGTAGGCAATGATGTGACCCTCAGTATGACGCTGGTAGCGGGTACGATCGGACAATGGGTGATCAAACAGATCTATTACGCAGGTTCCAGTACGACCAACGGCGCGATCTACCGTGACCAGTTCATTGAACTGTATAATAACAGTGACGAAGTATTGTATGCGGATAGTCTGTATATCGGACAGGTATACGGGCGGGGTACTACCGGCAATTTTCATGTACTGGCAAACGACCAGCTGGACTGGAGCTTTGCTTCCGGCATGCCAACAGGTACAGACCCTAACAATGATTATGTGTATACCAAGTCTATCCTGATGGTACCAGGCACCGGTACTACCTACCCTGTACAACCTGGCAACAGTATTGTCATTGCGCAAACGGCACTTAATCATAAAACGCCATTTACAGGCGCAAACGGGACCTCTATCTCGGTTAAAGACCCCTCACTGACCATAGACCTGAGCGGCGCTGATTTTGAAGCTTATTACGGGGATTTTGTGGCATCTCCACTGGCGTCTGACGTAGATAATCTCTCCGTACCTAATATGGTGGTGTACCAATATAACGGAAGGGACTACATACTTGATAATCCAGGCAGGGATGCCTATGTTATCTTCAAGGTAGATGCTTCACAGAACGTGCGTAACTGGCCTTCCTATCCGGCGCCAACAGTGGCCCCTCCCGCTGCAACTGCGACCCGCTATGTGCAGGTACCTGACAAATACATCATTGACGGTGTAGAAGTACAACCTTCCGCTGCAGAAGAGCGTCTTCCTAAAAAACTAAATGCAGCCTATGATGCCGGTTTTACCTCCGTGCCTAAAGGCAGCTACTCTTCCCAGTCCGTGATCCGGAAAACTGCGAAAACAGTCGGCAGCCGCATCATCCTGAAGGATACCAACAACTCGACCGAAGATTTCGATTACCTGGACCTTGCCAATCCGCGTGGATTTAAATAATGAGAAAATTACTGATCATACTTTGCTGTTTCTTTGTACCGGCTAAGCTGGCCGCACAGTCGTCCGCCTTGCTGGCTGCAGACTCCGCACGCTATCTGCTGTACGAAACAGGGAAGCTGTCACATACCTTTGTCCATACCTTCATGCCTGACGGTTATAACACCGTCAGGCTGGGGTATACTTACGGGAAAGGTAAGTATGTACCCGCACAGGGCAGCACGCAAACAGGCAATATCGCCTTTAACACAGAAGGTAAAACTACGCTGGGTAAGGTAGACCTCTGGGGACAATTCGGCTATCAGCGTATTACTGAAGACAGTACACGGTTCGCACATCAGACAAGAAGTAATCCCACCACTCCCTATTACATGGGTTCTCCCGCTCCTGTGAGTTATAACAGAACACTTTATCAGGCGGCCGTGACGGGCCAGCGGATGTTCTTCAGAGATCATCTTCCGCTCTCCGTCGGACTGGATTACAGGATCGGCAATCATTTCTCGGTGAATGATCCCCGGGGAAACCTGTCAGAGTACCAGTTTAATCTCTCTGCAGGTACGGGGTATGTCTGGCGCGCCAAACTGACCGCTACCATAGATGGATATTATGGCTACGGACAGGAAGTACTGAACGTCGCCTATAAAAACCTCAGCTATGTACAGAGCTATGCTTATCCCAACTATGCCAACTACCTGATCAATGGATACGGAGAACCCGTATTGAAACAGCTGGACAGGAAATACAACAATAAAATGAAACGGGCCGGCGGCGGTTATTCTCTGGTCTGGAAAGATAGCACCACAGGTATCATTGCCCTCACAGGTAAATGGATCAAAGAACAGCAGCATTATATCTTTCAATCCGGCGATGGATTTGATTCCCTGTCAAATTATACGCTTCGTACCAGCAGTATGCACCTGATATGGTCAAGACGCTCCTGGACAGCGGCCCTGCATTATCAGGCGCAAAAAGGGGAAGACTTTCACCTGCGTTACCTGGCCAACAACTATCAGTACCGGGGAAAGGATTATGCTGCGCAGATCGCCCATAACCATAAACGCAGTAACTACACCCTGGCAGTTGCCGGTCACAATACGGAAAGACTGGATGGTATTACGGGAAATCATGTGCGCTATACATTACTGACAGTGCGTCCTTCCTTTGGGATGGTCATGCAAACGAAGCAACAGGATTACTGGGGATATGCCCTTTCGCTACATTATGGTAAGGCGCTGGGAAACACTTTTTCGGTGAATAATGCCAATGCCGGTCTGTTTACCCAACAGGTCATTTACCATGATTATTATTTCAATACGGCAGATCAGGCGGGCGCCAATCTGGAACTGCATTATAACAAACATTTCCCGGGATGTTATGCTGGTATCAAAGCAAACATCGGCTATCTGCGTGGTCTGCATTTCAGCACACTGATACTGGATAAAGCACTGATGCCGGGTAAGGACAACGTATCCGCTTCGCTGTCACTGAATTTCTATTTTTAATTGTATCTGATGAAGCAAACACTTTTTATTATAAGCGCTTTTATTCTTTTATGTTCGCTTACCAATTCGGACTCGCTGCGCGAACTATATAGCAAACCGGTAGATCAGTGGCCCAAACCAAACATTGACAGTGGTGTACAATGGCAGGAAATGGCGGCCCTTCCCAGGGATAATGCATGGATGGATGGCCTGAAAGACCCGGAGACGCAGTTAGGTAAACTGTTGTTCTTTGATCCCCGTCTCTCCCGTTCCAACCAGATTTCCTGTAGCAGTTGTCATGAGCCTGATCTCGCCTGGGGCGACGGCCGGAGAGTTTCACTGGGCAACGATCACCTTCAGGGCTCCCGCAATACGCTCTCTCTGCTCAATGTATTTATATACGATGGCTACTTCTGGGATGGCCGTGCCGGTAATCTGAGTCAGCAGGTACTGAGTCCGCTGGGCGCTCACCATGAGATGGATATGGATATTCCATCATTGCCCGCCAAACTCCAGGCAATACGCCAATACGATTCTCTTTTCAGGGCGGTCTTCCCTGGTCAGCCGGTCACGATTGAAAACATTACAGGCGCCATCACCACTTTTGAAAAAACGGTCCGCAGCCGCCGGAGCCGTTTTGATCTTTTCATGGAAGGCAGAACGAATGCGTTGAGTGATCAGGAACTTGAAGGTCTTCATTTATTCCGTACAAAAGCGCGTTGTATGAATTGCCACTACGGTGCCTATTTTACCGACAAACAATTTCATAATATAGGCCTGACCTATTATCAACGGAAATATGAAGACCTGGGCAGGTATAACATCACCCATGATACAGCAGATGTAGGTAGGTTCCGTACGCCTTCTCTGAGAGATGTGGCCCACACAGGTCCTTATATGCACAATGGCCTGTTCCCTGAGTTATTGGGCATCATCAATATCTACAACAGCGGTATGCAGTTACGTCCTAAACCAGGACAGGAAAATGATGTATTATTTCCTAAAACTGATGTGCTGATGCAGCCCTTACAGTTAACTTCCGATGAGAAGAATGCATTGGTTGCCTTTCTGCAGGCTATTTCGGCCCAGCCCATGCATGTAGCAAGACCGGTATTACCGCAGTAAAAAGCTGATTTTATCCAACTGCTAAAAAAGATAACATTTATATAGACATCCGGTCAGTTGAGTGATCGCATCTTTCACTGTACCAACGGAATGGAGCATTCGTAATAGCTGTGAATACAATATTAGCACAATTATTCACCCGATTTTAAGCAATGTGCACAGGACGCCGGATCATGTGCACAGGACGCCAAAACGTGTGCATGGGATACAAAATGTGGGGGGAAGCTATCCTTGCTGTTATATGATACGATATAGCTTTGATATTGGTTGTTGGTCATTGATCCTACGTTCATACAACGAAGGACTAATGAAGGATGATTAATATTTAAACGATATCAGGACCATTTACGACTAATTATCGCTCAGCATATGCGCCAGGATGGGCGCACATTTCTCCTTACAGGGCAGGTAAAATTCTCCGTGTTTCCAGGTGGCTGATTTGGGGGACAATCCCCACCAGAACTCCGCTAAAGCCAGTGGTTCCAGCTGATGATAAAATGCATATTGCAGCAGTTTGGGGCCAGCGCATTCCCCTGCCCCGGCAGGTGGTTGTTTATACCCCTGCGTGGTAAAAATATCTACCAGGTTCTTAAAACGACCTGCTTTGTTCCTGAAATTATATTCCTCAAATATCCGGCGTTGCAAAGCGATGGAATGTGTTTTGCGCAACTCCTTCAAACGAGTGATCGCTGCCTGATTATCGACCGCATTTGTAGCCATCAGGGCAGCTATTTCACCATTGATCTCTGTCAGCCGGCTCATACCAGCATTGAGAAAACCGCCTTCTTTTAAACCATCGAATACCGGGTCAACAAACCTATTATGATGGTTCCCGTTGGCCAGCTTCCCGGAGAAGGCGGAAAGGTACCCTACAGCGCCCTGACTGTCCCTTACCACCAGCACACCAAACATCTTACCGATCACAGCCCCGTTACCGTCATTGTTCAGACCGAAGTTATGTGTCCACTCATTTTGCTGCCGGAGGTAATCCTGTAGCTCCATAGCGGCCATTTTACAAAGGGGATGCACCGTATCGTTCAGTTGGAAAAACAAGCCTTCTGCCATCAATACAGCCTTTTCCTGATCGTCGAAACGACAGAAAGCAGTGGCTGCTGCCAGACCGGACAATTCCGTTGCTGATATATATCGGGGACCGTCTCCCGCGATGGCTGTGGTGTTCACGCTAAAGATGGCTTAAAAAGCCGCAAAGTTACGGAATTCCTGCAAGGAAATCTGCTAGTCCTTTACTGATATGAAATTACCTGCTACATCGAATGTAAACCGGTAATTACGTCTCGCAGCAGGTATTATGATATACCATTCCTTTACAGACATTGCTTTTAGCTGATTGAAATATACATGATGCGTACCCTGCGCGCCTTCAATGCCTTTTGATTTTTCCAGGGCTGCATCATACACTTTTTTTGCCGTACTGAACCTGATCTCCTGCAGGGACATCAACAGCGTTTCAAGTGGAAAATGGGCGTTCGTGTTGATCTTTACAGGTTTTTGCATCTCCCAGCGACCATTACTATAGGTGTATGTATCGACATTTTCAGGTTTATCAGGGTCCTGCAGATCAACGGATATCATTCCTCCCTGATAATCATAAAAATAGATACCGCCCAGGAAAAACAGTTTTTTCCCTTTCAGATGGGGCATATCATACAATACCTGCTGGATACTGTCAAGTCTCCCCGCATCTTCGAAAATACTGCCGCCCCCCTGGGTCGTACCATTGGATGAAATGACGATGGAAGAAGAAAATGTAACAGTGGAAGACTGATCGTCGCTGACAGGCCGTTTTTCCTTTCCGCCAGCCACCGGATGTATCGTTTCTTCTATACTTTTCCTGAGCTCTTTACACGATACCAGCGATAAAGCAGTGATCAGAAAAGCCAGTACGTTATAAAACAAGATCTTCATAGAATACGATTTTCTCAGGTTCTTCAGGTAAAAATAGGATCTCTTTGGGGCCTACAGAGAGTTTGTGAACATCCAGCAGCGAGACTATCTTTTTATAGTTAATATGCCGATCGTTATACTCCCGGTCGCTATATTCAATTTCAAATTCTATCTGTGGCTGTTCATTGATATATGTGCCTGTCTGCCTGAAGTTCAGGACGTTCGCAGTAGTTTTAATACCGTATATGATCATCCGGAGGGGTTGCTTCGCGTCACCGGACGCTTTGCTGATAAGTGTCAATAAGCCCCATATAAACAATCCCGTTCCGATGTTGATCAGTGGTACCGCGACCCAGGGATGAAAAAGTGTAAGAAAACGCCAGCCAGCGCCCTGACTCTCCTGTCTGTAGGCAAAAATGGGATAAATAATGGCTATCAGCAGAAAAAGGAAAAAAACAGCTGCATACAGTACGACCATTTTTTTATTACGTCCGATCTGCATTTGAGTCGGGACCAATGTGGCTTCTTTCCCTTGTAAACGGGCTTTCATTTCGATGGTGTTGCCTGCTTCAAAACGTTTTTCGGCAGGCCTGCCATCATTCAGCTCATATGGCATCTCCACGTCTGTTCCTGCCAGGTTCCTGAATGCGAGTCTTAGTTCAAGAGTGACACTGCCGTCACGCATAACACGGGTCTGCATTTTCCGGACGATTTTTGCCATAATGGAAGTCCCTTCTCTGGCGCTTTTCTCCAACCGCTGCTTATCAGTAAACAAACGCCGGAACACAAAACGCCCCAATAAAATGAGCAATGTCAACCAGCTGACGACCCCAAGACCCAGATAAAAAAAAGCGGTTGCCGCATTGTCCTGGAGTTGTCTTTCCGAACTGTCAGCGACGTAATAAAGGAACGTTGGCAGCACAATTGTAAATCCAAGTGTATAAAATGACCAGAAAGAAATAGCAAAGCCAGGTTTCATAATGATATGTTTATCTCATTGTCCGGGTTAATTACCAATCTGTACAAAGATGGGCCGCCATTTTCCAATAACCATCACTCACCTGCCTACAGACCATCGCAATTGCGTCTACAAAACGACTACAGGTAAAATAACTAGCTATTAAACAAATAGTTACACATAATGTTGTAGACGCTATCCCGAATTATTTCCGGCTCTTTTTTACTGCTTTATAGTAATTTGCTGATATGAGATCCTTATTGTGGCTATTTATGTCATTAGCCTGGTTTAGCAGTTTTGCGCAAATCAGGGCCTCCGATAGTCAGCAATCAATTGTTGACCCCACCTCCGCTAACGGGGATGAGAAAACTGCTTTGTTAATCCGCTCAGCAGAATTCCACCGGGTTAATAAAGAATATGCGAAAGCGGTAGCAGGTAGCCGGGAAAGTATCACGCTTGCCTCGGGGATAAATAACTTTACCGATGTCACCAAAGCTTATCTTGTATTGTTGAACAGCAGGATCAGCGCACAGGAACTTGGACAGATAAAACAGCTGAGCGATACGCTGCTATTAACAGCAAAAAAAGCGGGAACACCACTTGCGATGGCCTACGCTTATTACGGACAAGCCCTGGTCGCGAAAACACTCGATCATCCCGAATCAGTGATGGAATACTGCCAGATGGCCCTGACAGTACTTGCAAAGCATCCGGAGCCTTATATCGCCGCAAAAATCTACTATCAGCTATACGCGATCCATTCAAACTGGAATAACGGTGATAAAGCTTATTACTACGCTCATCTGGCCATGGAGGATGCTTTAAGGACCACCGATTATAACCTGCTCAGCAATTGCTATAATGCCATGTCCACCGCTCACGGATATAGCTATGAAACGCATCATGAACAGGCAGCACTTGACAGTAGTCTATATTATCTTAATAAATCGGAGCAACTCTATACAGACTATCCGGGACAGGTTAGCAATTATGCCTATGCGATCAGCTGTATTAACCTCGCCAGCTATTACCTGCGGTTTGGTACTCCTGCCACACAGCCACAGGGTATTTATTATGCAAACAGGGCAAGAACAGTGTTGCAAGACGCACCCAATAGCCAGGAAGTCCTTGCCAGCAGTCTGGGTATCCTCAGCGAATACGCCAAACGGGACGGTAAACAGGGAGATGTAGAGCACTACTTACTGGAGGCCTATCAGGTCATGCAAACACAACAACCGCCCTATTACTACACCATGATCAATGTGACAACAGGGCTGGCCAATTTCTATGAAAGACAGGGAAATTATCAGCGCGCACTTCACTTCCAGCAACTTGTCAATGAGTACAGCAGCAAAAGCTTTGACCAACAGAAAGCCCTGAAGTCCCAGAAACTTGAAATAGAATACCAGACAGAGAAGGCGAACAGCGAAGTACATTTTCTGAAAGAACGGGAGAAAAGTCAGCAGCAAAAAAACTGGCTATATCTCTGTGTGACCATTGTATCCTTCCTCTTCCTGTTATTCCTCTTCCGCTCCTATCATTTCAGATTACGCTATTCTATACAGCGTGCAAAACAGCTGGAACTGGAAAAACAGGATGCGGCACTACTACTGAAACTTGAAAAGGAAGAACAGGCAAGACTGAAGGCGGAGCAACAATTGATGGAACTGCAACAACAGCAGTTAAAAAAAGAAGTAATGGCCAATGTGCTGCAACTGGAACATAAAAACCAGATGTTATACAATCTGAAAGACAAGCTGGCCGAAGGGAACGAGGTAAACATGCAGAAAGTGCTGAAGGAAGAATTAATACTGGATGATGATTTTGAATTAGCGAAATTACAAATCCAGCGGGTGCATGCCGACTTCTTCCAGCAACTGAACGAGAAAGCGCAGCGGAAGCTAACCTTACTGGACCTGAAACTCTGCACATACCTCTATCTTCAGATGGATACACGACAGATCGCGCAGCTGATGCATGTGGAAGCAAAAAGTGTCAGAATGAGCCGTTACAGGATCAAACAAAAACTCGGCCTTGAAAAAGACCAGGACCTGCATGTGTTCCTGCAGGGTTTAAAGGAGAACGTACACGGAGCCAGAACGGCTGACTGATATTAATCCCTGGTCCCCCCATTCCATTCAACGGATCAGTGGCCGGAAAAACAATGCCCGGTACCAATGGTGGATCATACTGGTACCGGGCATTACTTTTATACTGCTTTGTCTTAGTTATCTATCTCTGCGGATTGGCTCCAGATATTAATATGCCCGTTCTGTGCATATTTATCGATCTCTTTCAGTTCAGCCTCCGTAAATGTGATATTCTTCAAAGCACCTACGCAGTCAATCACCTGTTGTGGTTTACTGGCCCCGATAAGCGCTGATGTCACTGCCTTTTGTCTCAGTACCCAGGCAATCGCCATCTGTGCCAACGTCTGGTTACGTCCCTTCGCAATTTCATTCAGTGATTTGATATTCTCCATATTCTCTTCACTCAGGAAACCCTGCTGCAATGATTTGCCCTGACTCGCCCTGCTGTCTGCCGGTATTTCTTTGAGATATTTATCTGTCAGCATGCCCTGTGCCAATGGTGAAAACACGATGGAACCCAGTCCGGTGTCAGTCAGGGTATCCAGAAGACCATCCGTTTCTACCCATCTGTTTAACATCGAATAGCTCGGTTGATGGATAATGAAAGGCGTCCCCAAAGACTTCAGAATGGCATATGCCTCTTTTGTTCTTGCTGTATTGTAAGATGATACGCCTACATACAAAGCCTTACCTGCACGGACAAGCTGGTCCAGCGCCAGCATAGTCTCTTCCAGCGGCGTATTGGGATCATACCGGTGTGAATAGAAAATATCGACATAATCTACGCCCATTCTCTTCAGGGACTGGTCACAGCTGGAAATCACGTATTTCCTGCTGCCCCATTCGCCATATGGACCCGGCCACATACGATAACCTGCTTTTGAGGAAATCACCAGTTCATCACGCAGACCGGCAAACTCTTCCCTGAGTATTTTACCAAAAGCAATTTCTGCACTACCTGGCTGCGGACCATAGTTATTCGCCAGGTCAAAATGCGTAATACCCAGGTCAAAAGCAGTCGTACATATCTCTACTTTCCGGCCATGCGCCACATCATCTCCGAAGTTATGCCAGAGCCCCAGCGAAACAGCAGGTAACTGCAAACCGCTGTTACCGCAGCGATTATATAACATATGATCGTAGCGATCGTCTTTAGGTGTCCATTTCATGTTTATTCTTTTTGAACAGTTTTCAGGCCTCAGTTTACTATTTTCCGGCCATATATGCGACCTATTTTTCCGGATAGCTGTTCTCTCTAAATAAGTTTCGCATTGACCGCATAAGCCAGCGCCTCTACGACATTGCTCACTTCCAGCCGCTCAAAAATCCGTCTCCGGTAGTATTTGACGGTATCAGGGGCAACAAATATTTTTTCTGCGATCTGATTAATACTGAGTCCCTGGGCATGCAAACGCAATACTTCTACTTCTCTTTCCGTGAGCATAGGCTTTTCTGACTTACGCCAGGCTTTCGCTGCCACATTCAGTTCCCATGTCTCCCCGGAATTCTGTTTATAGATGCGCGCATTACCTGCGGTCTGATGATGAGAGAGTGACACAACACACATGGCTTTCCACATCTTTCCTTCCCGGCTCAGAAAAAGCGGCGTCAGCTTATGATTGATCAGAATAGGTTTACCTTCTTTATTGATCAGGTGAAAGTCATACGTGATACTATAATCCTTTCTTTCAGTGACCGGTACATTGGCATAAAAGTCAAAGCCTACTTCATTGATCAGGGTCAATAGCGCTAAGTCGTTTTCAGGCACATGCCGGAAATAGAACTCATACCCCAGCTGTAACACTTCTTCTGCGGAGAGGCCACACAGGAACAACGGATTGTCTGAAACATACTCAAAAGACATATCCGTATAATCGATCAGGTATACGCTCTCGTAGGTCAGACGGGCAAAGGCCTTCACTACTTCCAGGTAATGCTGCTCCTGTGTACCGTTTTCCGGAATTTCGCTCAACCTGTTCTTTGTCAGTAGGCCTGAATGGGGAGTATTTTTCATTTAAAGCTTTAAACAGCCCTAAATTTACACTGTAGTGTAGGGTTTTACAAATTTAATACACATCCCAGTCCTCCAGAATGATCGGGGCGGGCTTGTTGAAATGGAGGCTGAAGAAACCCAGCATCGCCTTATAGAAAGCCAGCTGATTCGCTTCCTTCTGAAAACCATGCCCTTCATCGTACTTCACCATATAAGGCACCTCAACGCCCCTTTTACGCAGGGCGGCAACGATACGGTCAGACTCCAGGATATTTACCCTGGGATCATTAGCCCCCTGTACAACAAACAGAGGCGCATTGATCTTATCTGTATGATAGATAGGAGAAACTTCCCGCGCGATCCTGGCTTCCTCCGGATCATCCAGGTCATACCAGATATCCTTCAGCATTTCTTTTAAGGGCTGCCAGTACACCGGGAAAGCATCAAAGAAGGTAGAGATATTGGAAATACCGACATAGTCCACGCCTGCCTTATACAGGTAGGGCGTTTTGATCAGTCCCATCAGCGTGGCATAACCACCATGACTACCCCCATAGATACCGATATTGTCCCGGTCAACCCAGCCCTGATCAATGACATAATGCACCCCGTCTTCCAGGTCATCCATGATCTTACGACCGGTTTGTTTGAACCCTGCGCGGAAAAAGTCCAGTCCGTACCCATCGGACATGCGGAAATTGACATGCAAAGTGGCATAGCCCCTGCTGGCAAACAACTGGGCCTCCGGATTAAAGCCCCAGGTATCACGGATGCCATGCGGGCCTCCATGCGGATTGACGATCAGTGGCGCCTTCTTTCTTTTTGAGGCACTGGGAGGTAATGTAATATATCCGTGTATCGTTAACCCATCCAGTGATTTAAAAGTGATCGGGCGCATCACCGCCATATCTTCCTCTTTCAGCTGTGGCATCAGGTCACACAACAAAGCTGCCTTTCCTGTCTTTGTATCATAGTGATAAAACCTGCCGTATAAACGGTCGCTGCTTACCTTCACCAGGTATTGGTCCTCATTCTCTGTCTGCGCAGCGATCTGGAACTGGTAGCCTTTAAACTGTTTCTTTAACTTTTTATAGATATTGTTGAAATGCTTACTAACCGGTTTAATGACATGCTGCGCTCCTTCATAATCTATATAGTCAATTTCCCAGTTCCGCTTTTGCGATAAGGAAAGACCGGACACATCGTATTCTTTGTTTGCATATATCTCTCTGATGATCTTTCCTGCTTTCAGGTCATACAATACGATACGTGCTTTATCTGCTTCAAGGTCCGTCAGCACATAGGCTTCATCCATATTAGCGGACGCATAGTTAAAGGATAAGATAACAAATTTATTATACCAGGGCGTGGTCTTTACAAGCGTATATTCCTTTGCATCTTTCGATTTATAGAAATACTGCATCTCTTTGCCATTATGCATTTTGGAGAATGCCCGAAGGTTACCGTCCTTATCAAAGTCATAGCCATTCACAGGGTTGGTCAGATCATTATTCTCATACAATCTGACCAGTTCACCTGTGTTAACGTTGACTTTATAAGGCTCAAAATTCTGCGGATTGTCCTTGTTCATCGAGACAATGATGTATTCTCTATGCTCGGGCAACCGTTTTAATATCGTGGCCCGTACGCCGTCGTAGGGGGTCAGGTCCATATTGTCCGAACCGTCTGTATTCACGGCATATAAATGATAGTTCTCATTACCGCCATTGTCCATCATGTATAACAGCCGGCTATCTGATACCCAGCCATATCCGATGATGACGTTGTCTGTTTCTTTCAGTGCACAGACCGTTTTTCCGGTACTCACTTCTCTGACCATCACATTGCTTTTCCCATGCTCATCACGTTCTCTGAAGGAAATATATCTGCCATTGGGTGATAACTGAAAATCAGCGGACCGCGGATGCGCAAAATAGTCTTCTACGCTATACCGGTAGTTACCCGCTGACGCATCGATCAATTCCTGCAATTCTCTCTCAGAAGAAACCAGGGCCGGATTACCCGGCCTGGTTGTTCCCATCTGATGGGATATCTGAGCACTACTGATGACCCTACTGAACGTACATATTAATAAAAGAACAAGTTGCTGTTTCAAATATCTTTTGGGTTTATTCTCGGTTAATGATCACATGCGTAAAAACCCTACCAGATCCTTTTCATACTGACCAATAAAAGTCCCGCCTTTTCCAGAAACTTTTCTGAAAACAGTATTTATATAAAAGAAAGCTGAGTTACGATTACAGGGTGGGGCCCCGATACCCTGTATTTAGTTGCAGATCTGGCAGGGAATAGTTGAGGTCTAACAGGTTAATCTTAAGAAATGGAAGATTACTTATACTTGATAAAAGTTGCCTGCACCTTTTTCACCTTGATGTTGTTCGTTACAGAACCGCCGGAATAGGTATTGTTCTTCTTGCCATTCTCGATAGAGCCAAAATCGCTTTTCTGGCTACCCGTCACTTCTTCCGTCAGTTTCATGATCACCCCATCTGCGCCCTTGCCTTTGCCCAGATTGATAACCTTTTCCTGTACCGCATTCAGCGAACTGAATCCCTGCCCAACATCTGAAGTACCCATTACCTCATAAGGCTTTTTTACATCGGCTGCATCCAGATAAATATCGACGTTCTGTGTTGGCGTATAGGTTTTACCAAGATAAGCAGGTCCTGAGCATGCCGTTAGAAATGAAAGCATGAGCACTACACCTGATTTAAATAATGATAACTTTTTCATTTTTTGAGTTGTAAACTGATTGTTTTGTTTTTTAATAATTTTATTGCTTGCTATACTAAACAGACTCTCCCGGGTCTGAGCCTTCTTTGTTTTTATTCGTGATCACCTTGTCCAGCATTTGTCCCATGAACACGTCACGGTAGGTTTGTCCGATGGGAATCTGATCTTCCGTAAATTCCAGGTGTACCATATTCCCATGGATCATGATAATGAAAGGGACCGCGATGATAAAAGACTTATGGATACGCAGAAAACGGTCGCCAGGCAGCTTCTCTTCAAGGCTGCCGATATTCAGCTGCGCCATCACCTGCTCTTTCTCACGGGTATGAAAACAGACATACCGTCCTTTGCCTTCGATGTAAATGATATCGTTCACATTTATCTTCAGCAGTTTTCCTTTATATTCTGTCTTCACCAGTATAAAATCATCCGTCTCCTTCTTAGGCGAGGCGATCGCTTCCTGTGCCCTTTGTACCGCTTTTAGGAAACGGGGAAAGAAAATGGGCTTTAACAGGTAATCCACCACATTATGATCATATCCATCCAGCGCATACTCTCTGAAAGCCGTGGTCAATATCACCTTGTATTTTTCATTCAGCAATTGCAGTAGTTCTATACCTGACATACCCGGCATCTGAATATCCAGAAAGATAAGGTCTACTTCCGTCTGATTCAGCAACTGCAGTGCTTCCACAGGATTCGTGGCCGTACCTGCCAGTTTCAGAAAAGGCGTCTGTTCGATATGCAGTGTCAGCAATTCTATTGCATGCGCTTCATCATCTACAACAATACAATTGATCATGACTTAAAGGTTAATGATTATCTCGTTTGAATAATAGTTTTCGTCTTCCCTGATAACAAATGACTGCTTCGCTCCATACATCAACTGTAAGCGTTGCTGTACATTACTCAGACCAATGCCTTTGGATGGTTCTTTCGGGCCTTTCTTCTTCTTATTGCTCACCCTGAAATAAATCCTGTTGCCGGTCACGTTCAGCGCAATATTGACCCGGTCCTGTTCATCATTCAGATCGCCATGTTTGAATGCGTTCTCCACCAATGTTACAAGCGCTAAGGTAGGCACATGTACTTCGCTCTCTTCTACATGCTCCTGGTAGCTGATCTGCAGCATGTGATTAAACCTGATCTGGTTCATTTCTATTACCTTCTTCATATGCTCAACTTCCAGTGCCAGCGGCACCGTTCCTAATTCTCCCCAGTCATCCAGGGCATAGCTCATGATCTCTGACAGGAGGTGTACCGCATGCGCCGCCTCCGGACTCGTTTTCAGCGCCTTGGTATAAATAAAGCTGAGCGAGTTAAACAGGAAATGCGGATTGATCTGATAGCGGATGGCAGATAGTTCCGCCTGCAATTTCTGCTTCTCCAGTTCTTCTTTTCGCCGGTGCATTTCATTGGATGTTATCAGGGTAGCGACATAAACAGACATCATCACCATAATGACATCCAGGATGACCGCGGTGATCAGAAACGTACGCACCGAAATATGTGCGCCTTCTCCTATGTTAGGATTACCTGTTTTGAAATTCCAGAAATATTCATAAGTTGTCAGCAGTATCAGAAACAGCAGACACTGTACCAGCGCTTTTTTCCATTTCCTGGTCTGTACCAGTGGCAGCGCCAGGTGATAGATCAGGATATAATAAACGATCGTTCCCTTGATGATCGAATGACCAAAATTGAAATAAACAGCCTGACTGCCACCAAATTGTCTGATGGTCGTTTCCGGTCCCTGTAGTCCGATCAGAAACAGGAATACCGCCACGCTCCAGGTCGTATAGATCGCCAGGATGATCAATATCTGCCGCCAGTGTTTCCTGACCGGCGCCAATATGCCAAGGTCTTTTATACTCATATAGTTCTTTCTGTAAATACCCGCTGTTGGCGGTGTCCCTTAGTGTCCGTTACATGCACATTTACGATGCAATATTAGGCCATATGCGGTTGCCGGTAAAGTATTATACAACAACAGGCGGATTACTGACATCAACAACCTTATTCCTGCTATTTCATAGTTACGGACGGTATAAAACCTTCATATCAAGATAAGTTTTCCTGTAACGGGAGGCTTTCTCCGGCTAAATATGCCCTTCGCATAACCTTTTTGTCTTTCTGCTGTTATTATGCGGGAATGCCCTGCACCTCAATAACCATTAGCTCCTGAATTATTGCGACCATTTTCTGCTCTATTCACTAACGATCTAAAACTACATTATGAAAAGGATTGTATTAATCGGTAACAAATCCTGGGAAGTAGAACCTATTCTGAATGCCCTATTGAACGTACGTATCCGTCCGGTGGCCCTTCCCAACCCGACCATCCTCCATTACCCATGGACTTTCGCGCAGGGAAGTGCAAAACCGCGGGCTGTATGGGACTCATTCCGGCAGACGACCATTGAGCTCTGGTGCATACAGGATATTATGGACGCTAAATGGAATCCGTCCAGTTCTCAGGGTAAACATGAATGCCTGCCTAAAATACTGGCCTATCGCGCGGAAAAACCCGATATCGTGGTGGCCCTCGGTACAGCCGCCCTCGGTCTTAACGGTGGTAACAACAATGGTTGCGTAGTATTGGGCAGTAATATCTTCATCCACAACTATCATCCCGACGGACAGAATCCGGAGAGCGTATGGGATGATCCTGCCCATTTTGAAAAAGTGCTGTCTTCTACAGTGAACCCTGCCCTCTTCCAGCTTGACACCAATACAGTGCAGCTGATAGAACAGCGTTTACTGAAACCTTACCTCAACCCTTCCGGCAATATCAGCGTACTATCTGATAAAGACAATATCGGTGTCAGTGTTGTGAATATTACCAACTACGCCGATTATGCCAATTCTGATGAAAGCGGTTTACAACAATTGGCTGACACCGGCAATAAATTACCGGTCGGCTCAGTAGAGACCACACACGGCGTGATCCGACTCTTATGTGATGCCCCATTCCTCTTTATTTCCGGTATTACTGACCGGGTGGGACATTTTGCAGATGATGTAAATGGAAAGGACGCCAATGGCAATGTAAAAACAGAAGCACAGAACTTTACGGCGGCCTTTAACATCGGCGTTTGCCTGAGCTACGTTATTCCGGAACTGGTAACACTGGTAGCACAGACACATGCAAAGCCATCCAAAGCGACAGCAGAAGCCTGATAAATAGCACCACATCGATAAGATATAAAAGCAAAAGGACAGGTGAATCACCTGTCCTTTTAGCTTCCTGTCAGTCTGTTATTGTTAATTATTAACGATCGTTTTATATATGCGCTCCTGACTACGTGTATTGCTGATCTGCACGATGTACATACCCGGTACGTACCTGCTCATATCTACTGTCAGTGATCCGCTGAAATTCGTCCGGTATACCACCCTTCCCTGCATATCGGTGAGGGCAAAGACCAGGGTAGCCGGATTGCCTGTGTGGCGGATATATAAAGGTCCATGCACCGGATTAGGCCCTATCTGCAACTCACTTTCCAATACCGGTGAATTAATGGCCGTGATGACCACATTAAATGGCGCTGATAGCTCTCCTACGCAGTTATTCACCGTAGACCTTACCGTATATTTACCAGGCCTGCCGGCTATATACGAAACCTCTCTGGCGCCGGTAATGGCCGTATCGTTTACATACCACTGGTTGCCATAGGCAACGGAGGAAGACAGCTTAACGCCAGTAGCCGTGATCACGGGTTTAGGTGGTCGCGCCAGGGCGTAGAAAGAATATGGCTCACTGTACTGGTAACGCCCTTTGAAAAGGAATTTTACGCGTACATCGTATAATGCGCCGAAGACGAGACTGTCAACTGTAGCTTTTATCTCCTGCTGGCCATCCGATACGGAATAAGGCGTCGCTTTCACCACATGGTCATAGGCGCCGATACCGTATTCGAACTGGATACTGTCTGCCGGTTTCAGCACAGCCGTGACATACGCTGAAAAGTCGGTCACACAATCATGGTTATAGGCTCTCAGTGATGGCGACGGTACGCTGGCCTCGCTGGCGTCCGCCATTCTCATAATAACGCCATTGGAACCGGCCACATACACCGTGGTATCCTGTGCAACGTGGATGGTGCGCAGTGTATTATAACTCGCGTTGCCACTCACCTGCCAGCTGTTACCGCCATCGATCGTTTTATAAATTGTACCGCCTTCTGCAGTCACATATCCCACCTGTTTATTCAGGAATTTCACCTTATAAATATCTTCTCCGTACTGAGCGGATATCTTGATATCCTGCCAGGTGTTGCCGCTATCTGTTGTTCTTTTCAACATACCGTTCTCTCCTGCGACAAAACCGGTAGCAGCGTTCACAAAATTGATCGCTGAAATAGACTGGTCCTGCCATAAGCTGGTCCAGGTCCTGCCGCTGTCTGTTGTTTTATAGAGGCTTCCACGGCTGGCATAACCCGTTTTTTCATCAACAAAACAGATCTTATCGAAAACCTCTCCATAGTACTGGCTTTCCCATACTGGTGTCCAGGTCTCTCCGGCGTCCCTGGTTTTAACGATGATACCGCCATAGCCGATGTTAGCGGCCAGGAAACCGGTCTGACCATCCAGGAATTGTAGGTCCGTTACTGTCTCATAGAGATAGGGCGTCGGACCGATCTGCTTCCAGGTTTGTCCCCCATCGTAGGTCTTGTACACGCGTGCATAACTGCTGGCCGTTACCAGGCCGGTATCAGCACTAAAGAAATGACAAGTCTGAAATACATCATACTCCGCATATTCTGTTCCTACCTGAAATGCTAACTGCTGCCACTCGTTGCCGCCATCTGTTGTTTTAAACAGGCTGTTCCCAACGGCGGCATAAGCGGTCATGGGCGTAGGTGCGGCCAATGCATTCACATCCAGGTAAGTGGGTGAATAGGTTGTCCAGCTGGTCCCGCCGTCCATGGTTTTAAGTATCCGTCCTCTCAATCCTACTGCAAAACCGATATTGGCATTGACGAAATATACCGAGTTAAGATCGTAACCATATATCCTGGCGCTCATGCCTATCCAGTTCCAGCTTTGTCCGCCGTCATCCGTACGGTAGGCTGCGCCATGTTCTCCCACAGCAAAGCCGGTATTGTGATCTACAAAGTATATATCGTTCATGTAGTCGCCGATACTGGTGATATTCCAGGTTTTTCCGCCATCGGTCGTACGCAGCAGGTCTGAATGCTGTCTGAAGGCGACGCCATTATTAACATCTAAAAATCTGATGACGGTGGTATTAGAAGGAAAGGTATTGACGTTCACAACCGGCTGCCAGGTAGCGCCGCCATCTTCTGTTTTCAGGATCAGGCTGTTTACGCCGCCTGCGAATCCGACCTTTGAATTGATAAATTCAATAGAACTGATCCTGGTGCCGCAATAAAATGACTGCCAGGTAGCGCCACGGTCGTCTGAGCGGTAAATGTTACCATTTTCATTGGCTACGAACAGGGTATCACGGCTGACAATATCCGCCATAGCATAAACATCTCCGTTACCGGTATTTTTTCTTTCCCAGGTATTGCCGATATCACTGCTGATGTAAACAGTGCCCCCGTAACCGGCAAGTATACCGGTAGAGTCACGTATGTCCATTGTCAGGACACTCGAAAAACGCTGGTTGACCTCCCAGTGTACACCCTGGTCGACAGTTTTGACCAGACTTCCATCTGCCTGGAGAATAAAACCTGTGACGGCGTCCGTAAAGATCACATTTAAGCCACCATAAGCGGAGGGTTTCGGGTTTAACCATTGCCATTGAGCGATAGAAACTGCGGGCAACAACAATAGCAAGGCTATTACAATAGTAAAGGTCCTGTTCATCGGTAAAGGGTAATCTGATTGGACGGCAAATTAATCCACGGAAGGATCAAAAACAAATATAGTACAGGCGCTTACAAAGCAGACTTCCGTCTGTCAGCCGGTCATGGCAGGAAAATATTTGTACCGGCATTCTCAAATATTTGAATTTGTATATACCTTGCAGGTGCAGCTGTGCTCCGTTATCGGTGCCATAGACCCTGGCTGCCGGCAAGCTGCTATTAACCAACCGCATCACAACAGTCATCAATAAACCTATACCTATATGTCTGAACAGACAAACGCCCCTTTACCTGACGATATCAGTTACCCTACACTGGTGCAAAGAGTACAATCGATGTTTATTGACACCGTTTTTCTCGTCGGAGCAATATTCGCCTTCTCCGCCATCTTAAGCAGTTTTGGCAGTGTACCTGACTGGATACGCATGGTGGTATTTTCCCTGATATGGTTAGTATACGAACCCCTCTGCGTTGCATTGGGATGTACGATTGGCAACTATATTATAGGACTCAGGGTGCGGGACAACAGGAACATCAGTGAGCGGATCAACATTGTACGCGCCGTACTGAGATACGCGCTTAAAGTGTCGCTGGGATGGATATCTTTTATCACGATCCACAGCAATAGTAAAAGAAGGGCCATCCATGACCTGGCTGCCGGAAGCGTCATGGTCCTTGCCGGACGAAAATAATTATCTACGCAGTAAATCTGCCTGTACGAGCGCCTGGTAGTGCCCGACAATGCCGCCCATTAAAACAGGATGCCCGGAGAGGTCGTTCTGTTTTGATGGCGCCAATATCCCTTATAAAGACCCCGCTCTGTCTCTCGCCACGCCGGAGCTGTACAGCGCTGTCTGGTAGTGGCGAAGAAGTTTCCTTTTCCGGAGAAAGTTGTTACAAAGAATAAAGATTATATTTAGCTGCCGGAAATTCGGTCAGCTACCCCTCAAAACTGCCGGGCCGGATTTATCGTCTCTTTTGTTTGTCTGATGTGAATGTTTAAATCCCGTTATTATACACCTCTAAGCATATACTATGACTACCAGACCCGTTCAATTTGAAGTGAGCGTTAAAGACGTTGTGATCACCTCAGGTACTTATGAAATTGTGCATGCTGTCGACGGACAGATCACCCATCATAAGACCACATTTAATGGCAACAGTTTCCACGCAGACATCGACCCAAACAACGCTGCTTACTTTGCCGTTACAGTGTCCATACACAGCTATCAACACAACAATGTAACACACCCAGTAAAAGACAAGCCTGTTAGTCTGCTGGCCACCTTTCACCTGCCATCTGTCCTGCATACCGTGATCGTTTGTCCGGAATCTTCCATCGCGTCCATTTATACCTTCGCCCGTATGACCACCGTCGGGGATGAAGGCTGGGTACACATGCGTGGTACGGAACGGAACATGAAGATCGCCTACGGGATGAAACAACAGTTTTACCAGACACACGGGGGCATTGCGGATATGATCAAAAACTCGCCTAACGGTTTTGAAACGAACAGCTACCCGATGTTCAATTCGCTGTGTAACCTGTTCTATTATTGTCTGATCAATGAAAAGACGGCCGGGGACAAACACTTTTACGATCAGTTCCTGGAGTACGCCTGGCATGAAAAAGGCAGGCCTAATCACAATTTCCTCCAGGCGCTCAGGAACATGCTGTATGATCCATGTACGCATGCAGCGGAGATCTACCGGATGCTGGCAGATAAAAAAGAGGTCTATAAAGACTCTCTCACGTCCATGCATGTACCGGAAGAAAAGAAGGCCCCGGATCAATGGACGCTTACGCTAAAAGCCAATTCTTCCGGCGCAAAGAACTTCATTCCTGCCGGCGCTGCCTTTGTGGTTTTTGATGCAGATGACAATGCCTGGATAGCGAACAATTTCAGGGCTGGCAGCGCACTCTCAGGTACACATTGCCCTGTGTACAAATACGACGCAACACCGGCCAGCTTCTCTCCGGTACAGGGTGGCGGATTGCTTGGCGTTGCCTTTGGAGTGGCGGTTAGTCCGGACAAACAACTGATCTCCTTTGGTAATTTCGGCTGGGGTCCGGAACTGAATAATCCACAGGAAGGGAGTATTTCCCGGTTCTACTACAAGGACGGAAAACCGGTAAGTCCGCCGGAAGGCTACACCCTTGGCCTTTCCCGCGTACAGGGCATGGAATATGACAAAGCCGGTAATCTCTGGATGGCTTCTGTCGGATGCCAGGACCCTTTTGCACCGGCCAAGACGGGCGTGTACCCTTTTGAAAGTCAACCCAGCGCGGTAGTGGTATACCTGAACGGCGATCCCTCTGCAGATAACGTCGTGATCTGTGATCAATTCCCTGTTAAAAAGCAATTCCTGTCCGAACCCGAGCTGGCCCGTACTCCTTATCTCAAGATCTTCGACGTAACACCCGACCATGCGGGTAACGCCTACGTCTCCTGTATCGGCAATTATGATAAGGACAATCCGGACAACTGTGTGCTTTCGGCTGTTTATAAAGTGGCGCTGGAGGGCAAAAAGCTGGTAGTCAAAAACGCGTGGTTCAGCGACTATTACAGTACGCAGAACGACCAGAGAGGATTTGAGTCCTTACGACAGGTCACGATCAATGCGCAGGGAGAGGTTGTCGTGGTGGGGGTTGCCAGTAGCAGGGCGACCATCCTCAGTAACGATCTTTCTCATGTAAAGGGGTTCTATGATATCAATACCTACGCGCCCTGGGGAGTAAAGATCGACCGGCAACAGACGGTCTTTTTAGCCAATTTCGGACACGAAAAATCTGATTATACAAATGATCAGACGCTTGACATAAAAGGGCCTTTTGGCGTTACTATGCTGCGCGATCCGGCACGCCCTGAAACCGCCAGACTACTTACAGTGCCGACAGGCGGAGCGGAGGTAACGCTGGCGAACGGGCATCCTTTATATGGCACGCAGACCAGACCGGTCATAGTGGACGGGAAACCAACAAATGTGAGCGTACGGATGAGAAGTCATCAGCCTATTATGCGCTTAACATCGACCAATATAGATGGTGCGGGTAATCTGTGGTGTATGAATAACTGGAAACCTTCTGCGGTTATTGATGTGGTTGACAATCCTGGTGGAGATGGGGTGGTGATCTTTCTGGGGATAGCGGAGCCTGAATAGGATAGCTGGCAGTCCGCAGGAACGGTAGAGATTTACATAATTTCATATCCGGCTGTTAATCTCAGTCGGATATGAATTATATTCCATGCATTTACAAAAAACTTTCGTTTTGTGTAAAGAACTACTATTTGGCGGCGGTGATCTTCGTTACGTTGATCGCATTGAATCCACGCGGACCTTTCTCACGCAGGAAAGAAACCCTGTCTTTCTCCTTTACGGGTTGCGCTAACTGGTTCATGTGAAAAAACACGCTTTCTTTCGAACTATCATCATTGATGAATCCAAATCCTTTGGAAAGGTTAAAGAAAGAAACTACTCCTGTTCTTGTGGGATCTTCTTCCGGTCGGGGAGTTGCTCCAATATTAATGTCACTTAAAGCGATCTCTCCTGCATTGCCACTTGGCGGGACCGGACTGAGATTACCGTTTTCATCTACGTAAGCCAACATGTCTTCCAGCGATTTGCCTTTGCTATTGTTGGCTTTTCGCTCTTCTTTTCTTTGGGCTTTGTCTTGTTTAGCCTTAGCTTTTTTATTTCTTAACTCTTTTTTGGAAAAGGACTCACTCATATTTTTCTGGTTTAATGATCCTGCAATATCGCAGACGGCCATTCTACGGCCTGATGAAGTAATATATAAAATGAATATCAGTTGCTATCTCATGATACTTTTTGCAGATATATGCTTTTGAATGTTGCAGAGCCACAATACTTATGCTGTGCAACAGCTACCAACATATAAGCAAAATCATATACTCGTTCCGGATTCTCCTGGTGACAGACTAAATAATACACATACATGCCCTTTCTTCACGGGGCCTTGTCTTAATGACCGTAGTAAAAGATGCTGTTAGAAAAGTACTTTCTGTAGTCTGGCTACCTGGATTACCACGTAAATAGTCCTTATTACTACGTTTTAATACGTGAAAATGGCAGCTGGGAAGCGCAGACTGATGAAGAAAAAGAATAATCCTAAATCAGAAGAGGCCCAGGCAAAAGCCTGATATTCATTGAAGGTACGATTTTTAATCTAATTATAGGCAGAAAGTATGAAGTATTGAGTAAGGGTACTAAATGAGGAATCCGTCCTGTAGTGTCAGACACCACAGGACGGACCCGCATAAATGTGTAATAATAAGCGTATTGAAATGTCCTTAGGACAACAAATTCTCCTGGATATACTGGAAACTTTCCTTAATAGACCCGATTTCGTCCGGCTTGTAGTTATTCTCGTGCTCCACGAAGAAATGTTTCATGCCGGAAGTGGAGGCTTTGGCAAAAATGCGTTTGTAATCGATGCTACCCTTACCTACTTCCGTATTCTGGTCACGGTTCGCCTTGTCCATATCCTTTACGTGCCACATTGGGAACCTACCCGGGTGTTTTTCGAATAAAGCAACCGGATCATTACCGGAATGTACTGCCCAGTAAAGGTCCAGTTCAAATTTCACCAGTTTTGGCGATGTTTCTGCCAGCAGGATATCGTAACCGGTGGTATCACCGTACTTCGTGAACTCGAAATCATGATTATGGTATGCTACTTTCAGCCCCGCAGCTTTACACAGTTCTGCTGCCTGATTGAGCTTTGCAGCTATCTTTTTATAGTCGTCAGCACTGCTACGCAGTTCTTCTCCCAGCCAGGGTACTACCAGGTATTCAGCTCCGATGATCTTTAACGCTTCAATATTGGCTTTCAGATCAGCGGTATCACCGTCTTTTATGAATTTGTCGATACTTACGTGGCCACTTATCGCGGTCAGTCCGTTTGCCTTCAGCAGGGCTTTAAATTCTTTAGGAGACAGTCCCCAGAATCCGGATTGCGGGTTATAACCATAAGTTTCAACCTCTTTATAGCCGGCAGCTGCGATCTGTCCGATAACGCCTTTTACGTCCTTAGGCAGCAAATCACGCAGCGTATACAGTTGGATACCCACTTTCTTTACCTTACCTGAACCGGCAAAACTAGCCAGTGAAGGTAACAACAAAACGCTTGCAGTAGCGAGACCCGCCTGTTTGAGAAATGATCTTCTTGAATGCATTATTATTCGATTTACTAGATGCGGAAGATAACAGTATTTGTGATATTATGCAAGAGATGTGATTAGTTACCCACATCGGTCAAAATCTGTTTGCAGTCTGTAATGTATATTATATCTTTGCCGCCCGGCATTTTTGCCGAAAATGATCTTTTATTCTTAGCTCAGAAGGTAGACTGAATAGTGGCCGGAAATTACTTTAAGCTGTAAAATCCTTTATAAACGAGTGACTCGTAGTGGCTTCATACCACACCCTCACTTAGAAAGAAAGAACCCGCGTATTCACTTACGCGGGTTCTTTCTTTCTAAGGACCCGCAAAGGATGCGGCCCACTGGAACATACCCCGTCTGCAGACAGGTCATGACATGCATAAACGCTGTTCCTGCCCTTGCAAACGTCAGCTTATAAGATCAATGAAGATAAAATATACGCTTAATCAGAACTCAATAAATGCAACTCATTCCAACAGATCATACGGAATTCTTTCACTGGTTTAAGAAACATACAGAAACATACTGGAACAAGGACAGAGATGCGTCACCTGAAGAAAAATTATGTCCGGAGTGGATACAGGGCGCAAAATGGATCGGTATGACTGAAGAACAGATAGACCAGGTGCAGGAACAGTACGCCGTAGTCTTTACACCGGAACACAGGGCATTTCTGAGGATATTACATACCATCGACCGTAAGGAAAGAGTATACAATGCAGGCGGCGACTACTACGAGCAGCCATTCCTGTTTAACTGGCTGGAAGATGAAGAAGCCATCCGCCTGAAACTGCACTTCCCTTATAACACCATCCTGGATGATGTCCTGCGTATGGGCTTCTGGCATAACAGAACATGGGGAGAAAGACCTGACAGTGACGAAGACAGAACCACCATATTCACCGAACTATATAACGCAGCCCCTAAAGTCATACCTTTGACCGGCCACCGTTACCTCGTATCAGACGCCACCCTGGAAAGAAAACCGGTGCTGTCTGTATGGGGCGCAGATATCGTCTGCTACGGCCTGGACCTCAGAAAATACCTGCTGCACGAGTTTAACGAACACCTCGACATACGTCATCGCAGATACGATGTAGAAAATGAACAGTGGGAATGGGTACTGAACGAGGAGTATAAGCGCAGTTTCCTGTATGAGGACCAGTCAGCAGTAAGAAAAGTGAAGTTCTGGGGCGATTTTGTGATGTAAATCCCTACCCATCAATAAACCCTAAAAAAGACTATGAGCTGGAACAGAAAATATCATTTCGTCCTTCTCTTTGGAGACAATAACGGGTCCGATGCTCCCTGGGATACAACTACCTGGAATGAACATGTTTGTCCCAACATCGATGTCATCTTACGGCAATCCCCTCATTATAAGAAAACCGGCGTCGGCTCCTGGCAATATGTTCCGAAACCAAACACCAGTTATTACATGCCGCTCAAACTGGGCAGGCTTAACTGGAACCAGGCATCACACGATAAATGGACGCTGACGCATCACATACCAAGCCGCCGGTTTCACCATATGGATATATGGACACCCAGCCGCGGTAGCTGTGAAAAACTGGACGCATCCCCGGATGTTTATTTTTCATTGAACAACGAGACCGATTCCCGGAATTTGTCAGCGCCGGAATTTGAATGGATAGCCGTATTCGCCGTAGCGACCGATTTTCTCCCGTCTGTTAAACAGGAAGCCATCAGGCTCGCACAGGCGATGCAGGCAAAGAAAGCCGTTTATATGCAAGGAGGCTGGCAACAGGAAATAAAGAACGAACACTGGCAATTTTTCAACTCCATACAGGATACCTTTACATTTACCATCTACCAAGCCGCTTCAGAAAGTTTACACGATATACCATTTGATGATATTCAGTTTGAACCGCTCTGGGAGGTACTACCGCTCTAAGCATGGACCTGCTACTGGTCCCTGCTGCATCCAAAAAATGACATTTGACAGTTCTGATATAGATATTAAGTATGTCATATCCCCACCCTTATCGCTAACTTTGCAGCTTTATTACCGCAATACATTGAAATGAGCACAACTATTACGCCTGCCTTAAAAGACCGTAGCAACGGTACCTGTGAACTCTGCACCACTGAAGAAGCAATTATCGCCTTCGCAGTGAGCCCTAAAAATAACGATGTCATCGAAAATGAAGTGGCTATCTGTCAGACCTGCGCTGACGCCATGGAAAATCCTGACGCTGTTATGCACTGGCATTGTCTTGCAGGAAGTATCTGGAACGCAGAACCCAGCGTACAGGCATTGAGTTACAGACTGCTTTACAAACACAAAGACCAGGAATGGGCATCTGAGATCATAGATACCGTTGAACTGGACGAAGCTGTCAGTAACTGGGCGTTAAGTGCATTTCAGGTAAAAGAATTACACCGTGACAGCAACGGCACAGAACTGCTGCACGGCGATACCGTTGTACTGACACAGGGCCTGAACGTGAAAGGAGCCAATTTCATGGCGCCAAAAGGAACGATCGTGAGAAGGATTAAACTGGTGCCGGATAATGTGGAGCAGATAGAAGGAAAGATCAACGACCAGACCATCGTGATCCTGACGAAATACGTGCGCAAATCGTAGCATAATGTTTGACTGTATACTAATACGGCCCTGCGATTATCGCGGGGCTTTTTTTATGCGCTGCTTTATGACACAGGGATAATGCCATATCCCTGATTTTCGTTAGCACTACCTATCCACTTTCTAATTATCTTCACACCTCGATTAAACTTTTATCCTGTGAACTTCAAAACATTGTTGCTCAAAGAAGCAATAGCACAAGAATTGTTAGCCTCCCTGGCCGCCGACTTCGAATCACTCCTGGAAGAATCAGAAGAGCTGATCGTCAGAATTTATGAGGGAGATACTGTACTGAACGAATCGATTGACCTGTACGACCTCTATTACGAAGAAAATGTAGCCGGTATCATTGTTAATGGCAACCTCACGGTCAATGGCACCATCATTGACTACGAACTTGACACGTATTCCTGTTTCCTGCAGGTCAAAGGTTCCCTGAGCTGTCATACACTGGCTTCCGGATGTGCAGAGATACTGATCGCTGGTGATGCCAATATAACAGAAGCACTCGTCGCATTCTACAATCACGGTACCCTTGAAATTGATGGTGACCTGCATACAAGACTGCTCGTGGTAGACGATCATGGTATTTCCATCTATGGTAAGACCAACGCCACTACCTACTGTCGTGGATGGCATATTCAAGGCGCAGATTACACCGACTGGCGGGACATCATGTTGCCAGCAGTAGCAGACGAACTGTTAGATGAAAATGACTACCTCTTTGCCGGTGATGTTCGTCTGCTGAAAAAACTCCAGGACCAGGACCCTGTCTTCAAAGAAAAAGTAGGTGATTTCTCTGCTGCGCATAACCCTGTTGCCAGAGTGACCACCTGGGCAGAGATCAAGCCCCTCATCCGGCACCTGGAATGTGAGTATGAAGAGTATCCTTTCGCCATCGCAGAAAAACAATCAGAACAGGAACTGGAAAAAGAAAAATTCCTCCTGTACGAAGGCAGGACCATCCTCGATGAACTGGACCTGGTAACCGAAGAATACATGGGTATCATTGTACTAGGCGATCTGCACGTAAAAGGCAGTATCATCAGTGAAGAGACAGATGGCGCTACCTCGCTCATCGTGCTTGGTAACCTGAAGGCAAAGAACATGTGTGTTGGCGGACAAATCATCTACATCACCGGTTATGTTGACGTGGAAGAGATGATCATGGGTATCTACAACCACGGTGAAATGTACGCTAAGTCTTATGTATGGTGTCCTGTAGTCATCAACGACGACTATCACTTCTACTTCACGCACCTGGCAGGTGTCAAGGTCCTCGAATTTACTGATGACGATGATAAGGATATCATCAAAGAAAAACTGATCGACGACCTGTTCGATGAGGAAGAATGGTTTGTGTATTACAGCGTTATCCGGGAAGGAAAACCGTTGCTGAAGGAACAACCTTCACGTAAGATCGTTACGAAAGAAGACCTGACCAACCTGCTGAACATCTCCCTGTTCGGACCTCAGTCTCACACCTTTGCCTTCAGTGAAGACGACTGGTATATTACCGTAGACAGAGGTGGTTACATCGACGAAGACGGCGACCCTGTGGCTTCATCCTTGATCGCGATCAACAGCGAAAAGGGCCGCTACCTGATGTGGTACATGGAAGAAGATGAAACGATCAGTACACTGGTGAAAGATGCCGACGATAAATGGATACCGGCACAACCTAAATGGAGAAGCTGGATCGCGGAAGAGTTTACAGCTGTTGAGTCAATCATTTTACGAAAAGTACGCTGGAATAACAGGAACATCAAAGTCATCAATAATGAAGAACTCTGGGCGCTGATCTGGATGTTCAGAAATGACCAGGATGATGAGGAGTTCCGTGGAATTGCCAATGAAATATTTACACGTGTAATACATGGCGCCCTCTTCCCTTTCGCCTATGTGTACATTACGTTCGCTGAAAACAGTGAAGAACGTGGTCTGGCGGAAAGTCCTGAATCGATACACAGGGTAGCATTGCTGGATGGTTTGATCGCCAATGGCCTGATCACTGAGGTCTCTACAAGTGGCCCATTGGCAGAAAGAAGCGATGAACTGAATATCGTCACTGAATACACCTGGGGTTACAGTCCGGAACTGGATGAAAGTTACGCAAACAAACCGATCGACAGGGCCTTTATCTGCGGCATTAACGAAGAACTGCTTTCCGTCAACGGTGCATTACTGCGACTGGATGTAGGTACAAGGTCCTATATACTTGCCGGCATGAATATCGACGAAATAGAGCTGGTCACAGCGCGGATGCAGGCATTAGGTATCAACGCCAAATATTTCACTGCCGCAGATGAAAAAGAAGAAGCGTCATTGAAACAAGTGGCCGCTGCCATGCTTGCGATCGCCAAAGAAAATAACACCGAAGCGCTGCACCTGTTGCGTGACCGTGCGCCGGTATTATGGAGCTACGTGTATAACGAACGTGGTGATATGGCTTTCTGGCAGGAATGGATCGATGATTTTAAAAGCTGGCTGATCCTTAAAGCGGGTTCCTCCCATACGTTCCGTGGAGAAGAAAATATTGCGCCTTTACACCCTGATGTGGAGTTCTGGATAGACTGGTGTGAAAAATATGATGTAATAAAGGAAACTTCAGATACTTCCGTCCCGGATGAGGAATAATGAATAGGGCTTTTACTATAGTCTGATAAGCTAAATCTAACGTTAGCGCTGCCTTCACAACGTAGCACTAACGTTAGATAACTATAGTCTAAGTACGGAATAAGACCTATTTTACTACTGATAATTTACCCCTTTTTGACCATATAAACAAAACAAAAGTCCAGTACCTTCGCATTCCAAACAACCTCCTGCGAATGAGCCGAAATGACTGGACAAACGATAAATTGTTCGAACGGTTAATAAATAACCAGTCCACCCGTACCTACTGGGATAATATCAAAACATTGTGTTCCCGCCCGGAAAAAACCGTATTTAAACGCTGTGCCACGCTGACCAGATCGCAGGTACAACGCGAAAGACGTATAGGGATAGATGTCCTTTCACAGCTAGGCGGCGCAGCACGTCCCTATCAGGCCGAAACATTGGCGTTATACCTTCGCATCCTGCCAAAAGAGACCGACCAGAAAGTGCTGGAATCCTTGTTACATGCCATCGGTCACAACAATACCGGTATAGATAATAAAGGCATTGAAAAACTGGCCGCACTAAAAACACATCGCTCTTCTGTAATTCGTTTCGGTGTTGCATGCGCGTTGAAAGGTGTAGACAAACCTGCCGCTATCGATACGCTGATCACGCTCTCTGCTGATAAAGACAATGATATCCGTGGCTGGGCCACTTTTGCGCTCGGCTCACAGATCAACAGAAATAATAAAGCCATTCGTGAAGCCCTCTGGGCCAGAACAAATGATGCGAACGAAGATACCCGTATGGAAGCGATCGTCGGGCTGGCAACACGCAAAGACCTGCGCGTACCAGACCTCATCCGCAGAGAATTACAACGTGGCGATGCCGGCACATTGCTATTCGAAGCCATTACAGAACTGGGTACCAGAGAGTTTTTGCCCGATCTCAAAAAGCTGCATAAACAATCCGCCAATGATATCACCATCCACCCTACCTGGCGGATGAAACTGGAAGAAGCCATCGCTACATTACAGCTATCCGCCTGACAAACAAAAACTAATCAATAGCTTTACAATAAACTGATCCATCGCATGAGAGCGGCTGTCATAGACCTCGGTACGAATACCTTCCACCTGATCATCGCTGATCTTTCCGGTCAGGAGAAAAAAATCCTGTATAAAACTACTGTTCCGGTATTACTGGGCCAGGGCCGTATCAACGAGAACATGATCATTCCTGAAGCTTTTGAAAGAGGGATCAATACCCTGAAAAACTTCAAAAGCATTATCGATGCGCATCATACGACGCTGATAAAAGCTACTGCCACATCAGCGGTAAGAAGTGCGGTGAACGGACAGGACTTTGTTGACAGCGCCCGGGAGATCGGTATCCATATCGAGATCATCACGGGAGAGGAAGAAGCCGCCTATATTTTCAATGGCGTACGCGCCACGGGGATCATTCAGCAAACCTCGCTGGTCATGGATATCGGCGGAGGAAGCACAGAGTTTATTCTCTGTAATAAAGACGGACAGATCTGGAAGAAGAGCTATAATATCGGCGCGGCCCGTCTGATGCAGGCCTATTTCCACTCCGATCCGATGAGTCAGGGGGAACGACAGTCTATTATCGACCTGCTCGACAACACATTACAGGAACTGAAAACCATCTGCGCATCACATCGACCTGAGATGCTGATCGGTTCTGCCGGCGCCTTTGAATCATTCGCCGCCATGCTGAATGACGGAGAAGAGGTCACTGATATACCCGCCATGCCCCTGGATATTAAGCGTTACAAAGCGCTGGCGTCCCGGCTGATCGTCTCCACGCATGAAGAAAGGACACACATGAAAGGATTGATCTCGTTAAGGGTAGACATGATCGTCATTGCCGCCATCCTCACCAACTACATCCTGGAAGAAATCAAATTAAATACGCTCAGCCTGTCCACATACGACCTGAAGATGGGCGTGTTGTATTCACTATAGGGGAAGTCAGCATTTGTTCGCTGCGCAGCAGCGGTGGCGACGCTCCATTCAAAGTAAGTACTACTATCGGGCAGGCAATCAGCAAGACGCGGGTATACGGCTTTTCCGATTACCTATACATCAGGCCTTTGCGTGTTTCTCTCTTCTGGCAATTTCAGCAGCATTGAGTTCACCATCTGGTATGGGGGCTGTCTGTACATCTCCATCCGGTACATATGTCGCTACGATCATTCCTTTAGTACCAATCACTGTTTCAACCAGTTTCCATTGTTGCGGATTCGTTCCTTCCTGGAATAATTGCTTTCCTTTTCCCAGCGTGATCGGGTGAATCCACATATGCAGTTCATCGATCAGCTGCTCCGCCAGTAACGTCTGTACAAGCCTGCTGCTGCCATGTACCAATAACGCCGGACCATCTCCGTTTTTAAGCTTTCTGAGTTCTTCTGCTACGTTTTCACTGATCAATGTTGAATTGGCCCAGGACAGGTCAACCGGCGTCGTAGCTACCACGTATTTCTGAATACGGTTAAACATCTCCCCTATCGGATGATCACCATGATAAGGCCAGTAAGCGGCAAATATTTCATAGGTACGTCTGCCTAACAACAGGTCATAAGGTTCCGACATGATCTTAGCCAGTTTCTGGTCTGTCAGGTCATCTCCATAAGGGAAAGACCAGCCTCCCCATTCGAAACCATTGGAAGTATCTTCATTCGCTCCACCAGGAGCCTGTAATACGCCATCCATAGTCATAAACATAGTAACGATGATCTTTCTCATAACAGTGTGATTATTTATGGTACAAAGCTACAGGATAGCAACCTCCCGCATACGGGGTGATTGAGACCACCTACAGGCATTTTACGACGCAGGCGGACACATACATAATAAACCGTATTATTGTATCTTTGCTGCCCGTTTAACGCCCAAACTAATAATTACAGATGAGTGTATGGAGAAGAAAGGCCATTGAATGTATGCCCGAAAACAGGACCCAACTACAAGATCCGGGGACCTCTATCTATGGCGCATTTATCGACCTGTTGGCTGCCACGAAGATTGCCCATCAGCAAAAGGATACTGCAAAACTAAAAAGCTATTACGCCTTCGCGGAATGGTGTTTCAGTCAGCGGGAAAAAGACCTTTGGAATGCAGCAGGCGTCACTTTTTACGAGCACCTTGGAGACAATGCAATAACCCTTCAGGAAATGCCCAAATGGGTAAAAAGAAGTATCTATATGCAGATACGGGACCTGTTGGTTTTCAGACTTGGTGAAGACGCTGTGAAACAGATAGATAACCTGTACCAGACCTTCTAAAGCAGTTCCCGATAGTATTATCAAACTATAAAATATATCTTTACGTAAGTAATGTTCGTTTAAACCATCTTTATGTCTATCACAAAAACCCGCTGGAAACTTGAATCCGACAGGATCGTTATCCAACCCTTTGGCCTCCTTTTTATTTTAGCAGGAGGATTAGCCCTGCTCTTCGTTGGACTATTTATCGCCTTCCGGGCGATGGGCGAGCGAAACATTGTTGGGTCAGCCCCTTTTGCATCATTCCTGATCTTCATACTTGCCTTGTTCTTTCTTGGTGGCTTTACGTATATCGTATTCGACCGTACGAATGGTGTCATGAAGAAAATGTTGTTTGGCTTTATTCCGATCAGGAACATCCCCTTCAACAAGTTACAGGGCGTGAATATCGTCACCCAGGGTTATGGTGGCTTTAGCTTCCGCCTCTTTACCAAAGCCCACAAATATGGCCGCGGTATCACGCTTTCTTCAGGATACAGCAAGGACACCGACAAGAATGCAGTTGCATTCAGTAATGAAGTCATTCCATTGATCCATCAGTTCCTCGATGCAGTCGATCCCCTGCCACAGGAAAAGCTGGAAACAATTACCGACTTTAAGTACTTCATTCCCGATGGCGGCGTATACACCCTGAAAACAAGCAAAATCGGTCTGCTGATATTTGGTGTAGCCTGTCTTGCCCTGGGTATTCATGAATGTACCTCCGCTGCCTGGATGAAAGACCTGAACCCCATCGGTAAGATACTCATGACCGCTGGTCCTATCGTATTCGGCGTACTATTGATCGCAGCTGCTTTCACAAAAGTGACCTTCAATACCGGCACCCGTATGATCGAAAGAAAAAGTCCGATCAGACTGGGCAATCACCAGCATCCGTTTGAACACTTTGTGACTTTCCAGACCATCCGCAAAACATACAATGGCATCTATTCCGGTACGGAAGTACATATGTATTTTCAGAAACCAGGAGAGAACAAAGAAAAAGCATTGGTATTGGCGTCATTCAGAAATACACAGAAGATCGAACGCTTTATTCAGGAAGTGAATAGTATTATGAGATAAGATATTCCTTTAAATAAGGACAAGGCCCTTTGCTGATCGCAGGGGGCCTTGTTATTTTATCCTATTTCATCATGTTCCCCCTATCCGCCAAAAGTCAAGCTATACTGCCCTTCAACTGAAACCCGTACTACTTATAACCATACTTTTTTCCGTTTATAAAATACAGGCTTGTCTATATAAGCAACTTTATATAATTTTAGCATCTGATGAAAAAGGGGTTAACTGGATTTTTTCTCACGCTGTTTTTTCTCCTGATTGGCGTATATCACCAGTCGTACGCTCGTTCGAGCCACGACGATATCGGCTATACCCTGAGAAAAGTGTTTGAAAATCCGGATTATTTACATCTTGCAACGACCTCTCACAGACACGGCCTGCATAAAACACTACATACGCCGGGTAAGTCGAAAAAGAATTATATAAAGATTTACGCCGCGGACAATGAAGAAGACGACGACATCACTTCTTTCAGAAAAGCACTCGAAATACCCCGTGAACTTACTGCTTTCTTCGCTGACTATTTCACCGATCATTCTTCCCATCAAACGATATCAGGCTTACCATCTGATAAGCCACTATCCTATCTTCCAGCAGATCGTTACATCATGTTCCTTGTAATCAGGATCTGATTTGCCTACACCCGGTCATATCCTTTCGATTGTCCGGTTTTATAAGCTCATTTTATTTACTCAACTACGTCCGATAGCATCGTCTATAAGGAATGCGCTTGTGTATTACATCATATACATCTTAAACACAATTATCCGAATCAACATACCGCGCTGAAAAAGCAACATTACCATGAAAAGAATTGTCATGCTTACGGGCCTGGGGGCATTGCTTTGCCATACCAGCTGCAAACCATCTAAAGCCGAAGAAAAAGAAGGCGACAGCAAGTTTTTTGTTACCAATCCTATCAGGATGGACACCTCCGTCACCAAGGAATATGTATCACAGATACGCTCTGTCCGGAACATTGAGATCAGAGCACAGGAAAGAGGCTATCTGGAAAACATCCTGATTGACGAAGGACAGTTCGTAAAGAAAGGACAACTGCTCTTTAAGATCATGCCGAAAATCTATGAATCAGAGCTCGCAAAAGCACAGGCAGAAGCAAAAGCCGCTGAGATCGAATTACAGAACACACAGGCATTGTCAGATAAAAACGTCGTTTCTCCCAACGAACTGGCCATGGCAAAAGCAAAACTGGAAAAGGCCAATGCTGAAATGTCCCTCGCAAAAGTACACCTCGCATTTACAGAGATCAGGTCTCCTTTTGATGGTTATATCGACAGACTCCCCCTCAAACTGGGTAGCCTCATAGATGAAGGTGAATTACTCACCACCCTGAGCGATAACAGTGAAATGTTCGTTTACTACAACGTTTCAGAACCAGAATACCTGGATTACAAAAACAGTGAACAGAATGGCGCCAAAACAAAGGTAAATCTGCTGGAAGCCAATAACGAGCAGTTTAAATACCCTGGCGTCGTTGAAACTATTGAAAGTGAGTTCAATAATGAAACGGGTAATATCGCCTTCAGGGCTAAGTTCCCTAATCCGAATAAACTCCTGAAGCACGGTGAGACCGGTAAAGTGCTGATGACCGTTCCATTGAAAAATGCGCTCATTATTCCGCAGAAGGCGACCTATGAGATTCAGGACAAGAAATATGTATTTGTGGTCGATAAGAACAACGTACTGAAATCAAGAGAGATCGCCATCGAGGCACAGATGCCCGATCTTTTCGTCGTAAAAAGCGGCGTAGGTGAAAATGACAGAATACTGCTGGAAGGTGTACAGAAAGTGAAAGACAATGACAAGATCACCTATCAGTTCCAGGACCCTGCTACTGTCATCACGCACCTCAGACTAAAAGCGGAATAGTGTAACCATTAAAATACATGTAAAATGTTCAGTAATATTATTAAAAGGCCCGTCCTCTCTATAATGCTCTCGCTCATTATAGTCCTGCTGGGGGTATTGGGCATGATGAGTCTTCCGGTAACGCAGTTCCCTGCGATCTCGCCCCCTACCGTAAAAGTGACGGCTGAATATCCCGGCGCCAACGGTGAACTGCTGGTCAAAACAGTGATCATTCCACTGGAAAGAGCCATCAACGGGGTACCCGGCATGAAATATATGACCTCCGATGCGACCAATACCGGTGAGGCCAATATCCAGGTGGTATTTGACTTGGGTACAGACCCTAACCTGGCAGCATTGAACGTACAGAACCGTATCGCAAAGGTGATCAACAAACTGCCTCCCCTCGTAATACGTGAAGGCTTGCTGACCAGCCTCGAACAACCGGCGATGCTGATGTACGTGAACCTGCACAGTACGGATAAACATACAGACGAAAGGTTCCTGTACAACTTTGCCGATATCAATATCCTGCCGGAACTCTCCCGTCTGAAAGGGATCGGTAGCGCCCGTATCCTCGGTACGCGTGAATATTCGATGCGTATCTGGCTGAAACCAGACAGAATGCTGGCCTATAAGATCTCTGCAGAAGAAGTCATGAAAGCGCTGAACGAACAGAGTCTGGAGGCCTCTCCTGGTAAAACCGGCGAAAGCTCCGGTAAACGTTCGCAGGCATTCGAATATGTCATGAAATATCCCGGCAGGTTCAGCACCAAGGAAGAATATGAAAATATCATCCTGCGGGCCAATCCCAACGGGGAACTGCTACACCTGAAAGATGTAGCGGATATCGAATTCGGAAGCCTGTTCTACGATATCTACTCTGACCTGAACGGCAGTCCGTCGGCCGCGATCGTCTTAAAACAATACTACGGCAGTAACGCCAGTCAGGTGATCAAGGAAGTAAAAGAGAAACTGGAGCAGATCAAGTCCAGGTCATTCCCTGCGGGAATGGACTACGAGATCAGTTACGACGTATCCAAGTTCCTGGACGCTTCTATTGAAAAGGTATTACATACCCTGGTAGAGGCCTTTATCCTCGTGGGTATCGTGGTATTCCTCTTCCTGGGGGACTGGCGGTCAACGCTCATCCCGGCACTGGCTGTACCGGTATCACTGGTGGGTACTTTTATATTCATGCAGTTCCTCGGACTGACACTCAACCTCATCACGCTATTTGCCCTGGTGCTGGCCATCGGTATCGTAGTGGACAATGCCATTGTGGTGATTGAGGCCGTACACGCGAAAATGGCGGAAGAACACCTCTCGCCTTACCTCGCCACGAAGCGCGTCGTCCATGAGATCAGCGGTGCGATCATCGCGATTACGCTGGTAATGGCGGCCGTGTTCATTCCGGTGGCCTTTATGTCTGGTCCGGTAGGTATCTTCTACAGACAGTTCTCCATTACCATGGCAACGGCAATTATCCTGTCCGGTGTGATCGCATTGACGCTCACCCCTGCCCTGTGTATCATGATGCTGAAGAACACCCACGGACAGCCCAGAAAGCGGACGCCGATCAACAGGTTCCTGGACTGGTTCAATAACCGTTTCGACAAACTGACCGGCCGCTATACCCGCCTCTTACGCAGGATCGTCAACCGCAGGGTCATCACCTTCGGTATACTGATCGGCTTCTGTGCTGGTACCTGGCTCCTGAGCAACACCGTTCCTCCGGGCTTTATCCCTGCGGAAGACCAGGGTATGATCTACGCGGTGATCCAGGCGCCTCCCGGTTCTTCCCTGGAAAGGACCAACGAGATATCCAACAGATTGCAGAAAATAGCAGAAAAGATCGATGGCGTACAATCTGTTTCCTCGCTGGCAGGTTATGAAATTCTGACGGAAGGAACAGGCTCTAACTCCGGTACCTGTCTGATCAACCTGAAAAGCTGGGAAGAACGTAAACATTCCGCAGAAGAGATCATCCAGGAACTGGAAGAGAAGGCTAAAGATATACCCGGCGCTGTGATAGAGTTCTTCCAGCCGCCAGCTGTTCCCGGTTATGGTGCTGCAGGTGGTTTCGACTTACGCCTGCTCGATAAAACCGGTACCAACGACTATAAGAAAATGGAAGCAGTAAACAAGGATTTTGTAGAAGCATTGAAGAAACGTAAAGAACTAACAGCCTTGTTTACCTTCTATAGCGCCAGCTATCCGCAATTTATCCTGCATATTGACAATGCGATCGCACAACAGAAAGGCGTCACCATTGCCAATGCCATGCAGACACTGTCTACCCTGATCGGTAGTAACTACGAGACCAGCTTTATCCGCTATGGCCGTCTTTACAAAGTGATGGTACAGGCAGGTCCGCAGTACAGATCGATGCCGGAAGATATCATGAAATTGTATGTCAAGAATGACCACGATGAAATGGTGCCGTTCTCCACTTTTATGAAGATGGAAAAGGTATATGGTCTGAATGAGATCACCCGTTACAATATGTTCACATCTTCTGCGATCAAGGGTTCTCCTGCTCCGGGATATAGTAGTGGCGATGCGATCAAGGCCATCCAGGAAGTAGCGGCGAAGAGCTTGCCGAGAGGATATGATATCGACTGGGGTGGTATGACCAAAGACGAGGTAGGACGTGGTAATGAAGCGATCTACATCTTCCTTATCTGTCTCGCGTTCGTATACATGATCCTGGCATCACAATATGAAAGTTTTATGCTGCCACTGGCGGTAGTACTGTCACTGCCTGCGGGTGTATTCGGCGCCTTCCTCTTCCTGAAATTACTGGGACTGGAAAACAATATCTATGCACAGGTAGGTATGGTGATGCTGATCGGTCTGTTGGGTAAGAATGCCGTACTGATCGTGGAGTTTGCCGTACAGAAACACCAGTCAGGAGAGTCAGTATTCCGCTCAGCGGTAGAAGGTGCGAAAGCGCGTTTCCGCCCGATCCTGATGACCTCCTTCGCCTTCATTGCTGGTCTGATACCATTGGTATTTGCAACAGGTCCGGGTGCGATCGGTAACCGTACGATCGGTACAGCGGCTGCGGGTGGTATGCTATTCGGGACCATCTTCGGTGTTATACTCGTACCTGGCTTATACTATTTCTTCGGTAAAATAGCGGAGAAACACAAGCTGGTGAAACATGAAGAAGAGCTTCCTCTAACTGAAGAAATTGAACACAATGTTTAAAGGAAAAAGATACAGATATATCGTAGGAGGCTGCATAGCGCTGGGTTTCACCGCGTGCAGCATTCCTAACGCCGTCGAAAGAACAGAGAATAAAAACACACCTGCGAGTTATAATACATCATCAGACAGCACCAATATAGCCAGTATCAAATGGAAGGAATACTTCACTGATCCTTATCTGGCAGCACTGATCGATACCGCATTACAACACAATCAGGAGTTGAATATCACCCTGCAGGAGATTGAGATCAGCCGGAATGAGATCAAAGCCAGAAAAGGGGAATACCTGCCATTTGTAGGCATCAAAGGTGCGGCGGAAGTAGAAAAAGTAGGCCGTTACACCAGCCAGGGTGCCGGTGATGCCACTACAGAGATCAAACCAGGAAAAGAAATGCCGGACCCGCTACCTAATTATCTGGTAGCGGCTTACGCCACCTGGGAGATCGATATCTGGCACAAGCTCCATAATGCCACCAAAGCGGCTGTTTCCAGATACCTCGCGTCTGTTGAAGGCAGGAACTTCATGGTGACAGGTCTCATCGCTGAAATCGCTAATTCTTACTACGAATTGCTGGCGCTGGACAATCAATTGATCATCGTAAAACAGAATATCGACATTCAAAATAATGCGCTGGAAATTGTAAAGGTGCAGAAAGAAGCCACCAGGGTCACTGAACTGGCGGTACGCAAATTCGAAGCAGAAGTACTGAAGACAAGAAGTCTGCAGTATGATATCCAGCAGCAGATCACGGAAACCGAAAACAGGATCAATTTCCTGCTGGGCCGTTATCCGCAGCCGATCGCCAGGAACGCTGAAGCCTTTGGTAAATCACTTCCTGCTACGATACACCCGGGTATGCCTTCACAGCTGCTGGCCAATCGCCCGGATATCAAACAGGCGGAACTGGAACTGTCAGCCGCCAGACTGGATATAAAGGTAGCGAAGGCGCAATTCTATCCTTCATTGGGTATTTCTGCGGCACTGGGTTATGAAGCGTTTAATCCTTCATATCTGCTTAAAACGCCCAAATCCCTGCTGTATTCCATCGGAGGTGACCTGATAGCGCCATTGGTCAATAAGAACGCTATAAAGGCCGCTTATGCCAGCGCAAACGCCAAACAGATACAGGCAGCATATAACTACGAAAGGAGTATTCTGAATGCGTATGTTGAAGTAGCCAATCAGCTGTCCAAGATGCAGAACCTGCAGAAGAGCTATGACCTGAAATCGCAACAGGTAGCTGCATTGTCACAATCTATCAATATTTCAAATGATCTCTTCAAATCAGCACGAGCGGACTATATGGAAGTATTGCTGACACAGCGGGATGCGCTGGAGTCAAGATTTGAACTGATAGAAACACAGAAGGAGCAGATGAGTGCACTGGTGAATATTTATCAGGCACTGGGAGGTGGTTGGAATTAACAACGGATAGACGATCGATAGACGATCAGGATGTATATTTAAACAATAAGGCCCGCCTTTCCAGGCGGGCTTTATGATCTATACAAATCAATTACTTATACAGTACCGCCATCCGGCCAGTTCTTCCAGTGGTTATTGGCCGCCTTTGTTGGCTGATAACATGCCGGGTCACCTGTTTCCAGCATCTTTGCGATCAGTTGGAAAGCCTCTGCTTCAGAAGGCTTCTCCTCTGCTGCAAGGTCATTATGATGCCATTCATCCAAACGTAAAACCAGCGGCAGGTCTTTCGGTATCCTGTCCCTTATCTCCTCTTCTCTCGCCAGGAACCCTTCCCTGTGATCAACAACAATAGCCCGTAAAAACTCCCATGTACGAATGGCAGGGGCACTTTCCAGTTCCACGCCACGCGCGCTGTAATAAGCCGGATCATGTGAAACGGCGATCTTTTCACCATTCAACAACATAGAGACTGCTTTCGGGTGCAGCATATCCCTTTTTTCGGGATCAAAGGTATCACCGTCTTCACTATCGTCCGTTGACGTAAAGAAATTAAAGTTTTGTAAACCTGGCTCAAATGGCAGACAATTACCAAAAAAGTAAAGACAGTTTTCCATACCCGCATGACCACGTGCACGGTAATTATACCCTATCACTTCGATCAGTAAGACCCATCTTTCCTTATCTCCATAAGCCGACAAACGGGAATCAGCAAGGTAAACATAACCATTGTCCAGCATAGGGAACTCAAACTTTTCAGCGTAGGCGTCGAGTTGAGCCAGTATATCAGCGGCAGTAAATGTTGCCTGAAACGTTGTATCCATTCAATCCTTTTTAGAATAGCGCATCAATGTATAAAATTTCACCGACAACATCCCTATAAATAAAAAGGCCCGCCAAACGGCAGGCCTTTTATTCTCAGTGTGTGTTAAAGAAATACCTTGATCAGTATTTATCGTTCTGGGTGTAAATTTTTGTAGCATCCATAGTAGACTGAGGGATCGGATAAATCCTTCTGTATGGCTGAGACGCTGGTTTAGCAGTACCTGCCAGATCGAATTTACCGAAACGGATAGCAGCTTTTCTTCTGTACATTTCCCAGTACATTTCGTAACCGGTTTCGTTATACAGACCCTGTTCTGTCAGCGTAGTCAGCTCTTTACCAGGAGCATTGTTGTACAGTGCTTCACGGGTCCTTGTAGTACGTAATTTATTCAGATCAGCCAGGGCCAGGTCACCCTGGTTCTTACGGAAGTAAGCTTCTGCTCTCATACAATACATACCACCCAGACGGTACAGTGGAATGTCCACGTTGCTGGAGCTGTTATCTCTTTCAGGATCGAATTCAAATTTGAATACGCGTACACCCTGATTGATCTGAGCCTGTGTAAATACTGACTGAACCGGATTATCAAATTTCAGCTCAGGCGTAAAGTCCATTGGCAGAGAAGTATTCTTTTCGCAGGTCAGTTTGCTCACTTTGATACGACCGTCGCCAGTCATTTCAAAAGTACCGTTAGGCAGCAGTTTCGGACCATATTGCTGACCAGCCAGCAGACCACGGTTGAAGTGGAACCAAGGCAGGGAAGCACTGTTTGGAACGATGCTGGTAGCAGGTACGCTCACGTCAGTACCATCGTTCATGAACCAGGTACCATCAGCGTACTGATAGTGACGGGAGAAACGAGGGTCGTCGTGGTTGTTATCCCAGGTGCTGTAGAACTCAGGAGTGATACAGGAAGCGTTCGTACCTCTGTTGGCAGGAGAAGGCTTCTGGTTTCTTTCCATAGACATATAAGCGAAGTCGTTGTCGCTGTTACGCAGGGTGTTGATCTGCTGAACAACAACGAAGATCAGCTCAGGAGCACCCGTGTTGCTGATATCGAAGTTTTTGAAGTAGTTGCTTTCCAGGTGGAACGCCGGATCGTTAATGAGTTTTGATGTATACTCGATTACTTTATCCATGTCGGTACCTGTACCACCTACTGCTGCTTCGTCAAATTTGAAGCTGGCAGCATAACGGTCTTTGAATACAGCACGGTTCAGGTACATATCGGCCAGCAGCGCATAAGCAGCCTGTTTGGTGAAACGACCATTGTGTGTGTTCTGTTCTTTCAGGTTAGCCAGATCAGGCAGGATCGCTTCTACGTCTTTGATCAGTTCATCGATCGCATCAGCAGCCTTTCTTACAGTTGCCGGAGCATTTACATCAGCCGGATCACGGTAAGGAGCCTGTCCGTACATATCCAGTGTATGGAAAGTATAGAAGTCCAGCAGACCCTTTGCTTCTGCCAGGAACAGCTTTTTGTTGGCGAAATCAGCTTTACCGTTGATAGCGCTGATAGCTGTCAGGGATTTGGTGATACCTGCGTTCAGGGCGTTCCAGGTATTGGTAACAACAGAGTTGTCAGGCGCCCAGGTGAACTCGTGTACGGCACGCCATACGCCACCATCACCCCAGTCACTACCACGGGTAGGCAGCAGGGCCTCATCCGTAGAATATTCCTGCAGTGCGAATACGTTACCATGGTCCACGAAGGTACCATCGCCCAGCTGACCATAAGCGGCTGCCAGCGCGTTCTCAGGATTTGAATTGTTTGAACCCAGTACCTCATCGATCACTTGTTCTTTGAGGTCTGTACAACCCGTCATTGCAACAGTCAGTGCAACACAGGCCATTATATGAAGCTTAAATGATTTCTTTCTCATGATCTAGTCTCTTAAAATTTAACTGTTGTACCGAAGAGGAATGATTTTGCAGCCGGATAAGTAGTGTAATCGATACCCAGGGACTGATTACCACCTACTGTCTTAGTCGTGTTCACCAGTGGATCGTAACCAGAGTAACCGGTGATGGTCAGCAGGTTAGATGCACTTACGTAAACGTTAACGGATTTGATCCACTGTACGCGATCAAGCGGCAAAGTGTATCCGAGACGCAGGTTGCTTAAACGAACGAAGTCAGATTTCTCCAGGTACAAAGTTGACAGCTGTACAGCATTTGCAGGGTTTGCATTTGCTTCATAGAACTTTCTCAGTACGTTACGGTCAGATGCAAGGCTGTTGATGTTCAGGTCAAGAGCAGTGTTGTTAACCAGGTAACCACCAGTCTGTCCGATCACTGCAAATGACAGGTCGAACTTCTTGTAGCGCAGCTGGCTATTCAGACCAAAGTTGAAGTTAGGGATAGCACCTTCGAAGATCTGTCTGTCAGCAGCGTTGATCACGCCGTCGTTATTTCTGTCTTCAAAGATATCTTTACCATCCTTGTCATAACCCAGGTGTTTCAGCATGAAGAATGAACCAGCTTCGTAGCCATTCTTGTAGATGTTGGCGTTCACACCAGACAGACCAGGACCGGAAATGCTACCGGAGTACAGTTCAGAAACCGGCAGGTCTTTGATCGTGTTGGAGATAGTCGCACCGTTCACATCCAGTGACCAGTTGAAATCTTTTGTACGGATCAGGGTAGTTCCCAGGGTGAACTCGAAACCTTTGTTCACGATACTGGCGTCTACGTTTTTCCATACAGTAGTGGTTGGGCTCAGCGGACCAGAAGGGATGTTCAGGATAGGGTCTTTGGTAGTCTTGTTATAGTACTCGATGGAACCATATAATTTACCCTTGAACAGGTCGAAGTCAGCACCGATGTTATACTGTTCAACCATTTCCCATTTCAGGTTCGGGTTAGCAGTTCGGTTTACGAGTACGCCATTTACCACTTTCAGGTCGTCATACAGGTAGTAACCTGCTGAAGTAGCCAGCGAGTAGCTAGCCTGTGTGATCTTGTTCGGAACTTCCTGGTTACCTGTCTGACCCCAGCTTGCTCTCAGCTTTAAGTTCTGAATAGCGCTGATATCTTTCATGAAACCTTCCTGAGACAGGGTCCAGCCCAGTGCGAAGGATGGGAAGTAACCATATTTTTTACTTTCACCGAAACGGGTAGAACCATCTGCACGGAGGGAGGCTGTTACCAGGTAACGGTTGTCGTAGTTATAGTTTACACGTCCGAAGTAAGACTGTAATTCGTTCTCCTGTGCATAACCACTTGGAATGGTTGGTGTACCGGAATAACCAGGGTTGTATTCAGGATCTACACCCTGTCCCTGTTTAGCGATATTGATCATACCGAAAGCGGTACCAGCGAATTTAAACTGCTGATAAGAGAAACCACCCAGTACTTCAAATGTATGTTTATCGATAGAACGGTTGTAAGTCAGGTACTGATCCAGCAGGGTTGTATGTGACTGCAGATTGTTCTGCGCATAGGCACCCAGTGGTGTTCTGTCCGTAATGTTCGGATAGATCGTAGAGTTACGCTCAGAAGTAGACTTATCAATACCGTAGTTGATACGATAGTTCAGACCTTTCAGCAGTCTCAGGGACGCTTCAACGTTACCCAGTACGCGGAAAGTGTTGGTTTTATCTTTATAGATGCTCAGCAGATAAGCAGGGTTATAGTGAGCGTTCATGTTAAAGTTGGTATAACCACCCAGAGAGTCATATACTGAACGGGTTGGGTTAGCCATCAGGGCATGAATGATCAGCTGACCATCAGAACCTGCGGTGTTACCGTTAGGGATACCGGTTTCATCGATATCACTTGCAGTCAGGTTCAGTTTAACAACCAGGCGTCTGTCGTCGAAGAAAGATTCTTCCGCGTTCAGCCTTGCAGTAGTTCTTTTGAAGGAGCTGGTTTCAACGATACCATCCTGGTCCATGCGGGACAGAGAGGCCATGTAGCTACCGGTATTGGTAGTTTTAGCGAAAGACAGGTTATGGTTCTGTGTAAACGCATTGCGATAGATCACATCCTGCCAGTCAGTGTTACCTTTGTGGTCATAAGCCGGATCTTTGATTGCTTTACGATATTCGTCAGCATTCAGTACGTCCAGTTTTTTGATCACTTTAGAAGAACCGAGGTAAGCATCGTAAGTCAGTGTAGATGTACCTCTGCTACCACGTTTGGTAGTGATCAGTACCACACCGTTAGAACCTCTTGCACCGTAGATAGCCGCTGCAGAAGCATCTTTCAGCACGGTGATGGTTTCAATATCACTGGTGTTCAGGAAGTTCAGCGGGTTTTTAGGCTCAGAAGAACCCAAACCAAAGTCTGTACCACCTGCACTCACGTTATCATTACTCAATGGAATACCATCCACTACGAAGAGCGGTGTACTACCACTACGGATAGAACCCACACCACGGATGAATACATCCACGCCTGCACCAGGTTCGCCGCTGGACTGTGCAATACGCACACCAGATACTTTACCCTGGAGCATGTTGTCAACAGATACAGTTACGCCCTGTTTGATATTGTCGGCTTTCAACTGGGTCAGTGCACCGGTTACGTCAGCCTTGGTCTGGCTACCATAACCTACTACTACTACCTCACCCAGCTGGCTGTTGCTGCCTGATAATGTAATACGCATTGGCGTACTGGTGGCAACTACTTCCTGTTGGGTGTAGCCGATGAAGGTGATCACCAGTTTGTCGCCAGCAGCGCCCTGCAGCGTAAATTCTCCGCGTTCGTTGGTTGTTGTGCCCTTGTTGGTGGAAAGAGATTTAATCGAAGCGCCTGGTATCGGCGCACCATCGCTACCGACTACCACTCCCTTGATAGGTTCCTGGCGGGCTACCTGATCATATACAAAATGACCTGCCGCGTTGGCCATGGAAGGGCTTACGGCTGAAAGCCATACCGCTACCATTAAAAGAAACTGCTTGTTCATGCAATCTACTATTATGCTTTATGTAAATAGATGTGTTTATAATGACCTGACAGTCATTGCTTCTCTCTGTTGTGTCGGATTTCTCTTAAAATTGCGCAACGTGGACTATTCGAGAGCTTTCTGGAATGCTACTGATGCAATATATGGACTCTAAAGCAAAATCAATGGATATAACATTGATAGCGTAAATTTTGTTGTGTTGCGCGTAAAAATCCCCCATAGATAAGCATCGTTTTGAAAACCGGGTGTAATATTAGGACGGTTTCCCGGATTTTAATATTAACGCAAGGTTATGTTTATTTTAATTCCGGATATACGAAAGGCGAAGCCGCTATAAATCAATGGGACTCCTTACTATCTTCCCGCTGTCTTTCCCACTCTTCCCTTGGTCTACCGACCAGTATATCATACGCACAATTCCATACGGAAACGTCTGTATCTGAGATAACCAGGTGCTGTTTCCATCCGGCAAATTTTTCATAGAGCCGTAAAGTGCAAATATCTGTTGCCGTGATAAAATGTCCTGATTCCGGCAGATGCGTATGCATCGTCGTTACGGAATCCTTCGGATCCGCGTATTTCAGCACCATGATATCTTTATGCAGCTTTTTGGTACCCGTCAGCTTATTCTGCTGATCAAAGGTCAGCAGATAATCATTGCCGAAAATAACGACACCTGATACGCTTGGTCCCGTAAGCACGTATACCTTCCTGACATTATTCCGAACAAGCGGAATGATATTCAGACTGGTATTCTTATAGTGTTTGAAGAGCGTATCAGTCCTGATGGCTTCTTTTGCCGCCGCTCTCATGCCGTACAGGATCGTTTCTTCCGGTGTAAAAGCACGTCTGTCAGCTACAACCTTTGCTTTATCCAACCGATAGCTGGCATCAAAAGAAACTGCGCAGATAACGCCCGGATGCTCATCCCGGGAATAAAAAACGCAGATAGCGGAATCTCCCTTTGTATAGGAAAAATAACCGCCTAGCTCGTCCTGTAGCTTAGGATATTTTTCAAGTGCCAGGTCTGTTCCATACCAGGATGCCATCTCACTGCTAAAGAGATTGGCCCCTTCGACGCCGATCTCGGCCAATTCTGCCGTTTGTGCCCGTACTGAATTCCATACTGTATTTAGTAAAAACAAAGTGATAAGGATAGCTCTCATAGATATATTTGTGGAGCAAATATATTAATTTTCAATACATTGGATCAACATGGGGACATTTCAGGCATGTAAAAAGCCGGAAATGAAGCCATTACGGTAGAATGCTTCATTTCCGGCTATCGGAGTTAACGGGGTCTGTCTCCCTTATTTCGCGTACTTCTTCTCAAAAGCATCAGAAGCTTTATTTACTTCTTCTGCTGCTTTTTCAAATGCGTTATTGATGTTATTCAGTGCTTTCTCCTCTTTAGCTGATGTTGCCTCGTCAGCTACACCTGCCTTACGGATAGTGATCAACTCCTTATAATCATCGGCAACGACCTTTTTGTAAGTCTGGAGACCGGTCAGCACGCCTTTCTGCAATACATCATCACCTTTATAGCTGCCCAGGTCTTCCACTTTCTTTATCTGTTTATCCAGGGCGTCAGACCAGCTGCTTCTTGCCTGTTCTGCACGGGTATAGTCTTTCGAATTCATTGCCTCATTCATACTTTCAATCTGCTTTTCGTTGTCGTTGATCACGGTGATCAGTTCATTGTTGTAGGTAGCTACATCCATGGACGAATTACATGCCATCATTGTACAACTCAATGCCAGTGCGAATAAGGAGGTTTTCATTTTTACAAACATCTGTACAGTTTTATGTGTTTTTCAATACAACAAAACTAAACTGCACAGCAGGCTGTTTATATCCCGGAATTCAACTATTTTTTACAACAAGGCTACGCATTCTCCTGCTGCTCCATCGCCTGCTGTACCCTCGCCTGTTCAAGAAACTCCCCGCTCAGACAGGCAAATGGCAGTCCTTTACCCGTATCCAGCAATTGTTGCAGACTATTCACCGTCTGATTCCAACCCTGCTCACAGATCGCCCAGCATTCAAATGCCGGTGTCAGCCCCTCATGTATCAGGGTCAATGTCGTCTCCGCTCCCTGACCGGTAATATTCCAGACAACAGTTGTACCTACCCATTCTTTGGGATTATCTACAGGCCTGGTACCAGGAGGCGCCTGCTGATGCGTGTCCATACAATACCATTTTACCTGTTGATCTTTCACCAGGGTTGCTATCTTCATCTGAAAGAACGAGGGGCCAAACCTTACAATAAACACATCGTTCAGTTCTTTTGACGCGCCTTCAAAAGCCTCAGACCACCATTCAGGTATCCGTTGTGTAATGGCAGTAAATACATCCTGCGGAGTAGCAGCTATCTTCACGGTGTGCTGATAATTGGGTGTTTTCATCTGTTTTGTTTTAATGATAAACTTTATCAAAACTAGCCAGAATACCAGCTGTAAACGCGTGGCAAAAATGACAATTAAACAGGACGATCCTGCCAACTCCCTATACTAATTCAATTGATTGGACGTAACTTGTACCTACGAAATGAAAAGGTATGCGCATCGCTGTTTTAAACTACCCTGACGCTGTGCCCACCTGTGTAACAGGTCCGGCAGATATATGGAGCGGCATGGCCCGGATGTATCCGGTGCTTACCGGTATCCCGCTGAGAAAAGACATTCAGATCGACTTCATCACACCTGTTGACGGAAAATTATATGCGGGTGCACCTGCAGCACAACAATCCAGAAAACTTGCTGCCAGGGAAGTATATGATCTGATCATCATCCCCGCCATGCGTTTTGAGAAGATCGAACTGGTAGTAGCCAGAGAAGCACTGCTGATCAAATGGCTGCAACGGCAATACCTGCAGGGCGCAGAACTGGCCAGTATATGCGTGGGCGCTTTCCTGCTGGCCGCTACAGGTCTGCTCAATGGCAAAAAAGCCACCACCAACTGGCTCTTTGCAGATAAATTCAGGAGCCATCATCCTGAAATAGAGGTAGAGGATGATAAGGTCATTGTAGACCAGGGACGTTTGTACTCTTGTGGAGGCGCTTTCAGCTTCACCAGCTTTATGATCTATCTTATTGAAAAATTCTGCGGACATGAAGAAGCGGTCATCGCATCAAAGATTCTCATGATCAACGTGCATGAGCAGCCACAAAGCACATTTTCCATCTTTCAGTTCCAGCATACCCATGCAGATGAAGCCATCTCAAAGGCACAGCAGCACATAGAAAAGAACTTTGGTCAGCCTGTCACCATCGATCAACTGGCCCGGCACTGTAATATGAGCGAACGCAATTTCATCCGGAGATTTGAACAGGCAACAACCAATACGCCGCTGGAATACATACAGCGTGTACGGGTGGAAGCGGCAAAGAAAATGCTGGAAGGAAAAAATGACGGTATCGAACAGATTGCCTCAAAATGTGGGTATGAGGATACTGACTACTTCAGAAAAATATTCAAAAGGTATGTGGCAATGACTCCCCGTGCCTATCAGGAGAAGTACGGAAAAAGTTAAATACAGGCTCCCCTCAGCTCTCCTGAAACAAACCATAATTCGTATTTACCTCCGTATCCGACACCCTGAAAGTAAGATTGATCCGTGCGCCGATATTCCTCGTTGTCTTCGGCACATGATGCTCATAATGCTCCTGCATGGTTGGCCCCATCAGCAGAAAGCTGCCGTGTGTCAGCGGAATATCCAGCGGCGCTACGTCCTTCCGCTCCTTATGTCTTATCTTGAACAAACGCGTCTCTCCGAAGGTCACAGACGCAATCGCATAATGCTTCCCGCTGGAAGATGGATGATCGCTGTGCCAGGATACAGAATCCTGTCCGTCCCGGTAATAGTTCAGTAATACACGATTAAAGGTAATGCCACAGGCTGTCTCTACTGCAGCCTTGATATCCAGCAATACAGGCGTCCAGGTATAACCATTCTGCCCGCCGTAAAAAGCAGTCAGACGCGGATCAGGTAAGGTCTTATCATACATCTTACGCGTACGCTGCTGCCAGGGCGTAGTTTCTCTCAATACACTGAAATATTCATCAGAAGCTTTTTTCTCAAAAAAACGCTCCCATAACTTTAACTCCGTATCAGGTAACCGGAAATCAGTAAAACGCTTTTGCCCCTCATCAAACAGGTCGATATCCTCAAAAAGTGTCATAGACTGCAAAGATAAAAAAAACGGCCAAAATACTAATTATCTTAGTATATCGACCGTTTTTTATCTATTTCTTCCTTTCAATGAATATATTAGGCTTGCTGCTTAGGCTCCTGGTGGTCTGATAAAGCCTCCAGTTCTCTGAATACGCCTAACAATGAGCGACCTTTCTCTGTCAGCACATATTCGATATGCAGCGGTTTCTGTTTGATGATATGCTTGTCCAGTATCACCTCTTCCACCAGCTCGTTCAGCGCGACCGACAAGGATTGTTTATTCGATCCCGGTATCTGCCGTAACAAATTACTGAAACGCAAAGGCCCCTCTACCGCGAGTCTGAATATCTGCGGTTTCCACTTGCCAGACAGCAGTTTCAGCAACTTTTCCGCATCACATTCCGGCTGGTATTTTATCTCCTTATTAGTAGTCATGTTTTTCTGACTTATTGTTTAAGCAATTTTCCGCAGGCAAATTTGCAATAAAATATGACAAAAATGACCAGCAGCAGTATGCGAACATACAAAATGAAAACGTTATGGTGGGCTACCTGCTTCATTTTTCTCATTTCAACGTGTCAGGCCCAAAATCAGCAAATGAAAACAAACAATCCGCTTTTATGCGATCCGGAGAGTGGTATCTGTGAAATGCCAGGTACCAGTAGTACAGCCACATTCACCGCCAGTGAGATCAAAGACAAACCCGTAAAGATCATATATTTTACCGATCCTATCTGTTCCAGCTGTTGGGGCATTGAGCCCCAGCTGCGGAAGCTGAAAATGGAATACGGACAATACATCGATATCGAATACCGTATGGGCGGACTACTTCCCGACTGGAGCTACAACAGTGGTGGTATCAGCAAACCTTCAGATGTGGCGCATCATTGGGATGAGGTCAGCCGGTACTACCAGATGCCTATAGACGGGGACGTTTGGCTGGAAGACCCTTTACCCTCATCCTATCCGCCCTCCATCGCTTTCAAAGCCGCCCAGTTACAGGACGAACAGAAAGCACAGCTTTTCCTGCGGAGAATAAAGGAAATGGTCTTCCTCGAGAAAAAGAACATTACAAAATGGGAACATCTCAGTCAGGCGGCACTAGCTACAGGGCTGGATACTGCCCGTTTGCAGACCGACTATGCAACCGTCGCGGTACAACGCTTCCAGGAAGACCTGGCGATCAGTCGACAGTATGGTGTAAGAGGGTTTCCGACCATCTTCGTCACTGATAGCAAAGGCCATCAGGAGAAGATCTATGGCTCCAAACCTTACGCTATCTTCGAAAACAGCGTCCGTAAACTGCTCCCCTCCGCAGAGAAAAAGACGATCCCGCCAACCTGGGAGACGTTATTCAGTACCTTCCGTACGCTTACGAGCAGAGAGTTTGCCGAACTAAGCGGACAAAGCATCCCCGAAAGCGAAATACTGCTGGAAGCCTTACACAGCAAACAACAACTTGAAAAGTTAGAGACAAAGAACGGCGCGCTCTGGATCAGGAAATAGAAAGAGACGCACTGGATAAATCTGTATAATCCTGCTGCCGGCGCATCTTTGCCCTGCAGCAGGATTTTTCGTGTCAGAGATACAGGGGACTATCTTTTCAGGATTTTTCTCTCTATCTTATGCGCTACTATGAGTACACATCCTCTCCCTACCAAACCACATTATCTTGTACTGGACGGGCTACGTGGGGTAGCCGCATTGATAGTTGTCATTTTCCACGTATTAGAAGCACATTCCACGAGTCACCTCGATCTGATGATCAATCACGGTTATCTGGCCGTTGATTTCTTCTTCCTCCTTTCCGGTTATGTTATCGGCTATGCCTATGACGACCGCTGGCAGAAAATGTCTATCGGCACCTTTTTCCGTCGCCGCCTGGAAAGACTGCAGCCCATGGTAATTGTCGGAATGATCATCGGCGCCCTCTGCTTTTATGCCTCCGATTCGCCACTGTTCCCGACCATTCATACCGTACCGGTATGGAAACTCCTGGTGATCATGCTTATCGGTTTTACCCTCATTCCGATCCCCGTATCCTGGGATATCAGGGGATGGCAGGAAATGCATCCGCTGGATGGACCAGGCTGGTCGCTTTTCTTCGAATATGTCGGCAACATCCTTTATGCACTGGGCATCAGAAAACTCTCAAAAACCGCACTCTCCATACTCGTCGGTCTTTCCGCGACCGCACTGATCTATCTCACGGTATTCGGTCCTACAGGCGATGTTATCGGTGGCTGGTCTGTAACGCCCGAACAACTAGGCATTGGTTTTACCCGCCTGATGTTCCCTTTCTTTGCCGGCCTGTTGTTATCAAGAGCGACCACTCCTACACGTATCAACAATGCATTCCTCTGGTGTGGTCTGTTACTGACCATCACCTTCGCCATACCACGTATTGGTGGTGCTGATCATCTCTGGATGAACGGTATCTACGAATCTTTCATCATCATCCTCGTATTCCCGCTGATCGTCTATCTGGGCGCAAGCGGCCAGATCCACAGTAACAGGGAATCTAAAATATGCAAGTTCCTTGCCGACCTTTCCTATCCTTTGTACATCACACACTATCCCTTCATTTACGTTTATACCGGTTGGGTAAGTGCGCACAAAGGAACAGATATGCCACTCGCCGTGTTGTATGGTATACTGACATTCGTAGTGTCCGTACTGGTAGGCTATCTGAGTCTGAAATATTACGACGAACCAGTAAGGACCTGGCTGAAAAGAAGGGCAAAGCTTAGAGGCTGAACAATCAAAAAGCGACTATTTACATGAACGAGCAGGTAACAAGAAGAAATTTTATCGGCCTTATTGGCATGAGCGGACTGGGTCTTGCGCTGAAAGGCAGTGCTTTTGCGGCTGCCCGTGTTGTACTTACCGGTGCTCCGTTGGAAGCCCGTATTGAGATCGATTTCTCGCATCCGGAAGGCACGGTTGACAGCGGCATTTATGGCCAATTCATAGAACACCTTGGCAGGGCCATCAACGGCGGTATTTTCGAAGAAGGCTCTCCCCTCTCCGACGCCAGCGGCATCCGTAAGGACGTACTGGAAAAGGTCCGTGGTCTGCAACCCAGTATACTACGTTATCCCGGAGGCACCTTTACCAAAATCTATCACTGGATGGATGGTATCGGACCGCTGGCAGAAAGACGCAGCCGTCCAAACCTGATATGGGGCGGTGTGGAAGATAATCACTTCGGTACGGACGAAGCCATTGCCTATGCGAGGGAACTCCACGCAGATGCCTATTTTGCGGTCAATATGGGTACGGGTACGGCAGAAGAAGCAGGGAACTGGGTAGAATATTGCAACGGCACACAGGATACCTATTATGCGAATCTGCGCCGTAAAAACGGCCACACCGATCCTTTTAAAGTAAAGTATTGGGGAGTAGGCAATGAGGAAGCTGCAGGCCCGGATATCGGCCGTTTACAGGATGTAAAAGAGTTCGTGAAGGAGGCATGGCTATATACCAAAGCCATCAAACTACAGGATAAAGACGCTAAACTCGTACTGTGTGGTGCTGATGACGCCTGGAACGAATATGTCCTGAAAGAAATGGGCGGCGTATGCGATTACATCTCCATGCACCACTATGTCAGCTCTGATAAAAGTAAACCGGCATCATTGTTCCCACAGGTAGATCATATGGAAAAACTGATCCTTACTTTAAAGGGACAAATCCAGACACTGACGCCTGAGAAAGTGACCGGCTTCAGTAAATGGTACCGCTTCCCGCACAGGGCCAACCCGGTAAAGATCGCCATCGACGAACTGGGTATCTGGGAGCCCGGTGGTACCGGCGCGTATCAGCTGGAAGAATACTACACCTGGGACCATGCACTGGGTACCGCCACCTTCTATAACATCATGCTCAGACAGGCATCCGTAGTGGGTATGGCCACCTGGGCACAGACAGTGAATGTACTGGCCCCCATCATGACCAGTAAAACAGCCGCTGTTTGTCAGACCATCTACTACCCGATGCAGTTCTACCGTCAGCATGCAGGGAATGTCAGTCTGAAAACACAGGTAGTAACGCCTGACCTGCAAATGCCGGGTTCCAAAGACGCGAAGGCTTTAGACGTCGCTGTCACGCTGCATGACAGCGATGGTAGTCTGGTGATCTTTGCGGTGAACCGTCACCCGGAACAGGCAGTTAAAACAGACCTGCGCAGCATTGATAGTAAAAAGTATACCCCTGTTGCTGCATATGAGCTGAATGCAACAGCGATCGATGCGATGAATACACTGGAACATCCTGAGAAGAACGTAGTGACATCCACAGAGAAAAAGCTCTCTGGCAGTCTTTCCAGCTACACCTTTCCGGCGCATTCCATTACGGCGATCAGGTATAAACGGAATTAAGAATTAAGAATTAAGAATTAAGAATTAAGAATTAAGAATTAAGAATTAAGAATTAAGAATTAAGAATTAAGAATTAAGAATTAAAACGCGAAGATCTCCGCTGCATTCCAATTCTTAATTCTTAATTCCTAATTCTTAATTGAAAAAAGGACGGCCTCCGCATACGCAGAGACCTCCTTTTTCTTACGCCCTCTCTTGGGACGTCACCCTTAGCTTCTTATTATTCTCCCAGAAAATCACTTCCGTCTTTTACAAACTTATCCGCCAGCTGAAACAGTGAAGCATGTGCTGCATCATCATACACGATCAGGTGTGCATTTGGCAGGTGCTGCGCCATATTGGTCGGATTGATCACCGGTACAGGTAAATCTTCCTTACCCTGTATCAGGAGTACTGGTATCTTAACGGATTCCAGCTCCTTCAGCGCATCCGGTGCAGGCTGTGCCCAACCCAGTACGGCTGTCAGTTCTGCCAGACTGCTTTCATCGCTGAGGGGTTTATCACGATCTACCTGACGCAGTGCTATCCTTGCATACGACTGTTTACCGGCAGCGCGGCTGGCTTCAGATTTGGTAAAACCGAAGTACAGGAAAGACTCTTCTGCACTCAGTCCCTGGCCGCCACCAATGATCTCAGGCAGTTTGGATAAACCTTCGCTACCCTTCGGACCAACGCCCGTCAGCACCATCTTATTGATCAATGCCGGCTCTGTCAGCGCGATCTGCTGTGCAACAAATGAACCCATTGAGAAGCCGAGCAGATTAACCCTGCTATATCCCATTGCTTTAATGAAGGCAACTGCACCTTTAGCCATATCTGCGATCGTAGAAGGCGTCTTACCAGTTGATGAACCTACACCTTCATTGTCAAACAGGATCACTTTGTATTTCTTTGCAAAGCCATCTGTCACAGCCGGGTCCCAGTCATCCATTGTGCTGCCCAGTGGAGATAATACGACCAGTGGTACTCCTTCGCCGTTGCCCAATACACGGTAAGCAAATTTGGTATCACCTGATGCTACAAATTGCGTCGGTGCATGTTGGTGATCATAAGAGACGGCCGGTGTTGCCGTATCTTCATCCTTATCGCAGGATACAAAACTAAATGTCAGTAATGCTGATAAAGCCAGCATGCTCATAGTAGTAAAACGTGTTGTAATTGCCATTGTGTTGAGTTTGTTGTTGTTGTTTCGTTGATGGTCCAAAAGTAGATGCATCCGTTCCCGTTGGCAATGACGGAGTACGGCAGGTGGACCAATTACACCGTGAAGCGGTCATTTCAAAAGGGGAGTTACCTTTTCTGTATAATCGCCCAGATAACTATCATTCTAATAATACCTGCTACTACTTAACTTATTTTGATTATAGTTGCCTTCGTAGGAAATTTGCGTTATTAAATTAATAACGCTATGCTATTTGATTCATATCAGCTACAGCAACTTGGTTTAAAAAACCGCATCGTAATGCCGCCCATGACGCGTTCACGGGCAGCAGCAGGCGAAGTTGCCACAGATCTTATGGCGCAATATTACAGTCAACGCGCCGCTGCAGGCTTAATTATATCAGAAGGAACACAGATCAGTAAACAGGGCCAGGGCTATGCCTGGACGCCCGGTATATACTCCCCTGCACAGATAGCAGGCTGGAAGAAAGTGACGGACGCAGTACATGCTGCCGGCGGACACATATTCGCGCAGTTGTGGCATGTAGGCAGGGTTTCTCATACTTCCATTCAGGAAAACGGCGCTGCTCCGGTATCCCCCTCTGCTATACAGGCGGAAGGTGTAAAGGTATTCATCGACACCACAGGCAATGGCGCCGACGCCGGCAAAGGATCGCATACAGAAATGGTACAGCATTCCATGCCAAGAGCCCTCACCATTCCTGAGATCAAACAGATCGTTCAGGACTACGCACAGGCGGCTAAAAATGCGATCGCAGCTGGTTTTGATGGCGTGGAGCTACACGGCGCCAACGGTTACCTCATTGAACAGTTTATCGACTCCCAGACCAACCATCGCACGGATGAATACGGCGGTAGTCTGAATAACCGGCTCCGCTTCCTGAAGGAAGTAGTGACCGCTGTCGCTGACGCTATTGGTAAAGAACGCGTAGGTGTTCGTCAGGCGCCGCTGACTACCTTAATGGGCGCGCAGGATGACAATCCGGAAGTGACCTATATCGAAGCAGCAAAGCTACTCAATGAGATCGGTGTTGCGTATATCCATATTGCGGAAGCAGACTGGGACGATGCACCTGTTATGCCGGTGGCCTTCAAAGAAGCTTACAGAAAAGCCTTCAGTGGTACCCTGATCTATGCCGGCAAATACACAAAAGAACGTGCAGAAGAAGCACTGGAAAAAGGATGGGCTGATCTGATCGCCTTTGGCCGTCCATTCATCGCCAATCCTGATCTGCCTTATAAACTGGCGCATAACCTGCCACTCAATACACCCGACAGACCAACATTCTTCGGTGGTAACGCAACTGGTTATACCGATTATCCGGTACATAAAAGTGATGTCAATGTCCTGCAACCTGCAACTGTCTAATATATACCTGCTATAAATCTAAACCGGCGTAAGAAGCTTTCTTACGCCGGTTTGCTTTTATGCGCCGGCAAAAACAACTATATTGGGCAGCTGATGTAACACAACGATCAGCAGTTTTAAATGGGCCTGGATATATATCACTTAAAAATCACGGAAAAATATGATACTATACTGGACTATTTTCGCCTGAGCGAGCTTGCAGCATGTCCTGAAATGATCAGCCGTCATGAACACCTCATCGCAGAAATAGAAGAACCAGCAGGGTATTTTGATGTATTTATATTTAAAAACGAACAGGAACTACAACTATATGCTAAAAACAATCCTGCAACATCAGATCGCGCATTGATCACAGGCGGCTCCGATCATTTACGACAGGAACTAAAAAAACTGGAGGACCAATACAACCTGAATCCTTCAGACGTCATCTCAGAACAGCATACTTACACGTACAGCAGCTTTCTAAAAAAAACTGTAATAACCTATACCCGGAGATTTTATTCAATGCACGATGTTAAAAGAAAAGTGCTCTACCATACAGATGCAGGCTATCAGCGAAGTGGTATGAAACAGCGGTTTTTCAAGATCTTCACAAATGACACCTTGTACTTCAGAAAAGAGGACGTGATCAGGGCCATGGATTATATCTACGACGATGATCCGGCAGACTACAAAGAACGCATAGATAACTTCCGGCAAAACTTCATTGACAACTTCATAGAAGGTGAAAGCATATTTTTCATCTCCTGGTAAGCAAATTATTCACTACTTTACCCTTCCGGAAACATCCTTATGCTCAATAATACCCATCGCGACAACTGGATAGATTATCTACGCAGCTCCATTACGGTGCTGGTTGTGGCCCATCACTGTTCTCTCGCCTATACCACCTTCGCCTCATTCGATGCGAATGCCTATATCAACTCCACCCACCCGGTAGTAGACAATCAACGCTGGATAGGGCTCGATATCTTCGAAAACTTCAACGATATCTTTTTCATGTCGCTGATGTTTTTCATAGGCGGATTATTCCTTACGAAAAGTATTACAAAGAAAGGCGTCGCCGCTTTCCTTAAAGACCGCTTCTACCGCCTGTTCTTACCCTTTCTCTTTGGCGTAAGCGTACTGATGCTAATAGCATATTTCCCGGCTTACTACCTGGCACATCATGATCTCAACATTCCCGCATATATCAAAGACTTCTTTACAACCGAACAATGGCCGGTGGGGCCACCCTGGTTTATCTGGGTGCTGTTTGCATTCAATGCCATCTTCGGGATCAGCTGGTTTTTATTTAAAAACGCATATACCCGTGCCGGCAAAGCCATTCAGCGACTGGCCAATCGTCCTTTTTTATTCTTCGGATTATTTATCGCCATCACCTGGATCACCTATGTACCATTATCTGCCGCTATCGGAATGGGCACCTGGACAGGCATCGGTCCTTTTGACTTTCAACTGAACCGCGTCCTGCTTTACTTTGCCTACTTCATACTTGGGGTAATTGCTGGTAGTGGCGACTTCCAGCAGGGGCTCTTCTCCCGCGACGGCGCACTCACCCGTCACTGGAGAGTATGGTGTATACTGGCACTGATCGCCTATACACTGATCACGCTCAATAGCATTTACGAACCACTGCGCAACATGGTGATAAAAGGAATGCTGCCGCCGCTGGCTGCCTGGATGATCTACTTCACTATATATGTATCTTCCTGTACCCTCAGCTGCATTGCCTTCCTGACCACCTTCAGGGCAAAAAGCAATAGTACCGGCCCATGGATGGATTCGCTGACGGCAAATGCCTACATGATCTATCTCGTACACTATATCTTTGTTCTCTGGACACAGTTCATCTTACTGCCATTACACGCACCGGCAGGGATAAAATTCCTGTTATCCTTCTCCGGCACCCTGCTACTGAGTTGGGGCCTGAGTATTGTCCTGCGTAAAATAAAGATCGTACAGCAATACATATAACAGAATAACCGCAAATAAGATGGCCATTCTTAATGCCTATCGGCAGCTCCGTGAGCAAACAAAAACAATGGTCCATCTCATTTCCTGTTGACAAAATATTTCTCTTAAAAGCTGAACATAATCGCATATTAGTTTGTTATTCGTTGGTCCCTAACTGTAACAACTTAATATGCGATTATTTGCCCCGTTTTTTCGTTTGTCCCACAACAACGTAAACTTATTTATTTTATTTAATGTCTTTCTATTCGTTTCACAGTATGGCTTCGCACAAACACCGCCGCCGCCAACTGTAACTAGTTTTACGCCAGCCAATGTTTGTCAGGGTCAGACCGTTACCATTACCGGCACGAACTTTCAGAACGCAACCGCTGTAAGGGTCGGTACCGATAATGCGGTCAGTTTTACTGTTAATAGTCCGACCTCGATCACCGCGGTCGTCTCCTATAGTGCGCAGACCGAGCGTATTACAGTGACCACGCCCGGAGGATCAGACAACAGTAATACCAATCTCACGATCCGTGCAGCGCCCCGTCCGGCCCTGCAGGACGTCAGCACAAAAGACATAGAATTTTCCAACTGCGATGGCAGTCAGACCTATCTCCTGCGTGTAAAGAACCTCTCCTTTACGCCTGAAGCGACGGGAAATGATTACACGATCAGCTGGGGTGATGGTTCTCCGGCCTTTGCACAACGTGACTGGGCCAATGGTGCGGAGATCAGTCATAATTACGGCTCTCAGGGGTATTTCCTGATCAGTATCAGCATTACACCGCCCAATGGTTGTACGCAAACCAAACAATACCAGTTTTACAATGGTAAGAACCCGCTGGCCAGTTTAAGTACCTCTACTTCTACTACCGGTCTTTGTGTACCTGCGCCTATCGAGTTCCAGATCGGTAACTGGACAGGCAATACGCCCGGCACTACCTACGAACTTGATTTCGGGGATAACAGTCCGCACCTGATCTTACAACACCCGCTCAATACAACACTGACCACACATCTGGTCTCACATACCTATACGACTTCTTCCTGTCCGGCGGTAGACTTTACCGCCACCTTAAAAGTGAGCAATGGTTGTTTTACCACTACCTATACACTTGACCAGATCATCATCCGGAAAAAGCCGGTAGCGGACTTCCGTACAGACCCCGTCCTCTGTATCAATACACCGGTCTGTTTTACGAACCTCACAGAAGATGGATACGGCGGAACAAGCTGTAACAGGAATACAAACTTCTTATGGGATTTTGGCGATGGAACCACCTCTACCGACAGAACGCCTCCCTGTCATACCTACGCACGACCAGGCACTTACAATGTAAAACTTAGTGCAACCAACAGCGCCTGTGGAGATGATATTAAAATAAAACAAGTGGTGGTACTGGATGTATCTCCGCCACCAATGGTAGCTGCTGGTCCGGCGACTTACTGCCAGGGCGATCCTGCCACACAGTTAACAGCGACAGGCACTAATCTGCTCTGGTATAGTTTTCCAACAGGGGGCACCGGTTCTACCACGGCCCCTACGCCTTCCACCAACAGACCAGGCACCTTTACTTATTACGTTACACAAACACTGCCCAATCGCTGCGAAAGCCCAAGAGCGGTGATCACAATGATCGTCAATGCACGGCCGCCGGCACCTGCTGCCAATTCTCCGGTACAGTTGTGCCGGAATCAGGCAGCTACGCCATTAATAGCTTCCGGTAGTGGTCTCTTATGGTACACCAGTGCGACCGGTGGTACCGGAACAACGACTGCGCCTACTCCTGTAACGACGACTGCCGGTACGGCAACCTGGTATGTCAGTCAGACGACCAAAGGCTGTGAAGGCCCGAGAGCTGCGATCGAAGTGATCGTCAGCGAACTGGCAGGAGCGCCGACCGTCACCTCTCCGGTCAACTATTGCCAGGGCCAGTCCGCAATACCACTTAGCGCAGGAGGCAACAGTCTGCGATGGTATACTGGCGCTACCGGTGGAACAGGTTCACCTGTTGCGCCGGTCCCATCTACCGCCACACCAGGCAACACAACATATTATGTCAGTCAGATAACAGGTTGCGGGGAGAGCCCACGATCAGCTATTGTGGTGAATGTGACTGCCAGTCCTTCGGCCACCATTGCCTATAGTCCGGCGATTCTTTGTAATGCGCCCAATACGCCGGCTGCGCCGAATCCCGTTGTGCATGTCACACGTACCGGCGCCGGTGGAGGTACCTTCTCTGTCGTTCCTGCTACCAGTCTGACCATAAACCCCTCCAATGGAGATATTACGCCTGCAGGCGCCAGTCCGGGCACTTATACGATACGGTACACCATTGCCGGTACGGCGCCCTGTCCAGACTATGTGACTACGACGACCGTCACCGTCAACAGTACGCCTTCCGCTGCCATCGCCTATCCTGCTATGTGTTCTTCCGATGGCGTCACCGGTGTTACGCTAACCGGTGCAAATGGAGGTAGTTTTTCTTCCATCGCCGGACTCAGTCTGAATACGTCCACAGGGGCCATTACACCAGGAACGAGCACGCCGGGTACCTATACGGTCACCTACGCAATACCGCCGTCACCTCCCTGTGCAGGCTTCAATACCAGCGCACAGGTAACGATCACTAAAGCGCCGGCTGCCACGATCAGCTATCAACCGGCAGTACTTTGTAATGTAACAGGTGGTACGCCTAATCCGCCTGTTACCCCGGTCATCACCGGCAATACCGGGGGGACTTTCAGTATTACGCCTGCTACCGGTTTAACGATCAATCCGGGTACCGGCGCCATTACACCTGCCGGTGCTATGCCTGGCATATATACCATCAGCTATACCGTCAACGGGACTGGTGGTTGTGCGCTTTTCAGCACCTCAGCTACTGTCACGGTCAATGGTACGCCTACCGCTACTATTCGCTACGCCGGTTCTCCTTATTGCGGCAGCACTAATACACCGCAGACAATCACCTTCTCCGGAACGCCTGGCGGTACATTTAGCGCAGGTACCGGATTAAGTATCAATCCGGCTACTGGCGCAATAGACCCTTCTCAGAGTACGCCCGGCACCTATACTGTACAATATGCGGTCGCAGCAGCGCCGCCATGTCCTGGATTCAATACGAGCACCAGTGTCACCATTACGGAGCAACCTGTCATCTCTTTCCCGGTCACAGCACAGGCAATTTGTTCCGGTGGCTCGGCAACCTTCAGACCCCGATCATCAGTAGCCAATACGACATATAACTGGTCCGTTACCGGAACATTGCCCGCAGGCGTAGCAGGCATCAGTGCAGGTTCGGTGAATGGTGCAAATGCAGCTATCAACTTATCATTTACCAATACAGGTAACGTCAGTCAGACGCTCACCATCCGTGTCTCACCGGTCAATCCGACGCCATCGCCCTGTTCCGGTGCGGACTACGATCTGCAGCTGACGGTCAAACCAGTAATTGCAGCACCGGTTACAGATACCGCGCATTTCTGTATGGGTACGGCTTCCGCTCCTTTACAGGTAACGCCGGCACCGGGTAGTACGATTAACTGGTATGATGCCAATCAGAATCCCTTAAGTAGTGCACCGCTCATCACAACCACAACAGCAGCTACTTACCGTTTCTATGTGAGTCAGACAAATGCAGAAGGTTGTGAGAGCCCGAAAGCACCGGTTGTTGCGGTCGTCCATCCTACACTAAAGATCACCAGTGCAACAGCCACCAATCCTGCCAGATGTGGCATCCCTTCCGGTACGATCGCCCTGCATGTACTGGACCTGAACAACGGGGCCGTTCCGGATATGGAAGTGATCGTTCACTACAACAAGTTCCAGATACCTTACAGTTTCAGTACCCGTACGGACGCCAATGGCAATATCAGCGTTCCATTGACAGCTGGTACCTATTCGCAGATATATGTCGAAACAGCGGGCAATTGTCTTGCACAGAAAATACCTGATGTATTCATACTGCGAGATCCTTCTCCCCCTGCCCAACCTGTCGCCGGATACAATCCGCCGCTATGTGCAGGCGCTACCCTGACATTGACCGCACTATCTGCTACCAGCGAAGCAACAGGGCCCGTTGAATATGTATGGGCAGGACCGGCTTTCGGTCCTTTCTCTGACACCAGCAGGAACACGGTAGTGACATTCCCTAATGTCAGCACCAGCGACGCCGGCACCTACGCCGTATATGCCATGCAGAATAACTGTATCTCGCTGCCGGCAGAATTCGAAGTAAAGATCACACAGGGCCCTACACAACCTTTGATCTCAACGAGATCGCCTTTGTGTGTCGGAGATGATCTGGTGTTACAGGCGTATAGTTCTATTCCGGGGAATAGTGCACTGACCTATCTCTGGAAAGGTCCCGGCGCCGGATTACCGGTGAACAACGCCAATGTCACGATCAACAATGTACAGATCAGCAGCTCCGGTATCTATACGATCACCGTTACGTCCACAGAAACTGGTTGCAGCGCATCTGCCGACACCATGATACAGGTAGGCGCTTATCCGATCGTTACGCTGCCACAGGATACGGTAAGTCTGCCGACAGGCCACCTGCTCCCGCTGACCACTACCATCACCAATGCGGACGATCCTGGCGTATTACCGATCACGCAATACAAATGGACGCCTGCACAAAACCTGCGTTGTAATGATGCGCTCTGCAGTGCCCCGGTAGCCACGATCAAAAACGACATCTGTTACCAGGTAGAAGTAACGAACGCTTACGGCTGTGCGGCAAAAGATGAGATCTGTATAAAGGTGTTCTGCCAGGAGTCGCAGGTATTCATTCCAAATGCATTTGCACCTGGTGGAGATATACCGGAGAACAGAAGACTGGTCGTACGCGCCACTGGTATCAATGCCGTGAAATCATTCAGGGTGTTCAACCGCTGGGGAAGGATCATGTATGAGCGGAGCAATTTCGCGCCGAATGATCCTGCTTTCGGATGGGATGGACTGATCAACGGCAAACGGGCAGATACAGGCGTATATGTCTACACCGTAGAGGTGGTCTGCGAAAACGGCGTGCCATACACCTTTAAAGGTAATGTTACATTATTTTAAACAACTTATCTATGAGACGATATTTAAAAACGTGCGCACTCCTGCTGATAAGCTGTCTTTCTTTTGCCACAGGCTTTTGCCAGGACGTAGCATTTTCCCAGTTCTACGACCAGCCATTATTACGCAACCCGGGACTCGCCGGGGTATTCACCGGTAATATCCGGGTATCCGCTTCTTACAGAAATCAGTGGGAAAGCGTGACCATTCCTTATCGTACATTCAGTCTCAGCGGGGAATTTAAAACGCCGGTCAACTTTGTACGGGATGGCTACGCTACTTTCGGACTGCAATTGCTCAGAGACGTGGCCGGAACTTCCGAATTCAATACCACCCAGATCATGCCTTCGCTGACCTATGGCGTATCGTTGAGCGAATACCGGAATTCCTATCTGAGCTTTGGTTTTATGGGCGGTTCTATGCAGCAGCGCTTTGACCAGAGTAAACTGGTGTTCAATGACCAGTTCATTGCCGGCAGTAATGGTAGCTATAGTATCGCGCCTGCTTCCCGGCAGGTGATCAATAATACCAGCGTTAGTTATTTCGATGCATCTATTGGTCTGAGCTATAATGGCGTCTTTAAAAACCGCCGCGACGACCTCTATGATATTGACTATTTTATCGGCGCAGGTCTCTATCATATCACTATGCCTGAGGTCAGTTTCTTTAAGGGAAATATCATTACCCTGAACAGGAAGTTCACGGCCAATGCAGCTCTTTCTGCCCCTACCAGTGAGACAGACCGTTTTATACTGTATGCCGACTATTTCAAACAATTCACCCGCGGACTGAAACCCATCGGTATCAGCACTATACAGGCAGGCGCCATGTACAGCCATGAATTTGATCAGCAGACGCTTACACTGGGCATGTTATACCGCATGCGGGATGCGGTCATTCCTGTCATACAGCTCCAGTGGTCACAGTTTATGGTCGGTATGAGCTATGATGTCAATATAGATAAACTGGCGGTTGCCTCCCAACGGCGGGGCGGTTTCGAACTGACATTATCGTACAGGGACTTTTTAAGCAGCAGCAGGGACGCCAGAAGCAAAGAAGAAAGGAGACAGTCATCCTGCCCGAAATTCGGGCGCTAAGGGGCTATAGACTTTTCAATGGGTTTTGAAGTGACCTGTTCCCCTCTTTGATATTGGTTTAGTATTAGTCATCCTTCATTCATCCTTCGTTCCGCGAACGAAGGATGAATGAAGGATGACTAATATCTAAACGGCAGCTGGCCGGCAACAAAACAACCGGTGCCCCCCGTCAATTTCCTGTTAACATTAAATAACAATCCGTAACAGCATCTGGCACAGTTTTGTCATTACAGTAGACGAAAGAAGTTTAAACCGCCTGCAGACGTTGAACTTTCAAAAATTTCATTACGCTTAATTAAACTTCACCACATGAAAGCTTTTAAATATTTAGCCGTCGCTGTATTACTGGTTGCAGGATTGAGCAGCTGTCTTGTCGTTCGTGACAGACCCGGATATTACCACGCACGTCCACCTCATCACCATCACCACGGTGGTTACTACCACAGATAAGTATACACTGCATTCATCTGTCTTACACGTAAGATTATATTACGAATGACAATTCATCAATAGGACTTGGAAATCAGGGTTCTGGACATTGCAGCAAATTCCTGATTCTTAATTCCTAATTGATTATACACCACATCAGGATCGCCCCTCTTTTATAGCAAATATACTTATGCCGGCTGGCTTATTGCCCGCAGTCATCAGCATGTGCTGTTAAAAGGGGCTTTCCTGTGTCAGGAAAGCGGCTGAAAAGAGAAAAGGGAGAGAAAGATTACTTTTTGTACAAGGCTTTTAGCTGTGCGAAAATGACGTCCATCTGTTCATGGGAATCGACCGTTCCGGGATTCTTTTTGATGGTTTCTTTCGCGTAGTTGATCCTGTTTTTGGTCAGCGGGTGCGTACTGATAAACTCAGGCATATCCACCTTCTCGCTCAGTTTTTGCAGGACCTCCATCAGTTCTACCATGCCATGCTGATCGATATGGTTCTTACGTAAGGTTTCCATACCGACAATATCCGCCTGTTGTTCGTACTGGCGGGAATAAGTGAGGTTATAAAGCGCATTGGCATTGGAATAAAACACACTGGCGGCCTGACTGCTGTTGGTCAGCACAAGGGTTAACAGTACGGAAGAACTCATGTCCCGGCATAACTTACGTACGGAGTGACGGCAGCTGACGTGTGCCACTTCGTGTGATAATAATGCGGCCAGTTCTTCTTTTTTATTCAGTTTCTTCAGCAGACCGGTATACACAAATACATAGCCGCCCGGAAGCGCATAGGCATTTTCGATATTACTGGGTACGACAAAAAATTTCAGGGAATCCGGGGAATCCCAGTGCATCTGTGCGCCAAACTTTGTGAGTAAGGCACTGGCATTTACATCACGGCTTTCATCCATGCTCTGCATGGCGGTCTCTCCTAATTCTTTGTCAAATGACCGGGGTAAACGGTCAACGACCCTGTCGGCACACCAGGGCAGAACCACAAAATGCGCCAGTGCTGCCAGACCGATAATGACCAGCAGGGCGGCCAGTCCGACTTTAACGCCATTACGCAGTACCAGTCTATCCAGACCGACACTGCGTATGCGTTTGTATTTTTCCAGGAACATATCTACGAAGGCAGCGTCGTTCACTTCCAGCGTACCGGCATCGTCGGCCTGGTTAACAAGACGGATAAAACGCTTGTCAGCCATATCAACATTGATCTCTGAAAATAACCAGTGATGCCTGCGCGGAGGCATACCCTCCACCGGCGTTTCAAACTGTAAACTTTCATCGAATATCCGGATCGTAGCAGGAATGGCAACAGCCACCTTGTGATCGTAAAATGTGCCTTTAAACATAAATCAAATTAAATGATGCTGAGGTCCAGCAGGTCCGCCATATCTTCTCCCATAGCGTTTCTGTACTCTTCTTCCGTCTGTGACAGCTGAGACAGGTCCACGTTACCTTCGATCTCTACGTGAGACATCAGGAAGCTGAGCGTACGGGTCTGTACCCATGCATAACCAATACCGAACGTGAAGATAGTCAACAGCGCGTTTACGATCAACAGACCCGCGAATTCACCGCCGGTAGCTGTAGAACGCAGACTGAATCTTTTATCCTCGTGTTGCAGATAGGTATGGTCAACCATGAAACGGTACATATCAGCCTGCCACCAGAAGGAATAAATACCCAGTGTAAGGGCAGACAGGAAATAACCTTTCAGGTTCATCATGAAATAGTCGCCGCCATCTGCTTCATACCTGAACTCACCACTACCAAAACGGATGTTGTTGAAAATGTAAGTACGCAGGTTCACAGTTGCCCAGGAACCATAGATACCAAAAGAGATCAGTGTCAGGAACATTTCCTTGATGAACAGCAGAATGAATTCATTGCGCTGACCGCGATAACCAAAACGGATACCTCTCCAGGTAGTTCTTGACCAGTGGTAACGGTTAGAACCATGGATAGCGAAAGGGATAGCGGCGATAATACCCACAAAATAAATAATAAAAGCCGGTACGATCATACGCGCCTTCATCAGCAAAAAGAAGCTGATATACAATGCCGCGATCACACCTACTGCTTTCAGAAAGCCCTTGAACATCTCTTTACCGGTACCATGCCATGCAAAACGGCTGCCATCCAGTTCTGTAGAAGAATAGATGTATTGCAGTTTTTTGGCTTTAGCCCATGGATAATAGAATCCGAATGTTACAGCTGTAAGTAATGCGTTTAAAATAAGAATGCCGAAATAAGTACCTCCGTCACCATTGTAGGTAAGGGCGGGGCGACTAGCAGTGCCCGTGGGGCCATACTGTTGTTCCATAAGAAAGGGATTAGGTCTATAGGTTTAAGAATAAAAACAAATATATTATTTTTTATCATAAGAATGTATCCCTTCCCTCTTTCCTGAACAAAATGCGTATTTCTACGTATTATCAGTTACTTAAGTACTAAAACGCCTAACTTCAGTTCATGAAACCTTCCATGTTATTACTCCATGGCGCTATTGGCGCTTCTTTTCAGCTGCAGCCGCTTGCAGACGTTCTGAAGGCCCATTACGACGTCCATCTCCTTGATTTTCCCGGTCATGGCGGTACGCCCCTGCCCGATCAGCCTTTTTCTATTGCCCTCTTTGCCGAAGCCACATTAGCGTATATCCGCCAGCACCAGCTGGAAGACCTCACGATATTCGGTTACAGTATGGGTGGCTATGTAGCCCTTTATCTGGCCAGACAACATCCTGGCCTGATCGGCAGGATCATTACCCTGGGTACGAAGTTTCACTGGGATGAGGTCACCGCTGCGAAAGAGACCAAAATGCTGAACCCGGAGACGATCCTCCAGAAAGTACCCGCCTTTGCCGACAACCTGGCCCGCCTGCATGCGCCACGGGACTGGAAACAGGTATTACTGCAAACCAGTGAGATGATGTTGTCCATGGGTAGGGACAACCCGCTAAAAGCAGCTGATTATAAAGACATTACGACGCCAACGCTGATCATGCTGGGCGACCGTGATAAGATGGTCTCCATAGAAGAGACCGTTGTCGCCTATAAAGGGATCGACGGCGCACAAATGGCCGTATTGCCGGGTACGCCGCATCCGATAGAACAGGTGAATCTCTCCCTGCTCACTTATTTCCTGCAACCAATAGCCGCTTACACGCCCGCCTGATCCGACAGAGCAGGATCAGCTTATGGGTAATATAAAAGTATCTTCCAGGGTCGCATTCACCGGCGTATCAGGCTGCGCACGGTGCGGTACGGAGTAATAACGGCCTGTAAGGGTTAAACCTGAAGCGCTACGTGCCAGGGAGACCTTCAGAAAACCGTGTTTATTATCACAATAACTCTCCAGTCTTACCTGCTGGAAAGTGGGATAGTCATCAGTAAAACGCATATCATCCAGGGCCGCAATAGCATGTAGTTCGTCATACCCACCACCACCAGCTACAATAAAGCATACGGACTTACCATCCGGATACGCCCTTTTCATACGCTGGTAATTGTGTACGTGTCCGCTGAACACGATATCCGGCCGTACGCCTGTCTCTTCAAAAACGGACTCCAGCAGTGTGATCATCGGAATACTTGATCCATGGTTGATATCCGCCGTATAAGGGGCATGATGTATACAAATGATCAATGCTTTACCGGGACGTTCACTATCGGCCGCTTTCAGTTCAGCTTTCAGCCATTCTCTTTGCTCATCCGTCACAATGCCAAACTTCGGTACATTACTATGCATACCGATAATGTTGGCCAGCGGGGCTTTCATTGTCCAGTATACATTGGGCTGTACCATGCTTTTTCTGGCAGCACCGCCGCTGAATGGTACTGTATGTGGTTCCGTATCACAGAATACCGTCATAAACGGCTCCAGACTGTTGTACTTCACAGCAGACTCCTCGTTCACATCACTATCGTGGTTACCGGCAATCGCAAAGACCGGCGCCGGATAAAGCTTATAAGGATCAAAAAACTGTCGCTGGTACTGCGACGCTTCTCCGTGATTGTACACCACATCTCCCAGGTGATACAGGAATTGAGGGCGCTCACCCGGAGCCGCCGCTTCAAATTGTTCTACCATCTCCTTCACGACTTCCCGCTGGAAATCCGGACTGCGCATGCTGCCGGTATCGCCCACCATATGGAAAACCATACTGTCTTCACCAATAGAAGGCAGCACGTCCTTTAACGCTAAATGATAGGGATAAGGGCCGCTAGGGGCTGGCAAAGGCCGGTATTTATAAGAATCATCGGGCTGGTCTTTCTTAAGCACAGGTGTATTATATCTCATGACATTTTCGCTGTTCCGGGGGTAAAGATAAAACCAAAACTGACTAGTAGGTAGTCCCCAATGTGATCAACACATGAACAATTGCATGAGAAACGGCTGTAAGTCTTTATCCACAGGGCTTAATCCACCAGTCCGGCTTCTTTTAATATTTTCAGGATAGCGATCGCACCGGGGGCCTGTGCAGACTGTTCGCCATATTCATCCGAAGAGAAGAAACGTATCTCTCCTATTTCAGCAGCCGGTTTCGGTTCAATGTCCCGGTGTACCAGGTAGCAATCCTGTTCCATGATCACGCCTTTCTTTTCGCCAAAAGCAGGCGCTGTGATATGTGTATAGTATTCAAGGTCGTCTTCTGTCAGCTGTACATGCAGCTCTTCTTCGATCTCCCGGCAAAGCGCGCCCTTCTCCGTTTCCCCTTCATCTACTTTGCCACCGGGTAAATAAAAACATTGTTTATTCCTGCTGAATGCCAGTAGTAATTTCCTGTCGCGGACTACCAGGAGCCCGACCGTCTTTAATGCCACCATCTGTTTGAATAATTTATGCTTGTTCAGATACCCTGTCCGCCCAGCAACAGTTTCACCTGATGCCTGTAGTTCTTTCCAAGCGGCAGCTGTTTGCCGTTTTTCAGAGTAATGGTATTGCCCTCAAGATAGCGCACAAATTTTTTATTGAGGATATAAGATTTGTGGATACGGATAAACGTATCGGCGGGCAACTGGCTTTCAAAACTGGAAAGCGTACGTGGCGTCAGTACAAAATGGCTGGCATCCCACACCTTGACATAGTTACCCAGACTTTCAAAATAGTACAACTCTTCGGGGTCCAGTTGTATCAGTTTCTTATCCGATTTTATATAGAGCGCGGCAGGTTCTGTAGCAACAGCAGGAACTGCTACCGGTATATGATTACCCGCCTGCTGTTTAAGATTGTAAAGCGATAAAGCCCTGTTGGCCGCTTTCAGAAAACGGTCGAAACGAAAAGGTTTTAACAGATAATCACAGACCTCCAGTTCAAAACTTTCCAGCGCATGTTCCTCATAGGCGGAAGTGATGATCACGATCGGCTGCTGTTGTAATGTGCGCAGAAAATCAAGCCCATTCAGTTTAGGCATCCGGATGTCCAGGAAGATCAGGTCAACAGACTGCTTGCTCAGGAACTCCAGCGCTTCCATCGCCCGGTAGCATTGTCCGGCGGTCTGCAGGAAAGGTACATCTTCCATATACCGCAGGATCACCTCGTGCGCCAGCGGTTCATCATCTACTATCAGACATCGTAAACTCATGAAAGGTCCAGTTGCATTGTTGCTTTAAATGTATGATTTTTTATGCCGGTTTCTAACTGATAGCGCCCCGGGTATAACAATTCCAGCCGCTTTTGCAGATTGCTCAATCCGATACCACCGGCAGTGGATACATCTCCCTCAAAGGAATTCTCACAACTGAAATACAAACGTTGTTGCTGACAATGTAATGTAATATGCAGGAAAGCGGCATCTTCCGCAGGTTCTATCCCATGTTTAAAAGCATTCTCTATAAATACGATCAGCAGCATCGGCGCGATCTGTTGCGCAGGGTCCTCTATCTCCGGCTGAAATTGCAGATCGGGTGATTTCCTTAAACGGATCTGCTGGAGGTCCATATAGTCTTCCAGGTACTTCACTTCTTCCCGGATGCTCACCCGTGTTTCCTGTCCCTTATAAATGACATAACGCATGAGTTCTGACAACTGCAGGATACTGTCCGGCGTCTGCTTCGACTGTTGCAGACTCAAAGCATACAGATTATTCAACGTGTTGAAAAAGAAATGAGGGTTCAGCTGTTGCTTTAACAGGTCCAGTTCTGTCCTGGTCTTCTCCTGCTCCAATGCAACGATCCGGTTGTTCTGCCGTGTCCACTGAATGGCCAGCACCACGGGTAGTGTGGCAAAGACGATCATCAGCGCACCGAATGCATTTTCCAATACAAAGGGATTATCTGCAAAGATGCCGCCTAATAAACGATTGATCGGCATCCAGGCCAGTAACTGTCCCATCACGGGATATAATATCGCAATGACAGCAAAAGCACTTATCACATAAGCAATGATCCCCCGCTGTTTTAGTACACGGGCGACCAGCCAGCGGCTGTTCAGGTAGTACAGACAATATCCGCACATATACATAAAAAGGAACTGCGCGATAAACAACAGAAAAAGACCAAAGTGCGCGATGATCTTGCCCGGTATGAATTCATACCCGATCAACAGCTGGTCTTTGGTATGGTACAGCGGGTTATTGAGACTCGATACCGCCATGGCCGAAAGAATCACAGCGATCATCAGGAGACTGATCAACACCGCTTTATCCAGGCTGATACGGCCGATCCAACGCACCTGCCGTACTTGTTGACGGTACCAGCCATTAACGGCCAGTAACAACTCCAGTGAAATACAATAGATCGCTCCGGTGGCCAACAGCTGGTCCGTTACACCCAATACCCGTGCGTAAATACAGATGGCGGTCAGCAGCGGCAGACAAACACCAAAAACGCCTATCCAGGATAACAGGTATTGTTTACCGGACAAACGCTCCCGCAGATAAACACGGTACCAGGCAAACACTAACACGGGCAATTGTGGCAGGGCGAGCGCCAGCAACTGCCGTATAAAGACCGGCCAGCTCATAGGGGTTGTGGCGAGTATGCTGACCCATATCAACATACCGGTAAACAGCCATACATCCAGCTTAGCGATGAGAAATCCTTCTTTTTCCTTTAATACGTCCATATATCTGACTGGTAAAAGAAAGGCAATTCCGGCACCGGCACAAATATTAATGACAAAGGCGCCCATTTTCATGACGTAAGCATTAAACGACGGATTTAAGCCTTTACAGGACGTTTGTCAGCATACTGGCTTCCTTCCTCATATATAGTTGAACACCCTGCTGCAGCGATATAGTTTGCAGCCAGATTCACCTAAACAACAACCCGATGTACAGACTACAGATCAAAGGACTACATAAAAGCTACGGCGCTCAGATAAAAGCCCTTGACAACGTATCTCTTGATATACCCAATGGCATGTTCGGACTGCTGGGCCCTAACGGCGCCGGTAAATCATCCCTGATGCGCACATTGGCCACACTACAACTGCCCGACAGCGGGGAGGTGCTGTTTGATGGCAAAGACATACAAAAACACGCACCTGAATTAAGAAAACAACTTGGCTACCTGCCACAGGACTTTGGCGTTTACCCGAAAATCTCTGCCTATGCGTTATTAGATCATTTCGCCATACTTAAAGGCATCCTGCACAAAGCCGAACGAAAAGAACAGGTGCTGGCCCTCTTACAACAAACCAATCTCTATAATGTCAGAAAACAGGCGGTTAGTACCTTCTCCGGAGGTATGCGCCAGCGTTTTGGCATCGCACAGGCACTACTGGGCAATCCACAGCTGATCATCGTAGACGAACCTACCGCAGGACTGGACCCACAGGAGCGGAACCGTTTTCATGACCTGCTAAGCGAGATCGGTGAACAGGTAGTTATTTTGTTATCAACGCATATTGTTGAAGATGTACATGACCTGTGTCCGGAAATGGCCGTATTGGCCCAGGGGAAGGTCATTTTACGCGGAAAACCGGCCAGCCTGACATCAGGCCTGAAAGGACAAACATGGCGTAAAACAGTCTCAAAAGAGGCATTACCGGGCTACCTGTCCGCTATGGCCGTTATTTCCACCCGGCGCGTCGCAGGCCGCATTCACCTGCATGTATTGGCGGATGCTTGTCCGGAAGCTGGTTTTGAACCATTTACGCCCGACCTGGAAGACATTTACTTCTCCGCACTCTTCGGGACCCAACGTTCCAAAAAGGAGGGCGTATTATGCTAAGTGCTTTACTCCGTTTTGAATTGTACTACCACTTCCGGCAGATCACTTTTAAAGTGACCGCCTTATTGTTCCTGTTATTAGGCATGCTCTGCGTACAGGGTCATTTCGGTGGTAACGGCATACATGCCAACGCACCTTATGTGATCACCTACCTGACAGGCTTCCTGTCCCTGTTCACGATTTTTGTCTGCACGTTGTTTTGCGCCAGCGTGATATTGCGTGACCAGACCTACAAAATGGAGCAATTGCTGTTTACTACCGCTATTCAGAAACCGGTCTATTTCTTTGTAAGGTTCATGGGTTTACTGCTGACCGTCTTTCTGACCATCAGTCTATGTACCGTTGGCATCGGATTAGGCGCCTGCTTTGCTGAAAGCGATCGCCTGGGGCCATTTCATCCTGTATTCTTTCTACAACCCCTGCTGATAATGGGTCTGCCCAATGTGCTGTTTGTCAGCACGGTCATCTTCTGTACTGCCGCACTCACCCGGAGCACAAAAGCCATTTATACTGCCGGCGTATTACTCTACATCCTTTATTCTGTAGCGGCTATATTGGGCAATTCTCCCCTGTTTGCCAGCTCCGCCCTGAAAACCGGCACACCTGATATCTTACCTTTGCTGACTGATCCCTTCGGACTGGCCATCTTTCTGGGAGATACCCGTCAATGGTCTGATCTGCAACGCAACGAGCAACTTTATCAGCTACGCGGATTGTTATTACAGAACCGGCTGATATGGAGTTCGTTCTCGCTCCTGTTACTGTTCATCACGTACAGGGCATACGCTTTCCGCTTACGTTTCGCGAAAGTCAGGAAAACAGCAGACAAACAACAAACCAGCATCACGCCTGTTCCTTATAGCGCCCGTAACACGATCGTGCGTGGAGTGGCTTATTACCGGCAGTCTTTCCTGGCGCAATGGAAACTGGAAACAGCACAGGTGTTCAAACACATCCCTTTCCTGGTCATGCTGGCCCTCTGGATATTTGTCTATACCATCGAACTAAAAGACGCACTGCTCAACGGTACTTATGGCGTGCAGTTCTATCCTGCCACCAGCATTATTATAGAGACTTTACGGTCCGTGAAGCCAGCCATGTTACTGATCATCTTTTATACCGCAGAAATAGTATCCAGGGAACGCAGCGTTAATATACAGGGCTTGTTATATAGCACACCTGTCAGCAACAGTATCATGTGGGCCGCCAAGTGTGCAAGCCTTGCTATATTGATCGCGACACTGATCACTGCGAATATCTGCATCGGGATAGGCATCCAACTCAGTAAAGGTTATTACAACTTCGAATTGGCCCGCTACAGTACTTTATTCTATTACAGCGGACTACCACTATTGTTATTTGCCGTACTGGCACTGTTCATACAAACCCTTACCGCTAACAAATACCTGGGTATGGTACTGAACATGTTCGTAGCAGTGCTGATCATTTTCGGGCATCGCTTCGGCATAGAACATTACCTCCTGAGATATGCCACCGTTCCGGATATGGACTATTCTGACATGAATGGCTTCGGACACTATGCCTTTGCTTTCAACTGGTATATGCTGTATTGGTTAAGTTTCGCCCTCCTGTTGGCCATGCTCGCTATCAGCAGCTGGCAACGCAGTATGTATATAAAGGGAAGTTTTCGCCTGCGGCGGATATGGCTGCTGCCGGTATCCCTGTTCCTCCTGACCGGCAGTTACATTTACTACAAGACCAACGTCGAATCAACTTATCGCGATGCGAAAGCTACACAGGACTGGCGGCTGAACTATGAACGGCAATACCGTGCACTCGCTGATCTGCCACAACCTGTTATTACAAGCGTACATACTACGGTAGATATCTATCCATCCTCCGGCAGCTATCATGTAAAAGGGGCATACACGCTTCACAATGAAACGGACAGCGCTATTACGCAGTTATGGATAGGCGTAGACCCACAGGTAAATACCTGCCAGCTTTCACTACCGGATGCAATGCAAAAACGCTATGATCCCATCTTCAAACAATCTTTATTCGAGCTTAAACGGCCCCTCTTACCCGGACAGGAAACACAGTTACAGTTCGCCATGACAGTGGTCCGTTCCGGCTTTACACCATCCGACAAAGAACATGCAGTGGTCAGTAACGGTACTTATATCGAACTGGAAAAGTATGTTCCTTTCCTGGGGTACAATGACCGTTTCGAAGTCTCCGATTCACTCACCAGAAAGAAAAACGGACTGCCACCTTATGTCGCACTTGTATCCACTGACAACAATTACCACCGTATTAACTATGAAGCAACGATATCTGTTCCTGCCGGTCAGCAGGTAGTAACCGTCGGGCAACTGCAAAGGAACTGGCACGAAAAGGGACGCAGCTATTTCCATTACAGAACAGCTGAGCCTATCAACTTTATGTTTGCCCTCAGCGCCGGTAAATATGCCGTAAAGAAAGAACAATACAAAGGCGTCACCTATGCGGTCTACTACCATCCGGCACACACTGCGAATCTCAACGCCATGCTGCAGGCAATGAAAGATGCCATCGATTATGGCACTGCACATTTCAGCAGTTATCCGCATCAAACATTGACCCTGGCAGAAATCCCGCAATACAAAGGAGCTGCTACGGCCTATCCCGGCGTGATCTTCAGTGCAGAGGCCCTCAACTTCAAAAGCAATTTCAGTGACAGCAATACGATCAATTATGCTTACGGCACCACCGTACACGAAGTGGCGCATCAATGGTGGGCGAACATGCTGACGCCCGCGGACCAGCCAGGACGCGCTTTTCTCACAGAAACACTGGCGCAATACACAGAAGCCATGGTACTGGAAAAACACAGCGGTAAGCCGCTTATGCGCAAATACCTGCGGAACGATAACCACCTGTATTTCGCTATGCGCGATCCGAATGATCCGGAGCTGCCATTGGTTAGCACAATTGGTCAATCCGCCGTCTGTTACCAGAAAGGCACGCTTGCGATGTATGCATTAAAGGAAACATTAGGAGAAGAAAGGGTCGACCGCGCATTACAACAACTATTGCAGCAACACGCCTGGCCGGGTAACAAAGCCATCACACAGGACCTCCTGACCGCATTACGTGCAAATGCCTCTCCGCAGGAAATCCGGACGATCGATGACTGGCTGACAAAAACCTATATCTATGCACAGGAGATCAATGTCCTTTCCTGTGAGCGACAGTCCGACGGACAATATAAACTCACACTCGCCGTAAAGGTGATCAAACAGGACCAGCAAACAGACAAAGAACTGGCGCCTGATGATGATATTGATATCGCTGTGTTTGATAAAAAGCAACAGGATTGGCAGATGAATACCAATCCTGTCTATCTGAAAAAGCATCATTTCTCAGCAACGGATACTGTACTGACGGTCCTGACAGATCGGGCGCCAAAAGCGGTCGCGATAGACCCTTATTGTTATATGCCCGATCCGGAGCAGGCGAATAATATAAAGGATTTATAAGCGAACGTCCATTGTTTGTTAACGCCTTTATCTGATCAATGTAAACGCGCCCTTTTCAACGATATCCTCGTTCTCATGTCCGAAGTAACTATAAGTCACAATGTACACATAAGACCCTGCGGGTTGTAACAGCTCTCCAAAACGGCCATCCCAGTGGGAAGACACGCTGTTAGCGGAAAACAGCTGCTGTCCCCAGCGATTGAAAATACGGATATTGTAATGTGCAATACCATGCGATTTAATGACAAAACGGTCATTCACACCGTCGCCGTTTGGTGTAAAGGCAGTAGGGACATAGAGTGAATTATTGAAGGTCACGTTAATCGTTACCAGGTCTGTTTTCACACAGTTTCTGCCGGTTACTGTCGTCACGGTATAAGTAGTCGTTTCTCTTGGCGTAGCAACAGGATTCGCGCAGTCGGGACAACTCAGTCCGCTGACAGGCGTCCAGGCATAATCCACCGCATTGATCGCATGTAATTGTACCGACTGACCGATATTGATCGTCGTATCATTATTGGTGATCACTACCGGTGGCTCAGAAATATTCTGCAAAGTGATGGTCGTATCCACCTGGCAGTTATGCTGGTCTGTTACCACCAGCGTATAAGCACCTGCCGTCAAATTATTCAATGTCGCACTACCGGCAGCATTATTCCAGGTGTAGGTGTAAGGTGCTGTACCCCCTGTGACAAGCGTTGTGATCTGACCATCTCCCTGACTACAGGACTCATCGACACCATTTGCTGTCAACTGCATAACAGCACCCTGGGCAACCGTAACCGGAATATCAACGATACAGGACGCATTTCGTACATGTACAACATAGTTGCCGGGAGCGACGCCATTGAATGTCGGATCAGGCTGATAGCTGCCTGCATCCAGTGCATATTCATAAGGCGGAGGCCCGTCTTTTATCTGTACGCTGATACTGCCGCGGCCACTACAATCAGGCGGCGTGACCGTTGCTGCTGCCTCCAGTACTTTTGTTGCATCTTTTTTTACTTCGATGATCCTTGCTATGGTACAGCCCCCATTGTCCACGACGCTCACCGTGTACATGCCAGGCTGCAGATTGTTAAATACGCCGTTGCTGCCATTGCTCACACCGCCAATAGCATAGGTATAAGGCGAGGCGCCGCCCGTCATACTGATGGCGATACTCCCCTGCGGTGTGGTACAGGTCACATCTGTAACCGTGGGGGTCATATTCAGTACCTGGCTTCTGGTAACCACCACGGCATCCGTCGCTGTACAACCACCATTGCTGACGACAACACTATAAGTACCCGGGTTGCTGACAGTGATCGTCTGAGACGTTTCTCCCGTGCTCCACAGATAGCTGCTAAAGCCGGGTCCTGCATCCAGTACGCTGGTCGCTCCTTCGCAGATCGCCAGATCGGGGCCAAGGTTCACAGCAGGCGGATTGAGTACGACCACCGTTCTGCAGAACGTACTTTGTGTAGGCAATGATTCGTTCATCAGCAGGTTGATAGTGTAGATACCCGGCTGCGTATAAGATATAGGCGGGGGATGCTGTACAGTAGAATTGCTGATACTTGAAGTATTACAGCTATTAAAAACAAATCTTGATATCCTGTGTCCGGTAGCATTGGTGACGAATGCATAAAGATCATTGCCTTCCCGGAAGATCGTAGAGATGGAATGCGGAAAACTGAACCCGCCACCGGAGTTAAGGGAAGTCGCCGTAAAACCGCTGGTAATACCACCTGTAAAGTCGATCCTGGTCAGATCAGAAGCGCCTGCACTTACCACCAGACCGAAAATCTTACCACAATCACGGATCACAGAGATATCGCGGGGGCCATCGATAATACCACCGCCATCTCCAAGATTGACACCGGTAGGGGTGTTGGCAAGCGAAATACCGAAGTCCAGCCGGGAAATACTGTTCGTCGCCTCATTGGTAACAAATACGTACCAGTTACCGTTATCCTGTGTTGCAAAAATGCCCGTCGGATGATCGAGATCTCCAACATTGCCCAGATTCACTCCGGTAGGCACATTAGCCACTGAATTCCCAAAATCAAAACGGGTTATGGTATTGCTCAGGATATTCACCGTAAAACCATAGTAATTACCACTCTGCTGCGTGATATACAGGTCATGCGGGTAATCCATATTACCCAGGTTTCCCCAGTTCACACTAGTTACCGGCGCATTGGAAAGCGCATTCCCAAAACTGACACGCACGATACGTGGCGCAATCTCAGCGGTGCCGCCCACAATGATCACATGCCAGCCATTCCCATCTTTGATCACCTGCACTCCTTCCGTATGGTTAGGGATCACCCCGCCCAAACTGCCAAAATTATCAGCTGTAGGTGTATTCAGGTAACTGTTGCCAAAATTGTAACGAACGAATTCCCCGATATTATTGGTAATGAACGCATAATAATTACCGGCATCCTCAGCAATGGCCAGGAAGGTAGGTGTACGCAAAGCGCCATTGATATTGGTCAGATGTGTCACGACCGGTGTACTGAACAGACTGCCCGAACAAAAGTTCCAGAAGTAGGTCGAGCCTCCCGTAGAATTATTCTGTATATTAAATGTCTGGTTGACGCAAACGGTATCCGGCACCGTAAAACTCGCTACCTGCGCGGTTATACGACAATAGATAAGGTTTAGCAATACCAACATAGGCAGAAAGGGGGATCTCATGGTCGATTTTATGGGTCTTAGTACTATTTCAATGCGTCAACGCTAAGTTAACTAAATTAGCCTTTTAAAGCGACGATATCTATGCAAAAGGATTATATACTGGAAATAATCGAAGAGCTGGGACGTGTATTACGAGCGGTGATCAGCATGAAAAGGGACGAGCCGGTAAAGGCGCTCGCAAGCATACAAACGGTCTTTAAGGCGACTAAATTTGAGTCAAAGGAAAACTTCGACCGGCTGACCGTCGGCGAACTGGAAGCCTTTATTACAGAGAAGAACATGAACCTCCAGACCCTGGATACGCTGACGGACCTCCTGTTTGAAGAAGCAGATATCAGACTGGACAACGGGGAGTACGAAATAGCGACGCGGCTGGTCTACAAACTGGATTTCCTGGTCTCTTATATGTCGAAACGGGAAGTAGAATTGAAGATGATCTCCTTAAAAAGAGCGCCTCAACGGGAAAGGCTGTCTTTCCTGCTAAAAAGCCTTAAATAAACTAAAAGGCTTCCATTGCTGATGGAAGCCTTTCTTTATCAATTACTTTTGTTTGCCTGATAAGGGCACCAGCTTAGCAGAAAGATCAGGGTCTTTCATGTCTTTGTCCAGCGGGAACATCGGACGGTCTATCCGTTTATACGGCAGGCGTTCCAGGTCCTGGTCCACCCCGCCCGGCGTAAGCGCCAGTATCCAATCTGCCCTCATTGCATATAGCTCCGGTTCCAGATAACCGATCTTCACCACAACGATATCTGACTGCCGGGGATTGAGCCCCAGTCTGGTAAAATCTTTCTCTTTATGATAAGGCTTACGCTTCTGCGTAACGATCACGTGTACACTGCCTACTTTCACCACTACCTCTACTACCGCGTCCTTGTCTCCTTTTTCAATTGACTCCACAGTGCCATTCAGGCGTACCGGAGGCGCATAACGCGCATCTACTGCCGCACCGGCATAACCATCCACATGTCCGCCGACACCGGCAGCGATCGCTTTTTCCACCAGTTCCGGACCAGGAATGGAAGCATAGATCAGGGAAGGCCCGTTTTCCGACTGAAACTCTTTTCGTGCAAGTATTTCCGTCAGTGTCCAGGTCACGTCCCCGGCGCCACCCGCTGTAGGGTTATCACCAGAATCGCTGATAAAGAAGGGGTGTTTGCTGCTGGCGATGGCTTTATCCAGACTCCCTTTCAGGTTGTCTGTAGGAGCCACGAAGGCGTAGGCATTACGGGCGTCCCAGAAACTTTTGGCCAGTTGTTCTGCCGTAGCGGACACTTTCTGTTTATCATCTCCTGTCACCATTACCACCGCATGATTACGGGGTTCATCTGCCCAGGCATACCCTACCCAGATAGCAGCATCTACAATACCCGGCTGTGAAGCGGCAGGCGCTACCGCCTTATAGACCGTTTTAGCGGGTTCTATGCGGGTACTGGTCTTTTCCCCTGGCAGGAGCACCGGGATCGGTATCCAGGCTTTAAATGCCGGTTTTCCCTTACCGCTCTCTATACGTTCCAGCAGGTTACGTACCGCCCGTTCCTTTGTTTCCATAGCATCCTCATGTGGCGCCATCCGGTAACAGGTGATCAGGTCAGTATTGGCTGCAAGTCGCCAGGACACATTACCATGCAGGTCCATCGAGGTCGATATGATCGTTTTGGTACCAATTGCCTTCCGTATCCTCGTAATAAAGTCACCCTCCGGATCATCCAGTCCCACGACGCTCATTGCCCCGTGTATATCAAAGAACAGTCCGTCGTAAGGCGCATGTTTTTTCAGCGAGTCCAGGGTCTTATTCACCAGGGACTCGTACGCTTCCCTCGTTACAGCTCCACCCGGCAGGGATTTTCCGACAATAGCCGGTACCCATACCGCACGGCTTCTCAGCGGAGAGTCCACACCGAAAAAAGGATAGGCGTTGAACACTTCCGCCGCATACCGGGCGTGAAAAGCTTCTTCGGTTGTTAAAGCAGGAGAAAAAGTACTGGATTCAATACCCAGGCCCGCAATAGCGATACGGGGCAGTTTCTTTTGCTGTCCGTGTACGGTAACAGATACCATCACGGAGCAGAATGACATAAGCAGAAATATACGCTTCATATATAGATTTTAGCTAATAAACCTGACCACCTTTAGCGTGGTCAAATTAGCCAAAAACTATTTATAAATCTTCCCTTCCTTATTAAATTCCCTCACCAGCCCTTCCTCCACATCCACCGCCGATATCGGCAATATCTCCCCACCCGGCTGCATATTCTTCAGAAAACAATACTGCGCCACGTTAATGATCGACGCTCCGGAAATCTCATGGGTAGCCGCCAGTTTCTCCAGTATGCCTTCTTTCTGCATCATATGGTCTGGCAGGATCATCTTCCACAGTTGCAGACGTTCCGCCTGATTCGGCATCGGGAATTGTATGATAGACTGAAAACGACGGGAGAAAGCGGGGTCAATGTTATTTTTGAAGTTGGATGCCAGTATCACCAGCCCGTTATAGTTTTCTATACGCTGTAACAGATAAGCGATCTCCTGGTTGGCATATTTATCGTGCGCATCCCGGATGTTGGTACGCTTACCAAATAAAGCATCTGCTTCATCAAAAAAAAGTATCCAGTTCTTATGTTCCGCCCTGTCAAAGAGGCTGGAGAGGTTCTTCTCCGTCTCCCCGATGAATTTAGACACTACCAGGGACAGGTCAATACGGAATACATCCAGGTCATCGGGTGAACCATCCTGGTCTTCCGCAGGATCACGCTTACCCAGCAGACAGGCAGATAAGGTTTTACCAGTACCCGGAGGCCCATAAAACAGTGCCCTGTAACCTGGCTTAAGCCGTTTATTCGTAGCGCGTAATTTATCTTTCAGGCGTAACCATTTCTTCAACTCCTGCAACTGCTCCATAGTCTGTGCATTGAGCACAAGATCGGACCAGTCCAGCGGCGTTGTAATACTTTCCGCAGGAAAATCATTACCAAAACGCGGCTTCGCATAAGACCCCGTCAGGAACAGGTCGATAAACTCCTGCGACAACACGATCCTGCCGCTCATGGCCGGCTCGCCTTCTTCCGGCTTCTCCAGCCACAATACATGACGCTGTGCAAACACATGCGACTCGCTGAAGTAACGCATTTTATCAATACGTGCCGACAGATCAGCACCTCCCAGCAGGAACAAAAAGGTATCGCCTGTTGGCAGTAATCCGCGGAACTGTGTGCCTTTCACACAACCGATCAGTGGGAAGTCGCCTTTGTCCACCAGGTACTCATTGATTACATGCTCAAAGAATACGGCATTGACATGCGGCGCCAGCGCCATGATCAGCAGTAGCTGAGATTCCTTGTCCAGCTGATTATCGTTGATGAACCTGACAATAGGCGCATCCGGCCAGGAAGCGCCGGGTGCTGCATCAGGAGTGGGTATAACAGGGACAACATTGGTCTCCGGGCCGAAATACTGGCCCAGTCTTTTCTTCATTTCTTCCTGCAGCCAGGATAAATATTCCTGCAGGACGTTTGCATTCTTTTGGTTATCGATCATAGTATATTAAAACTACTTATTCATTGCCTGCAGCAGGACTGTGGATTATTGTTTCGGGGCCTCCGGTGCGGGTGCTGGCGCCGGAGCAGGAGCTGGCGGATCAGTTACATCATCCGTATTTTTCTTACTGACCGCCTCCATATCCTTCACATAAGCCTCATGTTGTAGCTTCCACGCAGCCTGTAACTGGTCGAACTTTGCCTTACTAATCGGTTTCTTGATCACAATTTCAGGGAAAGGATGTGTCTTCACATAATCCATGAAATCGACACCGTGGTTGCCTTCATGGAATCCCAGTGACTTATTTCCTTTATCCTTATCTGACTTGATATGACCACGGCCATAACCTGAATCACTCTTTGAAGTAGCGTCCGCACCATAGATCGTCTCAATGATCAAAGTCTTTGAGATACTTACTTTAGTGACCCTCTTCTTGCTATCCATCTCATAAGAAACATAAGCAGCTATATTGCCCTTTGTTTCTGCATGATCAGCCGCAACATTTTCTTCTTTCGTCGCCTTCCTGTCCGGTTTAATTTCTACACTGAAGTCACCGATGGGGAATTTGGCAACCTCTGAGAGTTCATCTGCTTTTACGCCGTCCGGTAAAGGAGTGGACGTTTCCTTTTGTACGCCCGGGGTACTATTTCCGGCAGCAGGAGCCCCCTGTTTGCCTTCCACAGCGGGCGCTGCGCCTTGTTGTACGACATGTGTCAGTTCATGCGCCAGCAGGTGTTTGCCACCTGCGGAAGAAGGATCGTATTTTCCATTATTGAAGTAAACGTCATTACCATGTGTAAAGGCCTGTGCGCCCAAATCCGAACTCAGTTCGGCGGCCTTATCACCTGTATGCACACGCACATTGCCAAAGTCAGCGCCGATCGCCTGACCCATTTCTTTTTTAACGTCCGGGGAAAGCGGCACACCACGACCACGCTGTTCGCTTAAACGCGGACCAAGTTGCTCACCACCTTCTTCCATGCCGCGGGAATTACTCTCTTTTGCCATCACACCAGGCTTTCCACCTTTCTTATCTTCTTCTTTCTCTTCCTTCAGTACTTCATCCGCAGCAGGTTTCTTCTCCTGCTCTTCTTTTTTCTGTACTGGTTTTTCTTCTTCTTTTTTATCCGCTGCAGGTGCTTTCTTCTCTTCTTCTTTTCCACTTCCTTTCTTCTGCACGGGCTTCTCTTCTTCTTTCTTACCTGTTGTTACTTCAGGCTTCTTTTCTTCTTTATCTCCCTGTCCTTTTTTCTGCACTTTCTTCGCATCCTCTCTTTTCTCTTCATCTTTATTCTCAGGCATTGCCTGTACGGCAGAGATCTCTTTACGCTGCACAGCAGTTCCTTTTGCAGGCTGCTGATTGACAACTTTATCCGCAACGGCGTCCGCTTCTCTTTCATATTTATCGCCGGGTTGTCCTACCGACAACTTCGGCTGAAAGAAAGCATCTTCCTTGCTTTGTAATACTTTTTGTGTGGGACTGAAGAAAGGTGATTCCTTCGTATCTGTGATTTCGGGGTTACGGTGTCTCCGATAGCGACGACTGTTCGTTTTCATATCTATCGTTTTAAATCAACGGCGCTGTTATTCAGCCACCGTTAAAAGGCGTTCTTTTATTTCGTTTGCCAGCGCATGATAATCCTTTGCGCCATTGGCATTATGATCAAATGTGAAAATGTCCTGGGACTGTTCCTGTGCTTTCGCCAGGGAGATATTACTGCGGATGCCGGCTTCCAGCACCAAACCTGGATATAACTCCCGCAACTGTGTCCTGATCTGACGGTGCATGCTCTTATGCTCGTCAAACTTGGTAAGTACAATGCCCAGTATCTCCAGCTTTTTATTCAATTGCTTTTTGATAAGCTGCACATTCTTTACAAAACGTTGCACGCCTTTGAAAGGCAGGAATTCTGCCTGTAAAGGCATCAGTACATAGTCGCTGGCGGTGAGCGCATTGACGGTCAGCATACCAACTGCCGGCGGACAATCAATCACCACGATATCGTATATATCTTCTACCTGGGTGAGTATCTGGTTCAGCAATTGCTCTCTGCCATACATGCTCACCAGTTCCAGTTCAGCGCTGGCCAGTTCGAGATTAGCAGGGATCAGTGGTAATACGGCCGTTTCTACGATGGCCTGCTGTACATCTGTCAGTTCACCGGAAGCGGCCTGCTTTAGCAACTCATATATGCTCATGGGGGAATCATCGGCAATACCCAGGGATTGGGTAAGGTTCGCCTGCGGATCGAGATCGATCACTAATACGTTCTTACCCATCCTTTGCAGCGCAGCTGCCAGGTTAAGCGCAGTAGTGGTCTTTCCCGATCCGCCTTTCTGTATGGCAATGGAAATAGTGATCATCTTTTGGGGTTATAAAGAAATGCTCGCCGTTAATTACGTGTCAGAATACCATCTTCATCAACTTCGTATTTTCCTGTCTGAAGCGCTGCATTGTAATCATTCAGCCAGTCCAGGAAACAGTGATTATCAGTGATCGCAGGTCCTTCTACAGCAGAATGTGTCAACACCTGGCCTTTCGTACCACTGATGGTCGGCGCCATATCCAGCACCAGCAGGTCACCACCGCTATCCGCAGCAATTGGTATCCAGTTCTCATGCCACCATACCGGCTGAAACTCAGGTGACTCTACCAGCTTTTCAAGCGCTTCCACAAATTCTCCTTCTTCATTCATATCATACATGCGCTTAAATGCAGCTGCCAGGTTTGTCTGGCTATACAGGTAATAACTGCCAACACGTAAAGTGTCATGTACAATGTTGAAAGATTCCTTGAAATCTTCCGGTATATCAATACCAATTTTTTTCTCAAGCGCCTCACCTGCTCCTTTCTTTGGTGCAGCCGCCAGCATATCCGCCAGCTTTTTAGCATCGTCTACTTTATGCTCGGTATACCATTCAGAGATAGCGCTCCAGATATTGAAAACAGCGTCATATACGATGTTGGTTTTCTTACGGCCTGGTTCTCTGAAAGGGACCTGTGATTTATAGATAAACAATTCGCGACTTTCCACCGCCAGTTTTTCTAAATGGTCTGCCTCATCACTGAACAGCGGCACTACTTTGATCAGCTGTGCCTTCTGATCGTCTTCATCCAGCCATGCCGGCGATTTATAACCTGAATTGAGTATTATTACAGCATCCATTTTTCCAAAACCAGGTACGGCCGCTGTTCTGTAAATCTCTCCGGAACGCACGCTTTCAGTCTTTTTGATCATCTTATACAACTCATAGAAAAATGCGCCGGTCTGCTCTGCTTCCTCAGGAGTAGCTTTGCCTTCTGTAATGAGCATCAGTTCTATATCAAGCTCATCATCCTTACTTAATTCGGATAATCCGAGCGACGTTATTCTTGTTTCTGTGATTTCCTTTTTGGGGTCAGGGAAACTAACAGCAATCTGAAAATCAGCTCCTTTACCTCCTTTCAGTTGGGTCAGGCTGCCAGGTTTGCCAAAGCTTTTTTCATACAGGTTAATCAGCTTACTCATAATATGGCTTTATTTTTTGTTCTTGAAGTAATATTCACTACTCTTCGTGTTCCACCACATATCGTGACTCTTTGGTTTGTTGTCAGGCCCTGGCTCTTTGTATCTTGGCGCCTTTCTCGAACTTTCCTGCGAAGCGGCCGGACTTTCAACACCCCAGTAATTATCAGGATTATTATTCCACGCTACATTCACCGTACGATGTTTGGTATGACCGATCCTGTTCCAGTTCTCAGAAGCGCCTTCCTTGTCGTCATGTCCAAGCACGATATTTTCGTAAGTTACGATATCCTGTGATCTTTTACACTCATAACGTGCGAACTTTGATTTGAGATAAGTCGGATCATCTTCAAGTCCGTCTTTGTAACCATATTTTTTCAGTTTGAGCAGGCTTTTCTTAATGATCGCCAGGCCCGTTTTACTTCCCTTGTCAGGGTTACCATATCCGTAATCATATCTTCTGTCGATGTCCGTTTCACGATGCTCTGCTTTGAATACATCTTCAAAACACAAATTCGGATAAGGGTCGTTCGTGCCCTTCGAAGATACCTGCCGGTACAGAACGGCATTGTCTAGCCATTCCTTACGCCATGCAGCACCGACTTCATCATCGATTCCTTTTTCCCGCACATAGGCACGATAGTCGTCTGCACGGAATATCTTCACGCCGAATTTAGCCTTCAGCCAGGCCAGGAACTGCGCCTTCGTAGGTGTTGCCTTTGGCTCACCTGCCTTGACGGCCATCGCCTGCACATAACTATAATCCCATCGCTTACCGGCATCAATAACTGTAATGGCTTTAAATACAGGATGATGACCTTTTACAGTGGCTGCGACCTTATCAGCCTCTTCTCTCGTAAGACCGCCTTTGGCCATGTATTGTTTTTCCTCCGTATCAATAGCCTGTAATCCAAGACTGAGCTTCTTTTCTTTTTCCTTATCATCTCCTTTCTTATCTTTCTCATCTCCTGGTTTCATATTCGCTTTCACCTTCACGGACTGCTTATTAGGCTGTCCTTTGATGACGCCCGTAACGATCCACAGATCATTACCCTGCGGCACAAAACTGATACCCGGTGTACTGTGCTGTTTCTTGATACCTTCAATGGCGCCGGTCAGTTCCTCACGGGTCATTGGTTTATGCCCTTCCAGTGCTTTCACTTTCTGCATCGCCGCCGCAAAGTTCTTCATCTGGTCCGGATCAGCTTTGTCAGCGCCTTTATCTTTACCTGTTCCTTTGCCACCACCTGCTCCGCCGGCGCCGCCTTTACCTGGTGCAGCGCCTGCTCCCGGTTTTCCTCCCGGAGCGCCTGGTTTACCACCAGCTGCCGCCGGTGGAGGGGCACCTGCTGCCGGAGCAGCACCTGCGCCACCGCCATCAGTAAATTTGCCCTGTTTCTCTTTATCGCCTGCACCGCTCTTCGGTGGTACATGATCGTCCACCAGGTCTGTCATGAACTTACCTCCATCAAATTTCGCTTCGCTGAACGTCACCTCTGGTACCTTACCGGAACCCAGTACGTATTCCATATCAGCGCCTATGCCAAATTCACCTGGTAACGGATATTCAAGCGCACCGATCGGCCATGTCCATTTCTTATCCGGTAATGGCGACCACCACGGACTATCCACTTCCACAAACAGATCGCCGCTCAGTCCGAGGAACGGCTGTGCCGCGATCTCCATATGTCCTTTGAAGAAGAACTCTCCCGGATCACGATAGCCGATGGTCGGACGTGCATCTACATATCCTTTCACACCTGCATCCGCATTCACGCCAACCCCCACTTTCAGATCATGCCCTAACAATTCCAGACCTGCACCACCTTCTGCACGCAGACGCAGACCCGCATAGGCGGACATGTTCAGAGAACCCGACAGCGTAATGCTCTTCGCGATGTCAGGGTTATTGGAATAAGTTCCTTCTACTTCGATGTTGTATATTTTCGCAGGACCCACTTTCGCCATAGCGATCAATGCCATGTTAGCGAAGACGAATACGTTGCCTATTACCGGCAGACCATATGCCGCGCGGGCCTCCATTTTAAAGAGTTCTTTACTGTAATCCCGCTGCTGGAACAGGATGATCTCTTTTGGCGGTGCGATCTTACCCACCACGGTCACACATCCCTTACCATCCACGATCACATTTACGCTACCTGCAAACCACTCTGTCAGGTTGAACGTCAGCGTACCGACACCCGCCATACCGCGTGGTCCTTTTCCGGGAGCCGCTGCAGGTACTTCTGCCGGTGGTGCAGCTTCCGCCGCCGGTGCGCCGCCCAGTTGTGTAACAGCGAAATTGTCCGCTGTTTTCTTATCGGTCATCACCAGCATCAGCGAACCGCTCAGCTTATCACCTGCATACTGCACCATGCCTTTTACGTCCAGCACACCTTCCTGGAACTTCGCCGCTACTTCTCCGGAGAATCCTTTGAAGCTCACGCCAAATGCACCTTCACCAGACATTTTATCTTCTGCCATCGTGATATCGAGATTGCCCTTCGCCATACCATGAATATCCATTTCCGCTACTACATGCGCGGAAGGTTGCATATTCGTAAAGCCAAGGTCCATCGTCGCAGATGCAAAACCGCCAACCTTCACCTTGATGCCGTTCAGGGTAAAAGTAAAGTTGCCGTTCTCAAATGTATTGGTCGCTTTAGACAGTACATTTTCTACATCGATACCTGTCAGCCAGCCGATCGCTTTACCATTCTTACGCAGCCATTGCGGAATGGCTTCCGGCGCATTGCTCTGTCCGATCGTGGCAAAACCACTAACCTCTCCGCTGGCCAGTCTGACTGCCAGCATAGGGCTTGCAGCGCTGAACATCGGCATGTTCAATGGCAGGTAAGCATTCTTTAAACTCTCCATCACACCATCCTTCTCACGCACTTTCATGACGCCTGCACCCGCTACTTTACCGGCGCTGACGTTCACGTCCAGTCCTCTTTTTTCTGATGCACGGATAGCCTCCTGCAAGGCTGCAGACGGATTAAATTTACCGGCAGCAATATTCACCACCTCTCCTGATACAGCGGCTGACGGCGCTCCACCGCCTTTCGCAGGCGCACGCTGTATCGTCATGCCATGCGTACTCAAAGCAGGAGCTTCCTTTTGCTGTACTGCAGGTCCGGCTTCTTTGGCCACCGGTGTCGCTTCTTTCAACTCACCACTCTCAGGTGCAGCTTTTCGCTGTACAGAAGCACCCTGTTGCACGGTATGCGTCAGTTCATGCGCCAGCAGATGCCGGCCCGTACTGCTGCTTTCATCAAACTTATTCTCATTAAAATAAATATCATTGCCATGTGTGAAAGCCTGCGCCTGCAGATCACTACTCAGTTCTGCAGCTTCCTTCCCAGTGTGTACACGTACGCCGCTGAAGTCAGCACCAATAGCTGACTCCATGGCTGAACGGGTCTCCGAAGCTAAAGGAGCACCCGAACCTTTCGTACTTTGTAAACGCTGTTCAAGCTGATTGCCGCCACTGGCCTTCGCATCTGCCGCAGGTGCAGGCGCCTGTGTAGTTTCCTTCTTCTGGATATCATCAGGCGGATCGCCCATACTATCGAATATAGGCTTGCGTTGCAGCTTCTTTTCATCCGTCTGTATGTCCTCTTCTTTTTTCTCCTGCTCCTTCTTTTGCGTCATCGCAGACTGTGCTGCCGATACCGGCACACTGCCGGAAGGAACAGTGCTGACAGGAGAAGGCGTAGCTGCTTTGGCTTGTACCGGCGCTGGTTGACCCATACGCTGTACGACCTTGTCAGCTACCTGGTCTGCCTGCTTCTCATAATGGTCATCTGGTTTTCCGATGGTAAGTTTCCGTTGAACGAAAAAGGGTTCTTCCGATGCGGCAGTCTCCCCCAAAAACGCGCTGTCAGCTCCCTTATCTTTGTTGAAAAAGGAGCCTCCCGCAGGCTGTTGCCTCGTTTTTGCAGTTTTGCTTTTATTATCGGTTGCTTTGATCATTTGTCCTTAGTAAGGGAATTAACAAGCCATATTCACATGGCGTAAAGGGGTTAAAAACATAATTGCTGTCAGACCCAGACGGTCTTGATCAGCCATGGCATCCACGACAATCCCACAACACTGAAACCCCAGGATAAACGGTTCAGCAGCATATCATATGCCTGCTGTGTGACAAACAACTGCCACTCGTCTTCTTTCCATTCCAGCTTCCCTTCCCGCAATAGGAAATTGCCGCGTAAGCCGTCAGGAGAAGTATTACCCAACGCATTCCAGTGGGTGATCACAGCGCTCAGTAACTGATTCGCTTCGTCTTTTTCTGCTTCGGATAGTGGCACAAAACGTCTCACAGGTTCCGTAGGCGAAATGCCACACAGTATCTTAGGCAACACCAGGTCCCATTCAGGGATTTCTTCTTCACCATAAGCCATATAACCGATCAGCTGCACCGCTTTGTGTTTTGCCGCTTCATCTTTGAACTGCTGTCCTTCTCTCAGTTCCAGTGCATCGAAACAATAAGAAAGATAAGGATGCAGTAATATCAGTCCGGCATTATTGATGTAATACACCGTTCCTTCTTCAGGAAGACCTGCCGGAACAGCCCCCTCTCCTGTTTCAGTATCAGATAAATGCTTTTGTTCACTATCAACAGTTGCTTGATCGGTAATAGCGCGCGCTTCCTCCGTCGTCTTTTCACCAGAGCTGCGCTGATCTTTGACCTTACTATCATCAGCCATCTCCGGCGACGGTACACCGGATGATGCCGGCTGTTTTGCAGCCGTATCCTGCTCCTGCTTCCGGCGTAATGAGGCCGCAAGCTGCTGGTCCCGCTGAAGACGTTCCTGCGTTTCCTGTTGCGCTTTCGCACGACTATCAGCCAGCCCGTTTTTTATATCAGACGTTACACTGAATGTATCTCTGAGCATCGTCAGCTCCGCTGAATATCTTCCGGCCACAGCGCCTGCCGCTTCATGTACCGCCACAGGCATAGTAACACCTGCAGCCGTCACTCTTTCCAGCGTCAGCAAACGCACAGGCAGTTGTGATACGCTACCCATCAATCGTACTAACTGTTCCAGTAATGCCGGGTGACTGATCGCCTTTCCCGCGATCACAATATCCCCGATCAACCATTCCATTACCTGCGTTGCATATTGACTATGTTCCGGTAATGTAAGTCCGGGAAGAAGTTGTTGGGCTACCTGTGCTTTCATCACGGTAACGAACCGCGGACTAAACACAAACGCTTCCCACTCATCTATCATCACCAGCTGTTGTCTGTAAGCGCCTGCGCTAAATGCGAGTACCCAATTATACACAAAACTCCGGGAGAACTGCATCACCAGACGGCGTACCGCATAAGGATGTGCCGCAAATAATTCCTGGCATTGTTTTAAAGCACTTGTTTCTGTCGCCAGCGCTGTCAGAATACCCGCTTCCCACTCTTCCTGTTCCCATCTGACAGCTGTAGACGGTAATACGCCGTGTTGCATGAAATACAGCCAGCTTTCAAAATATCCCTGTGTCAGCGGACGACGCTGCATATGCTGTATATTTAATTCTGGCGAAGGCGCTGCCGCTACGTCCTGGAAATGTTTCTGCAGATAAGCGATCACCATTCCGGGTAACTCTTCCTGTAAAGCCTTCATATTGCAGCTACCCAGGTCCACCTCCAGCTTGTCGATCTGTAACAACGTATCAGGATCAGCCCAGCTGTCGAGTAACTGCGCTAACATAGGCGTCAGCTCTACATTACAACGTACACTCAGTGCCTGCTGTAATGAAAAGGCATCATCCCTGGAAGGCAACTGTACCTCCAGCACCAGTCTTCCTATGGCATGTTGTTGCTCCATCACGCGATCATGGCTTTATAAGCAGAGACGGTCTTTTCATTCTCAGGTGTCACAATCCCCTCACTGCTCCATATCTGTGACCATTGCTGCGCACCATCCTTCTGTACAGCGATGCTTTCTCCGGCTGCTTTGATCAGCTTTCTGGCAATCGCAGGTACTTTATCCGGAGAAGCAGCAATTAATCTGTCCATATAGTAGGCGGTCGCATAGATCAGCAATTTGATCATCTGTGCTTTCTGCGCCACCTTCAGTTTACCGAACCCGCCCTGTAAAGCGCCCTGCAAACGCTCATATGCGGCATGCAATTCATCTGGTGCGCCACTCGCCAACAGGAAGGTCTTGGTATCTGACCAGCGACTGTCCTCCAACAGTGTATCATCTTCCTTGGACATCGCATTAATGCCACTACGATAACCCAGGATACGCTTATTGAACACTGCTTCGTTCCCTCCGGCGGATAAGCCACGGCTAACCGCTACCGGCGTATTCGAAGAGGCTGTCACAGGGGCTGCAAACGGAGCGGTCTCTGTGCCGGCTACCTTCGGCTGCGGATTAGAAGGCACAAATGTGTTGATCTGCAGTATCGCAAATCCCTTCTCACAATTTTCAATATCCTCAAACGTATAACGCAAACGATAAATACCTGCTTGTGGTTGTTTTATCGTCAATGTCAGGTGTTCTTTATCCTGTTTCCAGGTAATATCATATTCCGCCGGGTCCAGTTCCTGTTCACTCTCATTCTCCTTCTGCTCCAATACCAGACCGAAACTACCGCCATAAGGGAACGCTTCGATCTCGAGCTCAGGAGACTTGGTAATGTCCCAGTCGATAGAAGACTGACCTTTGCTGGTCACCTTTACATTGCCCTGCGGACAGATCGTTATCTCAAGCGCATATTTACTGTTCATACCCTCGCGCGAAGCCGTCAGTACAAGCGTAAACACCACGCCGTTCTCTATCAGTAATTCAAACTTCGGCGTCTCATTGATATCAGTTGTATGCTCTTCTTTCAGCACATTGCCCTGGTAATCCTGCAACTCCCAATGATAAGTATCGGCACGCAGTGATTCGTTCTTCAGTACGACCGCCGTACCTTGTCCTTCCGGCAGCTGCTCCTGTTCCGCAATAGTGAACAGTGCCACAGGTGGCGCTTCCTGGAAGATCAGGTTGATAGAAGGCTTATTGGAACAACAGATATACGGCAGACAAAAATCAGCCATCACTGTGTAGTTTTCCAGTTCGTCCGCGATATTGACACCAGCTGCATTGCTCAGCGCCAGTTTCAGCAGACTTGATTTCTTTTCTTCAGACAGGAACGCCGGATCGGTCTTGCCACATACCAGGATCAATGTACCGCCTTTAGGTACGCCGCCATTATGCTCGATACCCGGATGTTTCTCCGCGAAGAGATGGAACAGCAGGTTACCCGCCAGTTCATCCTTACGACGTACATATTCTTCATATACTGCAAACAGTGCTGTCAGGTGTGAACGGCAACAGGTTTTGTCTTCATCATAACACGTACCTTCACGACTGCAGATTTCTTCCAGTTTCTTGTCAAGGTCTGCCGGTAAAGGACCGAATAAGGTCACCAGCGCCTCAAACATACTGCCGATATCATTTCTGTCGAATGGTCCGCCGAAAATGCTTTCTTCAAAATTATCGGAGCAGGTACGCGCACAACGGATATCATACACGATCTTCTCCAGCAATACTGTCAGATCACTGAAAGCCGCAGAACGTTCTTTCACCAGTTTGATCATATCATCCTTCTCTCCCAGGTACAATACCTTCACATCGAAAGGCAGGTGCAACTCGCTGCGTTGTGCTGCGATCCCATCCAGGGTAGGCTCTATCAGCGCACCGGTATGTCCCTTGATGCGGAAGAACTCATAGCTGTCCATATTCGCCAGCAACAGGTTACGGTCTTTCTCGTCCGTGATACCTGGTATGGTAAAGGTCCGGCGGTTACGCGTGAGTTCCGCGTTCCAGCTTTTTGACAACTCCTGCGGATCATTATAGTAGAAAGGGATCGCACGTCTGGAAAGGACCTCATTGATACCTGCATCAGGTGTAAGTATCACTTCAGACGGCGGGAAGCCGGGTGCATTAAAACGTGTATGCGCAGTATCAGCCAGATATTGTAACCTTTTGATCAGCAGTAATGGCTTTTCCAGTGCATTGATGCTCAGGTCAGCAAAAGGCGGACGGTACAACCCCATACGGTAATTGGCGTCCTTATCTCCATGTTTTGCACGGATGCTGCCTAATGCGACATATTCTTCAAAACGGTCGCGCTTTGGCAGGAATGACAGATAACTGAAAAGATCAGTCGATACCAGTTCCTGGTAACCCGCGATCAGGTCCCTGTAATAATCATAGAGCCAGGGAAATGATGCACCACCCTTGTTCTTTATCGCTTCACGCAGTTGTTTAAGATTACTTTCCAGGTTATTGAAAGGATTCGTCGGGTTTAGTCCCAGCTTCTCCTTCACAAGATCATACAACTGCTTGAGAGAAGCGCCTATCAATGGCTCTGCAGCCTGACATACGCTGTCAAAACCATCACTGACGTTCTTCCAGCTGGTAAAGTGCTCAAATGAAATATAAGGCTTGCCATCTCCCGTATTATATCCAAAACGATTGATCACAGCATCATCAGCGCCATCTGTGGTATTATCGGTAATAAACCATTTATCGAGATCAGACTGGTCGATCAGGTTCTTATCGATCAATACTGCCTGTACTGTCTTGGTCTGAGAGGTTTCGCTATTATCCTGGCCGTACAGGCAACTATCATTGCTGGTCGTCTTCTCCGTCAGGATCAGCAGAACGATATACGGCGTGGTATTAGGTGTTCTGTTTGGATTACCCGGGTCCGTACCGGTGATACGGTACGCAAACTCATTATGGTTCTCGTTGTTGGTGCTCAGTACAGCAACAACAGGTGTTTTCTTCAACAGGGTGATCGGTGTCTCTGCACTGAAACCATTGTACACGACCTCCTGTTCCAGGGTAAAGAGTTTCCCGTCGGAAGTAGTCGCTGCGCCGGGCGACAGACGAAGGGTGCCTGCCTGCGCATTGATCTCAATATCCAGTCCGTAAAATATACCTGAACCTTCCAGGAACATGCGGGTATCCATGATCTCTCCTTCCGCGAAATCAACGATCCCTTTCAGGCTGCTACTCTTCAACTGCTGCCCCTTTTTGAAAACCGGGTAAGGGGTAGAATTATTAATTATCATTTTCTGAAGAATTTTAATTTAGTTAAACTATGCCAGCATAGCCTCATCCAGTAAGATCAGTGGCTTATCGTCCCCTCCTTCGTCATCCCACATGTAAGCGGCCGGATATACATTTTTTAGTTCTTTTAATACAAGGTTCAGTGCCTGCAGACTATCATCATAATCACAACTTTCCTCTCTCGACAGTGCCGCCAGCCAGTTCTTCCAGGCGCCTTCAAATTCCAGCATCTGCTGTGGGCTCACCCAAAGGATGTTCAGCCGGATATGTGCCGGAGCCTCTCTGCGTAAGGTATCTTCAAAGAACTGTCTGAAACGCGCCAGACGGAAACGTTGCGGCCACGCCGGTAAGACCACCGTTGCCCAGAATGAGTAAGGGTCGGCCAGGAAAGTACGGTCGCAATAGATCGCATTTTCCGTGTCAGTTGCTTCTTCTTCATCACAACAGAGACACACATCATCGCAGATAGGCAGGATCGCATTCTCTGTACTGCAAACGATCGGGATTACAATAGTGCTTACCTGTTCGGTTGACGCATTCGTCAGCAGGGACTGCATCGCCGTCCGCACAAATGACAGGTCGCTCAGTAAAGCGATCAGTTCATCTGTCGCATCAAGCTTCGCAACAGCCAGTCGCTCGTCTTTTTTATAGAAAGAGATCGTCAGTGTAGACGCCTGTTGATCGACATACACTTCGTTCGCGGCAGCTGCATCCTGCAAAGCTTTCACATAAGCCGCCGCATCAGCAAATACCGCTTCATTCACGAACTGCAACACGATCATAGACTCGCGCTGTGTATACCAGTTCAGTTCCAGCTGCCATGCCTCATACGATTGCTGTTGCGTACGCGGACGCATCAGTATATGTTCCAGCAGATGCAGACCTTCTGCACTGATCGCATTCATCACATACTCCATCGCCGCATCTCTTGCAGCAATACTTGTATAGGTCAGCGGATGCTCCGCCTGCACGCCCTCCGGATTCACCAGCGTAACACTGAATGGTCCGCAGGCGTCTTCATCGCCCCGCTGATAATTGCGCAGGTCTGTCAGCAGCTCACAGGCTGTTGTAAGTCCGTCCCACGCATCTTCAGGCGTATCATAGGTCTGAATGGACTCCCATACAGCAGCATATGTATAACTGATGGTATCGCCTGCTACCTGGTTAATATCATTGATCTCAAAAGCGTATCCTTTGCCTGTTTCCACAATAGGGAACAGCATTGCATTGAACATTCTGGTAGCGCGGTCGTTCTCGATGTCCTCACCACAGATCACGTCCGGCGCCTTTGCGATGACCTTACCATCCATATCTTTCAGATACAGTGTATAGGCATTATCGCAACCCGCCATTGGTTCGTAGTAGTAGGAAGCAGCGGAGCGGGCCATTTCCAGCAGGAACACATAAAAACGCGCTTCCGCTGCCTGCGCCAGTGCCGAAGAATTATAACGGCTCACTGCCTGCCACATCACCTTTGTATCCTTATCTACTTTGCCATAAAGCTGATAGTAGTAAAGCTTCGCATTGACAGCAGGCAATGTCTCTTCCGCAATGGTCCAAAGCTGATTAAGCGCCGGCACCTGACCATAGCTCATCCACAGTTCTGAAAAATTCAGTTTCTCCGGATGTTTAAAATAGCAATCCAGTATCCTTGCATCTGTATTTAGGTTCTCTGGTTTAACGAACCAGCCATACAGATGTTGCTTGCAATAAATATCTGCGAGCAGCGCCATCCGGTGTTCTTCCCTTCTCTCCATCCCCTGGTACCATCCGGTATGCTGCGCTACACGATAGATACTGTCATCCACCATACGGAACGCATAACGGCAATCCCCGGCATGATCAGTATAAGGGAATAAGTTCCGGTTATCGGGCTCGATATTGTCCAGGAATACCTGTAAACGGTCCCAGGCATCGGCCTCCGTCATGGTCTCTTTATCTCCTTCGCACTTCCGGGTGACCTGTTGTATATCCAGCAATACCTTACCCAGGTTGATGGAATAATAGCAACCGACGGTTTCATCGTCCGAACAATAGTTACCACGGAAGCGGAGCAACTGCCGGAACTCCAGCAATGCATTCTCTGCATCGACAGGGTCCGCATAGCTATGTACGCTTTCCCATTCGTAACTATTCGTTTTCGAATGATAGATATGAAAAGAGAAAGTACCTGCTTCATTCAGGAACACGCCATGCTTACGGACAAACCGTTGTCTTGTCTGCACGGCAGCGATATAAGCTTCATAGCTGCCCGGTGTGAGCGGAGCTACGGCAAGCGGCTGACCTTTATCATCATTGAGATACAGCTGTGTAGCCGTAGGTGTCCAGCTGCTGTAATGCTCCTGTTTAAGCGTCCGCTGTAACAAACCCCAGCATTCCTTTTCAAAAGCTGCCGCAGCGGCATCTGCGGAACCATACCCGGTAATGCTCTGCCATAACAACAGATCATTGCGACGCAGCTGATAATAGAATGCGCCATGTGCTGACACGACAACAGAAGAACCTCTTTCCAATGCAGTAAATGCCGGCAACCTACGCTGATATCGTTGTAACAATGCCGCTATCGCCTGTTCACGATCTGCAATGGACTCAAACGTCGGCAGATAACGCGCGATCCTGAAATCGCGGTCCCAGAGACGATAGCCTAATGCCTGCTCTGTATCTCCGTTTTTATAAAGATCAGTACGGATATCTCTTTCAACTGAATAACTACCTTCCTCTATTTTACTCAGCCTGAAACCTGACCAGGCAATGAGACGATCTCTTGCAGCTTCCGCTTCTTTTGCACAATCGTACCAATGCGGATGAACAGCTACGCGTTCTTTTCCTTCTCTCAGGAACACACGGAAACCACTTTCTTCCTGTACGATGTCATAGTTATCTTTTACCGGCGCCAGTTTCTCAATGATATACACAAGTGTCTTTTGCGCGTCTTCCTTTTCAGGCTTTTCATCCAATCCTTCCAATGCCGTTTCCGGATACCAGCAACAGCAGGACAACCATTGCCAGCTATACTTCCAGGCGCCTGCCAGTTTTACCTGGCTAACCGTCTGCCCATGTGCCTGCAGAAAACGCAGGGTGCGTTCTACGGCCGCATCTCTTTCTGTGGTAGTAGTATATTCAAAAGGATGTATCGCCAGTACGTTCTTATCCGCATCAACGATCTTAAAGCTGTAGGTACAATTGTCCTGTACCGTCAGCAGATAATATTGTCTCTGCTTACCATACTTCACCGTATCATAAAACGCGGTGCGTACCGCATCATAGCTCGTATAATAATGAGGCTCCTGCAATAACAGTCCTTCCTTATCACTGATCTTAAAATAATAATGATACAGCGTAACGGCCGACCAACCGGCACTTGCCTGTAAAGCGCCAAGCTGTTGCTTCAGCAGCAACATAGTGGCGTCTCTCTCTTCAGCAGCTGCAAACCACTGTACCTGTCTGGCAAAAGGAGATTTATCTTTACTGAAAATGGTATAACCATATCCATTAGCCGCCTGTTGCTCCGGACAAATATCTTCAGCAGCAGCATTCAGCAACCATTCCATAAATGCGGTCACTGCGCCTTCCCGCGTTTCCCATACATGTATGCTTTGCAGCAGAGGGGTTGCAGCAACAGCATCTTCCCAGTAGAGCCCATAGGCGTCCATCGCTGCGCCCCTCTCCACCCACAGCGTATCTTGTGCAGCTTTAAGCAGGATACGTTCCAGCAACTTCGCCGCTGCTGCATGATCAGCCACTTCACCACTTTCTGCTAATGATACGCCATTGTCATCCTGCACCTGCACAACGTAATGGCAGTTATCCAATGTCTTCATCGTAACATTCTTCGGATTGGATGCATAACGGATAATACCCCGGGTCACCTGTGTTACTGTCGGCCCGTCTGGTACCGGACGTACAGTGCTCAACAGCACAGCGGACGCATCCTTCGGCGCATCCAGGTCCCTGAAATAATAGGTAGCAGCAGATACGCCCGTTACGGCACCGCTCACAGTAAGCCACAGACCACTAAACAAGGTCACATAGGTCTGTTGTACCTGTTGTGCGGCTTCTCCATTTACAAAGGAAGACAGATGTACAGAAATCACCGTAGTCACCGGCATGCCTTCTTCTTCTCCTTCTTCTGTACGTACCACCTGCAAACGGAACTCGCCGTCACCTGTTTGTACGATGTTGTAGTTCTCTGCTTTGGAAGCCAGTTCTACAAACTGTACAAATGCAACAGGCAATTGCGCCATGTCTTTATAAGGAAGAATGCCCTCCCAGGCTGGCTGCCCTTCATGGGTCATTCTCCAGTTGTATAATTCACTGGCCTCACGCTGGTACACCAGGTAATGCTGACGGAAATATTCCTGCAAGTCTTTTATCTTCTGGAGCGCTGCTTCTTCCGTACCATAGGTCTGTGGATGATAAGCGATCTGCACATCCTTTTGCACGATGATGATCCGGAAATTACCGGCTGCTACATCGGGTTCAACTTCCCATACGACGTCTTCCTGTAATAACGCCAGACAGTCATATCCCTGTGACAGGGCCAGTTCCTCAGTATCAAAACCCTGTTTGCTCTTCAATAATATCTTACCGTAATCATCAGGCAACAGGAAATAATATCCCTCCTGTGTCTGCGGATAGAGTTTGTACTGACCATCATCTTCAAAGAAATGTACGAACCAGTCGATCAGCGTATCTCTTTCTTCCTCGGTAGTATATTCAATGCTGCATTTCGCGGAAACCCATTCTTTGGCAGTGGCTGGTGACTGAATAGAAAAACCATACACGCCTTCGCCAATGCAACCATAAGGTTTATAGTTGGCCTTGTTTTTACCTAATGCAAGGAACTGACTAAAGATAGCCGCGATCTGCGTTTTATCATGCAGACTATCGCTGATGAACAGGGGCGTCTGTTGTTCCGGCAGCTTGCAGATAAAACCAGTACGTTTCTCCGCATGAACAAGATCAAAATTGTTCAGGGAGGCCGCAGGTGACTGACGGATGCCCATCAGGCCCGCTACCCGCTTCTCAAGTCCGCAGACAGGGAATCCGGCGCCCGGGTCTTTATAATTGAACGCCAGTGCACGGTTGGCGCTGGTTTCAGGATAAGCTGATAAAAAGGCTGCCTTATCTGCAATATTGCGCGCAGGATCATTCTTCCTGCCGCTGATATTGTACATCATCAGGGCATAATCGGTGAAGTCTTCAGAGAACCTTGCCAGCAGGTGGTTCAGGAAGCGTTCTTTTCTTTCCTCGTATTGCCCGGATGTTTCGTACAATGCTGTCAGCATCTCTGTATCACCCGCATCATTGTACACCAGGTCAAAACTGTATATATCGTCCTGACGATTATTATTCTTTACATAACTGCCGGATAATGCCGCGAGGAATACAACATCCAGCGCCGCCTGTTCAGCGGCTATTTCCGTATCAAAGAAGATCGTACTTTCCAGTAAGACCTTGCCCGCTTTGTCAGTCAGCTGGAAGAACCAATAGGCATTATCTTCCCGCTGTAATATCCTGCGCACTATGCTGTTGTTGCTACACTCGCTGATAATGCGGCGTATCATCTCATCACGCAGGTACATAGAGTCATATTCCTTTCTGCCACTGTCGCTGTCATCAGGCTCATAAGCCAGCTGCATGCCATTGTACGTATTACCTGCAGTTGTTTTGGGTAACTGCTTTTTATAACGCAACAGGGAAGGCAACTGAGGAATACCATTCAGATCAGCCGGGAAATAGGTACGCGCATCCGCGGATGATTGCAGAGAGAACAGCTTACGTACAGCAGACAACTGGGAGAAATAATCCGCCAGCATTCTGTCAAAGAACAAAAGGTAGGCCTGTAATTGTAGAGCCTGTGCTTTCCTTGCTGCCGTCGAATCTCCCGGTACATCATTCTTACCGATCATGTATACCTTTGGAAATTCATACTGCACGGACGTATACTGTGCAAGGTCCAGCTGACGTCCTTTCGGCACGATCGTATCCAGTGCCGCAGGCGCCTTTGGAAACTTACTATAATCAGAAATTGCCTTCTTGTAACGCTGGTTGACAACATTCGTATTCGCACCAAACTGCAGCTTATTACGGAAGAAAATAACGTTAGAGGTTTCGGGAGATAAAACAGGACGATGATCTTTCTTCAGGTGCAGACACCATTCCTCGCCTTCCTGTTTAACAGGATTACCTGCCGCATCTGTCAGTGCATAACCATCTTCGTCAAAGCTGGTCATCATCAGGCGGGTAATACCTGCCACACCCGGCACCTGCATAATAATGCGGTAAAGATCGGAAGCGTGCAGTTCCGTGATCCGTTCCAGGCTTTCGAGTTCCTGTACGTCGATGAAACCATTCTGTTGCAATGGGGCATCCTTTTCGAAATCATAAGGACGGCCTTCAAAGATCTCTTCCATACTTCTGCCCTTCTCCAGCAACTGCTGCAGATTGTAAAAGACAGGCGCAGGTGAAAGGAAATCCTGTATGCTGCTGTAAATTTTCAGCAACACATCATCCGGATCGTAGTTAGCGGCTAATTCAATATGCAGACACAGACTGATCGGTTCTTTCTCCAGTACGACCACATCCGGAAAATCTTCACAGAGATTACGGTGTGCATGCAGTCGTTGGTCAATAGTCGTCAGCACTGTATCCATCGGGAATACATCATTGCCACAGGCATCCTTCTCATAGGCAGCCGCATATACATCATCAGGTTCGATATACACGCGGTACAGCCCCTTTAATGGCACAGCAGATTGTTCTTTCGTAAGACGGGTGTTATCAAGTACGCCCGCTTCGCAATCATATACCAGCGAATATTCCGCTTCTGTCTCCGCTTCATTGATCGGTATCAGCCAGGCATTACGCACACCTTTGATGTCGATCAGCATACGGCGGATATCCGCGATCGTCAGCGGATTATTGCCGAGTATCTTTGCAGCTGTATAGAAGTTATCGTCCGCTCCTTCAGCACCGGCAGGAGCGGCGATGAGGTCTTTAAAATCAAGTTTGGTACGGTAGTCCAGGTCTGTCAGCACATAACACAGTGCCTCAAGGATAGTGATGCCCGGATCATGCAGGTTGTGGTCTGTCCATATCTTGCCTGAAAGCTGCGCAACATGCTGTATACCCAGCTTGCGCAGCGTGGCAAAGTCCAGGTATTCCGGGAACCCGCTGTTTTTATCCGTAGTTATATATTTGAGATCAGGCATTGTAAGAGAGTGCTTGGTAAATTGTATCAGTGATCACATCCTGTTATTTGCCTTCCAGGGCATCCAGGCGCTTTTGCAGGGCAGCGATCGTATCCTGTTGTTCCTGTATCGCTTTGGTCAGCACAGCTACCATATTCGCATAAGCCAGTGTCTGTGTACCATCGCCGTCCGTATTCACCAGTTCGGGAAAAAACTCTTCTACCTGGTGTGGCAGGAAACCGATCTGTGATTCGTTCGCAGGACAATTCGCTTTCTGGTTAAAGTTGAAAGTGATAGGGTTCAGTTTCCTTACCTTATCGATCACACTACCCAGTTTCGCCTGATTGGTCACCTTGCGTACATCTGTATCCAGGTACAGACCAAAACTTCTTGCTTTACCTTTTACGTTCAGGTCAAAGCCCTGTGCGGTCAAACCACCAATGATCGTTTTACCTTCGTTCGAGATGGTGACCAGGTCATCGCCCTGGTTGATCTCAATCTCATTGCCATTACCATATTCGCCGCCTCTCCTGAAGACAAAGCCCTTGGACGCATCTGTCAGGAAAACGCCCCAGTCATTATCAGCACCCAGCAACAGATAGTTTCTCTTTTCGTTGTTAGGACGGTTATTGATGATGCTGAAACCCGGGTTCGTATTATCAAGGCACAGCAGGAACGCGCCCGCACTGTTCTCTTTGGTGATCTCTACATTGGTCACCGGCGATTCAGTTCCGATACCTACACGGCCATCCTGTTTAATAGACACCAATGTCTCTGCCGCAGGTTTGGCGATATTCTTCAGATAGTTCTTGCCTTCTTCCAGTCCTTTGCGGAAATAAAAACCTTCCGCAGCATTTGTAGTGAATGTAGTGGCAATACCATCCAATGCGGTGTTCAGATAGCTCTGCTGACCGTATTCGCCTTTGTGCAGCCATACCGCCTGCGGTACGACTGATTGTACCGGGTTCAGTATAAGTCTCGCTGCCGGCTGGTTCTGGATATCGACAGCTCCTTCCGGCGCTGTTGTACCAATACCCACTGCCGCACCGGCATCCGGGGTAGTGATAAATACCGGCTTCACTACCGCTGCTTCTTTCGGTACGTTCTCATCTCCTTCCACGGGTACCGGAGGTACAGTGGTCGTAAACAGGAAACCTTCTGTATTCGTTGTAAAAACAGCTTTATTGTCTGCTATCTTTTCAGACAGGGATTGTGTCGGCGCTTCGCCGCCTGCCTGCTGGATCACGAACTCTGGGGTCTGTGCATTATCAGGACTGAACAGAAAATCGCCTTTCACCTCGTCCGCATGAATGTGTACGCGTGCTTTAGGGTCTTCTGTTCCCATACCGATCTTACCAAATACTTTTGCGTACATAATGATCGGTACTTTATCTTCATTGCGGACGATCTCCCAATCTTCATCAGAAGCATCGATATCCAGCATTTTCCAGTTTGTACAATCAATCTCAGGATTGTCCACAGAACAATGTCCTTTTGACTTGTCCGCTTTTGTATCTCCTTCTTTTCCTTCACAGCCGCAGGGTTTATCGCCGGCTGGCACACAGGTGTATAATGCATTGTTGTAGATCACTACATCTCCTTCGTAGTAGCAGGTCCCAGCTGCCCACTTGCCGAAAAAAGCATCATCCCTTCTTACCAGCGTTGAGTCTATCAGGTTGAAGAAATCCTGCGAGGTGGGTATAGCGCCGGTCTTGAATTGTGCTTTCAGCGCTGCTCTGGTTGTTATAGACATGGGAGTATCTTTTAGTTTTTTATGAATGTTTTATTTGATCCTGAATACCGCTTGCTGACTGTCTGCTGTGCAGGAATCGGTGATAATATTTGTGTATGATTGTTCGCCTCCTATGAGTACGGACCACGGAGTGTCGGCAGTGATCGCCTTTACCGGCGGACCTTCCACGCCATCCTTCTTATCGAACATGGTAAAGTCTGTTACATAATCCACATATTCCCGCTGTTCGATAAACTGTAATACGGAAGACATCATCATCGTACCGCCAAACACAATATCCTGTGCGCCCGTATTGATCCATGGTGACAGATAAGCCTGCACTTCGCTGACCAACTTCTTCAGGTAGAAATTTGCATCTCTGCCCGCTCTCAGGCGAATATTACCTTTGAAGCTGACCTGCTGATAGACCGGATTAATGACCTGCACCTTTGCAAATGCCGATGTGCGACTGTTCAGGTATTCGCTCACGCTTTCCAGTATGATGCGGCTTACCTTCGGACTGAATCTTTCATCAGCAGGATACTCGTCGATACGTGGTATCACTGCCAGTGTGACCCAGCCGGGTGACTGTAACTGTGTAATGCTGCCAACTTCGTCCCTGCACATCTTCGAATGCGGAATGCATTTGATCTTGAATATCTCAGGGAATGCGTCCAGGACGATACGCTCATAGTCAAAAACATTGATCGCCCTTCCTTTATGACGCAGCCGCTCGCTGACGCGTATATAGAACTCATCTGAAGTCTCTTCTTTTCTGCCGCCGAAAGACGGGTAAGGCTGACTGATCTTCGTCACCATCGCATCAGGAACAACCAGTCCGCTGATCGTCTGTGCCGCCAGCGCCGTTCCCACTCTCGCAGGATCATTTTCCTGGTTGCGGAAGGTCGCTTTCGCCGCCTGTGCGATAACAGCCACGCCTTCGCATACGGCCGCTGAATAGCCGTGCGTACTGATACGCAACCAGTGATAACCGGATGGCAACACCGTATGTGTCGTATCTGCATCCCATGGCAACGCGATCGTCACTATACCGGATACCAGCATGTCCTGTGTGGTGTCACTGATGATCTGCGAATGATCTTCCAGCGCTTTCCACTCATTCCCCGACATATAATGCCATTTGATAGTTGCCTTGCGGATATCCGGATCAGCCGTAAACTCCGCCAGCTGAAATAACAGCGTGACATTAGTGCCAGGCACCGCCTGTTGCAGACCGATATACAAAGTGCCTTCATCCTCGTATACCGGCATAAAATGAGCGGTAGTACCTGATGACAGCAGTTTATAGTTGCCTGGCTCATAAGGGTACTGATGGAGCAGCGTTATGTCTGCGCCACTCGCAGCAGCCGAATATTCCAGGTTGAACGACTTGATAACAGGCGTATAAGGTGGCGGCGGGAAACCCAGTACATTACCGGAACTGCCATTCACATAACTATCGAGTGAAGCCGCTTTGCTATAGGTACTGGCCGCGCTGCTGTTGGCGCCATCTGCCGCAGTCTTCAGGTCAGTGTGTTCCTGTTCGGGATCGCCACTGTGCAGATTAGCCGCAAGACCGGCTACATTCCAGGCCTTCGTATATGCATCCAGTGATTGTGTCAGCAAACCGCTTGCATCCGTCTGCAGCACACTCAGTTTAAGATTACCTATCTTGATCAGCTGATCAGCCAGTATACCCGGATACTCTTCCTGTTTGAAACTCTTATCAAGTCTGAAACGCAGGAAGCCATAAAGGGTCGCATTGTTATACGGCAGTAAAGGCGCTGATTGTTTGATCACCGGAATACTGTTCGCTGCCGGTATCGTGATCTGTCGCAGCGGTTGCAGGTGACTGCCGCCATCCTGATCAAACAACTGTATCCCGTTACCTCCGGAGATATTCTCCCACTGTCCGTTGTTCAGTCGCTGCAGCGAAGCGGTGAAGTAGGTATTCGTGATACCCATGTTGTAAGCATGGTAATGGGTAGCGAAATTGTCAGGCAATCCCTCCCACTCCATATTCAGTTTTACGTCCGTCAGTTTCTTTCTGAACACTTCATCGCTGCCGATGTAAAAGTTACCACCCGCTTTCGGCACACTGGTGAAAGGAATGAATTTGTTATTCGGGTCCAGCGGACCTTCATCATTACCGATCAGCAGGTTTTTAATATTGGTGACATGTACATTGATCGAAGTATTGACAACAACCAGGTTGCTCAGCACATCATACCAGGGTTCATCCTGTTCTGCCAGGTGAAAATGCAAACCATGGTTGAAGAGTATCCTCAATAAAGGGTCTTTCACCGGATAGTTCGCCAGTAAGACATCTGCTATGGGCGGCACCAATGCAGGCGCATCTGCGGCCAGCGCAAAGTTGATGGTCATTACACCTGCTGCCAGCGATATCGCTGATACCGGCGCGGCATACCAGCCATCTGCGGTGGTACAGTCTACCTGCAACAGTCTTTTTCGTGCAATATCTTTAGCCAGTTGTAATTGCTGCGAACTGATCCCCGTGTAAATCCTGAATTCATTGTCACCCACTTCATCATCCAGCCACTTCTCTGTAAGGCCAGCTGTTTTCAGTTTACTACGGATCGCTGCCACAGTAGCTTTATCGATCGCTGCCTTTTCAAACGCCGTCAGTATTTCTTCATTCAGCAGATAGAACGGTTTGGCCAGTAGCGCCGCCAGCTGATCTGCTTTTGCCGCTGGTTGGGTGAGTTCGATCGTTACCGTCACATTACGTGTACCCTCTTTCAGGAGTAACACGGGAGAAGACAGTAACAGCCCCGTCGTGCCAAATGGGAAATGAGCAACACCTGCCTGCGGATTATTCTTGCTGACATATTCGGCTGCACCCAGTAAAGGCCAGCTGTTATAAGCGGGATTACGGAAGCCGTCTCCCAGTCCGTCAGCGCTTGCCGCTACCGGGGCAGTATAGATATTCGCATTTTCATCTTTGAAGAGCGTACGCAACTCGGCGACTTTCGCTTTGTTCAATACCACATCTTCTTCCGTATAAAAAGTAACATCATTACCCAGTGCATCCTTACCGGCCTTAACACCGGTGTTATCTTCGAGCAGATAATCCGGCAGCTGTCTGGCGAGTTCCGCCACCAGGTGTACATGGTCCGGCGTCAGTGGTTTCTTCTTCAGTTGCAGCACTTCTTCGTAAAAGAAGTTCAGGTGCTGACGACCCAGCGTATTCAGCTGTGTCTTTACCTGTGAGAAGAGTTCCAGAAAGCCGTACAGCAAGCCAACATGCGGCTGATGCTTTTGTGAACCGCTCATCACGGCATCAAAATCCTGCACTGCGAAACCCTGTACCTGCTGAATACCTTTATAGAAGATGACAAACAACTCATCCAGCTGTGTCAGCATTTTGGCTCTCTTGCGGCGGGGATAGTTACCCAGTCTTACCAGGTAAGCATCTTTTGCGATCAGCTTGTCCATGGTCAATGACCAGGAGGGATTATTGCGGAGGATAGCGATATTGTTCACCGCTTCATCCGGTAAAGGATGATCTGCATCCACCATTGTATTAGCAATGGCGATCAGCCGGTACAATGCTTTACTGAAGTCTGACTGAACGAGCGCATTCAGCATGCCACTCAGTCCGGTACTGGTATCCAGATCAGTATTCCAGCTATCCAGTTGCATCACCATGTCCAGTATGCGGAAGAACATAGACCAGAACTGATCGGCAGGTTGTTGCTGCGACAGTTCCGTCCTGGCCTTCTGATAGGCGGCATCAAAACCGGCCGTATCAAACTGCTGGATGGCGGCATATTGGAAAGGAGGATTGTTCCGGAAGAAATCCTGCCAGTCCCCGCGCGATACAAGCGGTGTATCTGCCCGGCGGAACGGCTGATCAGTATCATCATAGTAAAGTACATATCTGGCATAGCGGTACAGGAAACCCAGTAACTGTGCAGTACTGCGTTCATCAATCTGTACCCTGTCGGTTGACAGCGCATCCATTTTACGCTGCAACTGGCTTACACCATCGCGTACCAGGTTATTCGATATGTTATCTGAAGCATTCATTATCTTATGGCTATAGCTGCATTTATTCCTTCTGCACGGCCTTCCTGTACATAGAAGTCATATACATAGTTGTACCGTGAATTGGTGGCTCTGATGGTATAATCAACACTGATGCGGAGGTATCCCTGTATCGCATCCCAGGAATCTGACTGGGATACAGTGATCTTGTCTGCCTTTATTCTTGCTTCATAATAAAGAATGGCATTGGTGACCATATCTGTAATGAAACCGATCAGTGTATTGCTCATGGATTCAAACTGGTAGTCTGCCAGGTTGCAACCGAACTGGGGTATCATCACGCGTTCACCCAGACTGGTCGACAGGAGAATGTGCAGGCTTTGCTCTATATCCTCCCTCCCTACAGCCATCACGGCGTAACAATCCTTGTCATCATTGTCTTTGCGGAAGGTGGGGGGAAAAGACCAGCCGCAGCCTAGAAAATCTTTCGCGTCGGGCATATACAAAACTTTTATACGATCTATATTATCCTCCGATCATCACAGTGGGACATCCCAGTACGATAGAACCACCATGTGCGGTGGAGTCGCCCATGCGGGCTGCCGGTTTGCCGCCGATCATGACGGTGGCCGATCCTTTGACGATGACGTCCGGCGGACCGGTACACACCAGCATATCTCCTACCGTTGCCGCAGGCATACCGCCTATCAGCACCGTGGGTATGCCGGGACCGCTGACAGGACCGCCAACATGGGGTACCGGACCTGTCGACATGGGGCAAACATGCATATCTGTTAATCTTGCTGCCGGGGGCATTGTCTGTTTTTTAGTTGATCTTTACCATTCCGCCCTGCAGTTCCAGCATGGCGGAAGAGGCTACTTTTGCTTTCGCCTGACCATTCAGCTCCAGTGTGGTGTTTGCTTTTCCGGAGATGGTCATGCCTTCGATCTTGATGTCAGTACCGGCTTTCAGTGAGAATGCGCCCGTAGCTTCCATCTTAATGTCTTTTGCGCTTTTAATGGTAATACCTGCTGACTCCATTTTGATCACGTTGCCATGCTGGTCCTGGATGGTGATCGCTTTGTCCTTTTCACTCAGCTCAATGAAATTGCCCGCAGGCGTTTCCATCTTCATCACCTTGTTCTCATCGTCATACATGGTCTTCATCTTACTGCGGGTCACCAGGCCTTTGATATGATTGGCATCCTCCGCCTTTACAGGAGCGGGGTTCTTGCTGCTGTGCAGCATACCCAGCACCACGGCAAAACGGGGATCATCATTGACAAAACCTACGATCACTTCATCGCCAATTTCAGGACGGAAGTAATAACCACGCTCTTTACCGGCGTCCAGTGAGGCCATACGGGCCCAGGTGCCTTTATCGTTATTATCGGTCAGCGGCATCTTCACCAGTATGCGGTCCTCTCCGTCAGGGTCACTCTCCAGCTGCACGACCACAGCGATCTGCAATCCATGTACGGCGGGCAACAAACCTGCCGCAGGCGTCTCTATCAGTTCCTCTTTATGATGGAACCATTCAGGAGAAATACCGAACTGCATTTGTGTGCTCCAGATACCTTCCGCATATTCATGCCGTACGCCGCTTACATATACGAGCCCGTTAAAGCGGTTACCCAGTCCTTTGAGCTCAACCGTATCACCGGGTTTGGTATCCGGTGATCCCTTGATCTTTACCCTGCCGCGTATTTTGGCCATCCTGCTTTTCAGCATGACCGATTCCGCCCAGGCTTTCAGTTCCGGTTCGCTGATCAGACCACTGTGCCGCAGTTCCAGCTTATCAGGGGATACAGCTTTCGCCAGTTCTTTTCCTGACAGGTTACCAGCTTCTTTAAAAGAGACACTGGTGGTAGCGTTCTGTTGCACGGCCTGGTCCTTGTAACTCCAGGAGCTGGTATTCACTTCCTGCCACTGTGTGCGGGCATCTATTTCGGCTTCAAATTCGTCGATGGTAGCGCCATATACGAGTGTCAGCGTAGGAGACCCGGCCAGTTCAGGTTTCTTCATATCGACCTTTCCGTCCTGCACCATCAGTACGCAGCTGTTCATTTCAGCGCGGCTGAGGGCAAAATCCCAGTCGGTACAATTGAACTGCACCAGTTCTTTATGCTGTACGGGCGTGCTGTCCAGCGCACCTGCCTTATTGCCCAGCACCTTTTTCAGTGCATCGCTGTCGCTTGTCTCCCTGAAGTATTTGTGTTTCCTGCCGAGGGTCAGCGATACCGCCTCATCGCGGCAATCCAGCTGCAGAACGGCATTACCGCTCTCGCTTGCCCGGATACCATGTTTGACAATGATACCTTTGAACACGGTCGTCTGTTTACCATCACGACCTACTTTCAGTTCGATCTTATTACCGGGAATGAAGTCAGCTGCCTCACTCACCGCAAACTTTTCGTCGGCGACGTCACCGTCGAGGTACTGGAGACGTGCATAAGGGATCAGGTTCACTTCCTTTACAATGGAAACCGAGCGCAGATGATAAGCCGGATTGTTCACCCTGTTGCCGTTGATCAGCACTTCAAAGCTGGTATAATCATAGACCCCGGGAGTTGGGATGATCCGTTCGTCTGTCGCTATATTTTCCTCATTGGCCATGTTCAGGAAGTTTTTTGTGTTTCTGACTGTTTCACCGGCGGGAAGCCCAGTTCATCATCCGTACGGATTTTCCGTACGGAGACCAGTTCATTGTAGTAAGCGACCTGCATGTAAAGGGCAGGATCGCCGTAATGTTTGTAACAAAGCAACGGAAGCGTGTCGCCATCAGCTACCCGGACGCTCCTGAAAAGGTCAGGCGAGTGTTTATCTTCTTTTGCAACCCGTTTTTTGGGCTCCGTGTATTGGGTGAAGGTAGCACTCACCTTTGCCCTTAAAGGGGCTCCGTTGGGCTTAAAAAGCACGTAGTTGATGTCCAGGGTCGTCAGGATACAGTCGAAGGTGAATAAACCCCACTGAATTTTCAGGATAGCGGGTTTATGTGCTTCCCCCTGCATCTTGTATACGACGGCCAGCAACTGGTCCACCTGGTCTTTTACCTCCGTACCATTCAGGACGTTCCCCTCGATGGTGCCGGTATTGTCCAGGGTGAAATCGAGTTTCAGCTGTTCCGGTGCGGTGAACTTATATTCAGGAGCGCTGCCCTGATTGCCCCCGGTGGTCTTCTGCTTGGCCTCTACCTTGTAGGACTGCGCATAGCTCTCCGGGTTGATCGGGATGGTGAAGTCGCTTCCGGCCGACTGTTTCTGTTTCTGGTCCAGAAACGGCCGGATAACGATCTTCTCAACGTTCGCTGTTTCTTTGTTTGCCATCAGCGTTCTCTTTGATCTTTCAGGATTTCAAGCACCTTTTCCACGCAGGTGCGCACGATCGCCTCAGGAGATCCCTCCTGCTGCTCGTTACTGCCGCCTGTATTACCTTTACTACCGGCAGCTTCATCGACAGCTACCTTGATGACCATTTCTCTTATCTCTACTGGCATGGGCCTTGTTTTAATGTTCTGCTATTCCACACTGAAATAGTTATAATTCAGTTCAAATGTTTCAATCACCACCTCACCTTTGTCTGCATTGAAGTCCGCCACCTTCCAGTTCTTCGGCCAGGCGCGGTGTACTTTCCAGGTCATCAGCGGCTGGTGTTGTTCATTGAGCAGGGTTACAATGAGATCAATGGGCGCGAAGCTGAAGTTTTTGAAAGCGTCAAGACACCATTGTGAGACGATGGAATCCGCCGGTTTGAAGATACCACGGCGCAGCACCAGGTCCGTACACTTATTGCGCAGGGGCAGGACGTGCTCAAAGCGGTTCTCTCCACCCTCCCGCAGGGTGTCTGTCTGCATCTGAAAGTTGAGTCCCGATACGGACTGAAAAAGGATGTCATTGTCCGTTTGCTGGACAGTGCCCTTTTTGTCGAACATGAACTCTACTTTAAAATGGAACCCTACAGGAGGATAATTAGCGGCTGCCATCTTTATTTATTTTCAATCACCAGGCCTTCGTGTACCAACTCAACACTTTCAACGGCGATCTCATTGGCGTCAGCTTTCAGATCGGCTGACTGCACCTTGATAGGCCATGCATTTTTCACCTTCCATACGATGATAGGTTTGTGCATTTCGTCCAGCAGACTGATCGTGATGTTCCTGCGGTACTTACCGTTCTGTTCCTGGAAGAACACGGTCTCTTCCCACCAGTCGAAATATTCGTTATCTGACTGGAATGTGCCGCGTTTCAGCGTGATATTGCTGTATTTTTTCAGACCTGGCTGTTTGGTCTTATGATATTCCGGACTGGCGCCATGGCGGTATTCGATCGCCTCTGTTTCAACAGTAAGACCGGTTACTTCCGTGAAACCGATGTTTTTACCACCCCATTCTACCTGGAAGTGAAACTTGGGTAATGGATAATTTGCCATTGTTTTTCTTTTGTACTGTTATGATTGAATATGGAAATCTTGATTATTTCTTAGCTGCCGGTGCAGGTGTTGTCTCGCAGGACTTTGCTGCCAGCGCTGCTGCATATGCTTTGTCCAGTGCATCTTTACGGGCCTGGGCAAATTCACGCTTGCAGGAAACCACTTCTACATCTTTCTGAAGGTCTTTCAGTTCGTCCAGGGTGGATTCATACTGATGTTTCGTCTTGGTGTAGAAATCGCAGGCCTCGTCGTCCATTGGGAACAGCGGCGTTTTCTGCGGATGACAGGAAGCACAATCTTCCAGGTCCGGTTTCTTACCGTCAGTCACCAGTTTATAAGAACCTTCTACCTGGAACAGCAGGCCTTTTTCTCCTGCCAGCAGTCCCCAGAGCTCTTCTTCCTGACGATAGGTGATCAACAATGCATTGATCGCATCTTTGATCGCGTTCAGCGCATCATCTTCTGCTGTTTTCAGTGCAGTCAGATTAGCGATGATGGAGTTCGGTCCTTTGGAAGGAATTTTGTTGTCGATACGATCGGTCAGTACTTTGATCTGGCCTTTCAGTACCTCGGAACAATCCAGCAGCTGTTTTGCTTCGCAGATGAGGATTTTGATCGCATCGATACAGAGGTGCGCGTTCTTGCCTGTTTTCTTGCTGTACTTACGCGTTCTCTCGAGCGTACCGAGATAGATCATGCCCACACGGTTGGTCTCCGTGATCGTTGCCAGAATGTCCTTCAGTACATCTGACCAGCGCTTCTTCTTGTCCAGTGCGCTTTTTTTGAATGCCTCCTGGGCTTTGGCATTATTGAGTTCCTGATCAGCCTCAATACAGTCTTTTTTGAGGCGGTCAAGATATTGTTGAACGGTATCGTTATTGGATGCCATGATGATGTAAATTGTAAACGGTTTTAAATAATGTGGAATGCGTTAGCTTTCGTTTTGCTGCTCAGCCGGTTCGTCACAGTTGTTGCAGTCAAATGCATGCTCTGCCTGTTCTGAGATCTCGTCGAGTTTCTTGCAGCCACCGCCGTTACAGTTTTTATCCTCTACAAACTTGGCCGCATCTGCCACAGCATCTTTCACCACCCATGCAATGTTCTTCAGGGTGCTCGCTTTGCTGAGGTCTTTCAATGCATCGCCCAGCGGCTTGCGGGAATCATCATATTTCTTCTGGGAATTCTTCACGTTGGTTTCCACGTCCGTGGCGAGGTTCGTACCGTCTGTCTTTACAGTAGCGATCAACGCCGTCAGGTTATCTACGTTGACAAAAGCATTAATGCCGGCTACTTTTACCGCAGCCTGTACAACGTCGTCAGCCTGGTTATTGATCTTCTCTGCATAAGTCACGAATTCCTGTACGCTGTCTTCGATGTTCTTTTTGCCGGGACCACCCTTGGAAAGGTTCTCGCGGATCAGCTTCAGCTCTTCTGAATTACAGGAATCAGCTACAGCGTCTTTCAGTTTACCGGCCAGGGTATTCACCAGACCAGCTTTCTGTTTCGCTGCCTTGATCGCAGCAACGGCTGCATCAAAAGAGGTTTTTATGCCTGTATATTTCGCTTGTGCAAGTGCTACGGTGCTGGTCAGTCCTTCAAGGTCCTGACCCGTGTATACGGTCACGCAATTGCTGAGGAAATTGTACTCCTTCACAGCGCGTGCATACTTTTCATTGACTTTACGCTCAACGCATACCACCTGGCTGGCGGTATTGGTCTTGATGACCTCAGCTTCAAGCGCCGCTGATTTCTGCTGCTGTTCGGTTTTCAGCACTACGCCGTAGTCTTTCATCAGCAGATCGAACTGAGACGGGGAAGGTGGGGCACACTGTACTACCGGTGTCTCTACCGGAGGTTTAAAGTCACTCATATGTGGTGTATTTTCTGGGGTTTATGGTTTGTTGTTACCAGGAGCTGTCAGGTGATCAGGATTCCTGCATTTTGTGGCTGAATCTCAGGATGATGAACTCTGCCGGACGTACTACTGCCAGACCGATCTCGACGATCATCTTTCCTTCAAGGATATCAAATGCGGTCATCGTTTCATTGATCCCGATCTTCACGTAGAATGCATGCTCAGGTTTAGCGCCTGCCAGTGCACCGGAACGCCATTGATTGATCAGGAAGTTCTCGATCATCGCTTTTACCTTCACCCAGGTATTCGCATCGTTCGGTTCAAATACAAAACCTTCAGAAGCTTTTTTGGTAGATTCTTCCACCATGTTGAAATAACGGCGAACGGATACATAACGCCATTCATTGGAGTTACCGTCCAGGGTGCGGGCGCCCCATATTTTAATACCTCTGCCGGAGAAGAAACGGATCGCATTGATAGACTTGCCTGCGTTTACGTCCACGTTGAGATTACGCTGGATCTGATCGCTGATATCGCAGGTCACGCCGGATACCGCCAGCAGACCTTCGTTAGCCGGCGCTTTCCACACACCGCGGGAATTGTCAACGCGGGCATATACACCAGCTACAGAAGCAGATGGAGGCAGAATGATAGAGTAGTTGGCGATCGCCAGTTTAACGTTCGCTTTCTCAAGACTGTTCAGTCCTCCGAAACTAGCGGCGCTGCCACCTACGATCACTACCGTACTTTCGTCATATGCATAATCAAAAGTAGAACGGATGTTAGGGAAATACGCAGCTCCGTAGCTTGGATAAGGAGAATTGATCGCGTCCCTGAACTCCTGTGCAGCAGCCAGTATCTCGCCTTCTGTTTTCAGCGTAAGACCATTATCAAAGATATCCATGATCACGAAACGGTCTTTCAGATCATAACACTGTGTCAGTGCTGCTTCCAGCAATGTTTTGTAGGTATCCTGCGGCATGTTCTGTCCTTCAGGGAAGATGATCAGCGTAGGCTCATCCTGTTTTCTCAGTTCGGTCAGTGCATCCATGAATATGTCCTGATCGATGATAGGCGTACCGAAATCCTGGTACGGACCTACAGAGATGATCCAGCATGGACCGCCACCATTGGCGTAGAACTGCTGTAACGCATAATACATGATGTGTTTGGACAGGCCCTTGCCGTCAGCAGGATCATAACTCACCGTGTAACGGGTACCTGAAGTATCAGTGGTGGTGATCGTAACGATCAGGTTCACTTCCGGCTGAGGACCACCAAAGATGTTCTCATACTCCAGGAGTGAGCTGATACGTACAGGTGTACCATAGATCTCTTTACCATCTACGGTGCCTGTCTGTGTAAAGCCGATAAATGCAGGAATTGCTGTTTCTACTGCTGTGATAGACGGGGGGAACTTGGAGACTTCTTCAATATACACGCCTGGTGTATAATATGTGTTTGCCATAGTTGATCGATTTATAATTTCATTTTAGGAAGTAAAATTTCAGAACATATAAGATCGCCTTGTTTGCTGATCAGTTCTCCATCCGGGTTAGGAAGGCTGACAGCAGCGTAGCTCACTTTACGATAGGATTGCATCAGCGGATAAGGCTGTTTACTGATGATCACCTTTCTGATGCCTGGCGGAGCGGGAGATATTTCATCCCAGTTACTGTCTGCACCCGGCGTATCGCCTTTCTGCAGATAATATTTCCAGTAGGTGGCCCTGCTGGCAAAACGTAACTCAAACACAGGCGCAGCAGGCAGGGTCAGCAAACCATCTGCGTCTATCAGCTGGAACGCAATATCTGCAGGACGCATCACCAGATCGAGCACACCCCAGGCATCTCTCTGATAAAGCTTTGCATGCAGATATATCGTGTAACTGCGGTCATAGTTATTACTACCGGCGATCTTCAATGTATAGATACCATCCGGTGTACCGGTGAAGTCAAGCAATGCTTCACGTAAACCACCCACCTGCTGAAAGGGCAATGTTTTAATTTCATCGGCGCCATTCAGTAATGTAAACGTGGCCTGCTCTATTCCCTGCTGATCGAAAGTGTATGGAAATTTCAATGGCAGCAGTATCCGGTCATATTCGTTGATGTAATGAAAATCATCTGTGTTTATCCAGCCTGTCGCAGCACTGCTCGTGCGTGCGATCGCCTGGGATACGTTCCCGTTCACGACCGCGGTCTCTCCCATTTCATAGGTCCTTCCGTCAGTGATCGCCTGAACGGCAGCAGAAAGTGAGGGAAAAGATTTACCACTGGTCGTATCGTCATTGGTGAAATAATAAACTGATGGGAATACGGGATTGATACGCAGATTACTGCGCGACACCAGGGCGGCGTTCTTTAAACGTATGAGGAACTGCAGGCGTGTTTGCCCATCCAATGGTACCGCAGTTGTCAATGCACCATTAATACCTGGTGTGGAAGCGACACCCAGTACGATCCCGGTGGAAGTCTGACGGTACACGATACGCTGTCCTTTTAATATTTTTTCCGTTGCAGGTGTAGGGGTGATGCTTACATCATCCATCAGATTGTACCGGTTGTCCATAAGGAGATCGGCCAATCTGAACTCCTGGTCCTCCTGTGACAGGCTGTAATAGTTGCTGCCTTCTTTATCGAGGTAGAAGCTGTGCAACATATTTACGACTGCCAGGCGCCTGTATGTAATCTGAAAAGCCATTCATTATGATTTGGGGAAAGCAATACTGTCTTTGGACTGGATTTGCTCCACAATAGTACCAAGTCCTGTTATCCTGTTCTCTGTGATCTTCACGAGTCTTACTTTGTACAATACACTGGGCATTTGTTTACCGCCCAATGCACCCCATAGATGATTCAATTGTTCAAATGAGAGGGAAAACAGTTCAAGGTGTAACTGCAGGTCATCCAGCGCCTGACCACTATTGATCAGGACTTCGTTGGGTGAGTTCTTCAGCGTAAAACTACTCTTACCCTGAAAGAACTGAATAGCCTGAGAGAGTCGTGACAGCGCATCTTCGTAGTTCTTATAATGTGCTGACACCAACATGTACAGGTTGAGATAAATGGGAGGATTATGATAGGCAATACCCTGCGCATTTCTATAAAAATGCGAACTGTTTTTCAGGGTGGCTTCCTCTTCTATATTCACCATGCTCAGAATGATTCGTTCTTCTGCGCCCGGGGGTCTGTCAGGTGTTTCCAGCGTAGCTACATTGTCCAGCACTACATGGCTTTCGGGATCGTTTCCCATAGGGTTAAAGGACTGAATATAACTATCTAACTGGTCTTTTAATAACTTAAAAGCAGTGAAGATCATGGTTATGATTTTAATCAAGACACGGAGATCAGGCCAGTGGCTATTGCCAGCGGCTGCATACTCGATATGATGTATTCTTTATGGATACGGTTGATGAGGAAAACAGTGTACCGGTCTTCCTGTACAGCACATGCAGCATTCTGAATTACGGATTGCTTTTGGGGGTGTAATTAACGACCATAATGCACATGTTGCGGTGACTGCAGCGCATCAAGAGTTACAAGTTCTTCTTTTCTGTTATGATTTTTCTTTTCGGGGTAATTAAAAAAATTGTCTTCTAATTATTTATGTTCTGGAGTTCTTCAAACGCATAACACACGATTACCATAGAGAATGTAAAACTAGGTATTATTCCCGAAATAACAAACTTTAAAATACGGGTGCGTAGAAATTGCGTACAAGTACGCAGCAGGTTTTTACGGGCGGATACGCCGCCCTTTTTTGTTGTAAAACCGCTCCTTTATAAGCAGTCCTTTTTCATAAAACTGCTCCCTTCTTTTAGTACCGGATTGATATATGGTCTCACTGGTCATCACAGGTTTCTCTTCATCACTGTAAGTACGTTTAACGCCATCCGGATCACCCCAATGATAAAACATCTCTGTCTTCAACCGGCCGCTTTTCCAGTATTCACACCGATGTCCGTCACGCCAGCTGTTTTCATAATATTGCTCCGCTTCAAACGTACCATCAGCAGCATATTCCTTAACGATACCCTGCCATCCGCTGGTTTCAAACCAACCCTCTTTTGACAGGCTGCCATCTGGTCTGTAAATATAGAAAGGGCCATGTCTCGAAATTCTCCCTCTCTCAAAAGGATCATCATGACGCGTGATCATTTTATATCCATCACCATAATAGTATATACAAGGTCCGTGTAATGCGCCATTGCTCCTGTATGCAACAACAAAGATGTGCGCACCATCGGTGTCCTCCAGGTCCATTTGCCAGAATCCTTCCGGTTTTCCCCGCACATTACGCTGATCAAAAACAGTATCGCCATTCGACGTCAGCGCCTGAAAATCCTGCTCCTGCCACCGCCTCAGTGGTATGTCCGCCAGATAATCCGTTATCGTATCGTTCGCAGCCGATCGTTGTTTTGCCAATGCATCCTCATAGACAGATCGCTGTTCACCAACCAACTGACCATCTTCCATATCACGTACCGCTACCTTAACTCCCTTTATGAATTCAATCTCCTTTATCAGCAAATGCCGGGCATCATCACTATACACCTTACGTGTCCCTTCCTGCAAGCCATTGACATAATTACTTTCCACCAGTATTGCGCCATCGGCGGCATACAATCTGTACATACCGTTCAGTATGCCCCTTTCATATTGTCTTTCTACCAGTAACTTACCATTGATATCATAACATTTCTCTACCCCATGCAGCAGGCCATCCGCAAATACAGATTCGGACAATAAGACACCATAACGACGATCATATAGTCTGGATAAGCCATTCAGCTCCCCATTACAATATTCACTCTCTTCACATTTACGACCCAACGCAGTATAATAAACACACCTGCCATCGCGCTGACCATCCCTGTAATGTTCTACTCCTGCAAAATAGACCGGGGATTCGTCCCAGTGCGCATATACTTTCCTGTTTACCCGCCAGAAACCCTGTTTGAGCTTATTTTCATCCAGCTGGTTATATGGCGTATCAGCTAACTCCAACCCGGATTCCTCTATTCTGGCCAGGAAAGGCGTTTGTGTGAACGGGCTTATTCTGTAATCGCGGTGCTGCTCACAGATATCTCCATCCTCTGAACGATACCGCTGCCACAAACTATCGCTATAGGCCTTCGATTCCTCATAAGTGTGATACGCTTCTTTTATGAGTTGCCCGGCACTATAGTATTTCCCCGCTACCATCTGCCCGCGATCATACGTAAACATGCGGATCAGCTCATGTCTGTCATCATCACTGTATGCGCAACGTGTATCCTGTTTACCTTTAACATACGACGACTCGACAAGTATTCGTCCCTTAGGCGAATACAAGCGATATGTCCCCTCCCAGTAGCCTTTCCTATATTCAATTGTTTCCTGCAACCGCCCCCGGTAGTCATAAAACACCCACACACCATCCCGTTCATCATCTTTATTAAAACCTTCATAATGCAGCATACCACTTTCAGCATATACCTTACACGGACCATGTAATTTTCCAAGACGGTAAGTTGTCTCGCGGTATAATTTTCCACTCAGATAAAATTCCCTGCACACTCCGTCCTTCAAGCCATCCTTAAAATATACTATATCATGTTTGCCCGATTTCCAAAAACCCTGCCTCTTCCCCAGGGAATCCACCTGATTGAACACGGTGTCCTGTTGGGCATATACGTGCCCGGCAACAGCAATCAACAATAAAAGAGGAAGAAAGATATATTTCATAGCTACAGGTAATCCGCCAAATATACAAAACCATTTTCTCTAATTTGTTCATCACCTTCCCCTTGAACTTTTAATAACAAATAATCCACACCCCTCACCACCACAGCCACCTAACCTACATTTATACCCACCAATACAATTTGCCATGGCATTACAAACATCCATCTTCCCCTTTACCGGCCGCCTCGGTAATATGATCGGCTACCGCCGTAACGGGAAATATTACCTGCGTAGCATGCCCCAAAAGGTACGGCAGACAAAAGCATACAGGCACCGGTAACTCCCCTCGCAACCATCTGTTCCACTGTCTCCCGTTCAAAGGGAATAAACGGCCCTTGCCTGGCGATTGTATAACAGTGACTGTATCTATCCATTAATATCCCTATTGTAGGAAATAAAACCTCCCTTTCTGTCTGCATCCCACATGTAGCATACCTTCTATTGCCAGTATTTTTCCCCTATCTGCTCATCAGCACTTTCCCATCAAGTCCACCTCATCACCCCTGGTACGCCCTGTACACGTCTCCCGTCCGCCTGCACAACGACCTGTATACTAAAAGAAAAGGGCCAGCTAAGCCGGCCCTTTATACAAACTTTATCAATACTATTAATTCCCCTCCAGCGGCACCGTAAACATGTTACTCACTCTGCCTCCCGGTGTCACAATAATATAATTCAACACCATCGGCTTCTCACTCTTCCCCTTCACCGGCAGCAATATCGCGCCGTTATACAGATTAGCGGTCTGATCTGCCTTATGTCCGTCAACTGTATAATACACATTGCTGTTCGCTACAAAAGGAATGATCTCCGCTGTTCTTCTCCCAGCTGCATCCGCACCAAAGGTCACCTTCGCCTCCGGAATACGATAGAATACCTTCATCTCTTCCAGCTCCTGCAAACGTAACGGCAGACGGGCAGTAGAGAAGTCGTCATAATTCCGCTGTCCTTTCGCTGACCATGCTACTTCAGACAATGCCAGCATACGTGGGAACAGCATATACTCCAATTTATTATTGGTGCCGATATACTCTGTCCAGAGGTTTGCCTGTACACCCAGTACATGCTGCTGCTGATCTGGCGTCAGGGAATCAGGACGTGGATTGTAGCTATATACTCTTTCCAGTGGCAGGAAACCGCCAATAGCTGTCGGCTCGTTCTGTTTATCTTTGGATTGATAATGGTCGATATACAGATGGCTGTTAGGCGTCATGATCACATCATGGCCCATTCTCGCAGCAGCGATACCGCCTTTCTCCCCTCTCCAGCTCATCACGGTCGCATTAGGCGCTAATCCGCCTTCCAGTATCTCATCCCATCCCACCAGGCGTCTGCCGTTCTTGTTCAGGAACTTTTCGATACGGGAAATAAAATAGCTCTGCAACTCATGCTCATCTTTCAGCTTCTGCTTCGCGATCAGGCTCTGTGCAAATTTAGACTCCTGCCAGTGCTCTTTCGGCACCTCGTCGCCACCCACATGAATGTACTCACCGGGGAAGATCGCCATTACCTCTGTCAGCACGTCTTCCAGGAATTTGAAGGTCTCTTCCTTCGGACAATAGATCGCATAATGCACACCCCAGTAACCTGGCACATGATATACCGTGTCTTTACAACCGAACTGCGGATAAGCCGCCAGTACCGCCGTGCTATGTCCCGGTAATTCGATTTCCGGCAGAATAGTGATCTTACGGTCAGCCGCATACTTCACCAGCTCGCGTGCCTCTTCCTGTGAATAATAACCGCCGTGTTTTACACCGTCATACACGAAAGGCTTATAATCGCCATATTGTCCCAGAATACTGGAATCACGCCAGGCAGATACCTGGGTCAGTTTCGGGTACTTCTTGATCTCCAGTCGCCAGCCCTGGTCATCGGTCAGGTGCCAGTGCAGTCTGTTGAACTTAAAATAAGCCAGCAGGTCAACGATCTTCTTCATTTCATCCAGTGAAAAGAAATGTCTTGCTACGTCGATCATCACGCCACGGTAACCAAACTCCGGTTTGTCACTAACATTGACTGCCGGTACGCTCAATCCGCCATCCTGTGTTTCGATCAACTGCAGTACGGATTGCAGGCCATAAAAACAACCTGCGCTGCCACCCTTGATCGTGATCCTGTCAGGCGTCACGCTCAGACTATAAGCCTCCTGTGCGGCCACATCTGCCTGGTCTTCCAGTACGATCGCTTTTCCGCTGGCTTCACGTGCCACGGTCAGCTTAATACCATAACGGTTCCAGAGAAACTCATTGAACAGATCAGCGTTCTTTCTGGCCGCATCACTTGCTGCGACCAGTACCGTCTGTTTACCTAATGCAAAATGACCAGCCGCAGCCTGTACAGAAACCGGTTTCGGGATGATGGAGTAGTTGCTTTGTGCATGAGCGCCACTCACTCCCAGAGAAAACACTAAAATAGATGCAATTCTTTTTAACATCTTGTTACTTTAATAGATTACGAATTATTTGCCTGGTGTAGGATTGCAATGCCTGTAACTATGGAATAGACCCCTGATTGCCATAATATTCTCCTATTATGATATTATTATACTGGTTTTCCGTAACGGGCTTCGTTAACAGCCAATATAGAAATAATTTAATGGGAATCAAAGCTCAGCTGGCTGTAGGCCATTATATTTTTCAATTGCGATTAAATTCCTTAACTTAATACTGGCATATTATAAATAACATCCAAGTTTTAAGGTACTGAAATGTAGGACTACAAAGCAACGAGAGATTTTCGACCCCTGATTACTAGATACAGCAACCCCAATATATCCTTCCAACCTGGTTAAAACATTAGTGAGAAATGTCAAGAATAGCGCTATTGGCGTATGCCAACGACATGAAAGAAGAACCGCTACGTTATGTCGAACAGGAGATCAAAGAGATCAACACCTACTTCGGAAATATCAAAAAGCACTTAAATCCGGACATCCTTATAAGTGCCACTAAAGATGATCTTTTCCGTTACTTCGCTGACCACGGTCCAGACATCGAGATCATGCACTTTTCAGGCCATGGCAACAGCCTCGCCCTCTTCTTCACAAAAGACGGCGCCTTTAGAAAAGAAGGTCTCGCAGCACTCATGGCATTCGCCCCCAATATCAAACTCGTATTCCTCAACGCCTGTGCATCCAGAGAGATCATAGACGTATTACATACGCCCGATCCTGCCAATCCGCAGAAAGGCATCCCTATCGTTATCGGTACACAACGTCCCGTATACGATAAAGTGGCCACCGATTTCTCGATCTATTTCTACACCGCCCTGACCAAGTCATGGCCCATCGGGAAAGCCTTCGACTTTGCAAAAACATTTGTCCTTTCCGGCGAACACTTTGCACTGTTCCCCAAAGGACCTAACCGTTATATCGGCACAAAACGCGCCGCTGTCATGGACGATGATCCGGAAGATGATACCGAACAGCAGGAATTTCCCTGGGGCATCTATTACAAGGAATCGCTGACAGACGACTGGTCCATCACCCAATACCTCAACGAAAAATATGATGACAAGGAGAAATATGCCCCCAATGACGAATTGATCCGGGCACTGGCCGCCAATGCCAGCCGGCTGTATGCCAATCTGGCTAAAGAAAGGGATGCGCTCATTGCCACCCTATACGACAAGTCAGACCTCTCCGCGAAAGAAGTGCTCATCGAAGTCGAAAACATCAACGATAAATTCAACCGGCGCAATATCCAGCTGAAAGAGATCAATGACCTCTACGCCGCTTATATCCAGGACCCGCAGAGCCTGAGCGATATCGCCGATAAACTGATCAATACCTTCCCCCTGCCACTGGGTAAACTGCTCCAGCGGATGTACTCTTTCAGTAAAGAGAACCTCCTCACAGAAGAAGACTACGCAGAGTTCCTTGACCTGCAGATCAACTTCTATGAAATACTGGTCAAACTGGCCGCCGCCACCATCCTCTCCGACCTGCTCGAAGTATACGGCATGAAAGAGAAGATCGGGAAAATACTGGCGTTCAATCCTATTCAGAAGGAGATCATCCTGAACTATTTCCGGCAGACCAAAGACAACGAACAGGACTTTGACTACACCTCCTTCATTGAGGTCATCAGCCAGGTATTGAAAGAAAACCTGAAAGATGAACCGGGTATCGCCCCCTTTGTCAAAGAATACCTGCACTTCGAAACCATCAATACCTATGAGAACAACTTCTTTAATTCTCATATGGTGATCAAAGGCATCAAAGCCAAACTGCCTACGCTCAGTACCACCGCCGCCTATATTCATCACTGTAAGGAAATAGAACGGGGACTCATCAATCTCCTGAAAGAACTGTTCTTTATCCTGCAATACAAGATGGTCGTCATCAAAAACGTAGAGGCCATCCGCAAACGGAACGTCCTCGCAAAGACCTACTTCCACAAGTACATGCTGCTGGAACAACGCATCTCCGACAGAATGGAAGTAATGGAACTGCAATCCCTTCCGGAATATGCAGAGTCTTATTCCGTAATCCTGGTCAAGGAGATTTACAGGATGTTTGAGTACCTGTCCCTCTCCCCCTTCCTGATCGATAAAAATGTGCAGTGCGAGTTTGACGGCGTAGACCTCTATTTCTACAACTACACCGAAGGCAATGGCATCGTCTATAAAAGTCTGACCAGCAACGAAAGACTGATCCACATCCTGCCGGAAACGCAGGACATAGAACTGGGCGCAGCAACCATTACCAAAACCACCCTGCGCTTCATCGAGGACATGGCCATCAAAACAGACCGTGAAAAGAACAGGATCACCAACCGCCTGCTGCAATTGCATGCTGAATTTGCGTACTACCGCTCTAAGATCGCGGCTACACCTGTCACCATACAAAACGCCACACCCATAAACAGCCAGCCATGATGAAACTGATGGAAAATCCCTTCAAGCTGCTGGAGTCCTACACCAAGGAAGACAAGGACATCTGGGGTGGGCGGTCCGCAGAAATAGAACACCTGTACAACCTCTCTTTTGCGGCCAATCTCATACTGATATATGGCATATCCGGGGTCGGTAAGACCAGCCTCATTCAATGCGGCCTGGCCAATAAGTTCAGACGCACCGACTGGCACGCCGTCTGGATCACCCGGAAAGAAGAACTCAACCGCAGCCTGACCGAAACGCTCTCACTGGAAGCCGGAGACAGTCCTTCCGCGCCCCCCTCCCCCGTACCGGAAATTATCCGCCGGGTCTATCTGAAGCATTTTAAGCCCATATTCCTTGTTTTCGATCAGTTAGAGGAATTGTTCATCTTCGGATCGAACGGCGAAATTCAGGCCTTTATAGGCATCATAAAGGAGATTCTAAGCAGTGATATCCAGTGTAAGATCATCCTGGTGGTCCGGGAAGAATACCATGGCCACCTCAAAACATTACAGGATGCCGGTCTGCCGGTCTTCAAAGCCTCCGTCAAAATAGAGCCCATGAGCATCCCCGAGGCGACAGAAGCCGTCTCCAAGCTCCTGGACAAATACAATATCCTGACGCCCGATGCCGACCACCGGGCCTGCGCCGCCAAAATAGCGACCGACTGCTCCATAGACAGCCGCGTCGACCTCGCCAATCTCCAGGTCTACCTCTTCTGGGCATGGGAAAAAGCGGCTGAAAAAGCACCGCCGGACGCAAATATCGCTTTCACCCATAACATCCTCCGGGAAATCGGTGATAGCAGAAATGTACTGACACGCTACCTGAACGCCGTTGTTGAACGGGTCTCCAAAGGCAAAACAGGCGGCGTCTGGTTCCTGCTGCAACACTTTGTGTCCCGCTCCCAGACAAAACAACCGCTCCGTCTTGCCGAATTACAGGATATCGACCAGCAGACCGCCCGCATGTGGCTCAACGAACTGAGTAAGAGCAAACTGGTGAAATGTGGCCGGGAAACAGATAACGAAGTCTATACACTGACACACGATAGCCTCGTCCCACTGATCGTACAGAAGAAAACGGCTGCCTCCAGGGGCCGGAATATCCACCCCACCGTACAGGGAAACCCCTTCAAAGGGCTGCCCGCCTACGAAGAAAAAGACGCTACCATCTTCTTCGGCCGTAGCCTGATCCTGCGGGAACTGCTGACCTTTTTCGAGGATAAACGCCTGCTCGTGATCGTCGGTCCCTCCGGCTCGGGTAAATCTTCCATCATCAAAGCAGGTATCATTCCCGCCCTGAAAACAGAAGGCTATGCCGTTATCAACGGTGAACCCGGCACACATCCCATGGTCTTTGGCAGGGAAATACAACGGAGGCTTACAGCCCTCGACGAACGCAGGGCCCTCATATATATCGACCAGTTCGAAGAACTCAGTACACAAGCCAGTACGCAGGAAAGTGAAGAGTTCATCCGCCTGCTCAATGAGGTCCAGAACAGCCCCGATCCGAAACTCCAGCAACTGAAAATAGTGCTCAGCGTCCGTGCCGATTATGAATACGAATTTGAAAGAGCCCTCACCGGCTGGCGGGAAGCTAAAAAGACGATCCCTGACCTGATGGAAAGCGCCGTCAGAGAGATCATTACAGAACCGGCCTATCTCGCCGGACTCGAATACAAACCCACCTATCTCGTTGACAATATCGTGCGCGATGTGATGCAGTCCAACGGTACACTACCCCTGCTCTCCTACGCCCTGGAACAGATGTACATCGAGTATGAAAAAAGCGGAACAAATGACGGCTTCCTCACAGAAGATCATTATAATGCCATCGGTGGTGTTGTCGACGGACTACGCCTCAGGGCCTCCAAACTATACAGTAATTCCGATCCGGAAACCCAGCACACGATCAAAAATGTGATGTTGCGCATGCTGTCCCTCAGTATCAATGAAAAAGCGTCCAAGCGCATACTGGCGGAGGATCTGGTGTACGAAAGTCCGGTGGAAAATGAGCGGGTACAGAAAGTGCTCAACGAACTGGTGAACAGCCGCCTGATCGTATCCGGCCCGGACGAAAACGGCCAGATATACTACGAACCAGCTCACGATTCTCTGATCCGTTCCTGGAACCTGATCGGTGACTGGATCAAACAATATGGTAAAGACCTGCTCTACCTGCAACAGGACCTCTCCGACGCGGTCAAACAGTTCAGACTCAATCCTAAGAAGCTATGGCATGACGATCCGAAATTGAATACCCTGCTGAATATTATGCAATCGCCCGATAACTGGTTAAACCGGCAGGAAACCAATTTCGTAAAGAAAAGCCTCCAACGCAGGAACGAACTGGAAGACAGAAAGAAAAGAAGGGAACAGGAACTGATAGAAGAAAAACTTAGTCGCCAGGAAGCTGTCGCCAAACTGAGCTCTGAAAAGGAAAAAAGAGAAAAAGAACTGCTGGAAGAAAAACTCAGCAAACAGGAAGCGATCGCTAAACTGAACAGCGAAAAAGAAGCCGTGCTCCTGGAAAAGCTCAAGGGAGAAAAAGCAAAGACGCGGCTCCAGAAACAAAGAACGATCCTGCTGGCCCTGGGACTCGTCTCCCTGCTGATAGCGGCCAGTTACGTATATAGCCAGTGGAATAAATCAGAGAAATCTGTGCGGCAGATACAGGAACTGAATCACCGTTTACAGAGCTCCGCAGATGATCTCCAGAAAGTCAATCAGTCACTGAACGTCGCCGCGGAAAGAGCCCGTGAAAGCGCCGAAGAAGCCAACATTGCCAGACAGAAAGCAGATTCCGCTGCCAGCCAGGAAAAGAAAGCACGTACCATTGTCGAACGACAAAAGAAAGAACTGCTGATCAAACAAAACGCCCTGATCTCATCACAGGAAGAAGTAAAAAGATATTCTCTTTCCTTACAGGCGAAGGCGGATTCACTGCGTACTTATTCCGACTCGCTGAAGACGCAGCTGGTCATTATTCAGAACAAAACCCGGGAGGTGGAGTACGCAAAACTAACAGCCGCTTATCTCACCAAATCCCGCTCGCTCATGCATTCAGATCCTGCCATGGCTTATCAGCTGGCGCTTGAATCATTGAAGTATGATAGTGGTAATCAGAAGATAAAAAGTTACATTCATGACACCCTGAACAACCGCAATACTTTCTACGAATCTTTTATTGTTGATAATGTCTCTTCCGCCTTTTTTGCTGACAACGGCAAAACCGTACTCGCTATCCAGGGAGATAATAAATTCAGGTTACTGGATTTATCCAATCATAAAGACACCAGTATCGTGCTCAATGGTAAGATACTGTCCGCTCAATTCAGTCCGGTAGATAACAGCGCATTGATCGCCACCCGCAACAATATCTTCAGCTACAGTACGAACGGCGCATTGAAAGGCACTTCTGAAAGGATGGAAAATGTGGTAAAAGCAGTGTACACAGCACGTGGCAGGATCATCGTCGTTACGCCGACGCAAGTGCAGATCAGGAAGAATGTCAACTCCACAACAGCTGTGGTGATCCCTTCGGGAAATAATGATGATGATACGGAAGTCAGTTCCAATGACTCCTTACTATATATCAGAAAGAGCGATGTGATCGAAGCATATGACCTGACCAACGGCCGGCTGATAAGAACGTTCCAGGAACCCAACAGCTTCCTCGCAAAAGGCGGTAATGGGTTCATCGCTGTATCCGGTAAAAGACTACTGCTGGCCAGAAGCGCCGGTAATAAGATCGTGTCAGAAAGATATTTCGTACCGCTGGAAAAAGATTATTCCAGGGTATCTATCGTCAGTATCGCCGATAACCTGCGTACCCTGCTCTTTATGGCAGAACCGGCCGAACAGCAACAAATGCAACAGCAGCAACAGGTACAGCAACAACAGATCAGTAAGAACTTTATCAGGCCACAACTGAGCAATCCACCGATATTATATGCATTCAGTCTGCCGAAGAGCAGTAGAAAGTTACCCGGCAATATTCCTTACGCTAGACGTGTGGTGCTCTCTGAAAACGGTGACTATATCATTACAGGAGAAAGCGGTTCCCTGTCCATATACGACAACAACGGCTACCGTATAGAGAACTTCGGTGGTTATTCCAACTATACCTCCTGGGCTTTCAATCCGGCCAATACAGACATGATCATGAGCATGAACGGGCTCAAACTCAAGCTCTGGGTAAAAGGTACGCCGGAGGCGCTTTCGGCGCAACGTAAGCTGAGGACCTTCAGTTCCGCCGAACTGGAAAAAGCCCTGGAAGACATTGCTATCCGATAATTGTATAACAACACAAGCAGCGCGCATGGCTGCTTGTGTTGTACTGCATCAATCAGGGAATGCATATGTTTCGGCCATCCATTCAAAGCCATTATCTTTCTTTTTCACATGGCCTATCCCCGGCCATGGCAGGTGATAGGAAAACACCGTCGTACGATCAGCGGCCAAAGCTTCCAGCACTTTTCTACGCGTATCCGCAGCCTGCGTAAAATCCGTATCGCCGTCAAAGCCCCACTCCGGATGCGGGAACAACAATACATCAGAATGTATCAGATCAGCAATATGTACGATCTCATCATTGCCGGAAAACACCCGCACCAGCGTATGTCCGGGTGTATGACCCGGCGCTGCCTGCAAACGCACGCAACCAAATAAAGTTTCCTTGTAGTCAAAGAAATGCAGCCGGTCTTTGAGCGCAGTTAAGGTCTGCCTGGTAGACACCAGTATCTTCGCCAGCAGCGCTTTATCACCAAATTTACTCCTGGAAAAATCAGGTTTATCTGATAGCCAGAAACGATGTTCTGTCTCCGACATATAGACCTGTGCCCGCGGGAATACCAGCTGACCGTTCTTGCTGAACAATCCGCCGATATGATCAGGATGCGCATGCGTGATCACGATCCTGGTGATCGCATCTGTAGCAATACCTGCATCTTTCAATGATTGTGGCAGCCAGCCGGAGTTCGGCCCAAATCCAAAACCGGCGCCGGTATCGATCAGTATCACTTCTTTTTCTTTGCGGACCAGCAGCATATTCATACCCAGGTCAACGGCCTTCGTGGAGCGGAAACTATCCTGCAACAATTTTGTCACTTCCGCCGCAGGTACATCCTGTGCAAAATGGTCCTGCACAGGGCTCATTACGATATGCCCATCTGTTACGACGGTCATTTCCAGGTCTCCCAGCTGAAAACGATGATATGGACGCGCTGTCGCCGTACCCAATGAACGGGCCAGCAGCTTATGTATGGGTAATGTAGCACCAAGGCCCAGAATGGCCATTCTTTTTATAAGGGTTCTTCTTTCCATCTTCAAATATTTAGGTCAAAAGTATGGGGGTTGTATCTTTGAGTCAAGTAAGTACTTTTAAGTATCCTGGATACTTAAAAGTAACTAACATTGATTTTCAATAGTAAAAAAGTGATCGCATGGCAAAGAAAAATATAGAAGGCCCTATCTGTGCAGTCGATTTCGCGTTCAGGAGAATAGGTGGTAAATACAAAGGCCGGATACTCTGGTACCTGCATCAATATAAAGTATTACGTTACGGCGAACTACGTCGCGCCATAAAAGATATTACCACTAAAATGCTGACACAGACGCTGCGTGAGCTGGAAGAAGACGGACTGGTACACCGGGAAGTATTTCAGTCGATGCCGCCCCGTGTAGAGTATTCGCTGACAGCGTCCAGTCAGCAACTGATACCCTTTATCGATCATTTACGGGAATGGGGCGACCAACAGATGGCAAAAGAAAATATACCCGTCATCAAGAGTAGTTTATCCTGTGTGATCACGGAGGAAAAAGCGGCAGTAAAATAAAAAGCCCCGGCAATCGCCAGAGCTCTTTACTGTAAAAAACGGATTATATCCGGTTATTTCATTTCAACGCCAACTGAAACCCTTGTTTCATCATAAAACAGGTTCAGGTTCTTTGGTTTTGCACCCGCTGGCAGTTTGAATTTGTTTTCTTCTGAAGTTTTTGTAGACTCGGCATCAACATTTACAGTATTGTAATTGTCGTGCGTCAGGTTATTTCCATTATCCAGTTGCAGACGGAAGTCATTTGGATTAAAGAAAATACCGTTACCACCTACTGCATTTTTGTTGGTCACTTCAATTTCGTAGGTAATTTCAGTACCGGTCACTTTCCCATCCGGGTCAGTTAACTCAATACCTTTTGCATTTTTTAAACGAACAAAGACTTCTTTTTTCTTACCCAGGTACACGGAGTCCGGAGCAAAAGTAATTGCGAAAGTTTTAGGCTCGTTTGCTGGGGTGCTGGCAGCCGGGGTACTTTCAGACTGCTGTTCGGAGCTGGGGGCTTGTTGATCAGCATTCTCTGTTTTGTTCTTTCCTTTACATGCAGCCATAGCTACCATGAGGGCAACAGAAGACACAAGAATGATCCTTTTCATCGTATAATTATTGGTTTAGAATTAAAGATGGATGGTCAAAAGAAAAATATAATATGTACGAATGTAAGCACTTTTTATATTATCTGCTATCAAATCCCGCAATTTGCGTAGCAGGTTAAGGGTTAGCAGCCAAAAATGCGTAGAACTACGTATGCCATCCTGCTAATATTCTACAAACAGCTTATCAGGATAACACCACAGCCAGCGGTCCCCGGGTTCTGCCGAAGCAACCACCGGATGCCCTGTAGCATGATGATGACGTGTCATATGTTTATTCGGTGACTGGTCACAACAAAGGGTCTCGCCACAGGTCTGACAGGTACGCAGATGCACCCAGTCTCCCCCATTCTTGATACATTCCTCACATACGCCTTCCTGGCCTATTTGCACTTCTTTGATATCTCTGATGTGTTGACAGGTTTCTTGTTCTTGCATAATGACAGGAATTGATGTTGTATAATTGCGTTAACAGATAACAAGATAACATATTCCGGCAGTTTCTGTAACAGAATTTATTGTCATTGAGCCGCTTATTCATGTACAATTCCTATCCGGACATCCACACACAATACCGTTGCTGTGTATTGCCACTATATGCCGGTTCTTATCTCTGAACTGTCCTTTTTCAATTGCCAACACCATCATAAGGCATTGAATATAAAATCATTACAGGACTCCTTCGATCAAAACAGCCCTAAATCACTGACCATTAACCAGATAAGACTTGTGTATTCGCTGTACAACGTAGGTACGCCGTTATTATCCCCATACCGGTCCGCTCCGGAGCGAAGTAATAACGGCGTAATAACGGCATAATGAGGCTATACATCGAAAAAATGTATCCGGACAGGCAGTTAATGCTCTGGCTATAGTCTGACTATACTTATAGTCCGTTACACTTCCCTTTCGAAGGTAGGTGTAACGGTGAATTTGTACTATTTAAACATCTTCAACAGACACTTTCCGCCCAATTCTTAATTCTTAATTCCTAATTGCCGAAGGACAAACGCCTGCACCACCGTTGCCGGAATAGCCAGTGAAACCGTCCTGGAAAACCGGGCGATATTCATCCCTGCCAATGTCCCGTCCATAGCAAACAGCGGGCCGCCGCATTGTTCCGGCCTGAGTATACCGTCATGCGCGATCACTGATCGAAAGCCATCTCTACGCTCGCTTTTACCTCCCCGGAACAAATCTGTTGCATGGGTTGCAGGGGCCTGCGGACGCTTCGCCAGTACGATCGTGTCATGTACGGCTGCTGTCTGATGCAGATTACCCGCTGCTCCAGCTGTACCTGCTGTTACCGCATGCAGGCGGCGTTCTATGATCACGGTATCACCTGGCCAGTAAGCTGATAATTCCCGGCCATAATCCATTGGCTCATTCACTGCAACACCATTTATGCTGATGATCTCATCACCCGGCGTAGCCCCCTTTGCGTCAGCGGGCGAACCGGGCATCACATAGGTCAGCATCAACGGTTTCTTATCAGGTGCAATAGCTGCGCCCAGAAAACCCAGACTGCTCATTTTTGGCAAACTGAACGTATCCTTTCCAAATACACTGGCAATACCCAGGGTATCCGGCTGCGGCGATATTAATAATTCACCGCTGTTAACGGCGGTCAACGGCTTCAACGGGAATTCGACACCTCCCTTTATACGGGTATCCGGACGCAGTAATACCAGGTCATTCTCCTTGTCACGGGCCATCACGCGGGCTTGGGTACTTTTTCCATTGTACACAACGACCGGCGTTTCTCCCACCTCACTGTTCTTGCTCACGACAAAAGATTGTCCCTTTACATCGATCAGCATACCATTGATCACATGCTGCTGATCGGTCATACTGTTCACACGTATGCAGGCCATTTTACCTAGCTTGTTCAATCTCATTGAAAGACGCAGTTCTTCCAGGCGGTCATAGGTGCTGATCTGCGCTGCTGCAGGATCGGTCTTTATATTATCTGTTATCTCCGGGTACTTCGTATAATGTATCGGCTGCGTCAATGCTGTCCAGTATTTGCGGTACAGATCAACAGGTACATCGTAGTTCTTCTTTTCATCAGGTATTATGGCGCTTCTCATGCCAATGACGCGGCCCAGGTAGTCAAACAAGGGTCCGCCGGAATCGCCTGGTTCCATCATACAGGTGGACTCAATAAATCCCTTTTCATTTTTTACACTGGTAATATGTCCCGCCCTCATCATAGGCAGGGGCTGATTCAGGCTCTCCGGATATGCAATACTGAAACAGGGCTGATTGACTTTAAGGTCATAAGACCAGCCCATAGGCGCTACCGGCCAGTCACCCGGCGTCAGTATCTTCATCATGGATACATCCGGCAACTCTGGCGTCTCCGGGAAATTAATTTTACCGAGCGCCTGTGCGATGGCCGATCTGCCATCAGCAAAGGTCACCATATAGATATTACCAGGAACGGTCGTATGGGCTACGGTCAGAATATGCCCCTCCTTTGTCACAACAACGCCGCTAAACGTAGCGCTCATCTGTTGCCGGGCAACGGTGTCATAACCCCACATACGCACATAGGCCGGAGGCAATTGCTTGCTGACATAATTTAATGTAAGTTCCTGAGCATGAACAGCACGCTGACAATAGGCATTTCCCGCTAACAGGAGCAGGAAAAGGATAAATAGTTGGTTTTTTCTCATTTTTTAACCCGGAGCTTCGGAGCCGGAAAACTAAAGATAATCTACCGTCCGCAGGTTTTTATATCCCGAACAGCGAAAAGCACAGTTCCTTTACAATGAAAAGCTTAGATATATATTTAAAATAATTATCTTGCAACATTATTCGGAATAAGAAGGACAAATCACGCATGAGACCTATACCAAAGTATGTATCCCTGCTGCTGTTACTGCTCGTTGTAACCAGTCAGGCAGCCCAAAGTCAGCAAAATGAGCTTTACAGTTATCAGGACCTCTCCCACCTCTTTTACCAGAAGCAAAAAGACTCTCTGCAAAAAGCATGGACCTGCCCTGCCAATTACAAGGACAAGGAAACGCAAAAGAAATACAGGGAGATATGGGATGGACGTACCGAATTTTTCACCGGCGCCATCAAATCGGATAACTATGTATACGACAAAGACATATACGCCTACGTATATGGTATTATCACCGAAATCTGCAAAGGCAACAAAGGCTACCTGCCCGCACAGCCATTCCTGGTGCTGGACAGAAGCCCGTCTATTAACGCCTATGCGGTAGGTAATAACGTCATAGCGGTCAACCTGGGCCTTATTCAGTTTGCCAGAACAAAAGAAGAACTGGCACTGACACTCGCACACGAACTATCGCACAATATCCTCCTGCACGCAGAGAACAGTATGAAGAAACGTGCAGAATGGCTGACCTCCAGCGAATATAAACAGTCGATGGAAGACGTGCTCGATTCCAAATACGAGCGACTGACCCGCCTGAAAAAGGTATTCGAGAACTATTCCTTTGACAGAAGCCGTCACCAGCGCTACCATGAAGGGGACGCCGACTCCCTCGCCGTTGTCCTGCTCAAAAACGCCAATATCGCCTTCGACCCGAACGTTTTCCTCCGCCTGGATACTGCAGATATGCTGTACCACCAGCCGTTGAAACAACCGGTTAAAAACTACTTTACGGCATATGGCGTCAGCATTGAGGACGCATGGCTGAAAAAACGCTCCAAAGGATTATCTACCAGGAACTATAACTTCCAGGAAAACGTGACCATGCAGGACTCCCTGAAAACGCACCCTGATTGTGTGGACAGGTATAATAAAACCAAATTGGCCGCCACTACACCGGTGCAACAAACACCGATCCCTGCTGCCATTAAGGAGAAAGCCAATAAAATGCTGATATGGAACATGTATTGTAACATGAACCTGGCGCCCTGTCTCTATCGCGTACTGATGGCGAAAGACAACGGTAATACCGATCCATGGTACGATTTCATGATACATAATATCATGCTGGAACTGTTCCATGCTGACAACGAACTGCATCGCTTTGCCGCTATCGGGGTAACGCAGAAAGAATACATCTCTAAAGACTTCTACGAACTGCAAACCATGCTGGAACAGATGCCGCGTGAGGAACTGGGTAAAAGCTGCGAACAACTGCAAAGCGCCGGTTTCTGGAGCAAAATGCAGGACCAGGAACAGGGCTTCAGAACGCTGATGCAGAGCATTGCGCTCAATAAAGAGAGCAACGAGGCAAGCAAAACAAAAGCTGCCAAAACATTTACGGAAAAATATACCAGCAGTCTGTATGGTGAATATGCGGACGACTTAAAAAAGGAAGTCAAGAAATAGCCAGCTTTTTATGATGAAAAAACTCATCCTCTCTATACTAATACTCTCTCCCTTCTTGCTAAAGGCGCAAACAAAGGTCTTTAAGGAAGTGAGTGAAGGTATCTCTACAGAATTCAAGCCCATTTTTCAGAACGGAAATCTTATCGGCTATCTCGCCTTCTCAGAACTGGAAAGGGCCAATAAAGATTCCTTCAACTACAGGATCGAGATCATGGACGAAAACCTGAACGATCTGGGGATTGTCAACTTCAAAGAAAAGAAACTGGACCTGCAACAGGCCTCTTTTGTGAATGATACGCTCTGCCTGGCTTACCTGAAAAGCAATGTGCTGGGATACGACTGGGCCAACAGGAACGAAAGGAACGATTCTCTGTCAAAGGGCTATATGTCCCTGTTCGCACAGTTTATCAGCCTGGATGGCAAAATCGCGCACACCTTTGAGAAAAGACTGAATACGGATATCCGGCTGGCCTGGGCAAGCATCCGCGACGGAAAGATCGGTAACGGCGGACTTAAACACCCGCTGCAACTCAAAAATCAGGACCAGAAAGGATTTACCTGCTTCTTTAGCGATGACGATCACATTTATTTGCTGGTCTTAACAACGCAGGGAGAACTTTTATGGGAGAAATACATCCTGGAGAAAGGTGAACGCTATGGTCTGCTGACCTCCGGCAAGGACGCCTTCCTGCTTATCAGAACAGATAAGCCAGCCGCTATGAGCAATTTTACAGTGATCTCCTATGATACAGATACCAAAGCCGGTATCCTGAAATATCCGCTTCAGGACCAGCAGCGCAATCCTCTACAGGTAACTGCATTTGAGAACGATCCGACCACCGGTAACCCATACCTGGCCGGCTACATTTATGATCCGATGGCCGCCGGCGTCTACCTGAATACCAATGACGTCGTACACCACATCTTTTCCGGTGTATTTACTGTCAATGTCAACGGACATGAGAAAGCTGCTGTGAAACGCCAGTTCTCCTACTGGACCGGAGACACCAATGCAGAACCGGAAACCCATGACTTCCTGTCAGACAATAACGGCTATATGAAGTACATACATGGATTCAGAGATTTCCAGGGCAATACATATATCGCCGGTACCAATAGTTACCGCAAATCCAAATACGGCAGCGTAGTATTGCTCAAACAGGATGCAACGGGAAAACTGAGCGTCATGACTCCATTTGCTGATTCAAACCTCGATCCGTTCTCCGTAAAAAACCAGTTCGATCTCAGCGTTATGCCACGGTTCTATACAGTATCTTCTTCCGAGACCAAATCCGTTTATCTGATCATCAATGACCAGGCGAATGCGATCGTCTACAACCCGGAGAAAAATAAGACCGTGCGCGTCATTCCGCACAAAGATGGTGGCTCGCGCATCAATATCTTTCCTGCCAAAGAAGGCCATGTGATCGTAGCCGAATACAACAGAAAAGAGAAATACACGAAATTCTCTATCGAAGCGATATAACATCACATACAAACAAAATAGAAAAAGCCTTACACTTCATACGTGTAAGGCTTTTTTATATCCTTAATGCTTAACTCCCATTACTTATTTACCTCTTTGCCTTTGCAGATAGAGCTTCGCTGATTCACTGGCCGTAATGATCGCACCTCCCAGTATCACGATATCTTTAATCACCAGACGGCCTCTTCCGGACAGGAACGGGAAACCCCAGTCCTTATCTGTCAGATGTGGTACCCAGCTTTCAGGTGTGGTTACCAGGAAGGACAGCGTACCCAGGGTCATGATGAAGATCAGGATACTACCGATCATACTGGCAAACGGCGCTACCTTATACAGGGCTACCAGTATGGCCATGCTGACCAGCAACACGCCTAAACCCGCAGAAAAACCATAGGTATTATTAGCAGTATGCCATTCATGATTGGCGGCGATCAGTTCGCCTTCTTTATTCTGATGTGTTTTATATTCATCCGGATGATGATAGAAGAAAGACATAAATGGGCTGTTGGCCACAAAGGGAACAACACCATCTGCCTCATAGGTGAAGAACTTCAACCCGCCGATCCAGAGGAATACCACAACAATACCAAAACGGACGGCCTTTTTACCAAACTGATCGAGGTTAGCGACGAAATTGACGATTGAATTTTTCATTTTTTTATAAGTTAGTTGTTAGTGTGCGTATTGACAATGTAAAGGTAGACAGACCTGCCACGGCAGAACATGGACGATACAGTCTGTCACTTGGACAAATATGCCAGGTCTCAGGTCAGGGGGTGCAATAAGACAACTATATTATTGGGGAAGGTCCGCTACGATGGAAATACCGGTCTGCTGCCGGAAGGTTTGCGGGGATATTTTGGTAAACTTCTTAAAAAAGCGGCTGAAGTAGAACTCATCGCTGAATTGCAGCGCATACGCGATCTCCTTGATACTGCGCCGGGTCAGGTGCAGCTGCCGCTTGGCCTCCAGGACCAGGCGCTCCTGTATCATGGCAGAAGGCGATTTCTTAAAGTATTTTGTACAACGTTTGGTAAAGTTGTTGGGGGACATCGCCAGTAACTCCGCATAGTCGGCCGGCTTGTGTAAGGTCAGGTAGTGCTGATCCAGCAAACGTCTGAATTCCTCCATCTGTTCGTCCCGATCCTCCGGGTTGGGGATATTAGCGGCTGACCGCGTCTTTATACTACTCGACTTAGCGAGGAATAATTGCAGATAACCCCGCATCACGATCTCATCACAACCACTGACGTCAAATTCCTCCGCCAGTTCATCCAGCAGGTTTTTGAAAATACGCGCCTCCCGATCGTTCAGTTTCACCGAAGGCGCTATATAGATATTGTTAAACAGTAAACCATTACAGGCCACCTGTGCCTTGTGATATTCTATACAATAGAAATCACTATGAAATTGCAACATCGCCAGTTTGCTTGGCGCAGGCTGTTCAATATAGATCATTTGCAGGGGCGTAGAGAACAACAATACAGGCCCCTTAAATGGGAATGCGCCAAAGTCTGCATGAAAGACACCTTCACCCTCTTCCACAAATACGATCGTATACTCCGCATACTGCACAGGCTTCGCCAGGCAATCTTCTCCGGTATCAAGTCCGAGCAAAGTTTCATTGGAGGAAGAACAGATTCTTTTCATGCACACAGCTAATTACCTGATGAATACAAAAATATGCCAATAAATATAAAACAGATTGTCCGTCTTATGGTTATGAAAGTGCTTTTTATGGCGAATACTTATTACCGGGAATAAAAAAGCGGAAAGGTTGCCCTTTCCGCTTTGCCCCTGATGGGATATTATTTGCCTGCTACTTTTTGACCAGTTTAAACTCCGTTCTTCTGTTCAGCTTATGCTCTTCTTCACTACAGTTTACGCCATTGCCACACCTGTTCAGCAGCTTCGTTTCCCCATATCCTTTGGCCGAGATCCTGCTCTTCGCTACTCCCTTAGATATCAGGTAATTCATCACGGACGTCGCACGTTTCTGAGACAATGCCAGGTTAAAGGCGTCGTTACCACGGGCATCGGTGTGCGCACTCAGTTCCACTGATTTATCAGGGTTTTCCATGATCGTCTTTACCAGTCCATCCAGCACCTGTGCAGCAGCCGGATTGATAGCAGCTTTACCGAAATCAAAATAGATATCCAGTAATCCTGACTTCCCGGCATCATCAGCCCGCGTTGCCACAGGGGCAGGATCAGGCGTTTGCACCGCTGGCTCAGGTGGATCTATTGAACATGCGACACTGACAACCTGCTCAATTGTATCTTTCTCAGGAGGTGTTGCTTCGGTATCAGTTACCTCACCGCTCACCTTGCGAAGCGTATCATCCTTGATCGGTTGGTCAGGAATAGGTGCAGGTACTTCCTCTTCCGGCAGGGACTCCACCGCGTAAATATCATCACTGCCACTACCGCCGTTCCTGTTGGAAGACAGATAAGCAATACCCTCATCGGTCAAACCAAAGGCAAAATCATCCTGTGGTGAATTCAGCGGATAACGCATGTTCCTGATCGTACCGGTCATCTGACCAGACTGATATTTATCCAGCTTTACACGATAAATATCAAGACCGCCCATGCCAATACGTCCATCACTGGCGAAATAAAGGATGTCTCCTTTTACGATCGCCGGACTACGTTCATTGCCCGCCGTATTGATCGTTTTCAGGTTCAGCGGAGGGCCCCATTGGCCTGTAGCCGTGCGGTAGCACATATACAGGTCGGTACCGCCAGCGCCACCCGGCATATTGGACGCAAAATATAAAGCCATGCCATCCGGCGTAATGAACGGATCACCTACCGAATAGGCATTTACGTTATTGTGTGAAAATGCGACAGGCGCGGACCATTTACCGGAAGCATCCTGTTTGCTGCTGTATATCTCTACATTGACCGTAGCCGCCTTACCCTTTGCACGGTCTCCCCTGCCCGGAATACGGGTCAGGGTAAAGAACATCTCCTTTCCGTCTCTTGTAAAACTGGCGGAACCAACATGATACCCGGTACCGGTATGCAATGGGAACAGCGCAATACTGTCTCCGTTTGCCGGCTTCTGGAAAAGATGCAGGTAATCATTACCCGTCCAGCCACTGGTCAGCGGATCAGGTTTTACCCTGGTATCAAAACGCAGGAAAAACTGTTTCTTTTTAGGCTGATGTACGCCATCCGCAGCACGGTCGGACGTAAACACCACACCACCCATATACGGCACTGCGCTCCAGTCTGATTTACCGGAGTTCAGGGCTTTGTAGTTATCGATCTTCAAACGGTCAGGCGATTGCATCCAGCTGATGGCCGAATCACAGGAAGCGGTCCAGGTACGCTGTAACTCAGGCGTAACAGTTGTTCCAGCTGCCGCTGCGTACTTTTCGTATTGTACACGCGCTTCAGGATACTTTGAATTATTCTGTAAAGCACGGGCATAATAGTAGGTATTCTCCGCCTTACTGCCGCTCATACCGGTAGCTACTGCGTACCAGCGCTCTGCCTCCGGATAGTTATTATTAAAACGGTAACAGTCCGCAAGACGTTCCGCAGCATGCAGGCTCGCCTTTTTATGATAGGCTTGCTCGTAAAGCGCTGTCGCTTCGGCGTACTTATAGTTATCGTATGCTTTATCAGCCGCCTTAATGATATACTGCGCCTTTGCAGGACCAGCAGCAAGCAAAAAACACAGACCGATCGCGTAATGTATTGTCTTCATCGTCAGCATGATTAAGCTATCAGAATACCCTTGGCGTGGCCATCCTGATGTTTTGTTTGTTAAAGGTGAACCCTACAGAGATCTCATGTGTACCGCAGCTGTAGTTCTGTAAAGGACCTACAGAAAAGTCGTAGGCATATCCGATACGCAGGTTCGGTACAGGGAATACCTCTGCCGCTGCTACCGCCGCATTACGGTACATCAGGTTTTTCTGCAGATAGCTTTTATCATATAGCTTCAGGCCTGTCCGGTAGGAACCACCGATCCATACCACCTCTTTCAGGAGCAGGAAAGCATTCAGGTCCAGACTGGTAGGGCCGCCACGGTCATCTTTCAGGAGAAAGGAAGGTTTCAGCTGAATATCCTCATTCAGGGGGATCAGCGTACCAGCGGTCAGATAATAATGCAGTTTGGTCTGTGGCAGATAAAGGAACTTGCCTTTATTATCGAAGGCCTGTACAACGATATTATCAACCGAGAAACCGGCATAGTAACGGTCATCAGAATAGAAGATACCCGCTCTTGCATCAGGCGTCAGCCGGTGAAGACCCGCCGGCATGTCTGTCTCCGGATCATTTGGGTTCAGCTGCGAACCGTTAATGCCCGTTTGCAGCATACCTACGCTCAGTCCGATCGCCAGACGGGAAGAACCTTCCCTGTTCAGGCGGATGCGGTAAGCATAGCTGACATAAGCGGAAAGGTTATCCTGCGCACCCAGTTTATCACCGGATAGCTGTAATGCCAGTCCGACGTTACCGTCGTTGGCCGCCGCATCTACCGCCAGCGAGAAACTCTCCGGCGCACCTTTCAACCCTGTCCACTGATTCCGGTAAAAGGCATGCAGGTTCAGCTGCTCCTTATACCCTGCATAGGCAGGATTAATATAAATGCCATTGAACATATACTGGCTATACTGTGCATCCTGCTGTGCATGCACAGTCAATCCCAATGATGTCAGCAGTCCAGCTATCAAAAATATTTTTTTCATAGTTTAGGTCTGTGGTTCACATGATTATTTGAAAGCCCTGATCAGTGTAACGTATCCTTTCATCACTTCCCATTCCGCACTACCGTTCCGTCTGATACGTAACAGATAGTAATAGGTCCCTTCATTCAAACCGTCACCTTTCCAGGTATTCTGATATCCTTTTTGTCTGTACACTTCGTTACCCCAACGGTTGACAATGATCAGCTCATTCTCTGCATACTGGTTCAGTCCGCGTATTTCAAAGAAGTCGTTCTTACCATCACCGTTTGGCGTAAACAGGTTCGGTACATTGAGACCGGTCGCTGTGATCGTTACCGCAACGGTCGCCGCATTACTCAGCTGACCATTTGCGTTCTTCACCTGGTAAGTGAAGCTATCATCACCAGTATAACCCGGATCAGGCGTGTACACCACAGTACCATCTTCGTTTATTTTCACCATACCATGTGCAGGTGATATGACAACCTCAACAGATGTTTTATCCAATGTAGAGTTACGTGCGTCATCGTTCGCCAGTACATCGATCGTAACAGGGATGTTGGCCTTTGTTTCGCCTCTGTCGTTCAGGGCCACAGGGTCTTCGATCACGGTTACCGGTGTCACATTGATATTAACGGTCACCGTCGCTGTACCACCTTTACCATCACTGATCGTGATATTGAAGTTATCCGGTCCGCTGTAACCTGCTACCGGCGTATAAGTATAAGTGCCATTCGCACCTACGACAGCTGTACCATGTGCAGGATCGGTCGCCTTTGTAAAGGTCACCACGTCGCCATCAGGATCAGTACCGCTTACGGTGCCACTTACAGGCGTGTTTTCCGGTGTCGTTTTAGAATCGCCAAAACCGGTCGGCGGATTATTCACAGGTGTAGTGATCACTGGTTTGACAGTAATGTTCACCGTCACAGTAACACTACCACCCTTGCCATCATCGATCTTAACAGTGAAACTATCATCACCGGTATAACCAGTTGCCGGGGTATAAGTATAAGTACCATCTGCACGCACCACTACGGTACCATGCGCAGGATTGGTCGCTTTCGTGAAGGTCAGTACATCGCTATCGGCGTCTGAACCAGTTACAGCGCCATCTACCGGTACATCTTTGTTCGTGATCTTATCATCACCTGTACCTGTTGGCGGTGTATTCACCGGAGGTACGACTACCGGCGTAACCGTAATATTCACCGTTACTGTAGTGCTGCCACCCTTGCCGTCATCGATCTTAACAGTGAAACTGTCATTACCGCTATAGCCGGTTGCAGGCGTGTAGGTATAAGTACCATCTGCGCGTACCACTACGCTACCATGTGCAGGATTGGTCGCTTTCGTGAAGGTCAGCGCATCGCCATCCGCATCGGAGCCAGTTACGGCACCAGTTACCGGTACATCCTGGTCAGTTGTTTTCGTATCGCCTGTACCTGTTGGCGGTGTGTTCACCGGAGGTACGACTACCGGAGTAACCGTAATATTCACCGTTACTGTGGTGCTACCACTCTTGCCATCATCGATCTTAACAGTAAAGCTGTCGTTACCGCTGTAGCCGGTGGCCGGCGTATAAGTATAAGTACCATCTGCACGCACCACTACGGTACCATGTGCAGGATTGGTCGCTTTCGTAAAGGTCAGTGCATCGCCATCCGCATCAGCACCAATTACGGCGCCATCTACCGGTACATCCTGGTCAGTTGTCTTCGTATCACCGGTACCAGTTGGCGGTGTGTTCACCGGAGGCACGACTACCGGTGTAACTGTAATATTCACTGTTACTGTTGTGCTGCCACCTTTACCGTCATCGATCTTAACAGTGAAACTGTCATTACCACTATAACCAGCTGCTGGGGTATAAGTATAAGTACCATCTGCACGTACCACTACGGTACCATGTGCAGGATTGGTCGCTTTCGTGAAGGTCAGTGCATCGCCATCCGCATCTGCACCAGTTACCGCGCCATCTACCGGCACGTCCTGGTCAGTTGTCTTCGTATCACCGGTACCTGTTGGCGGTGTGTTCACCGGAGGCACGACTACCGGTGTAACAGTAATATTCACTGTTACCGTAGTGCTACCACCTTTACCGTCATCGATCTTCACAGTAAAGCTGTCGTTACCGCTATAACCAGTTGCTGGGGTATAAGTATAAGTACCATCTGCACGTACGACCACTGAACCATGTGCCGGGTCGGTCGCTTTTGTAAAGGTCAGCGCATCACCATCCACATCGGCACCTGTTACTGCGCCGTCTACCGGTACATCCTGGTCAGTTGTTTTCGTATCGCCTGTACCTGTCGGCGGATTGTTTGGCGGTGTGTTCACTGTAATATTTACGGTTACGGTAGTGCTGCCACCTTTACCGTCATCGATCTTCACAGTAAAGCTATCACCACCTACGTAACCTGTGGCAGGCGTATAAGTATATGTACCATCTGCACGTACGACCACTGAACCATGTGCAGGGTCGGTCGCTTTGGTAAAGGTCAGCGCATCACCATCCGGGTCAGTACCAGTTACGGCGCCACTTACGGCTACATCTCTGGTAGTGGTCTTTGTATCGCCTGTACCCGTTGGAGGATTGTTTGGTGCCGTGGTAACCGTGATATTTACGGTTACGGTAGTGCTACCCCCCTTACCATCATCTATTTTAACAGTAAAGCTATCACCACCTACGTAACCTGTGGCAGGCGTATAAGTATATGTACCATCTGCACGCACTACTACAGAACCATGTGCAGGATCGGTCGCTTTTGTAAAGGTCAGCGCATCACCATCCACATCAGCACCTGTTACTGCGCCATTTACGGCTACATCTCTGGTAGTGGTCTTTGTATCGCCTGTACCTGTCGGCGGATTATTTGGCGACGTGTTAACCGTGATATTTACGGTTACGGTAGTGCTGCCCCCCTTACCATCATCTATTTTAACAGTAAAGCTATCACCACCTACATAACCTGTGGCAGGCGTATAAGTATATGTACCATCTGCACGTACGACCACTGAACCATGTGCAGGATCGGTCGCTTTTGTAAAGGTCAGCGCATCACCATCCACATCAGCACCTGTTACTGCGCCACTTACGGCTACATCTCTGATAGTGGTCTTTGTATCGCCTGTACCTGTTGGTGGATTGTTCGGCGGTGTGGTAACTGTAATGTTCGCAGTTACAGTGGTACTGCCACCCTTGCCATCACTGATCGTTACGGTAAAGCTATCGTTGCCTACATAACCGGTTGCCGGCGTATAAGTATATGTACCATCTGCACGCACTAGTACTGATCCATGTGCAGGGTCGGTCGCTTTTGTAAAGGTCAGCGCATCGCCATCCGGGTCAGTACCAGTTACGGCGCCACTTACGGCTACATCTCTGATAGTGGTCTTTGTATCGCCTGTACCCGTTGGCGGATTGTTTGGCGGTGTGGTAACTGTGATATTTACTATTTCAGTTGTGCTACCACCCCTACCATCACTGATCGTAACGGTAAAGCTATCGTTGCCCACATAACCCGTTGCCGGCGTATAAGTATAAGTACCATCTGCACGCACCACAACGGAACCATGTGCAGGATCGGTCGCTTTTGTAAAGGTCAGCGGATCGCCATTCACATCGGAACCCGTTACTGCCCCATCAACAGGGGTATCTCTGAGGGTTGTCTTTGTATCACCTGTACCCGTTGGCGGTGTGTTCACTCTTGTGATCGTCAGCGGGAATGTCTTCGTATCCTGTAAAACACCTCCGCTACCCGTGTTGCCTCTATCGGAAATATTCACTGTCACCAGCACCGTAGGGGAAGGATTCACGATCGTCATGTACTTAACGCTACCAGCAGCGATAAACGCGTTGATATTCGCAATAGTACCGGTCAGCGTCAACGCACCTGCAGATACGCCTACGGTCACACCGCCGCCCAAAGAGGCCGCGAAGGAGCCTTCCGGAACAGAGATGGTTACCGTCACGGTGTTACTACCTGCGTCCACATCTGCGAATGAAATACCATCTATCCTTGCAGGCGTTCCTTCTGTTACATTGATGTTCGTCGGAACGGTCGCAACCGGGGCATCATTCACTGGCGCAACATTGATGGTCATCGTAGCGGCCGTAGCAGCATAAGCATATTGGTCAGCAGCTACCCAGCTGAAGTTTGTCGTACCATTCCAGTTAAGGTTTGGCGCAAATGTGAGATTCGCCAGATCGGCTGCCGCGATCTCATCTCCCGCTACAACCGGTACACCGTTCAATGCCAGGGTACCATTCGCAGGCAGGGTATTCACTTTTATTTTTGTCAGTGTTGCACCGTCAATATCACTATAGTTATTAGTGAAGTCAGTCGCTGCAAAATGCAGGGTATTGTCTTCATCTACGTTCACGCTGCTATTGCTCACAGCAGGCAGGGTGTTCACCAGTACGCTGACAACATAAGTATAATCAGCTCTGTCTGCATCTGCATCATCACTGGCAATCTGTATAGTAGCTGTATAAGTACCACCCGCATGTCCTGCCGGATCAAAGCTTACACTGAAATTGCTACTGACACCACCAGCCAGACTTGCAGCCCCTGGTTGTGCAGAGACAGTAAAGCCTGCATCACCACTGATGCTCACCACAGGAGCGCCTGTCAGCTGTAAAGTACCTGTACCTACGTTCTGTACAGAGAAATTATGCACCACCGCAGCAGTACTGGCCAACATCACACCAAAGTCGGTGCCATCTGTGGTATTTGCGGTAGTACTATTGTCAGCGATCACGATCGCATTACCGGATACGCTGATCCTTGGGTCTACCAGTATCTTAATAGTGGTTGTTGCTACCGGACCATTTTCTGTACCATCATTTAAGGTGGTCAGAATAGTACGGTCTGTCTGATCGGGCGTTAATTGTTTATTATAATACTCGATCAGCTGGATGGCAGTGGTATAATCTGCCGGAGAAGCAACGCCTGTCAGTACGATCGTACCGGTACTATCACCAGTGGCAGTAATACCTGCCGGTAATGTGCCATTCAGGTGAAGTCCTTCGTTATTACCATCAGGACGGTTTGACAACGTAATGGTCGCTGAAGCAACCGTACCACCATCAGGATCAGTGATCGTCAGGTCAGTATCGGTGATCCTGGCGCCAACCGCACTACCTGCATTGTAATAGTTCAGGTAACTGTAATTACCACTCGCACCTGAGCTATGATCAGGGTCCGGGTTCAATACCGGACAGTTATTTACATTGATGGTAGTGCTATATATATTATTATCATAGTAACACTCTGTATAGAAAGGATCCTGTGTACTTAAAGAAGCCAGTGTAAAAGGCGTGCCGACAGTTGCGCCGATGCCGCCTGTTACAAAAGACCCGTTATCGTTCAGGATCATGGAGATACCAATATTCAGATTCGTTCTTCCGCTCAGGTCCAGGTTGAAGGTAAAGTCCTTACACTCACCCATTTTGATCTGATCAGGCACCACACCCACATATAACAATCGTGCATTCGCGTTTGTAGTAGGGTCTCCTTCGTAGAAAGCCACCGGCATTCCACCGTTGTTATTACCGGAGCCCGGGTTGCAGACCTGTACATGTGCCTGCACAATGTTACAGTTAGCGCCTTTTGTGAAACTGATATTGGTTGAATTGAAGGCTACGTCCGGACGGGCGCCGAAGAAATCAGCCGACAAAAGGAACTGGTAAGACTGATTGGCCAGGCCCGTCTTGTTGGTAACGATCAGCTGACTCTTATCAGCTGTCAGTTTAAAAGAGAGGTCATACGGGAAACCCGCTTTGAAACCAACCGTATTGACGTGTGTCTTGGTACTGGTACTATCCAGCGGCACATCGCGGAAAGCAAAATTGTCTTCACGTCTGCCGGTACCGGTAGAGGAACCTACCTGTTGATAATAATAACCGGTAGCTGTCTCTTTTTCAAGATCTATATATGCATAAGACGCCAGCGGGTTCTCATTACTTTCGTTGTTGAAGTTGATCGCGTTGGCCGTCTCGTTGAAATAAATAAAGTTTGTACCGGAAGGAATTCTGAACGTCCTGGTCACACCCGCTGCCGGATAGGTAGCACTGGAGATGCTCCGGATATCGGAGTCAATAAACTCCGCGCTCATACCCTGTCCTGCCCTGCTATAAAACTCAAACACATAGGAGTCGTCAAAGTCGCGGGCATAATTTGACTCACGTTTGATGATCAGGTTACCGCCGCTCACGTAAACCTCCGCATCATATAGACCTACTGCTCCTTCGCTGACATTCTTCGCTGTATAGTCTCCGGTAGCAGTACCGGAAGCCAGCAGAGAACCAGCTATTGTAACATCCTTATTGCTAATAACATAAGTTGATCTTCTATCATCGGAACCACCGTTCGCCAGTGTCACAAATCCATTCAGCAGCGACTGATCCAGGTCCAGCAGGAAGTGCAGGTTCGAGTACCCTTCTTCTGTACCGTTGTTACTGTCCAGGTCCACCACACTGGTATTACTACCCTTACCTGCTATACTGATAATACTTGTTCCCGCAGGGATAGGTATGACCAGGTCAGTACTGGCCGCTGTCGCACCATGCAGCATACTGCGGATAACAGTCGGCATTGGGTTGAGAGAGTTCGTGGTAGGTGACAGATATTCAACATGATAAGAAGAATGGATACCTGTCGCGTTTTCCGCTATCGTCAGTGTAGAGCCGGTAATTGAGAATCTAACGTTGTTGAGGTCTGGGGTCTTGTCGCCAATCTTACTTGCATCAGGGATAACAGCGCCGAGGTTTACTTTTCTCCATCCATATACATTCGTTCCGGTACCAAGCGTATTCGTATTCTTAGCGTAGTTGAGAAATCCGGACGAAGTGAGCGTGGGGACATCAATGATCGCATTGATCGTGATAAAGTCTTCATCTCCCCTCAGGGTTTCTGCATCTCCCGCCGGATTATTCAAGCCGGTTTCCGATGCTACATACACCACGATCGACTTTGTACCTGCCGGAATGGTGAAGGTCGGCGGCGCTCCGCCAGGGGCCCTGTACTTGGTTTCAACACCGAGAATATCGGCTTTCTTTCCTCCCGTGGGACTACAGGGGCTGAAAGGCAACTGTCCGTAAACAAGGATGGGTAAGAGCAGCAGGCAAATGCCCGACAACGCTCCGAAGAATTTTGTCTTCATAGGTATTTTCAATTAACAGCCTTCTCCGGCTGTATATTTCACTGGTTTAAGGAAGCACGCCTTACTTAAATAAGGGACAGAATATTGTCATCATTCCCGAACAATGTCCATAAAAAATGCCGAAAGTGGCTTCCCACTTCGACATTTTTCATAACGGGCACAAATATAGACTATTAACTTAATATCTTATAACAGAAAAAGGCAAGTCATTTTCATGACCTGCCTTTTCTGAAAAATTGAAACGTGTTATCAGATGCTTTCCTCGTAAATATTACCGAACCTGTCGGTCGCCTTCACCGTGATCTTTTTAGCATCAGGAGAAGGTTTTGCGAAGAACATGTGATCATTGAGAGTAGGCTCCACGAACTTGTGCTTTTTAGGCAACTGTGGTCCGAGATAGAGTTCCACCGCCCACGGATCGTAGGCTACGCGGTGCTCCATAGGGCCTTTTAATACGCCGTCCTCATACCATTCCACTTTCCACTTGCTATCCCAGTTCCATACGTTGGCAGAGATCTCATCCGGCGATTCTTTTACTTTTCCTTTCGGATAGATACGGAGCTGTGTTTCTTTTGGTAAGCCGGTTGATTTATAATACCATTTGATATCAGTACCGTCTACCTCATACACACCATATCCGCCTGGCGTACCGTCGCCACAGATAGGGCCTGTCCACCAGGCGCCGCATACGGTACCATGGTTGTGCTCCATCATATCTCCTTCTTCCCAGTTGTCATTGAAGTGCGTGTGTCCGCTCATGATATGCACCTTGTAGGGCGCCAGCATCTTGTACAGCTGCTTTCTGTTCGCCACTGTACCACCGCCTACTTCTTCCGGTTTGCCGTTTCTTCTCTGCTGGCCGGTGAAGGTCGGAATATGCGTGCTCAGTACGATGGTGCTGCCTGGTTTTACGTGGGCCAAATCCTGGTCCAGCCATTGTAACTGGTTCTCAGTAATATAGCCGATATAGTTTTTCGCAGCGCCCAGGAAGAACACGTCATCCAGTACGATGTAGTGTACTTCTCCCCTGTTGTAAGAATAATAGGTCGGTCCGAACTGCTGTTTGAACGTGTTGGAGGAACCATCATCTGTACGGGCTTCATTGTCCATATCATGGTTACCGATCACATTGAAGAAAGGGATACCGGTTTTACCAACCGCTTCTTTATAATCTGCAAACAGTTCGAATTCATCCCATACCAGGTCTCCACAGCCAATACCATGGATCAGCAGGTCCTTGGGATAAGATTTCACCAGCGCCTGGAGATCAGGCACCGACTGACTCATTAACAACTCCACATCCTTCTTCGATTTCATCTGCGGATCGGCCCACACAACAAAAGCATGTTTACGGTCATCCACCTTCAGCTTTTCCAGGGTGAAGTCGTTTTTGATAACAGGGTTACCCTTGCTCAGTGGCCTGAAGAAATGAGCGATCCCCTTTTCTTCCGGGAATGCATAACCTGATGGTACGCTGATATATACAAATTCAGCGGTACCATTGCTCTGCAGCACATAGTCGCCGTTTTTGTCCGTCAGCACGATATTGATTCCGTCAGTCACCTGTACACCAGAGATACCCTTGCCGTTGCTCTGTACCTTTCCTTTTAATGTAACGTTGGAAAGATCGATGTTCCCTCTTCCGAATAATGGCTTTGCGTTCAGCATTACCGAAGGCACTGTCAGCAGTGAACCGGTAATACCAAGATTCTTTAAGAATTTCCTTCTGTTAAGCGTCATAACTGTTTAATCTGTTTATTTGAGAACTGTAGCTCCTTCTCCTTCGATATCCGTTATCGGAGAGCTCTTGGTCAGCAGTCTGTTATTCTGCGCCCTGGCTCTTACCCATTTACCCAGCGCCGGATTGTACACGCCGCCCAGCATATTGAAATAGCCCAGGTCAGCCGTGTTGTACACGAGGCTCAGGGTGTTGGAACCCTGTCTGTAGAATGGCTGCTGCGCCATTGTGAGCGGATTGATGATATCGTAGAAATCTGTATTGGCAATACGGTACCCTTTGCTGCCGGAGTAAAGACTACCACCCGTAGCAATAAAGATCGCGTCCACCGGCGTAGAGCTGGCAGTAACGGTAGAATCTTTAAATACCGCTACACCGGAAGCATTACCGCTGTTAGCAAACAGACCACCTGTTTTCAGGCCGAATCCGTCACCGTCATTCTTGGTATAATCAAACGCCCTGATCCAGTTGGAGCTGCTGATGTTGGTAGAACCGGAACCATTGATCAGTTTACCGGCGCCGCCTACATAGAAGAAAGTGCCTTTCTTCGCAGTACCCTGGCTCAGACTGAATTTATAAGTACGCATGTTACCGGTAGCCCATCCGTTAGAAGGATAGCCGGTTGGCGTAGAAGCATTTGCGTTGTTAGTCATCACTACCGCATATGGCGTCTTTGCGAAGTCGATATCCGTTGTCGCCATCAGCTGCACATATTCGTAGTTACCATCGCCACCGGCTACATCACTCATGAAACCAGTGATCAGTACAGGCGCAACCTGAATCTGAGAACTCAGTTCCTGCACGTCTTTTCCGGTACGTACCCTGAACTGCGGGGTCAGCTTACCTTCTTTTCCTTCGGAATTGAAGACAATACCGGTATAGTTAGCATTCACAAACGCCGCATTATTTGCAAAGGCAGCATCTGCTTCGGTATGCAGGATGATATCGCCAAAACCATCATTCAGTGTTTTATCACCTGACAAAACATCGGTAGGCTGTGGCAGCGGATCAAAAGTACCTTTCACGATCACAGACAACATACTCTCATAGTTATCCGGACTGGCCTGCATCTGACCGATCGTCACACGCATGATCGTCAGGGGGTTATCAGAAGAAACCTTCTGAATATCGCCTTTGGTAACGCCCTTGATCTCCAGTATCCCATTTACCCTTGACAATGTCTTACCATCTATATGGATAATAACAGAATCACCCGGTACGAAGGATGCTGCATCAGCGCCTAAAGGAATCGAAATACCACGCATGGCTGACAGGCGGCGGGCATCCTGTACCACCAGCAGTCCCTCCGGCAGGTTGCCACCGGTATGATCTGATATAACCATCGCTGCCAGACTATGACCACCTTTGAGGTTATCATTGTTCAGTACAAGGTCCTGTCCTCTGTACAGGTTCCTGACATCCATTATTGCCACATAAGGGCTTATTTCTGCTCCAGGATAATTATCCTTTTCACATCCCCAGAGAGAGATCAGCGAGGACAATAAGAAAGCGTATATAAATATCTTTTTCATGACAGTATTTTGGTATTGAATATCAATTATGGTTTTTGCCACCAAACCTGGGTAGAGATCTGATCTGCCCCCTGTCTGGCAACTGCCAGTTTATAATTTGTCGGATTAGTTGATTGTACATATACAGGATACGTCATCCTTGCAGGCATTACGCCACCGTTCTTCAGTCCCGCACCTTTAGGCAGGATCGGGTGACCGGTACGACGGTACTCAAACCACTGCTGCATATCCATCAGGAACAGTGCATAATATTTCTGCTTGTGGATTCTCTCCATTTTATCTTCGAATGATAACTTATCATCCCACTCGATATCTGCTGCCGTCAGGAAGTCTTTGATTGGCACGGCCCAGTTAGGCAACCACAAAGTGATACTGTTCTGTGCACCATCATTGTAGTAGGTTTCAGCAGAGCCGGTGATCCATCCCCTGATGGCGCATTCCGCCAGGATGAACTTCAGTTCCGCATAATTCATCATCATACCGGTCATTGGCTCTGTCATCAGCGACACCGCAGATGTGTTAGAATAGAAGTAACATTTTTTTATCGGGTTCTCGCCTGGGGCATAACCGCTTGGAATACCCTGGTAGGAACCGGAGTAAGGAGCAATACCCCATCTGTTAATGCTGCTGGTGCCATAGGTAGGAATGTCGATACGCGGGTCATTCCAGGAGCTGAGATTATCGATGAAGTAGCTGGCAATACCAGGCGCCCTGAAATCCTGTTCTCTAACACCGATGTAAGGAGAACTCAGCGGACCAACACCTGTCCATCTCAGGATAGCTGATTCTGCATTGCTGGCCATGATCGGATAAGTTTCAACCACTTTCTTGATCCTGGCTTTGCAGAATTCTGTCATCTCCGCTTTACCGGATACCCTCAGCAACAAACGTAAGTACAGTGAGTTCCCGAACTTACGCCAGTTCGCTACCGAACCGCCGTATACAGGGTCACTGGTAGAGCTGATCGCTGTACCGGTGGATAACCATACGTTGGCTGAATCCAGTTTATCGAAGATATCCATATAGATATCTTTCTGTGCGTCGAACGTTGGCTCATAGATAGCGCTATCTCTCGCCTCATTAGACTGGAAATAAGGAACATCCCCGTAGGTATCTGTCAGTATGGAATAGATCCATGACTGACAGATAACGGAAATACCCATGTAGGACCTGTTGTAGGTCAGCGGTTTGCTGGCTACCTTATACATGTCCTTGAAATTGGTCAGTTCAGAATATAGGCCATTGTACAGATAATCTGCCCAGGTTGCGCGGTAATCATATCTGAATACCTTACCCTCTGCATCACTCGGGTCTACCGTTACCTGCATCAGTTCATTGTTGAAGTTGCGGTTACGGAGCATGTTGTAGCCAAGCGTACCTACCAGCGCAGGCGCCATCAGCTGCTCAGGTAATGCCGTAGGCGTTCCGTTCGGGTCAGTATTGATCTCAGTAAAGTCTTTCGTACAGGATGAGAAAAACAGGCTACCCATCAATACGACAGCGGAGAATTTATATATAACTTTCTTCATTGCTTTTAATATTAAAGTACGAGTACCAGGTTACAGCCAATTGTACGGGTAGATGGGAACTGGCCCACTTCAAAGCCCTGTACGATATCAGTGCCGGTGATAGTACCGAATTCAGGATCGAACATCGGCCATGGGGACCAGATGAACAGGTTACGACCATACACACCAAATGTTGCACGCTGGAAACCGATACGTTTAGCCACCTTTGGATTCAGGGTGTAGTCAAGACGCGCTTCTCTGAATTTGATAAAGTCAGTACGGAAAGTGCTGCCCTCTGCATTATCCACGCCAAAGTGAGAACGGTAGTATTCATCGATATCTGTAGCGATCACGTCATTCTTACGGAACTTGCCATCACCTTCCTGAACAACACCATTACCGATGATACCATTGTAACGGCCAGGCAGTGTGTTGGTAGTTTTACCCTGTTCTGCCAGTTTGTAGTGCATCAGGGAGTGTGCAACAGCGCCATACTGGCCGTCGAACTGTATACCCAGGTGGAACTGTTTAAAAGTGAAATCGTTGGTGAAACCCAGTTTAAACTTAGGGATCGTGTTACCCAGGTATTTCACACCTTCAGTGAGCAGCGCTACACCGGTGGTTTTATCATAGATAACCTGTCCGTCAGGAGAGCGCTGGTAACCGCGACCATACAGGTCACCCATGCTACCGCCTACCTGTGCCACGATCTGGCCACCGCCTACATAACCGGTTTTCAGTACTACGGAACTATCTACCAGTTTCTCGATCCTGTTACGGTTAGAAGAGAACACGATATTGGTGCTCCATTTGAAACCGCTCTTGGTAGCGATCGGCGTACCATTCAGCGCCAGTTCTATCCCTTTGTTGCTTACCTCACCAGCGTTGATCAGTACCTGGTTGTAACCGGAAGCTCGGTCAACGATACGGTACAGGTGCTGGTCTTTGGACATACCTCTGTACAATGCCAGGTCAAATCCGATACGGTTGTTGAAGAACTTACCGGTAGCGCCTACTTCATAGGAAATAGTTCTGAGCGGTCGCAGGTTCGGATTAGCCAGTACGGAAGGATTTTCCAGGCCACCGCTATACAGACTGCCCGCTGACGGATAAGTATAAGCCGTCATGTAAGGTGTTGTACCACCACTACCTACACCGGAGGCAGAGAACCTTACTTTCGCATAGTTTACGGCAGCAGGTAATTTGAAATATTCAGAAGGAACGAAACTCAGGTTAGCAGAAGGATAAAAGAACGCGGCGTTACCGGTACGCGCCGGCGTAGCAAGTGTACTTGCCCAGTCCTGACGGGCGGTAAAGTCTACAAACAGGTACTCTTTATAGGCCAATGCCAGCAAACCGTACGCACTGTTGAACTTATAACCGGAGGTGTATGGCATTGTTACCAGCGGACCAGCAGCATTCGCCATACTATAGATACCCGGATAGATCAGGGAGTCAGCACGTACCTCATCTTTTCTGTAGTTGTTTCTCAGGGTGCTTCCACCAGCTGTTACTGACAACTCGAGGTCTTTCGCGATCTTACCATTGTACCTTACCAGGAAGTCTGTGCTGGACTCCATACCGAAGATGTTCTGTGTACGGAAGCTACCACGCTGGAACTTCGCACCTGCATCATAAGGACGTTTCTGTTCGCGATGCTCATTGGCAAAGTCAATGGATGTTCTTACCTGTACGCTCAGTCCTTTTACGATATTGTAAGTGGCCTGTACGTTACCGGTAATACCATGACGGTTGGTTGAGTTCAGGAACTCATAGGAAACCGCGTATGGGTTTTCCGGGAAGGAACTGAAAGGATATTTGATCTGTTTACCTTCCTGGCCATTTACCCAGTAGTTTCTCAGTCCGTCCAGGTCAGCATTTGGCTGCCAGAAGATATACCAGTACATCAGTGACTGGTTACCATAACCTGAACCCGGCAGGTTATCGCTGAATTTATTGGTATAGTTTACTTTAGAAGATATCTGCAGTTTATCGTTCACTTTTGAGTTCACGGACATTGCCACTGTATTACGGCCATAGCCTGTATTCGGCACTGTCCATGTGTTGTTTACATTCGTGAAAGAGAAACGCGCAGTTGTTTTATCAGTACCACCATCCAGGCTCACAGAGTTGGTAAAGGTCTGACCGGTCTGGAAGAATTTCTGTATCTGATTAGGATGAGCGACCCATGGCGTTCTCTCTTTACCCTGTGCCTGTGTTACAGGATCGTACTGGAAGAATTTCTGTCCTTCGAAACGCGGACCGTAAGCAGAACTGGTACCGCTGGTGCTTGCGCCATCAGCAGATGCGCCATAAGAATAATAAGCAGCACCATCCAGACCCTGTCCATACTCATATTGCAGAGAAGGCCAACGGTTTACCTGTTCGATAGCAGCGTTTGAGTTAACGGTCACACCCAGTCCTCTTCTCTTCGGACTACCAGACTTGGTGGTAATGATCAATGCACCGTTCGCACCACGCTGACCGTATAATGCCGCAGCACCAGGTCCTTTCAGTACGGTAACAGACTCGATGTCTTCAGGGTTGATATCGTTCAGACCACTACCATAGTCAGCCGGCATGTTATCACTACCGGTACCATATGGCGTCTCACCACTGTTGGCAGTACGACGGCCGCTACTCTGGTTGATCACCACGCCATCTACTACGATCAGCGCTTCGTTATCACCATTCAGGTTGCTTTCGCCACGCAGGATGATCTTGTTGGAACCGGTAGGACCTGCATTGGAGCGCACCAGGTTCAGACCAGCTACTTTACCGGACAATGCATCTGTCCAGTTATTAGATACCGCATCGGTCAGCTGTTCGTTCTTTACAACAGTAGCAGCATAACCCAGGGCTTTCTCATCACGTTTGATACCCAGCGCTGTAGTGATCTCCACTTCTTTCAGCGCCTTTGCGTCCGGTAACATTTGTACGTTCAGCGTCTGGGTTTCCTTTACCGGGATAGTGCGGATGCTATAACCCATAAAAGAGAATACCAGGGCTGTTCCCGGAGATGGAACAGCGATGGTATAGAACCCATCTTTATTAGTAATGGTGCCTCTGGCGCCATTTTTCGGACGTACGTTCACACCGATCAGTATTTCACCTCTTTCATCGGTTACTTTACCACGGATAACGATATCCGGTTGTCTGCGCGTGATAACAAATGTGTTACCATTACGCACAAATTCGTATTCGGTAGTACGCAGTGCAGCTCTCAGTATTTCAGATACAGTAGCGCCTTTCAGGTTTACCGTCACTTTCACACCGGTATTTATTTCGTCTTCACTGTGATTTACAACGAAAGAAGTGTTCTTCTCAATAAACTGAAATACATCTTTCAGCGGCTGCCCATTTATGGCAATGTCCAGCTTTTGTTCGCCTGTTTGCGCATAAACAGCAGGCATAAATGCAGTAAAGAATAACAGTACCAGCAGCCCCGCATTCCTGATGATCCCTTTCAGTTGCGGACAGCAATTCCCGAGCGGGCCACCCCGCTTATTTGTACTTTTGTCCATTCATTTAAAATTTAGCTTTTGTACCGAATTTTTTCGATCCCTTAACGGGTGGTTGTTATTGTATTAATATTAGGTTGTCTGTAATAGTGTAATCGATGTTACCCATGAGCTTCAACTGCTGCATGATGTTTTGAATACTGTTGTTCCTGAATGTTGCTGTGAATCTGCGTTTCAGCAGTGTTGAATCTTTTACTTCGAAACGTACTGCATATTTATGTTGCAGCACCTGTAATACTTCCTGTAAAGCGGCGTCATGGAAATTAAACTCTCCCCTTATCCACGCAGTGGTGGCTGATACATCGATATCCTGTTTTGTAATTGTCCCTTTATATTTATCTATTACTGATCCATTGCCGGCGTTGAGTTCAAGCCATGGTCCTGCCTTTAATATGCTTTCAAGCGCTACCCTACCGCTATTTACAGATACGGAAGCGCGTGCTTCTTCCTTATAATCTCTGACAGAGAATGAGGTACCCAGTACCCGTACTCTCATCTGTTGTGTTTTCACGACGAATGGATGCGCTGCGTCTTTTGCGATATCAAAATACGCTTCCCCTTCTTTCAGCACGACCATACGCTCAGCGCCCTCGAAATTCTCCGGATATAACAGTTCACTACCGCCATTGATAACGATACGTGTACCATCTTTCAGCATCAACGTAGCATGATTACCATCCGCCACTTTCATGACCTGATAACGTTTGGCTGTCTGTCCGCTTTTTTTGAAATAAAGACCGGTCTGTTTTCTCAGCAGGAAAGTACTTCCCATAACGAGTACCAGGATAGCGGCATATTTGCTCACATTTCTCCAGCCACCCAGGAACAATACCTTACCTGGTTTAACGGTCTGTTTCAGACGGGCCAGGGCGGCGGCTACTTCTTCATCCGGTAACTGGTGATCTCCTTGCTGTAAATAAGCATCCACGGGAAATAAAGCCGCCTGCTCCTGTTCTGTGAGGGAGTCAAGCAAGTCCTGTAATTCCTCTTTTTGTGCGGAGGTTAATTTACCAGTTCTGAAATCTTCCAATCTTTTCCGGATATCCTGTAGGTCCATTTAGCTGACTTTGTTTATTGTGTTTATTATAAGAACAGCAAAACAAACAGGTCACCGTCAGCGATCAAGGTTAAGGAATTGTTACCAAAGAAAAAGGAAGCTGGCAAGGCGGGTACGCAGGGTACGGAGCACTCTTCCTATATAGCGCTCTACGGTTTTTTCAGATACGCCTTCCTGCAGGGCGATCTCTTTATAGGTAAGGCCTTCCTCGCGGTTCAGGAGATAGAAACGGCGGGCGGATTCTTCCTGTGTATTGATCGTATGGTCGATAATCTGTTGCTGCTCTTTTATTTCCATGTAGTTGGCGGCAGCACTTGTTTCAATATATACAGTGGCGTAGGCGTCCTGTTGTTTCTTTTCTTTCAGCACTCCTTTCAGGTGGTCCAGGAAACAGTTACGTGCAATGATCAGAATATATCTCAGCATTTCCTCGCCGTCTTCCGGCAGTAGGTCCAGCTTCTGCCAGACCTTCAGGTAAGCCTCCTGCGCCAGGTCACGGGCCAGATCTTTATCACTGCTGATTTTTTCCAGGTATGCGACGGTATTAGCGTAGGTCTCTTTGAATAACCTGTCAAAATACATCTCAGGGTCAGATGAAGGACTATGTTTAATATTAATTCGCATCTTTATTTAACCTGGTGTTTACGGACAAAATTACACCGCCATTGTAAAGGTAATGTTAAGTCTATCTGAACAATATGTAACAGATATAGTGTAGAGACCTCCTTATAACATGATATTCACTGACAATAGCGTGGTAAGCTGCACGTGTTAATTTCAGGGCGCTAAAATAGCTTGCGAATGTTAAGTTTGGATTAAGTAATTGTTAACTTAAATGGATATTTTTTACTGGGGGATTAGGTCCTGACACACAGGGGGCCATCAAAGAAAAAACCCGTGCAAACGAAACGTCCGCACGGGTCTGTATAATAGTGAAGCGTAATTGCTGGTGCTTATTGCTGCTTCTGCGCATTCTTAATACTATCCTTCCTCGCCTTCTCTTCTCTCTTTGCCTTCTTCTTAAAAAACCCTCTCAGCAGGAAATTGTGCTGCATTGCTTCCAGGTCCTGGTCGAGTTTCGCGGTACTCACATTCAGGTTCTTCAGGGTCTGTTTCAGGTCTTCTCCTGACTGCTGATCATTCAGCAGCACACCAACCGGAGATTTCGCATCGTTCAGGTTGTCTTTCAGCCCCTGTGTGGTGCTCTTCAGGTTTTCCACTACTACGTTCGCATTGCCTGCCACAGTATTCATCTGGGCAACAGCTGCACGAAGGTTATTGAATACAGTGGTATCCGTTACCAGGTCATTGGTCAGTGTACCTTCCTTACGCAGACTGGATGCATAGTCCGCCAGACCTTTGGTCAGACGTTCCGTATTAGCGGCTGCTTTTTCAAACGTAGCTACCGTCTGCGAAAGATTATTATAAAGGGACTCATCGCTCATCAGTTTACCGATAGAGCCTTCTCCGTTAACGATACGTTTGCTGAGTGTGCTCAGGTCACCGGTGATCAGCAGGAGCTTCTTGTTATTCTCCTGCAGGGTGGTCATGATCTCATCAGGGCTGATGTTAACCGCTACTTTCAGCTGGTCGCCGTCCTGGATAGCAGGAACGCCCTCAGTACCACCGGATAAAGCAATGATCTTATTACCCACCAGACCATCAGAACCTACTTTCGCTATTACGTCCTTATGTATGAACTGTGCTGATTTCTCTTCAATGTTCAGATCAACTCTGATCTTATTATGCTCTATAAAAGTGATCTTCTTTACGGTACCTACCTTTACGCCTGAATACCAGATGTTGTTACCGGTCTGCACCCCTCCGATATCACCGAAGGTCGCGCTGACATGTACCGCGCTAACAAAAGCCTTTTTTTGTCCGCCAAGTGTAAGTACGCCTGCTATAACAATAAGCAAACCTAGAGTGATAAAAATGCCTACTATTACCGCGCGTCTGTTGCTTGTTTCTTTCATATCTTACTGTATAAAATTATAGTCATAAAATTCATTGATGAGTTCATCCTTGGTGCTGAATACCTCATCAAAAGTGCCTTGTTTCACAAATTTCCCTTCTTTCATCACCACGATCTTGTCGCCTACGTCTTTGGCGCAGGTAAGGTCATGCGTAATAATGATGGAGCTCGTATGGAAACGGCGTTGTACTTCGTTGATCAGATTATTGATTTCTGTGCAGGTAATAGGATCAAGACCTGCTGTGGGTTCATCATACAACATAATATCCGGACGCAGGATCAGGGTACGGGCAATGCCGATACGCTTACGCTGGCCACCGGAGAGTTCTGCAGGCATCTGGTCGATGGTCTTTAAAAGACCTACCGCTTCCAGGGTCACATTTACGCTCTTTCTCACCTGCTCGCTGCTGATACCCGGGGTGTTCCTTTTCAGGGGAAATGCCAGGTTCTCACCAACAGTCATACTATCATACAGCGCACCATTCTGAAAACAGAACCCCACTTTCAGGCGAAGTTCCCGCAGATCGACGGTGCTCAGTTTATCAACTTCTTTGCCCAGTACATTGACATTACCGGAGTCCGGTCTCAGCAAACCTGCGATGATCTTGATCAATACAGACTTACCTGTACCGGAGCGGCCCAGTACCACCACGTTCTCACCCTTGTGTACATTTATGTCAATACCACGTAACACATGATTGGTACCAAATGACTTGTAAAGGTCATGGATATCGATCACCTTCTCGCTCATATTTATTTCCGGTGTAAATGACTTCATATTATCGGATAGAATTGGCAATTTGAACAATAAATATCTCTTCAATAAAGATCAGGAACATAGAGATTACCACCGAAATGTTCGCCGCTTTACCTACACCCTGGGTACCCTGGGTCGCATGGTATCCCTGATAACAGCTTACCACCCCGATCGTAAAGCCGAAAACGACCGCCTTTACTCCTGTTGTGATAAAATCAAGGAAATATATATTCTTGAATGCCTCCTGAAAGAAACTGGTGAAAGAGGTCTGCTCGTTCAGGTGAATATCGAGGAACGAACCCAGTAAACCTACCAATCCGGTATAACCAACAAGGATAGGAATAGATATGGTCGTCGCCATGACCCTGGTCGTAACCAGGAACTTGAACGGGTTGATCGCAGATACCTCCATGGCGTCTATCTGTTCAGTTACACGCATGGATGCCAGCTCGGCGCCGATACTGGAACCGACCTTACCGGCACAGATGAGGGCCGTCACCAATGGCGCCAACGCCCTGATAACAGCAATAGCGATCAGGGAAGGTAACCAGGAAGTAGCACCAAATTCGGACAGGGAAGGTCTGGATTGTTTTGTAAATACGAGACCGGTAATGAAGCCGGTCATGGTGATCAGCGCCAGGGACTTATAGCCAACCTGATAACACTGACGGATAACCTCGCGTATTTCAACAGGTCGCTTAAAGGCTTCCTTAAAGATTCTGCCGATGAATAAAACGATGTTAAAGATGTCTTTAAAAAACCCATCAATCCGTTTCGATATGAGTGGTTTCTCCGGCTGTTCGATATTTGAGTCCATTCTCTGTGTTTAAGAATTTGCGAAGATAAGTCGCCTGATATTCATTACTAAATACAATTTTAGTTCTCGTTTGTTAAATCAGCGCCTATTGCATTGCAAATCAAAAGTAAAATTCCAAGATACGGACTTATCCGCAATGGGATTGCATATATTAGTATTTAATAATAAAAAATTAAATGCAGGTGTATTTAAAAGATAAATAATGTCTGGAAACATGTAGTCAAAGTTGCACAACTGAAACCGTTTTGTGCAACTTTGACTACGACCATACATGGACCATTGGCAGGGCAACTGGCCATATCGTTCAACTGACCGCATCTATTCCCCAGCTCTTCATAATATCATTACTGAAAATACCTGCCGTAGCAGGGTCCATTATCCTGGACCTGGCTATCAGGAACTTATCAAGACTGTCTCCGTACATGCGACGCAACCTGTCCGGCGTGATAGACGACATTTTCCCCCAATGGAAGCTGAACGGAATGTTCAGCTGGTCGAGCTTGTCCCATACGGCATCATAAAAACGCTGCGTTTCCCTGGACAGGACCGCATCCAGTTCCATTACACAGGTCACAGGAGCAAATCGTGTAAAAGCCATCGTCGCACGGGAGGACCTGACAAACCGGAAGGCGAACAGCCCTACGAAAGGCCCTGCGGCCTGGTTCACCTCCATCAGTGCCTGCACCACCTGTGGTACTGCCGTGAGCGGGAGGCCTATCGCTGCACTGGCGATCTTGCCCCGGAGGGTCGTATTACTGAAAATCTCTCCCAGCCGGCCAAACTGTTGCTCATGTATGTTCAGGCTTTCACTCAGCACTTTGGTCACCATCAGTGGAACCGCCCCGGGTACTATACCGGCCAGCTTCCCCACAAAGCAGGGGGCATCATCTCCGGGACCTATTCCGGCCCCGTTAGCCCGGGGAGGCGTATAGTCATTGCGATAGGGCCGCTTATACATCGTGGTGGCATACACTCCCTTCTTCATCTCATAGGGATTGATCATCATCTGCATGTGAAAAGGACGCTCCCCGGGATAAGGCAGCTGCGGATTGGAAAAGTCCAGCATTGTCAGTTGCCGGACCAATGCATCATCATATGGCACCCGACGCTGATATGACTCCAGCAGAAAGTCATCTACTGTCTCTATCATGATGCCGTGTACAAACCCCATCGCCCCTATACCGACCAGTGCCGCATCAAATACATCATCATCTCTCAACAGATCGGCCTCCAGCCTGTCTGCGAAGTTGTCCGCCATCACCGGATAAGAAGACCGCTCGAGCCAGAGCTGTGTATCCGGTCCGGTGATCAGATGAAGCCCTACCACATTTTCCTGTAAAGCGCCGAAATCCAGTCCGGCGCCATGCGTACCCGTCGCTATAGCGCCAGCAATGGTCTGTCCGTTACTGGCCCCACTGGATGACAGGGAGAAGCCCCGTTCGTTGAGGAACTTGTTCAGTTCCCATATCCGGTTGCCGCATTGCGCCATACAGAGGTACTTATGATTCCCTTTATACAACGGGGAAACACTTCCCTGAGACACCGGGAAACGTATATTCAGCGGTTTTGTATTCAGAATAATACCCTTTGAGGCAGCGATCGGGGTAAACGACCAGCTGCCACCCAGCGCCCGGAGCGGCGTATTACTTTGGATCGCCTCCCGGATGATCTGCTGAATACCCTTAGTCGTATCGTTATAGATTTCCAGTGGGGTCCCGGTTGTCTCGTTCGCGAGATCATACAGGTCCTGTACCGGTACGGAAAAGGTGCGATGCTCGTTACTCCAGGTGAAGGAGCCGTTTTTGATAATTTTCATACGGGAAAAAGTTGGGGTGGAAGAATTAGAGTGAGTCAACCGGCGGCGGACAAGGAGTCGCACATTGCCATTCTATGGTCAGCGGACAATAAATACCCAGGGTACAGACGGTCAGCAGGGCATTGCCAAAATTGTTCTTCACCCTTACCTCCGCCACTCCGTTGACACCCAGCGAGTCGCATACCGGGGTACGGATCACCTGCGGCTTATTGAGCAATCCCCAGAAGAGACTACAGGTTTTTATCCTGTTACGGGGAGATACGCCGGTAGAAGGTAATGCATGCGTAGCTACGCGATAGGAATAACAACCTCCGGCAAACAGTAATACGACAGACAGGATGCCTGTTCTGAGCATGTTGTGGATTTGGGGGCAACACATATGCGTTTCTTTCTACTAAAATAACCATAAACCGCCGAAAAATGTCCGGCTGGTCTCCACTGTCAAAACAGGTCTGGCAGATAATCGACCAGCAAAACCATGGTTTATACATTTCTTTCCGGGGTCCATGCGTTGACCGGCGCGCTGATGTCCGTTATTTTTGCTGTATGAAACACAAAGTGGATAAAAAGGATTTAAAAAAACGCCTGTCCTTTGTAATGATGGCTCAATTTGATGGATTAAACGAGAAAGGAAAGGAAAAGCTGCAGGATTACCTGGACAAACAACTGGATAAAGTAGCTGATTTCTACAAAGAGGTCCTCAAAAAGCAGCAGCAAAAAGACAGGAAAAAGGCAGCGGCCACCATTATCGCACATAATGAAGCCCTGCTGCAACCGGCAGCTGTTCCGGAGTCTCCGGCAGCAGCGTCATAATAAATAGCACGTCCCCCCATCTGATAAAAACAGGAAAGGCTGTTCGCCATTGGCAGAACAGCCTTTCCTGTTTTATTTGTTATTATATCTTATGCGTTCTTTCTGGCTGCGATCATCATATGCGGACTCATAGCCAGCATTTCCGGATGATTTTCAGTAGCCTGCAGCAACTCGAACTGCTGCTGTTTTTTGACAGCATCTGACCTGTTCTCAAAATACTTACTGTCCAGCCAGATCACGCCCTCTATGGCAAAGGTATCAATATGCGCAAAGCCGGCTTCTTTTACTTCTGCCGCCAGCTGGGAAGGTCTGTGATAATAGGCCTCCGGAAGAATACCCGGCCAGCTGCCTGGTGCATTATGAACGCCTGTCGCCAGTTCCTGCTGACACATTTCCAGGAATGCCTTATCATGGATATAACCGTTGGTCAGTCCCACCAGCGTTGACGCCGTGTAATTAATAGCAAAACCCAGCACCACGCCTCCCGGTTTTAATACCCGGTATGCTTCGCGGAGCGCGGCGATCCTGTCCTGTTTCTCCTGTAGATGATAAAGCGGCCCATGGAGAATAGCTACATCTACTGATGCATCAGCAAGTTCCAGGTTCCGGGCCTCTCCCAAAATTGCTTTAAATGGGTTCTTTTTGAATTTGGCTGCTCTTTTTGTAGCCTGCTCAATGTGTTTTGGAACGGGGTCGAACAAATAAACTTCATAACCCGCTTTAGCTAACCAGGCGGAATATATACCCGGTCCTCCCCCAATGTCTGCAACAATGCCCGGTTTTGCAGGTAAAAATCGTTGAATGAGCTCCTTATTACGCTCAAATTCAAGTGGCCCTAATCCTACTTCAAGCCTGATCTCTTCGTAAGTTTCTGTATAAAACTGCTCTAGTGTTTTGCTGACTAAATTAGCCGTCTTCATTGCATTAATTCTTATACCTAAAGCAAAGTTGTTTATTTTTTTGCAGATAGAAAAGTACCTAAAAATAAAGATGACCGAAATGAACAGATATCAAAAATTCGCCTTAATTTACATCGTGAAAGTATTTGTGTAAAACCCATGATAGTAACATATCAGACATACTGGACAAAGCTTAAGGATTTTACTTTCGAAAACGGTACAGCCGACAACTACTTCGCCTCTTCACGACCCACTTCACCAAACTGGCATACGGACTTTACGCAACGCATTATAGATGAATACAAAAGATGCATCCTGCGCTGCTGTATATCTCCGACGGGCGCAGCGCCTCCGAAAAAAGTAGATAAACCATGTATTTTTAGTACCGCTCCCCCGGCTGATATCTCACCACCTCACAGGGAATCTTTTCCCATAACAAACGCCCCTCCCACTCCGTGGAATAAAATATCAGCCCTTACCGTTTTCCTTATTCTTTTTATAGCACTTCTCTTCTGTGCGCCGGCATTCAGACACCTTATTCCCTATATCCTGAACGCTCATCAGTTACCTGCTTTCTTCATCATCTATACAATATATATACTAATACCTCCACTCAATCGTACCTGCATCAAAAAATGCCGGTATACCAGTAAGCACTTCGTACATCGTGTATTACCGGTATCATATACCTATGCAGTGGAGAAGACCAGACAGATCATTTACATGCAACAAAAACAGCATTCACAATTTAACCCAAACAAGTTATGACACAAGAACAGCAAACCCTCTGGACGAAGATCCAGGCATTCAATTTCGATGGCGGAAGTCCCGTCAATCACTTTACGAAGAAACTGGCAGCAGAACAAAACTGGACAATCGCATTCACACAGAAAGCCATTGAAGAGTACAAGAAATTCATGCTGCTCTGCTGTACCTCTCCTACCGGTGCAGCACCTTCGCAAATTGTTGATGAGGTATGGCACCTCCACCTCACGCACACCCAGTCTTACTGGACGGACTTTTGTAAGAACACCCTGGGTCAGGACGTTCATCACTATCCTTCAATGGGAGGTACGCAGGAAGATTACAAACACCTGAACTGGTATAAGACCACCAAAAGATTATACCACAAGACCTTCGGTACAGAAGCGCCCGAAGATATATGGCCAACACCAAAGGAATTTGTTCCGGTACCGGAGGAACCCATTATCCAATGGACACCTGCGCTGAAACGCTGGTTTATTGTTTTATGCACACTCCCGTTTATCTTCTCCGGACTGGTATTCAGAAAGCTCATTCCTTTTGAGCTGAAAGGGCCGCAGTTCCTGGTGTTCTTCTTCGTATACGCCAGCTGTCTGCTGACCATCCTTTGCATTTACCTGGAAAAGAGCAAGCAACAGGCAGTCGATGTGCTCAAAAGATATTTCCCGGATGACATCTCTCCTTATCAGATAGCTGCCTTTGTATATGGTAGGGCCAGAGCAGTACAAACCGGGATTATAGATCTCGTTAAACGGGGGCTGATCGTTCCTGAAGGAGATCATGGATTCGTGCTGAATAAACGGGGCTATACGCCCGGGTTGAACGAACTGAATCCATTGATACCGGGCTTTGAAGCAGAAAACGATGACGCAGATGTCACTTATAATGAAATATCCTCCCGGTGGTATGACGCAGGTGAGGCCAGTCATCCGCTAATGGTCGCACTGGACAAATTCGCCGTACAACACCGGCCTTTCATCAACATCATACACATCGCATTATATGGCATGGCAGGTATAAGGCTCATACAGGGATTGATCAATGGAAAAGCCATCGGGTACCTGATATTCGAAATAGTGGTGGTATTCATAATAAGCAAACTGGTATCAGCCGCAGCACGAAGAGATATCGCCATGTATAAGGCTGCAAAAGACCTCTTTACTGAAAAGTTTGGAGATAATCCCAATAAGATAGAAAACATTGTTCCCGGGTTTGCAATGAATGGATTATCCGCAGTAAGTGGTTTCGCTGAAATAGGTTTCCTGACCGGCATGTTCGCTACCTATACCAGCAGTGCTTTCCGGAATGAACGTGGATCGCCGGTAAACCAGGACTTTGGTGGTGCTTCCAGTTGCAGTAGTGGCGGAACGGGTTGTAGCGGTAGTAGTTGTAGCAGTGGTGGAAGTGGCTGCGGAAGCAGTTGTGGAGGTGGATGTGGTGGTTGCGGAGGAGGTGGCGATTAAATAAAGACCTCCCGGCAATCACATTGCCAGGAAGTCTTTATACTATATTTTTCACTTCGATGCTTCAACATTATCTCCTACCATCGGTCCGTGCAGGGACAACTCACTACCTTCGCGCTTTGATTTAAAAATAGGCCAGAGGAACTGTGAGTACCATTCCTCTTCTTTATAATGCTTAATACCATAGCCACTTGGATATTGTCTTGTAATGATCCCTGTACCGAAGATAATATCCCATATAAAGAACATATTCCCGAAGTTTCCTTTATAATACCCTACACCATCATCACTCGTGTCCGCATGATGTGCATGATGCGTTGCGGGCGTTGATATCAACCGCTCCATCACCCAACCGATCGGTTTCAGCCACTTCACTGTATAAAACGGCTTATCCCATTTTATACTGGAGTGGGCGGCCGTGGTGATCAGTGATTTAACACCGGTTACAAACAACACCGGATATCCTAATCCGAGATAGACCAGTGTCGTTGTCAGGTATATCTGCGAAAAGAAGATCGTGTAAATAATGTTCTGACGACTGGCCATTGCCATACCCATATAAGGCGCAGAGTGATGGGTACGATGGAAACGCCACAACCAGGGTACCTGGTGATGCAGCCGGTGATACCAGTATTGTGTCAGGTCATCCGCTACGGCAATGATAGCGAAGCCCCACCAGAACGGTACCCAGGCGAAGGCGCCTTTTGCACCCGGCAGGAACTTTGGTAGTAATAACAGTCCGACATAAGCCACAAAGGGCCTTACGACTATTTTCGGCACCACAAAGCAGACGATATCCAGAACACGCTCATTATGCGTCCAGCGCTGCTCATATAAGCCAAAAGAGAATTCAGCGATACCAACGATCAGCATGATCACCGGTAAGCCCCAGGTGCTCAGGTGTGTGAAGATGGATTCAATATAGTGTATCATAACATTGTTGTTTTAAGTGCCGCAAGGGCATGGTTAAATACAATTCCTACCTGCTTACTTTGGCTGTCACGGTCTGTTGTTTCCAGGGCCGTTGCCCTGAAATCTTAAAGGACAATAACATCAACAGTACCGGTAATGCGAACAGAAAGATGCTGATCAGTGCATCCCTGGTAATCTTATTTCGGGTGACTTTATCCAGTTTCATAAAAATCTGTTTAAGCAAAGAACCAGTGTTGTATCAACCATAATACACCACCAATAACAAATAAGGGTATCAGAAAAACGATAATACCTACAATGATCTTTTTGATCAATAACAGCGTGTCCTGTACAATCATCGTATAATCATTTAGCAGCGGCACTGAATGCCTTACGTGAATTAATCAGTCTTGCGCGGAATACATCATCCCAGTCAATGAAAGGATAGATATTGTATTTCTTTGCATTGGCTTCAAACAACTGTTTCAGCTCAGCCAGTTTCTCAGGGTACTTCTCCGCCAGGTTCACCCTTTCGTTAAAATCTTCACTCAGATTATATAGTTCCCATACGTCTTTATCGAAGTCTTTTGCAGGTACCTGTTTTACGCTACCGGCATAATCATTCAGTTCTACCATGTTCGGATGATGCGCAGCACCTGCCTTCCAGCCGTCTTTATAGATGGCGCGGGAGCCGAATATGTAGTAATACTGTTCTGTATGACGGGAAGGAGCGCCGGCATTCTCAAAGGAATACACCAGGGAAGTACCATGCAGGCTATCTTGTTTCACGCCTTTGATCTGTTGCGGGGCTGGTATCTTCAGGAATTCCAGCGTGGTTGGCAGCAAATCTGATACATAGCCATATTGTGTACGGATGCCTTTCTCTTTGATTCCCTTTGGATAGAAGACGATCAGCGGATTACGGGTGCCTCCTTCTGAATTAGCATCCTGCTTCCAGTATTTAAACGGCGTATTGACAGCCTGTGCCCATCCTAAAGGATAGTTGGCGTCAGATTCCGGCGTACCGATATCGCTGATGTGCGCCTCATTGAATAACCTGGCCGAATCGCGGGTCAGGCCTTTGTTCCTTCTTGGCGTATAAGCCTTTGATACCGTTCCTTCCTGTGTACCTTCCTTGCTACCGCCATTATCACCCAGCACCACGAAGATCAGGGTGTTGTCCAGCTGATTGATAGCACGCAGGTAGTTGACCACACGGCTCACCTCATAGTCCGTATACGTCAGATAACCGGCATACACCTCCATAAAGCGGGCGTACAGTTTCTGCTGATCAGGCTTCAGTGTATTCCATGCCTGTATGTCCGCATTTCGTTCCGGCAGTTTTGCATTGGCAGGAATAATACCCTGTTTCTTCTGATTGGCGAAGACCTGTTCCCTGAACACATCCCATCCACCATCAAATTTTCCTTTATAACGGTCGCTCCATTCAGGCGTTACCTGATGTGGCGCATGTGTAGCGCCTGGTGCATAATACAGGAAGAAGGGCTTATCCGGCGCCGCTTTCTTCTGGCGGGCAATATAGCTGATCGCCTTATCCGTGATCTGCTCGCTCAGGTGCCTGCCATCTGGTTTGATATTCACGTTGTCTTCTACCAGCGCTGGTTTATACTGGTCGGTCTCCGATCCCAGGAAACCAAAGAAGTGTTCAAATCCCTTACCGGAAGGCCAGCGGTCAAAAGGACCTGCGTCAGAGGTATCTTCATCGGGCGTAAGACCGTACTTACCCACCGCAAAAGTGTTGTAGCCGTTCTCTTTCAGGATTTCTGCGATAGTACCCGAACTGGAAGGGATACGGCCGTCATAACCAGGGAAGCCTGCGGAAGAGAAGTAATGCGCAAACCCGCCCATATGCACCGCATGGTGGTTCCTGCCGGTCATCAGTGCTGCCCGGGTAGGTGCGCAGATAGCGGCTGTATGGAAATTGGTATAACGCAGACCGTTGTTCGCCAGACTATCAAACGTCGGCGTACTGATCACACCACCAAATGCGCTGGTAGCACCGAAACCTACATCATCCAGGAGTATCCAGATCACATTGGGCGAACCTGCTGGCGGTTTTACCGGCGCCGGCCACCATTCTTTTGATTCCGCCAGCGTACGGCCCACCGTACCCTGATAAGGTTGCTGGGCCTTTAATGCAAGCCCGCTTACAAGTATCACTGTGCTGAGAGTGAGGAATTTCATGTCGTGTAATTGTTGTTTATATTGTTGTGATTACCACCCTGGATTATTGGTGAGTTGATTGTTGATGTCTATTTCTGCCTGCGGTATAGGATAAAGCGTATCCTTCAATGCGGCACCTGTCTTTGCAGGTAGTTTTTTCAAAGCATCATACAGGTAACTACCACCTCTTCTTGACAGATCGAACCAGCGGTTCCCCTCCTGTATGAATTCCTTCCGTCTTTCAAGAAAGACAGAATCGCGAAAATCAGCCTGATTCAGCCCTTCTGTCAGTCCGGCGACATTAGCCCTTGCCCTCACCGCATTGATCGCAGCATAGGCCTCCGCAGAGGGGTTTCCTGCTACCTCATTCAGTACTTCTGCTTTCAGCAATAGTATATCCGCATACCGGATCACCGGATAATTAATACCGCTCTGTGCCTGGTTCGTCAGGGGGGTAAGGGTGTAATCAATAAATTTGGCAAAACGTGCCGGAGCAAATGTTACATAAGTGCCTGTAGCTGCATTATAAATACGGGTCAGAAAAGTCACGTCACGTCTGGTGTCAGTAGCTGCAAATAGCTGGAACAGACTGGTGTCTGCCGGTTGGTCACCTGGATAAACAGCTGTGTTGAAAGACGAAAAATTACTGCTGCTCAATGATTGGGAACTATTCTTTGCGCCCAGATTTGTCCCGAACTGTACTGAGAAAATATGCTCCTTCCCGTTTTTCGTTGCCTGCTGAAACGCATCGGCATACTTTTCAAACAAGGCATAACCATAGCCCCCGTTGATCACTTCATTAATCTCCGCCAGTGCTTTACTCCATTCCCTGCGGTTCACGTAGACCTTTGCCAGCAACGCATGCGCCGCTCCACTGGTGGCCCTGCCGATGTCACCTCCCGTATAGATCTTAGGTAGAAGTGTAGCCGCTGTCAGGTCCCTGATAATCTGTGCATAGACACTGTCTTTAGGCGCACGTTTGACCTTTTGGGCGTTTACATCGATACTGGTCGGATCATGCAATATCAACGGTGCATCTCCCCAGAGACGCACAATATTGAAATAGAACAATCCTCTCAGGAACTGTGCTTCCCTTACCAGCCGCGCCCGCAGGGTTGTGTCAAAATCAATATTGGGAATATTGTCAATCGCCACATTCGCACGGCTGATACCAAAATAGTGCTGCTGCCAGTTCTTTTTCACCCTGTCATTGGAAGCCACGTAAGTGGCAGTACCCAACGCACGTACATCCGGATTGGTATTCGACGGACTGAACACCTGGTCATCGCTGCCGTTGCCGGTCAGGAGGTTCAGATTTCTTCCATACATAGGAAAATCTCCTGCTGCATCTGTATTGGTCGTACTGTAAATCGCAGACACGGCAGCAATGGCATCCGCTTTTGTTTTATAGAACTGTCCGGCGGTGATCAGGGAAGATGGCGACTCGTCCAGTTTGTTGCAGGAGACGCCTGTAATACCTGTTAAGAGTAATATGATCGCTAGTCTTTTCATTGTGTAGATTTTGTAAGGAAACAGGGTTATCAGAAAGTCACGCCCAATCCCACGAGATAACTTTTGGATGCCGGGTAGGCGCCGTAGTCGATCCCCTGTTTGGTATTGTCATTATCAAAGAAGTTCACTTCAGGGTCCAGACCAGTGTAATCGGTCCAGGTGAGGATGTTCTGCGCTGTTACATAAATGCGTAACTGACTGACATGAATCCTGTCCAGTACTGACTTAGGCAGACTATAACCCAGCGAAAGATTCTTCAGTTTCACAAAAGTGCCACTCTCGATGTACCTGTCAGTTACCTGGGCGACCGGCGCATTGGTCGCCCTTGCCACTTTTCCGTCAGGATTGCTTTCGCTGTAACGGTCCAGTAAAGTAGTGGATGCGTTCAGTGATAAAGTTGGTATTTCGAGCTTCTGCTGCAGGAAGTTGAATATCTTGTTGCCATAACTTCCCTGGAAAACGAAGGAAAGGTCAAACGCTTTATAATTGAGGGTGTTGGTAAAACCAAAGGTCAGTTTAGGCTGTGCACTGCCAAGATTATGTTTATCTGCCGTCGTGATCACACCATCACCATTGGTGTCTACATACTTTGTATCGCCTGCCTGCTGGGAAACACCCGACAATACCGGAATACCTTTGGCAACGTCCTCTTTTGTGATAAGTCCGTTCGTGTTATACCCCCAGAAAGTACCAACCGGCAATCCTACCTTTACAATAACCGGAGAGACATAGCCTGTTGGCGCCAGCGGGAAATAATAGTCAGTACCATTACCTAACCCTAATACTTTATTCCTGTTAGCGCCTAGCACAAGGGTGGATTTCCAGCTGAAGTCGGCACTTTTGATATTATCTGAAGTAATACTCAGTTCAATGCCCTTATTTTCAACACTGCCTACATTCTGCAATACGCTGGCATAACCGGTATACAATGGGAATGGCACATTAAGCAACAGGTCCGATGTCTTTTTATAGTAGGCATCCACCGATACATTCACTCTTTTATGCAGGATACCGAAGTCCAGTCCGGCGTTATACTGTGTGGTCGTCTCCCACTTCAGGTCCGGGTTCTCTATCTGTACAGGCGCGATACCCGTAACCAGTGCCCCATTGAAATAGTAGTTAGTGGGTGATAATGCTGCCAGTGCACTATAAGGCGGCACTTCTGAGTTGCCGGTCCTACCCGCGGAGACCCTCACTTTCACATCGCTGATCGTGGGTTCCCAGCGCTGTGCGAATGTTTCCTTGCTGGCATTCCATGATAATCCTATGGAAGGAAAATACCCCCAGCGGTTGTTTCTTCCCAGTCTGGAAGAACCATCCGCACGAAGCGAAAGGGTCACATTATATTTATGCTGATAAGAGTAGTTTACCCTTGCCAGATAAGAGTTCAGTGAGGATTCATGTCCATCTGAAACAGACAATACAGGCGTACTGGCGAAGTTGAGATTATTGAACGAAGTGAGATCGTTCGGAAACTTCTGCGCACTGGCTACCGCTGATTCATCCTTCTGGTGCTGCATGGTGTACCCAGCCAGCACATTCAGAAAGTGTTCTTCATTGAACGAATGGTCATAGGTCAGTGTGTTCTCATTGATCCAGGTAGTAGCGCTCAGATTACCTACAGCAGCATAGCCACCTGCAGCATAACCGTTGGCGCTGCCACCGGGAGAACCTGCATAACTGGGTGAATAATAATTCTGCTTCGTATTGATCAGGTCTGCGCCACCCGTTACTTTCAGCGTGAGTTCCCTGAATAGTTTATACTCAAGTGAAGTATTCGCCAGTATCCTTCTCAGATAGGTCTTGTTAATGGTAGATTGAAAATCCTGTATCGGGTTGGTGGGATTCGCTGCGTATGGGCTGGTGGTATTATAGCTGCCATCTTCATTCCAGATCTTTGCGACCGGTGATACCTGTAACAGATTGGCAAAAGCCGTACTCTGGAAATTCAGGCTGTTGTAACCGTTACCGAATAGCTTATCCTCTATCGACTGACTACCAAAAATATTGGTAGCGATCTTCAGTTTATCACCTACAGAACGTTCATAGTTAACACGTCCGGAATAACGTTTGAAGCCGGTATTGACAATAATACCTCCCTGGTCAAAGTAGTTGGCCGAGATCAGGTATCTCGACTTCTCATCACCACCGGAGAAAGACAGCTCATGGTTCTGCAGAGCTTTCTTCCGTAAGGCGGCGGACTGCCAGTCGGAGCCTTCGCCTAATGCTGTCAGCTGGGCATCTGTATATGTTTTAGGACTGTTCGTACTAACATTGATATCATTGATCAACTCACCCCACTGTGTTGCGTTAAGCAGATCGAGTTTCTTTCTTACCTGTTGTGTGCCGGCATAGGTGTTATAACTGATCTCATCATGTCCCCTGCGTCCTCTTTTTGTGGTGATGATAATGACGCCATTGGCGCCACGTGATCCGTAGATCGCTGTAGCAGAAGCATCTTTCAGCACTTCCACAGAGGCGATATCACTTGGATTGATAGTAGATAATGCGTTGACCCCGGTACCATTGGATGCGCCTGTATTCGCATAGTCATTATTGTTATAGATAATAAATCCATCTATAACATATAAAGGCGCATTCCCGAAACTGATAGAGTTGCCTCCCCTGATACGGATCGTCGCGGTACTTCCCGGTTGACCCGAACTTTGTGTAACGGCCACACCAGGTACGCTTCCCTGTAAGAGATTATCAAATGCGGCAGCAGGTTGCGCCAGCAATACTTTAGATACACTGGCTACAGAACCGGTGATATCGCTTTTACGTTGCGTACCATATCCTACGACTACCACCTCATTCAACTGACTTTCCGTTTCCTGCAATACGATCTGCAGGGGAGATTTTTCTGCTTTGATCTCCAGTTTTTTATACCCGATGAAAGCTGCTTCCAGTATATAAGGCAGCTTCTGTCCCGTTTTAAAAGAGAAGTTCCCCTTTGCATCCGTCAATACCTGGTTGGTAGTGCCTTTGATGCGTACCAGTGCGCCGATGATCGGCGTTTGTGTTTTGCTGTCTAAGACAGTGCCGGTGAGTGTAGAATTAATTACAGGGTCTGAGACGGTTTGTTGTGCGTATAACGTTACAGGTGCCATCCCTGAAAGCCAGGTGATGAGCAAGAGAACTTTTTTCATTAAATTTGCAATTAGTGATTAGACAATAAAGTGCCGCTCCGCGATTTTTCGCAGAGAAGTACGCCCAAAGCATTTGTTTAGTCGGGCCTGTGCTGTTCCCGCAGTACAGGCCAACTTTTTTATATTATCGCGGGATGCCGCGGATCTTTACAAGGATTTCTGCTGACGACATAAGTTTGTGTTTATAGTATGGCATCTCCCTCCACAGGAAATACGATTGTTCAGTGATCAGTCTGATAAGCGGGTAAGATTCAGGCGAAGAATAAAGCCAGGATGTAACTTCAATTAACAGCGACAACAACAACAGCTGTCAGCTTTGTGACGATAGTTGTTTATTGTTTGATATCTGGTTGATCCCTTTTGTGTCATTGGTAATAAATTACAGGGGAATACGCTGGTTATGGCACCAAAAATAGAAAGTATTTATTAGTCCACCAAATTAATGTACTAATAATTTATGTCGTCTGACAAGGGAGTACTTGATCAAGTAAAACAATGAAGAACAACCAGGAATTAGGAATTGAAAGCAACAAGGCCAACGCGGAAGTTTAGGCGACTGGACAAAAACAATTACGAATTGAATTCGTTCTGTAAATAAAAAAACGTCCTACCATTGGTAGGACGCTTTTTATTTACAATTCTTAATCCTTAATTCCTAATTCTTATTTGCTCTGAACTCCTTCGGAGAAACCCCCACATGTTTTCTAAAGAACCTTGCAAAGTAATTCGGATATTCAAAGTTGAGCAGATAGGCAATTTCCGAAACAGTATAAGAAGTATACGTCAGATACTTTTTCGCTTCTTCCAGAATATGGTCCTGCACCAGCTGACCAGCAGATTTACCGATCACTTCCCGGCAGATACGATTCAGATGCACCGTTGTAATACCCAGTTCCTCCGCAAATTGTGCGATCGTATACCTTAGACCTTCTTCACGTATACGCTGTTGAAATCGCCTGAAATAACCCAAAGAATGATTATCGGATAACGTATGCGGTGATTCCTGCTCCTGCCACAAACGATAGACTGCCAGAAACAATTTCTGCAAACAGATACGCAACATCATCTTCTTCTCCGGCAGATCACCAAACAACTCTTTATCGACGTCTTTTATTAACGTTAGTATATCATCAGCGGTATAGGGACCATTGAAATCTGCAAAGCAACGTATCGTCGTCAGCATAGGCGCCAATAGCGCCGATTCGTGGAACAATGTATCCAGCATGACATCAGACAATGTCAATATCCTGCCGCCAGCGACCGTCTCATACCTGAACCCATGTAATGCCATGGGCGGGATCAGTAACATACAGGGCGTCTGTAATTCACGCTGACTATCTGCCTCAAAAAAGGTCAGTTTCCCTTCCTCAAAGAAAAACAACTGATATATCGAAGGATGTATATGCGGCGTTATATTCCAGTCAAACTTCCAGCTCCTGGTACCCAGCAGTTCAGAAAAAATATACCCGGCGTCCGGTTTGGCGTCCCGGTCGCCATATAGTCCTTCATATTTATCGATCCGCTTCATAACAGTCTGTATTCATGTTCGAAAAATATCCCTCTTCCTACAAATATACCCCCTTTTTAAAGGCTCCGGATATTAACCATGTTTGATTTGTATCCGAAATATGTTCAAAAGTCTCCTTACAGCCCTCTGCAAATACCCAACTTTGCAGCAGTAATCTGACCATATGCAAAACAAACAACATACTATCATTATCCTTATCCTGGGGCTGCTCATTGCGCTCAGTCCCTTTTCTATCGATATGTACTTACCTGCGTTCCCGGCTATCGCGTCTTCTCTGAAGACAGATATTGCACATGTCGGTTATTCGCTTACAAGCTATTACGCCGGCCTTTGTGCCGGTCAGCTGATATATGGCATCCTGATCGATCGTTTCGGCCGTAAAAAGCCTTTATATGCCGGCTTACTGATATACCTGCTTGCAGCACTTGCCTGTGCCTTTTCAGTGAATATTAATATGCTGGTAGCAGTACGTCTCTTTATGGCCCTGGGTGGTTGTGTGGGGATGGTAGCAGCCAGGGCGATCGTAAGGGATTTGTTCCCGCCCAAAGACACCGCCAGGGTATTATCCCTGCTGGTGCTGGTCATGGGTATCGCGCCCATTATAGCCCCGACTATCGGGGGAATTGTTAATACTATTGCCGGCTGGAGATGGGTATTCGGGGTGATGGCGTTGATCTCGCTCGCCTTACTGATCGCGACCTACACATTATTACCGGAAACAAAAACACCCGATCCTGGTGTATCCCTGCGCATCAGCGATGTGCTACCGGAATATATCTCCGTACTGAAAAACCCTGCCTTCCTGGTATATACGCTGGCAGGAGGGATCAGTTACGCCGGGCTCTATGCCTATATCGCCGGTTCTCCGTTTGTGTTTATGACCAGGTTCGGTTTCAGTGATACTGCTTATAGCTGGGCTTTTGCTTTCAATGCCTGCGGACTGATATCCGGTAGTCAGATCAACCGCGTATTGCTCAACAGATATGACAGCACGCACATCTCCTTTTATGCCGCTATCATCCTCTTTATAACAGGACTATTGTTGCTGATCAGCACCACCCTGGGTATTGCCGGCGCACCAATGACACTCTGTTTTACTTTTCTGTTCCTGTTTTGTCTGGGCTTCCTCAATCCGAACACCACGGCACTGGCGCTCCGTCCTTTCACAACGGCAGCAGGACGGGCCTCCGCTGTACTGGGCTCCATACAGATGATCGCAGGCGTTATTGCCTCCTGGACCGTCAATTTCTTTTTCAATGGCACTGCCAATGTCATGGCGGCGGTAATGTTTGGCTGTACGGCGCTGACACTGTTGCTGATCGTGTTTTTCGCCAGCCGTCTGCGGACAAGACAGGATTTACAGCCTGCTTAAACCCGGCAGGAAATACGGCATATTTTCTGTAGTTTAGGATGAGTCTGATCATTCCATCCATGAGAAAAATACTTTATTTCCTTCCGGCCATCTGCGTCTTTGCCTGTTCTCCCCGATTACAGACGCCTGCCATTGCGACTTTGACGCCTTTGTCCGATACAGCTTTTGTAGTGGTGCTGGAAGAAGCTGACAGGTTCAGCGGCGGACAAAAAGCCGGTATCCTTCATTCAACAGATAACGACATTGCTCCTGCCTGCACCTATGAAGATATCATCTCCCGTATGCAACGGACAGCAAGAGCCCGTGGCGCTAACCTTATTAAGATAACGGATTACAGAATGCCCCGTGCAGGTAATAACTGTGAACAGATCACGGTCAATTTATACCACGTTGATCATCCCAAAGCATATGAACGCAAATTCACCTGGCATCCGGAACGTACACTCAGTTGGGAAGACTATAAAGGCAATCCCTCAACGGTCCGCGAAGCCAATGTAGGCGCAAGGACTTCCTGTCGCTTCGGAATAAAGATCGATACAGGCAGTACGCCTGGTAAAGCCAGGGTGATCGTCACCAGTGAGTTTATCTGCTACCAGAGCAGCGTCAGAACGAATCAGCAAACACCTTCCCTGCTCGCACATGAGCAACTGCATTTCGACCTGTGTGAGGCATATGCAAGAAGTCTGCGAAAGACACTGGCCGCCACCAACCTGACGCCCGCCAACGTCGCCGCCATCTCCAAAGACGCCTTCCTGCAAACCTATCAGCTATACAAAGAACAACAGGCATTATATGATGCGGAAACAGAACATGGTTTAAATGCCGAAGCACAGGCACGCTGGCAGAAAAAGATCACAACTGCGCTCACCAGCTTACAGGCATATCAGCAATAGCTTACGATAAGCCTTGGCCACACTAAAATATTTCTTATTTATTTTTTGCAACATTGTTACATTTGTATATCTTTATGCCATGCGTGAAACCCAAGATACATTTATGCGAAAACTGACAGCCCTTTTCCTGCTGTTAGTGCTCATGTATGTACAGGGATTAAAGACCTTTCATCGCCATGATGCGGGCACTGTTAAATACCACGCGGACGCATTTGCTCTCTTCTTTAAAAGCGCCCATGAATGCGCCATCTGTGATTACCATCTTTGCAAAGATGCCGTATTACCTGCGATACCTGTAGTACAACAGACGCCATTCTATTATATTATTACAGACGTACACTATGCTGCTCAGCGGCCGGTCGATCTGTCCGGCACACTATCCGGCAGAGGCCCTCCTGCCCTCTTTATTTAATACCCTACACACTTTTCTGATACATCCTTTATCACCGTATTTTCCTTCCTGTTATGTTGCAAGCTATCGCGCTGACCAAACAATTTGGCCGGCATACAGCGCTGCACGCGCTTGACCTTACCGTACAAAAAGGTGAGATATTCTGCCTGCTTGGTCCGAATGGTGCTGGTAAAACCACCACTGTCAACTGTTTTCTCGGCTTTGTTATACCCACCAGTGGCCGTGCGCTGGTCAATGGAATTGATGTAGCACAACAACTGCCGCAGGCAAGACAGCACATTGCCTATATACCCGAAACCGTCATGCTGTATGCTCACCTGACAGGACTCGAAAATCTTATCTTTTTTGATTCACTGACAGGTCATCATCATACACGGGAACATTATACGACACTGTTACTCAAAGCAGGACTACAGGAACATGCGATCAACAGAAGAGTAAAGACCTATTCCAAAGGGATGCGTCAGAAAGTAGGTATCGCGATCGCTGCCGCCAAGAATGCCCAGGTGCTGTTACTGGATGAACCCACTTCCGGTCTTGACCCACATGCCAGTAATGAATTTTCAGACCTGCTCCGCCGCTTTAGCGAAGAAGGCAGAGCTGTCCTGATGGCGACACACGATCTGTACCGTGCCCGGGAAGTAGCCACCCGGATAGGCATCATGAAGAACGGACAATTAATTGCCGATATGGAAGCTGATGCCGTAGATCATTACACGCTTGAAAATATCTACATGGAACACATGCGCACCGTCTGATCAAATCATCCATATTTCACAACATGTATCTACTACTCACGACCAAAGAGTGGCTGGGAGGACTGCGTACCCATGCCTTGCCTGCCGTATTACTGTCCCTCTTAGTATTGCTGGGTATTGCATTTGCCGGTACACACAGTCGCTCGGAACAAATAAGCAGGAACAGGTTAGCAGCAAATACGCATTTCCGCCAGCAATGGGAACAGCTAAAAACCGGTGATCCACATAGTGCGGCTCACTTTGGCACCTATATATTTAAACCGGTCATGCTGCTTGGCAATTTCGACAGCGGACTGGAAACCGTCACCGGTACTTCCATGCGCGTTGAGGCACATGTGCAACACTCCATGGCCGCTCCTGCGCTACGGCCTGCTGATATCTACACACGCTTTGGCAGTCTGACCATCGCCAGCGTATTACAATTGTTCTTTCCCTTATTTATCATCTTCAGCTGTTACAATAGCTACACGCAGGAGAAAGCGAACGGCACGCTACGTCTCCTGATGATACAGGGCGCCACACAAAGCGTCATCCTGAAGAGTAAAACAAGGTATTATCTGATAGCTGTCAATGGCATGCTGCTGGGGAGCCTGTTGATCTATCTGCCGGCATTGCTTTTCTCCGGCACAGTGGTCGCAGATAAAGCTACCTTCCTCAACATAGCATGCCTGGTCATCGCTTATAGTAGCTATTGCAGCATTTTTGTAATGATCGCGATCGCTGTCTCAGCTATCGCTAAAAATGCCAGACAATCACTCCTGCTGCTTACCGGCTGCTGGTTAGTATGGAATATACTTTTACCAAGACTGGGCGCGGGTATTGCCGGAGAGCTGCATCCGCTTCCATCGCAATACCAGCAACAGGAAAAGATAGAGAAGGCGATTAAAATGGGTATAGATGGCCATTCCTCCAGGGAAGAAAGACAACAACAGGTTACAGCCGCTACGCTACAACGATATCATGTGAGCAGTACCGATCAGTTACCGGTTAATCTGAATGCCATTCTTCTCCAGTCCTCGGAAGACTATACACAAATGGTCTATGATATTTACACCGCAAAAACGGACAGTATCATACAACTACAGAACAGGTACAGCAACTACCTGGCCCTTGCTGATCCTTATCTGGCAATACGGAATCTGTCAATGGCTTTATGTGGTACGGACTACCTGCATCAGCAACAGCTGGATAAGGCTGCGAGACAATACCGTAACGACTTTATCCGCCGTCTGAACAACGAACTGGCTTATGGCGGAAGTAAAACAAACGACAGTCACTGGAAAGTAAATGCATCTTTTTATAGCAGCATTCCCCCTTTCCATTACAAGCCCCCTGCTCTAAGCGAGGTATTAAAAAGCCAATGGATGATGATCGTCTCACTTGTATTATGGCTGGCCATCAGTATCTGTTCACTACAAATCATTGCACGACATGCGGGTATTGAATAACAACATCAACAGCTGGAAACAGATCATCTATTTCGAGCTACAGACCCTACTCCGCACAGGCATCCTTCCTGCACTCCTGCTCATCATAATGGCGGCAGGAACTGCTGCCGTGCTCTTTGGTCATCATGTCAGGGTACAGCAACTGAATACGCTGGATAGTATCCAAAGAGATTACAATATCCAATATGATAAACTGTACAAAGGGCTTTCCGCTGATACCGCTACACCGGAAGGAAAAGCGGCTTATATATCTGCTGCACATCCCGCGGTCATAGACTATCGGCTGCACAAAACTGTCATACACCAGCCAGCTGCGTTTTCGGGTCTATCCATTGGTATGAGTGATATGGCCAGGTATTATGTCCCAGTCACGATAAAAGAAACATACGTGCCTACCGAAGAAAAGATCAATAATCCGCAGCTCCTGCTGACCGGCAACTTTGATCTGTCCTTCCTCATTATCTACCTGCTGCCACTGGCATTGATATGTACCTGTTACAATCTCCTGGCACAGGAGAAAGAACAGGGTACGCTCTCCCTGCTGATCATTCAGAAAGGAAATATCGCCGGTTTGTTATTGCTACGCCTGCTGATCAGGTACGCTGTCATCTTATGCTGTGTATTGGCGATCACATTACTGAGCATCTTACTAACACGGACGTTCGCTATCGCAGATACCCTGAGCTGGTTACTGATAAGCGCGGCTTATCTGGCCGTATGGATCGGTATTATCTGGTTGCTCCTGGCCTGGAATGCAGGCACTGCTGTCAGTCTGATCGCTATGCTCTGTGTATGGATATTACTGCTGGTTATCCTGCCTGCCGTCTTCAGCTTTGGCCTCAGTCAGCCGGATACAGATGAAAACACAGCGACGCTGGCCTCGCGGCAACGGGAGATTGAATGGGACACCTGGGATATGCCCCAAAAGCAGGTACTGGATAGTTTCTATGCTGTATATCCCATCTATCGTAATAACCAGGCTTATGATACCAGTACGGCCAGTACACGCAGAATGATGGCCTATTATGATCTGGTAGCCCGTCGTATGCAACGGCTCACTGCACAGCGGGAGATCAGTCAGACGCGTGAAATACAGGAGATCAACCGCTCTTACCGGTACGATCCGGCCGTGTATACACAGTCACTCCTGAACAGTGTTGCGCACACAGACATTGCTGACTACGCATATTTCCGGCAACAAACGGCAATATTCCGGCAACACTGGAAATTATTCCTGTATAACTATCATTTTAATGATAAAAAGTTCGCCGCTGATGACTACCGGTCACTCCCCGTATACCATCCTTCTTATCGTCCGGATAGCTGTAAAGAACAGTTCCTGGGTAGCTGTTACCTGTTGCTACTTGCTACCGGACTATTACTGACAGGCACTTTCCTGTTACAACGGGACCATATAAGACACAATATTTAAATCAATCATTCAAATGTTCAGGCTGATGAAAAGATCACTACCCATACCTTTTAGTTTATGTCTCCTGGCACTAAGTGCACAGGCGCAGGAAAAGACCGACAGTCTGCGAAAGCAGCACCTGAAGGAAATAGAGATCATGGAAAAGAAAAAGAACATGCGCACGGACAGCATGTCGCCGGTACTCCGGATGGAAGGCCGTATGCTGGAAATACCACAGAATATTACCGGTGTTACCGCCGACCTTATACGCGAACAGGGAGGGCTGGAATTAAAAGATATCATCCGTAACGCCAGTGGCGTCAAAATAGGTTACAACAGCTCCGTATTTGATGCTTCTGCCACTGTCATGATGCGGGGATTCTATGCGGAGACCTATGTCAATGGTATGCCTCAGCGTAGCACGATGGGCGCGCTGACCGACGATGCGGCCTTTATTGAAAGGATTGACTTTGTCAAAGGACCAGCTGGTTTTCTCATCTCTTCCGGTGACCCTGGTGGTAGTGTCAATATCACCACCAAAACGCCGCGGCAACAGCGTGTGCGTCAACTGGAACTCTCTGGCGGCAGCCTCGGCTTCCTGCGTGGATCACTGGACCTGGGTAGCGCCGTAAAAGAAAAAGGTTTCTCCTATCGCCTGAATGGTGCTTATCAGCAACAACAGAGTTTCCAGGATTTCCTGAAAACCAGGAAATATGTGGCATCCCCTGTCATACAATACAACTTCAATCGCCGGACATCCCTGCTTGCAGAATACAATTTTATCCATATGCTCTCAGATGGCGGTAGCAGTGTTACGAAGATCGGCACCGAATCCGAAGTATTAAAAGACCGTATCGGCAACAACTATGCAGGCGATCCTAATCTGCCACAATCAGGTTCTAAGTCGCAAAGCGTCAGACTTGCCTTTGAACACCGCTTTAACGATCACCTGCGACTGACCGTACAATCAAAATACACGGTTAATTCTACAACAGTGTGGTACCTGATATCAGACAACTACTCGCTGATCAACTTTGACAGCACCAACATTACCCGCCGGCTGCCGGTCAATAATAGTATTACCGGCCGTGTGGCAGCCGTACAGGCTTATGTCAGTGGTAATTTCAAAACCGGGCAGCATATCACGCACAACTTCGTCGCCGGACTCGATTACAACTACAGCAAAGACAACTATGTCAATGCCTATGGTCAGTATGCATTTACATTCGACAGAACGCATCCGCAATACGGCCTTTCTACCGATAGTGTAAAGATGCTGGGCAAGCCTGCATTGATCGTCAGGGAGAACAACTGGACGTCCGCATTCCTTTATAATACGACCCGTATTCATACCAACTGGCTGTTCAACTACGGTGGACGTTTCACGGTCAATACGCCGGTCACTACGAACCTAAGACAGCCACAAAAGGATGAAACTGCCTTTTCTCCCCGGTTGGGTATTACACGACTGCTGGGCAATAGTATGGCCGTTTACGCTTTATATGATCAGTCGTTCATACCACAATCAGGCGTCGATGCCAGCGGACAGCGATTCGATCCGCAACGCGGCAACAGCATAGAAGCAGGCGCCAAAAAGGAGTGGTTCCAGCATAAGCTCATGACCAGCATTGCCGGTTACAGGATCATTAAGAACAATCTGCTGGTATCTGACCTGGAACATCCTGGTTTCAGAAGACAGATCGGTCAGGTAACCAGTACTGGTGCAGAAGTTGATATCACCGGCCGCATTTCTAACCGGCTGTCTGTATCGGCCAACTATTCCTACACACGTGCGATCGTCAGTAAAGACAGTAATAAAGAGAATGAGGGGAATAAACTGGCCTTTACACCCGAACAGGTCATCAACAGCTGGCTACAGTATGCGATTCCATTAACAGCCGCATCCCGCTTAAGCCTTAGCCTGGGACATAACACGGTTACTAAAACAGCTACCTATACACCAGGGTTCGATCTCAAAGGCTATACAAAGTTTGATGGTGGTATCGCATATACACATGGGAAATGGTATCTGCGTGTCGTGGCCGACAACCTGACCAACAAACGTTATTTCTCCAGCGGCGATATGCTGGTAGGATCAGTCTATGAAGGTGTAAGGACTTACTATTACATAGAGGGAGCACCTATATCCTTCAAAGCATTTGCAGGTATCAGATTATAACATTATTGCGCAATAGGGGATAAGCCGAAACCCCATAACAGTAGGCATTCATACTTAAATACTATTTTATGAAAGACAATCAGGTAACCCAGATCAAACTGAGCATCGATGACCTCAAAATCGACAGTTTTGTAACCAGTATCGATAGCGAAATGAACATGCGCCTGGCAGGTGGTCTCGCAGGACAGAGCCATCCAACGCATACAGTAGCAACAGATGATGAAGGACATCTGTGCACGACCATTATCTGTGCATAATTTTGCAGGATATGAAAAAGGGGAGATACAATGTATCTCTCCTTCTATTTTTTTGTAACCATACACTGTCGTAACAACACCCTTATCTGTGACAGCACCGCCTCCTGCAAGGCAGCCATACCAACAGCTACCTGCGGATAGACAATCTCTGTTATCACCTGCACCAATGGCAACTCCTGGTCAAAAGACTTTAGCAATATTGCAGTAAACTGATTAACAGGAAAGGTACTCACACCCTGAATATGTGGAATATGTACATAGTAAAACAGACTACCATGCTGTTGAGTTTTAATTGTTTCCTCATGCCAGGCAACCTCCGTACTACACACTGTCAATGCAGGCACGTTCATAAAAACAGTCTGCAACAATACCCTATCATCCTCCTGTAACAAATACCCATTCTGTTTTTCCAGTAGTTGATTACGCTGCTGATAACACAACCATCCGCCATGCGATTTCCATATATCCGCCAGACTTTTCTCATACCTGAAACAATCCTGCTCATCCATTCCCTCACCTAAAAGCATCTCCAGTTCTTTCATATCTTTGGCCAGCAATGCCGCTGGATATCTCTGTAATGACCTTTCATAGTAACGACTAAACAGTTGTCTTTTTATAGCCCCTTTCTTATATAAAGGCCGATCCTTTACATCCGTGTTGATCAACGGCGCCACCACCGTATGCTCCTTATAAGGCAGCAATACACTCACAAAGAAATACCCCACACCCGCCAGTCCCGAAAACAATCCAGGGTCATATTGTGCATCTTTAATGTAGCTATTGTATGTTCCATGCGCTTCATAGTACCGGATAGCAGCTAATGCGATCTGCTGTGCTGTTTGTCGTAAGGCCGGTCTTTCAAATACAGCCGCGGCCTGCAATAGGAACATCCCTACTCCACCATAACCACTACACAAGGTAAAATCTCCCCGCATCAGGGTCCTGGCGTCCTGCATACAACGCGTCAGTGCCCATTCACATTCCTCAGCAAAGTGAGCGTCTCCACTCGTACGCCAGGCATACATCCGGCTTAAGCCGATACCGGCAGCACCATGTGCCCATGCATTTACGTCACTGATATACCTGCGAAAATCGGCTACCTGCCAGCCCATGATATCCTCTTCCCGCAGATCGGTACTTGTCAGCCGCAAGTCCAGCCAGTTATGCAATGCCGGGTCATAGTATTTCATTTCATACTCCCAGGCCTGCATGGCCAGATAGCGTAAGCCTTCATCTTCAAAATAAGCCGCGACCTGTAATAAAGCATGTGCAATTCCTGATGCCCCATGAGAGAGTCCCGTCAGACAATCATAAGACCTTTTCAGATGTCCCCAGCGTAATCCCTGTGAAGCGATCCTTGCATGTGCGTTCAACTTATCAGCCAGTTGCCTGATCAGCATACGCAATGCATCGTGCTTTGTATAGGCATGCAGTTGCGTCAGCACTAATAAGTTACCGGCATGTCCGCTGATAAAATCATCCTGCACGACCTTTTGTAAAATCCCTTCCTGGTAATGCTGCACCAATGCAATTCCTCGTTCCAGGTATCTCCTATCATTGGTCACTTCATATAACTGTATACACAAATACACCAGACTGGTAGCCCCGGTATATAGGGTAAAAAACTCCTGTTGGAGAACAGCCGGATGATAAAGTAATACATCTGCAGCAGTTGTACAGAGAGACAAATACCCCGGATCATATTCAGCTAAACGCAGATAAAACAGGATGGCCCCCGCCTTTCCGTTAAAAAGGTCTACAGCTGCTCCATTGCTCAGATCAGCAGCCAGCGTTTCCGGCTGAATAGCGGGTAAAAGTCTGTCAGCCAGGTCATGTAAAGCAGTTATTATTACCTGTTCATCTTTCAGAGTTCCCACTGGCATAGACATTCTCCAAACATTTTAAAGTAAAGAACATAATATAAGCTTCGTCCAGATTCGACACGCCCAGGCGGTTATGCCCCATATGCATAAAACTCCCTATGATGTCCCTCATACGCTGATCATCAAATCCCAGCCGTTCGTATTCCTGAAAAACCTGCCGGTTAGATTGCATGAATGTTTGTAACACCGGTTCTGCCTTTCCCTCGTTCAATTCTTCCCATAGCGTAACAGTAGCAGGTAATAATAAATCCGCATAATGGCTGAAACGGGTATCAAGGAGTTGCATATAATATTCTTCCTGTCCGGCAGCGGGCTTGTTGCGATCATACAAACGCGTCAACCACTGATGGATAAATTGTCTGCATATCGCTATCATCTCAAAAGCAGCAATATCAAACGCACCCGCCATTGCGATATTCATTTTCAGCGCCTCCAACAGCGCACTGGAGGTATCCCATTCCTGTCTGCTATCTAAAACAGTCAGTACATAGGTAGAAGAACACATAAACTGTTCTTCTGCCCATGCAATACTGTCCTCATTACCATAGCGTACTATTTCCGGCTCATAAGTAATAAACTGTATCGCTAATCCGTCTATCTCATGCCCTGCCTGTATCAATTGTGATCTGACAGTTGCGATGTCTGCCCCATCGGTCAGCAGACGCAATCTGATATGCGGCCCTCCTTCTCCATAACGGATAAAAAAAGCCTTATAAGGGGTATCGCGTAAAAAGGGCAGCACCATTTCCAACAACAGCGAACGTAATTCTCCGTTGTAGAAAAGATGTGCCGATAACCAGTTTCGCTGCATGTCTTACATATTGTACCAGTGTAATAAATATTCTTTTACAAGGCCTCCGTCAGCCGCAACATGTGCTGCAGCAGGCAACATTTCTTCCAGGTAACACCATTCTCCTGCCCTGGACAAGACCTTTCTGAAAAGACTGAACAGCAAAGGGTGGCTAAAATCCATGTACTGTGGTTTGTAGTCGTCCCGCTGCAGCTGCGTATTCTGTGCATGCGCCACAGGTATATAAGCCGATTTCAGGAACAGAAAACACTGCTCAGGCAAACCGTTCTCTATCCGCCATACATGCAGCCGCTTAAAATAGTCCGCGGGAAATTCATCATTTCCACATAGGGGTATAAAAGCCGTTTTGATAAGCCAGCCTTTTCTCCGTAATACCACCTGCTCACCAAAAGTGATCCGTGGTTTTACCTGTATCTGCTCATCTGGTTGGTATACCGTGGCATGCTTACGGTCAAGCGCGGCGATCAATGCACGTAAAGGCACCCGCTGCACCGTATTAAAATGGGCTAATAGCCGGTAAAAATGGGATCGGTTATAAAATGACTCCAGACTAAGATCAAAGGCATATACCGGCTTATTTAGCCCCGTATGGAGCAGGAACAGGCCTTTTGTGTCCTTGTCGTACTTCACCATAATGTCCTGCAGCGAGACCCGGGCATCCGTTGGGTAGCTATTATTACCACCCGGCATACATACCTCATAGGGTAACAAAGGCGGGTGAATGTTCGCATTGAAGGCTGATCCGTCGTTCAGTTCCAGTAATAGGTGATCTGCATACAGGTCCTTATTCCAGGTGCGAAAGTCTGCTGTTATTGCCGGGTCAAGCAGATGCAGGAAACGTCCGACAACTTTCCCCATGCCTGGTAACAGCGCATTGACAACTCCTTTCGTATGACTCCCCTCCTGGTAAAACTGTACAAAAGCGCCCGCACTGTTATTATCAGGAGTCACCTCCATGGCGGCCGTAATATGCACTGTATCCTCTGCTAATGTCAACTGAAGCGTATCCGGCAACCCGATCTCTTTTATTTCTTTCTTTGTCTGCTGGCCCACTGATCCTTTTTTCTCATGCAGATAATAGTCATGATAGAACCGGGTAATCCCTACTGCATGTGTTTCTCCGTAATGCTGCACGAAGAATCGCCGCATATGTGCACGCTCTTCGGCTAAAGCATCCAGCGGTGCTAACAGTGTACATAGCTGGTTGATCTCTTTTGTAAATGTGGTAAAAGTAGTTTCAGACAATAAAGCAGTATGCGCTGTAAAACTATCTTCATAAAAAATATCCTGGGGCAAAAACCGGCGTGCCTGAAAACGGAATAATTCAAATGCACCTTCCTTCACCGGCATATCTTCCAGCAAACCAGCCTCTCCCTGTAACGTCCTGAACGTGTCCTCTAACATAGCAGCTGCTTCCTGTAATAACTGCTGCCTGTTATCCGCTCCGGCGATCACATAAGCCATTTTGGTTTGCTGTAATCCCGATAATAGCTGCAGTAAGGATGCTATAACCGGTACATCCGCATAAGGCATAAGGAATTGCTGTAACGCGCTGTCCCAATCCGGATCGATACCAGCGCATCCTATACCCGGCTCCAGTAAACCATTGAATACAAGCTTTAATAAGAATGACTTGATCGCACTTCTGTCAGTGTCTGCGATCTGACCGCAAAGCTGATCGGTCAAACCTCCGAGCGTAACTATTGCTTCCCCGTCCTGTAGCTGATGGTATAACCATAAAGGCAGATTACGCGCAGGTAAACGTTGAAATGCCTCCACATTAAAGTAATTGACAAGAAACTGTAATTCCTCCTGTATGATGGTGGCGGTCACATTCAGGCGTAATGTGATGATCTCATTCAATTTTGGATGATGTACCATCAGCAGACGGATGTAGCTGAATAATCCGTTGTGCAGACGGATGCTGCTCTGTACGTCCGGTGTTGTATCAATTACCTGCTGCGTCCCTATCTGTCCCAAACCTGTATAGGTAAAAGTGCTGAATGGGGAGGTCTTCGCGGCCATGCGGCTGATATAACGGACCAGACTATATTCATTCTTTAACTCACGACTTTTAAATTGCCTGCTATCCGCAAGGGAAAAACTATCCAGCTGTTCATACAGCACAGGGCTGGATAATAATATGCCTTTTCGTAGCGCTTCCTGTTGCGCATAACCCTGTAGTTCCCGTCTGGCCGCTATATGCTTCTCTTCGAAATCTTCGCGCCATTGCGCAGCTGCCTTATCCCTGTCTGCCAGCTGTTGCAGATAGACCTCAACTTCCGGTGGGATATTTGCAGGTAGTTTCAATGGTAGTTTATCATTAAAAATATCCCGCTTCAAACGTAACAGTTGTCGCCGTTCTTTATCATCCGCGGACTGATTGATCGCTGTATACAACAGCTCACAGATGCTCTCTTTTTGTATCTGCAAATGTTGCGCGGCGCTTGCTGTCTCCTGAAGATGGGCTGTTATGTCCTGAATTGTTGCCGTATGCAATACGCTAAGCGGCATGCCGGCATAGCGCACAAGGATGTGCGGAAAAATGCTGAGCGCCATAGGAAAGTATTTTTTAGGTGTAACAAGGTCTTTTTACCTGCCGAGTTCCAGCTGGTTCTTAATCAGGCGATAATAGGCGCCTTCCGCCATGGTAAGCGTTTCATGGGTACCGGCTTCTACGATCATACCTTTATCCATCACCAGTATCTGGTCCGCATGTTTAACGGTACTCAGCCGATGCGCTACGACCACCACTGTTTTGCCTTCAAAGAATTCGTGAAGATTATTGATGATCGTCCGCTCATTACTGGCGTCCAGTGAATTCGTCGCTTCATCCAGGAATATATAGGCAGGATCACGATAGATCAGTCTGGCGATCAGCAGGCGCTGTGTTTGCCCTTCACTCAACCCATAACCGTCCTTCCCGATCATCGTATCATAACCAAAAGGCATTGCAGCAAAGAAGTCGTGAATATTCGCCATCGCACAGGCCTTCATCATACGGTCCACATCTCTGTCTTCCTCACCACCAAATACATTATTGGCAATGGTATCCCTGAAAACATATCCATCCTGCATCACCGCTCCGCACTGGCTTCTCCATGCTCGTGCCGTAATATCCCTTAATGACTGTTCTCCCGCAAAGATGGTCCCCTGCGTTGGTGTATAGAACTGTAGCAATAGTTTCAGCAGTGTTGTCTTGCCACTGCCGCTCATGCCCACGATAGCCGTCATCTTACCCGCCGGTATAGTAAGATGAACATTATTCAGTACTAACGGAGAATGTTTGTTACCGTATTGAAAATATACACCAGAGAGACGCAGATCGCGGCCACTCCGATCTTCATGTGCAACGATATCAGCGGCAGGGTCTTCATCCTGTTCATGATGTACCTCTGCGATACGTTGCAGACTAAACTTCGTATTCTGCATGGCCCGTATGAACTCTGCCAGTTGTGCCACGGGCGCGTTGAGCTGCCCGCAGATAAAGGTGATCGCCAGCATCTCTCCCAATGTCAACTGACCTTTAATGACCAGTATCGCCGTAAAGCAGGTGATGATCACATTGCGGGTTTCATTGATAAACAAGGCGATCCCCTGTATAAACTGGTCCAGCTTCATACTTTCCAGTTTCACTGTAAACGACTGTTGCTGCAGATGCGTCCATTGATTTATTTTCAGTTGTTCACTACCGGTGAGCTTGATCTCCTGAAAAGCAGAAAAGATTTCCAGCAGCGTGTCCTGGTTTGCCGACAGTACACGGAACCGCTTCTGATCGAGCCGTCCGCGTTTTTCTCCGAAGGCCCCTGTCCAGCAAATACCCACCACTGCCCCTATGGCAAACAGGATAAAAATGAGCCAGTTATAGTAAAGCAATGTGCCTCCCATCACCAACAGTATCATGACCGACATTACAAAAGATACAGCGGAAGTAGTGAGGAAATCTTCTACCCGCTGATTGTCGGTGACACGTTGCATGTTATCCCCTGACTGTCTGTTATCAAAGAAGGAAAAAGGTAAACGCATCAGCTTCAACAGGAATGCTTCCAGCATCATGATGCTCATCTGTGCGCCCAGAGTTAATAGTAAACGGGCGCGAAAGAAGTCAGTCACCTGTTTCCCGAGGAATAACAGCAGTTGCCCTGCGCAGATCAGTAAAAGAATGGGAATGTCCTGTTGATTGATCCCACGGTCTACGATTGCTTCTGTCAGCAAGGGCATCATAAAAGACAAAGCAGCCGCTATCAGCAGACTTACACCGACAGGTATCAACTTTCGCCGGTGGCTGGTCACATATGGCCAGAGCGTGCGCAGATCAGTAGGTGGGAGTTTCACTTCCGTGGCTGCGTGAAATGCTGGTGTGGGTTCCAGGAACAATGCCCTTCCGAATCCGGGTTTGTCCGCCAGCTGCCACGCATCCATGAATTCCGGAATACTATAACGGATGCGGCGCCCTAGTGCAGGATCAGCTATATATACCTTATGTTCCGTCACCCGGTACAATACAACAAAATGCTGCTTGTCCCAATGCAGGATACAAGGCAATGGCGCTTTCGCTGCCAATACGGTAAAAGGCAGTTCAGCCGAGAGCGTATTAAAGCCCAGCTGTTCCCCTGCCGCTATCAGATCGGCAAAAGTGACACCTTGCCGGGATATCTTACATTGATGACGTAAATATTGTAAAGGATAGGTCTTCCCATGCCAGGCAGCAATCATCTGCAGACAGGTAGGCCCGCAATCCATGGCGTCGGCCTGTCTGAAGAAAGGGAAGGTCTTCCTGGGGAATAGGAATTGAAACATTGTTGCAATCTATGTAAAAATAGAATATGAAACAATGTTTCATAAAATATTCACCGGAATAAATGCCAACCCTCCTGTTACAACTAAAAAGGGCATCCGCTTATGCGGACGCCCGAAACCTAACCTACAACTGTTAAAAATCTTACCAGTACTTTGTTCCCATTACTCTTGCCAGTTCCACTCTTGCCAGACAAAGCTGATAAGTGTACTGCAACGTTGACCGCTCTGCGCGCTGGACATTGGTACTGGCATTTGTCAGTTCCAGGTTGGTGCCTGTTCCGTTCCTGTATCTGCTCTGCGCCAGCTTCTGTGCTTCTTTTGCCTCCGCTACCTGTTCCCTTGCATTGACCAACCTGGACTGATTACTTTCAATATCTGTATATGCCTGTCTGATATCGTTCTGTACGGTGTTATTCAACGTTTGCATACCCAGGTTTGCTTCTTTCAGCTGACTCTGTGCGAGGCTACGTTGTTTCCGGGCTCTCCCTCCCTGGTAAATAGGCACGCTCAGGGTCACACCACCCGCATAGTTATACCTGAACTGATTGAGTTCCGGCATATATCCATTGGCAAAACCGGTACTTGCATTCAGCGAAAGCGAAGGCAGGCCTGCTTTCTTGCTGATATCCAATCCGGCTTCCGACTGACTGATCCTGTCTTTCAGCAATGTATACTCCGGGTTATGCTGTTGTGCAATGTTCAGTGCCTCCTGCTTGTTTTCCGTTGTCAGCATAAAATCAAATTCCTTTCCATTGGTCACTGCACTACCTGTTGAATATTGCAAAAGATTGTATTGCTTCAGCAATGAATTCTCCAGATCAATGCGGGCATTATTTTCCTGGTCAATGGTCGATTGAATGGATAATACATCATATCTCAATGCATCGCCATGTTTCAATTTTATCTCTGTATCCTCTTTGTTCGCCTTCAGAAAAGCCAGCACACTATCCTGTATTGCGATGGCTTTTTGCAGATAGACGATCTGATAGTAGATCACCGCCACCTGGTAAGCCATCTGCGACTTGTTATATTCGATGTTATCCTTTGCATATTGCACGGCACGTTTTGCACTCTCCACATTCGCTTTCACTACGCCAAAGTCCCATAAAATGTAACTGGCATTGACACCGGTGTTATAGTTGCTGTTTGGCATGATCTTAAACGTCGATAGCTGTCCGTTGATAGGTATCGTCATCTCCGATACCGGATGTGAATAACGATAACTCGCACTACCGGTCAGATTCGGAAGTCCGCTTGCCTTTGCGATCGTGACCCTTTCTTCCTCTGTTTTCACGGATTGTTCCAGTTCGCTGAAGCGCGGGAAATACGTAAATGATTTATTGATTAATTCCTTCAGATCGCTGCTGACAGTCTGTGCATGACTCTGTAGCCCGGCAAGCGAGAGAAGGGATATGATAATGACTTTTCTCATGATGTAATTTTTTAAATAAGATCAATGCGCCTCTGCAGCAACTCTCGCGCGTGTTTCGGCATCCATCTTTTCTGTTTTTAACAGTAACATGAATGGGATCGTGCAGGCGAAAAATACACTTACCAGCAGGAATCCATCGAGATAAGCAAGCATCTGCGCCTGTCTGGTAATACTATAATCCAGGTTAGACCAGGCGCCATGGGCATTCGCTGCGATGGGGTTCACACCTTTACTGATCAGCCCCTGGGCAACGCCTGCGACCCTTTCATTCATTAATGGATTATTCCCCTGCAGATTGGACACCAGGTCAGAGCGGTGTACCGCAAAACGCTGCGTGGAATAAGTATTCATTATTGCGATACCGAATGCGCCACCGATCTGCCGGAACATGTTATTGAGCGATATACCATAGGGCATATCCTGTGGCTTTAGTCCGACGACAGCCTGACTTAACAGCGGTACTGTCAGGCATGCAGTGCCTACACCACGAAAGATCTGCGTATACGTAAACCACCACTTATCTGCGTCAGTAGTCGCCTGTGCACAGGTATATCCGTGCAGGATGAACAATGCGAAACCTGTCACTACAAAGAACATCGGTGATACGCCTTTACCCAAAGAAGCGCCGATAAAGGGCATTACCATTATCGTCACCAATGCTCCGGGAATCATGGACAGCCCTGACTCTGTAGGTGTGTACCCCATTACGCGCTGTACCATCAGCGGAAAGAGATATACGGAACCAAACAGTCCGAAGCCACATACGAAGGTGAGCACATTGCTCCCGATCAGGTTCCTGCTTTTCAGTACCCGCAGGTTGATGATCGGTGTCTTTGATCTTAGTTCCCACCAGATAAATGCGGCGAGTCCGGCTATTGCTACGGCCGTCATGATACGGATCGTACTGTCTTCAAACCAGTCGTCAGATTGTCCTTTCTCGAGAATGTACTGCAAAGCCCCTATCCCGGCAGTCAATGAGAGTACGCCGATGTAGTCAATGGGAATAGATTTCCGGTCGATGTTGTATTCGTTTTCCTTTTTATCGATGAACTTCCAGGTCAGCAGACAAGCGACAATACCAAAAGGAATATTGATATCGAAGATGAGTGGCCAGGCGTAGTTATCTACAATGTATCCGCCGAGTATTGGTCCGATCGTGGGGCCTATTACGATTCCCATCCCGAACATACCGGAGGCCTTTGCTTTTTCAGAAGGATCGAAGGCATCGAACAATATCCCCTGCGAGACAGATAGCAACGCACCACCACCTACGCCCTGCACGAATCGCCAGAAGACGAGCATCCACAGGGAGGAAGATGAGCCACACATGTAGGATGCTATCGTGAATATGATGATGGAAGTAAGATAATAGTTCTTTCTGCCGAAGTAGCGGCTGAGAAAGCCTGTCATCGGAATAACGATCACGTTCGCGATCGCGTAGGCTGTTACTACCCAGGAAGTATCTTCCAGTGTAGCGCCGAGATTGCCGCTGATGTTATTGAGTGCAACGTTGACAATGGAGGTGTCTATCAGCTCCATGATCGCCGCTGAGATTGTGGTAATGACTATGATTACCCGCGTAAATTTATTTACCGCCATACACTATGCTGTTTGGGTCTTAATCAACCTGTACATCTACAGTTACACTAAGACCTGCTTTCAGTATACTTTTCAGTTCTTCTGCATGATCGATTTCAATTTTAACAGGCACACGCTGTGTTACCTTTACAAAGTTGCCCGTGGCATTATCCGGTGGCAGCAAAGAAAACTTAGCGCCTGTGGCATCACTGAAGGCAACGATCTTACCGGAGATTTCCTTATCCGGATAACCATCTACTTCTACTTTCACCACCTGTCCTATTTTCATTTTCTCCAGCTGTGTTTCCTTGAAGTTGGCGACGATCCAGTAGCGTTCATTATTCACGACACTGAACAATTGTTGTCCTGCCTGTACGAGTTGTCCTTTCTGCAGATTGGTCTTCCCGATCCTGCCGGCTACCGGTGCGATCACCTGCGTATAGGACAGTTTCAGTTTAGCGGATTCCAGTGCGGCTTCTTTCAGGGCTACATTCGCCTTTGCGCGTTCGATCTGTGCGTTGGCAGTACCATTTTGTGTCACTACCTGGTTCACGCGTTTCCTGGAAGATTCTAACTGACTCATGGCCACTTTATAGGCGGACTGACTATTATCCAGCTGATGTTGTGTAATGGAGCCATCGTTAAACAATGCCTGATCTCTTGCCAGGTCGCGGGTCGCTTTTTCCAGGTTGACCTGTTCTACGCTGACGCCTGCATCCGCTACATTTTTATCAGAGCCGATATTGGTGATCTGTGCTTCTGCGAATATGAGGTCCGCTTTGGCTGCAGAGAGGTCTGCCTCTGCCTGCTGTACGGCTATTTTGTACTCTTTATCGTCGATGGTCAGCAACAGCTGCCCTCCTTTTACAGATTGATAATCCTGCAATGCAAACGTATCGATATAACCACCGACCCTACTCAGCACAGGAATCGCGTTGCTCTCAATCTGTGCATTATCAGTGCTTTCATGCGAATAGGCATGCATTATTTTCTTTCCTCCGAAATAAAGGACCGCTATTCCGGCTACGCCCAATACAATAAATTTTACCGGGCTTTTAGACTGCTGCGTTTTTTCCTGTGTCATTCCTGTGTTAGGTTATTTTTGCAACACAAAAGTAAACACTGTTGACTATATAGTAAACATTATTTACTATTTTTTTCTTTTGATTTTTTTCATTAGGGGGTATTCTGGCAAGGGTTTGACGGTCTTTATACGGGGGAAAAGATTACTTTTGTGTATGGCCATGAAAGAAAAAAATAAATTAACGGGTAAGGAAGACAACCTGTTTGCTACACTGTATATATTAAAACGGGCGATGGATGACTGGGGTAGCCGCAATATCGGGACCTGGGGCTATGAGAACTTCAATACTACCTATATGCCGTTCTTTATGAATATCGGCAGCGAGGGTATTTCCAATAATGAGATCGCAGAAAAGATGCGGGTCACCAAACAGGCTGCCAGCAGGATCGTACGTGAACTGGAAGCATCGGGTCTTGTGCGTGGAGAGAAAAGTGATAGTGATGGCCGGTCAGTAAAATTATACCTGACGGAAGAAGGACAGAAATTCCAGGAAATAGCGATGAATGAGGCCAAACTATTAAGAAAGGACTATATCAAGGTCATCGGTCGTGAGCGGTACGAAACAACCATGGACGTGCTGAAAGAACTGATTGACTATCATGAGAATTTATTGAAATAGTAAACGCGGTTACCGCTGTTTTGTCTTTATATACATTATTCCGTCATCATCTCTTGTCACGTCATTATCAACGACCCATAAGCGTAAATCTTCGTTTATATACAACATTGTCAGTTAGCATTATCAATCAAGTACTTATAACACACCCCTTCGTTGATCCCCTTCCATTTGTCCCACTACACCGGCACTATGCCATCATTACGCCATTACCGCTCCGCTGGTGAGCGAAGAGATAATGGCTCAACAGCGCTGTAATGAGGGTATTTATTGTCTAAACAGTAAAACACGTGCACACGTTTTGGCGTCCTATGCACACGATTTGGCGTCCTGTGCACATTGTCCGAAATCGCGTTAAACGGATCGGTAACTTTGTTTTTCAACAAAACTATATCGCTATGGCACACGTAAAAGACAATATCTTATTGAAAAATGTATCCGGTACGATCGGTAAACAGATGAATGTTTTTAACCGTTATGGGGAAACGTATCTGAGGACGACAAAGAAAAAAAAGCAGGTTGAGTTTTCCGCCATGCAGCTACAGTCGCAGCATAATTTTACGGATGCGGTGGCGTATTCGAAACAGGTAATAAAAGACCCGGAGATGAATTTGTATTATCTGTCGCTTGCCAGGAAAGGGCAGAGCGCGTTCAATGTGGCGATGAAGGATGCGCTGAGCGCACCGGTGATCAACTGTATTGATATAGATGAATACGATGGTAACGCCGGACAGGAATTAGTTATCAATGTGGCGGATATATTCAGGGTGTACAGGGTAAAAGTCAGTATTGCCGACGACAATGACGAACTGATCGAAGAAGGATATGCTGTACAGGAAAGAAAACCACATTACTGGACATATACCACGACTATGACAATACAGGACAGGAAGCCATCAAAGGTAATGGTTATGGCAGAAGACATTCCTGGTAATAAAACAACGGGAGAAATAACGCTGACGACGGGTAGCCTTTAGAAAAATGACGACAGATAGCTATTACCAAAAGGAACTATCACCGGCAATCAACTGTTCCAGGGTTATATGAAGCGGCTTATACCCTTTATTATTATTTCTCTTTTGCAATATTTTCTGCTGCGTCGAAAAACCAATACACTGGATAACCAAAGCCAGGTCCTTTTCTTTCGATCTTGCCGGAAAACTTAGCTCAAACCGGCCGTCACTATCTGATATCGTCTGCAGGTTTTTTCCTTTCAGATGAACAGTTGCACCGGGGATAGGCCTTCTGGCGTCATCCAATATCTGGCCTGTTACGGTGAAATAAAGACTATCGCCAACTGCGGGTAAACTGTCAACCGCAGCTTTGCTTTTATGTTCGATCACCCAGGAGATGGGAACTGCAGCTACGGCCTTTACAGCAGGTACGAACAGTCCTAAGAGAAATGAAAAGACCGTCGCAGGAAAAAAAGAGCTGCGCGCAGAGGGCGCACTCAAAGGACGATTTAACTGACTGGCGGTATATCTGCCGCAAAGCGGTGCGCCATTGTTCTTTACCATAAAATCAAATAATGCTGCATCCGTCATGCCAGTGAAGTCAACTACCGTCTTTTGACATTGCAGACAGAACCGTCCCTGTTCCTCCGGCTGCATTTGTTCCCATGCAGCATTACAGGGTCTGGCAACAGTGATGGCGCCTTGTTTTATTTTCCTCATGACAGCGATGTTTTTAATACTTTGCGAATATCAGCAGATTTAATTTAACACCTATGGAGAAGTAATTGTTTAGCAGCTGATGGTGTAAATAAATAAGCCGGAACAGGAATGCACCGGCTGACCTTAAACCTACAACTGTTGCCGATGATCAGCAACTAAAAATATCTTAGTATCGTGTTATCATGTTAAATACATTGGGCCGAAGTTCTTACAATCCGCTTTAAATCTCAACTCAGACACCCTGAAACGGACAAATTACCCGGCGAAACGCCGTTACCGTAAAAAGCGTAGGGGCGCATGAATACGCCCCCTTTTTCTTATATTCTGTTACGAATATGTATGTGTACCTTATAGATGAAGTATGTGTGTATACGATCTTGTATATACAAACGCAAATGTCTGTATACGCAAAGCTGCCAGCCAACAAAACTGTAGTGAAACAGCCATATTGCCTGTTGAAGTGTATTATGGAGGAACTAATATATCAACGCTGTGTTAACCATTCCAGGAACTGGCCCATCTTCTCACGACTGATGGTAACAGATTCCGGCACCGGCACTGACAAAGAAAGCGTCAGTTTGCGGGAAAGTGCGCTGGAAGCATCCAGCACCGCCTTACGATGCACAAGATACTGCCTGTTAGCGCGAAAAAAAAGCGGTTCTGTAAATTTACTCAATTCGTCCATCGTTTTGTTGACGACGTAAGTCTTTTTATCAAAAGTAGTCAGGTTAACCACTCCGTTCTTCAGATAGAAAAAAGCGATATCGCCGATGGCAACCGGCATGATCCTGTCTTTCTGATATACCAGCACAGCGCCTGTTTCAGTCGTTTTCTTTGTTGTGAACAACTGCTCCAATGCTTTATAGGGCACTGTATTTTCCGCGATCCGGCCTCTGAAGGCCAGGTATTTATTGATCGCCGCCGATACTGACTCGTCGGTAAAAGGCTTCAGGATATAGTCAAACCCGTTAGCTTTGAAGGCGTGTAAAGCATATTCATCATAAGCAGTACAGAAGATCACAGGAACGTCTATTTCCACTGCAGAGAATATCTCAAAGCTCAGACCATCTCCCAGCTGTATATCAGCAAAGATCAGGTCCGCGCTGCGGTCTGTATTGAAATAGCTGATACTGTCCTTCACCGTTCCCAGCACCTTCAAGATGCTGATCTGCGGGAACAGTTGCTGAATCGTTTGTACCAGGTCTCTCGCGGTTATTTTCTCATCCTCTATGATCACTACCTTCATTACTCAAAACTTTAATGCTGACTGAAAAGGTATGCAAATCCTGTGAGATAACCACCTCATCTCCTGACAATATCCGATACCTTTCGACCAGGTTGATCAGTCCTTTACCACTTTGGGAATCAATATGTTTTCTGACCTGCAGATTATTTTCAGTGATGATCCTCCCCTCCTGATAATACATGGTAATGTGTAAGGGAGAGGCCTCTGTTGCTTCATTGTGTTTGATCGCATTCTCCACCAGCGACTGGAGAGAGAACGCAGGTACGAACCCTGTTGACAATACCTTCTCCGGCAAATCGATGGTACAATGCAACGCATCTTCAAAACGGATTTGCTGCATTTCAAGATAATCGTTGCAAAGCTTTATCTCATCAGATAAACGGCTGGCGCGGGATTGTGGTTCAGCCAATGAGGCCCGCAGAAAATTCACCAGGTGTGAAAGATACGCCTCTCCTGCCTGAATATCGGTCTTATACAGACTTTTCAGCATACTCAGTGCGTTGAAGAGGAAATGGGGATGTATCTGCTGCTTTAACAGCAGATTGGCCGATTCAAGATTGGCGGCTTTCAGACGGGAATTTTCCAGTTCAATATTTTCTTTTTCGAAACGTAGGATCACGAGATTATGTGTAACAATTACAAGACTATTCATCCAGAACCCCTGTAACAAAACACCAGGGAGTCGCTGCAGAAATGTAAAATGACTTTTTGCAATATCAATGTATAACTCCAGTGGTACTGTCAATGGAAACAAAATACCCGTCAGCAGATACCCCGCTACATATCTTGTTATCCGCTCCTGTTTGGCGCTCTGGAAAGGTATATGCATTCTCAGCATTGCAAAGATCCAGACATTCGCCAAACCAGCTATCATCGAACGAAACCCCGTCATAAACGCGACGCCCGACATCGCTCCGTTACCCAGCCTGAAGACGATGATAAACATGATCGCTGATGCTGCTGAAATAAAAGCCAGTACCCAGCAATAGCGTATCATTTCCCTGATGAGCGGACTCATTTTCATCATTTAAAGGTAGGCCAATTTTCCCCTCCGGCTAAACAGGAGCAATACGAAACGGACAAATCGGATACCGAGACGGCGAAAAGGCATGTATTTTGATTAAATACAGGCAAAGCCCGACATATGGTACGAATCAATAAAGTTCATGTTGCCCTCCTGGCTGGTGCAGGCCTTCTGATGCTCAGCACCGCTACAGCGGTTACCATTCCCAAAGGAGCCATTGCCGTAAGACCTTTCTACGTCGATAAATTCCTGGGGAAATGGTACGAGATCGCGCGTATGGATTACAAGTATGAACATAACCTCAGCAACGTCACCGCGACTTACAGTCTGCGGAAAGATGGGGCGATCAAAGTCGACAACCGTGGCTATGATTACACAAAGAACAAATGGAAAGAAAGTATCGGGAAAGCAAAATTCGTCAGAGAAGGAGACCTTGGCCGCCTGAAAGTATCATTCTTTGGGCCTTTCTATGCCGGTTATAATGTGATCGCTATCGACAGGGAATATAAATACGCTCTCATTGCCGGTAATAACCTACAATACCTCTGGATACTCTCCAGGGACACAAACATCCCAGAACAGGTAAAAGATAATTACCTACTGAAGGCACAGGAACTCGGTTATGATATTGACGCCCTCGTATGGTGTGAACATGACCTGGAAGCATAAATGCATTTAAGCATATTGTCCGAGAATACCGGCAGACTGCCCTACATAGTGTCCGCCAAATAAAACTGCATGGACCAGCAATGGATATAGCTGGCAGAGTAAAACCCGTTTCCGCCAGTCAGCCTCTAAAGGAAAAGCCTCCTGGTAACGCTGGTAAAAAGAATTGTCAAAACCACCAAACAACATCGTCATCGCAATATCCATCTCACGATGACCATAATAGACCGCCGGATCATACATCACCGGTTCTCCATTCCCCATAAACATATAATTGCCTGCCCACAGATCACCATGTAATAACGCCGGTGATTCTACAGGAAAGATCGCTGCCAGACGTGTAGCTAATGCGTCTGCCTGTCTGAGCTCCTTCGTCCCGAATTGCTTCATATCGACCAACTGCCTTACCAGCGGCAGTACGCGGTTCTCTGCATAAAAATCCGCCCAGGATGTTTTCCAGGTATTCTGCTGTACAAGAGTGCCGATGTAATTGTCCTCTCCCAGGCCAAACTGCTCATGACTGTTCCTGTGTAAAGCAGCCAGTCCTTCTGCCAGCCAGGATACACTTTGCGGACCAGCATGCCCTTTGGGCAGATATTCCATGATCAGATAAGTATACTGCTGATAACTCCCGAATAATAAAGGTGCGGGGACCTTCAGAGCGCCTGTACTCCTTAGTAGCTGTAATCCGTTAAACTCTTTTTCAAACATCGATGCATAACTGCTGTGATTAAGTTTGAGGAACCAGGGGCCGCGGCTGGTTTCGATGATAGCGGCTTCATTGATATCGCCGCCGCTGACGGAACTGTAGTTATGGATGTCTACCTGGGAATGCCAGTGGTTGGTGAGGATGGTGGAGAGGTGATGGAGGAAGTGTTTGTCCATGGCATAAAAAAATTAAGAATTAAAAATTAAAAATTAAGAATTAAGAATTGAAATGCAGCGAAGTTCTTCGCGATAATTCTTAATTGTTAATTTTTAATTCTTAATTCTTAATTCTTAATTCTTAATTCTTAATTCTTAATTCTTAATTCTTAATTCTTAATTCTTAATTCTTAATTCTTAATTCTTAATTC